>Ga0102938_10002073_pt1 | contig 15233 bp, 8 predicted proteins | sample SalPonR2_B_D2_MG_FD_84516 | JGI IMG/M metagenome (GOLD analysis project Ga0102938, IMG submission 84516) | Salt pond soil microbial communities from South San Francisco under conditions of wetland restoration - Salt Pond MetaG R2_B_D2_MG | ecosystem: Environmental > Aquatic > Marine > Intertidal...
GGATAGGACATCTCGCCGGCGTTTTCAATGGTCATCCGACAGCGCTTGCCGCCCGCGTTGGACAGCTGGAAGTAGAACCACTGGGCGTGCTCGTCGCCTTCATCGCGATTGATTTTCAGGCGGATGTCGGACGCGTCTTCGGCTTTGACGACTTCGATGTTGCCGGCGTCGAATTGACTGCTGATCTGCATCATGGACGCTCCCTTCGCGTCAGCGAATGTATTTTTTCATCGTACCGATTCTAACGTGACCAACGGCATTTGGCTCCAGAAAACATCCAGAAGGGGCAGACAGCAGCATTCTTCACATCATTCTTTCGGATCGGCCAGGGAGCCCTCATCGACCTGGAAATCAAAGCCGACGAATTCCCGGCTGAAGTAATCGATTGCGATGGATTCGGCTTCGAGCCTGACCACCGTACCGTCGTGAAAGTAAATAAATGCGTCGACAAGCGCACACGGACGGGCGAGCACTTGGCGGGGCCAGAGGTTTGCCGAAAGCCGACTGACGCTGTTTTCCAAAGTTTGCCGTAAATACGAGGCCTCGCTATCCTCCGGGCCAACCAGACTCATGCCCGACTCGATTCGGCCCTGCATCAGGCCGAGATTGAGATCGTCGATGCCGATTTCGGACATTTGACGGGTGTATTCATCGAAAACCCGCTGGGCCTCAAGCAACGCTTCCTCCGGATCGTCCCCGCGCTCGAAGTTGCGGCCATGAAAAAGCCATACCGCATAACATTCGGGAAGCGGCTTTGGCAGAGCGTGCGCTTCAAATCCAACGCCGACCAGAATGATAAAGAAATAAAGTCGGAGATCACTCACCGCAGCTTCTCGCCCTCATTACCGAACGGTTGCTGCACCCACTCAACCCTTGCACCAGCATCTTCAGTCCTCTTTCTCGAGCGTTGACTCGCTATTCCCTATAGTCCAAACCATCAGTCGAACCGGAATGGATCGCTTTGGCAAGCGAGGAAGGCCCGCCAGCGCGGGCCTTCCTGTCAGGTTTGATCAGCAACCCAGTTGCGGATCAGGATAGCCTGGTTGACATTCCTTTTCGCCGTCGGGGTTGAACCAGCACATTACCGTGCCCAGTGAACATGTATCGGTTGATGGGCCCGGTACCACACGCCCGCCGGCGCGCACGAAAAGATCCATGAGCGCTCTGGCCAAGGGGGGCGTAGTAAAAAATGGGGTGCCAAATTGATCGCTAAAGTCACCTGCACTTTCTGGCAGGGGCGTGAGTCCATCGGCATGGAGCGCCGAACCCGGCTGGATTTTCATTTCAAAGCCGGCGACGCTGCCATTCTCGTCTCTTACGAGGTTTATCAGCTTTACACTGATTTCCGTCCCGTTCTCGAAGTTTACCGTTACGACAATAACCTCTGCACGTTCGCCGAGGTATTTCGTTGCAGCCGCGCTGGCGGCCGATTGTGCGTCCCAATAGGCTCGCTCCCAGAAGGAATCCAACATGGCATTCGAAACTGCATTCATGAACGTTTGCTGCCGGGCAGAGACGTTGTAGAAATTGGGGGACGTTCCATCGGGGCCAATCAGATCGGTCGCCGAGTCGATGGGGAAGATGCTGCCGAAATCCATATCGCGTGCTTCCATATCCTGGATCTCTGCGAGAAACTTATCGACTTCCTCGAGCGCACCGCGAATTTCAGCCAATTGGCTGGCCGGCGGGGCCATTTGCGTGCTGGTCGTGACCCAGCTCGAAAAACAATCGGGAAAATCCGGCGGGTCGCCCGGGTCCAGGACCGGACCGCGCGATCGCTTGGCATCCGCCTTATCCCGCTCCAGACAGGTCTCGACGTATTCGCGGACGACTTCGTAGTAGCGGATTTCATCCGTCCCTATGCCGACCACGAACACGGATTGCACGCCTTCCTGGAGTCGCGGAGATTCCTGCAGCGCGATCACTTCTGCCGCATTTCTGAATGCCTGGGAATTGCAGTACTCGCACAAGGTCACTTTCGTTGCCGCAGAGAGAGACGGCGCAGAAAACGCAAGAGACATTAGAGCCGCCGATGCGGCAAACATCATTTTTTTCATTTTTTACGCCTGACTGCCAACACATTCGATGATTCGCGCCAACGAACCATCACCGAACGACGCCGTACATGCTCTCAATCCCCCTTGTCTTTCCGACGCCGACATCAGCTTATCCCGTTCAACGCAAGAAGTTCAAGACTCAATACCGTGAGGGAATCGACACTTCCAGATCGCAATTGTTACGCAGCCTGAACACGCCAGCCTACCCAATCCAATGAACGATCATCCTGCGGTATCTACCAGGTCAGAATGCGTCGCATGACCGAACGAAGCGCCAGCGGTCGAATCGGCTTGTGCAGCAGTTCGCAGCCCGCCTCGCGCGCCGCGTTTCGCAGCTCTGCCGCGTGATCGGCACTGATCAGCAACGCGGGCGCCTCGACGCCCGCTGCGCGCAATCGCCGTAGCAGGTCGAGCCCGGTCGCGCCACCGTCGAGGTGGTAGTCGAGAATCAGGACGTCGAATCGACGTTCACCGCACTTGCGCCGGGCACCGGCGGTATCCGGGGCGCTCTGGACGGCGAAACCCCAATCGCCCAGCAGCTGTTCCAGCGAAGCGAGCATCTGCGGATCGTTGTCGACCACCAGCACATGATGTCCCACTTGTCCGGCCGCCGGGGCATCCTCGCGTCCCGCTTGCCGATGCGCCGATTCGGCCCGGGTGACTTCGACGCCGAACATCGTGCCGCGGCCTTCGGCGCTTTCGAGCACCAGCGGATGGTCGAGCAGGCGGGCCATGCGCTCGGCGATCGCCAGCCCGATGCCGAGCCCCGGCGAAGCGGCGTCGGCATCCAGGCGGCGAAATTCTTCGAAGATCAACCGGCGGGAAGCCTGGGGGATGCCGGGTCCGGTATCCCAGACACCCGCCAGCACGCGGTCGCCGCGCCGGCGAACGCCGAGCACGATTCGACCCGTGCGGGTATAACGCACCGCGTTGGACAGGAAATTCTGCAGGATGCGTCGGAGCAGTTGGGGATCGCTTCTGACGGCCAGCGAGGTCGGCATGCAGTGCAGCGCAAGCCCACGCTCGCGCGCGAGAATTCTGAATTCGCCGGAAAGCTGCTCGAACAGCTCGCCGAGCGGGAATTCGATGATCCGCGGCTCCAGCCCGCCGGCGTCCAGGCGCGAGATATCGAGCAGGCCTTCGAGCAGATCCTCGGTCGCACCCAGCGCACCGGAAATGCGAGCGACCGCATTTCGCTGCTCGATATCCTCGACGCGCCGCGCCAGCGAATGTGTCATCAGTTGAGCGGCGTTGAGCGGCTGCACCAGGTCGTGGCTGACCGCAGCCAGAAAACGGCTCTTGGCATTGTTGGCACGCTCGGCCTGCACCTTGGCGTGTTCGAGCTCGGCGGTGCGATCGGACACGCGCTGCTCCAGCGTTTCGTTGATCTGCTTGAGCTCGGACTCGGCATTGCGAAACGCGGTGACGTCGGTGAACGTGGCGACGAACCCGCCCCCCGGCATCGGGTTGCCGCGAATCTCGATGATGCGCCCGTCCGGCCACGGCCGCTCGACGCGATGCCGGCTGCCGGCGCGCTTGTGGGCCAGCCGTTTCTCGATCATCGCCTCGCGCTCGCCGGCGCCCATCAGGCCCTGCTCGGCATTGTGACGAAGCAGGTCCGCGACCGGACGGCCGACCTGGATCAGTGCCGCCGGGTAGTCGAAAAGATCGAGATACGCCTGGTTCCAGGCCACCAGGCGCATTTCGGCGTCCACTACGCAGATGCCCTGGCTCATGTTCTCCAGGGCGCCGGACAACACCTCGCGGCTGAAGCGGGCCTGCTCGGAGGCCTGGCCGACAAGGTCGGCGACGGTCTCCAGCGGCGCCGGTGCACGGCGGCGGGCGGCGTCCAGCAGCAGCCGGGCCGAGGCCGCGCCCACCACGGCGGCCAGCTCATGCTCCACGCCCGCTTCGAGGTCGTGGCCCTCGCGCGCGCCGTCAAACAGCATCGAGACTCGGTCATTCGGCAGGAACCGGTCGGCCAGTCGACGCAGCACCTCGGGCTCCAGGCGCTGGGCTTCGGTCGCCGACGCACCCGGCCTCAGCCCGGTTCGCTGGCCCAGCCCGATCAGCAGAATATTGGCCACCAGGCTGGCCAATACGGCCCGCGGAAGACTCTCGAGCGCACCCAGACCGAGCAGTTCGGCCGGCGCCAGCCAACCGATACCGAACGGTCCGTTCAGTAACCAGCCAGGCTGGGCTTCGGGCGCGATCAGCAGCGGCACAAGCAAGACGTAGGCCCAGACTGCAACGCCGCCGAGCAGGCCGGCAAGCAATGCGCGGGGCTTCAGGCCGGGACGATAGACCGCCAGGATGACTGCCGGCGCCAGCTGCGCCAGCCCGGAAAAGGAAACCGCCCCGATGTCGGCCAGCGCCTCGGCCGTGCCGGCCAGGCGACTGTAGGCATAGGCCAGCAACAGCACCAGCACGATGCCCAGCCTGCGCTGCACCCGGACCGCTATCCCCAGCTCCCCTGCCGACGAGCCGCGGCGGGTCAGCAAGACCGGCGTGAGCCAGTGGTTGCCGATCATGATCGACAGCGTCAGGCTGGCCAGGATGACCATGCCGGTGGCCGCACTGAGTCCACCCAGAAAGGCAAACAGCGCCAGCCCCGAATTGCCCTCCGACAGCGGAAGCATGAGCACGTACAGATCCGGCGGTACGGCCTGCCCGCCCAGCAACGCCTCGCCGGCCCGCGCCAGCGGCAGGATCGGCAGCCCGATCAGCACCAGGAACAGCGGAAAAAGCCAGCGTGCGGTGCGGATGTGCGCGCCGTCGCGGCACTCGACGACGCCTATATGGAACTGGTGCGGCAACGTGAACATGGCCAGCGCGCCCAGCAGCGTCAGCGTTATGAAGGTGCCCAGCGAACTGAACGGTTGACGCGGCGTCGAGGCCGCCCATTCGCCCGGGCCGTCGAACAGACCGAACAGCACAAAAGCACCAAGGGCCAGCATCGCGCCCAGCTTGAACAGCGACTCGAAGCCCATGGCAAGCACCAGGCCTCGATTGTGTTCGACGGCCGAGGCCCTGCGGGTGCCGAACAGCACCGCGAACAGCGCCATGGCCAGCGCGATGTAGAAGGCCAGGTCCTGCCAGGCCGCGAGCCCGGACGCATTGCTGGATACACCGGCCAGCGCGCCGAAACTCATTGCGACGGCCTTGAGCTGCAACGAGATGTAGGGAACGATGCCGAGCACGGCAACGGTGGTGACCACCGCGGCCAGCATCGATGATTTGCCGAACCGGCTGGCGATGAAGTCGGCGATGCTGGTCGAGTTCTGCTGCTTGCTCAACTCCACCAGGCGCATCAGGAAGCGCCACCCGAACAGGAAGATCAGGATGGTGCCGACGAACGTGGGCGGCACGGGCCAGCCGGCGCGCACCGCCTGCGTGGTGGTGCCGTAGAACGTCCACGCGGTGCAGTAAACCGCCAGTGACAGCGAGTAGACCACCGGCCAGTAGCGGCGGAATTTTTCAGGCGACCGTTCGCCGGCAAGGGCGGCGGCGAACAGCAGACCCAGCCAGACCAGTCCGGCTAACGCCAGGACGCTTCCCGGAAGATGGGTCATGCCTTGATTCGAAACGGGATTGGCGCGGCCAGCGGCTTCATGGCACGAAGCTTAGCTCAGGCGTGGTGCAAAAAGAAACGGGCCGACCGCGAGGCCGGCCCGAATGGAGGGCACAGGGTTGTTCACAGTCTCGATCGAGACAAGTCGTCTTGACCTGCCGCTAAAAAGGACCGGCGAAGACGCCGGTCCAAAGGGCAACGGGAGAATCGCAGCCCGATTCTTCGAACGTCTAGAAATTGACGCGTGCCGTCAGCGTCACGGTGCGCGGGTCTCCGTAGAACGCGTTGAGCACCCCTTCGAGGCCGAGCGTCGGCACTGTGCCGTTGGCAGCCGTGAAGTTGTACCCGGAGACCTTGTATTCCTTGTCCGCCAGGTTGCGTCCGTACAGCCCGAGCTCGTACTTGCCGTCGAGACGCTTCCACACGATGCTGGCGTCGTACAGGGAGTACGATCCCTCGTCCAGGAAACCCGACGGAATCTCGAACTGGTTGGTCTCGGTGCGGAACGACCAGGCGCCTATGACCGACAGCGTGCCCGCATTGCCGACCAGCGCAAGCGGCCGATCGTACTGCAGGTTCATGTGCACGGTCGTCTCCGGCGTGTTCTGGAAAACGCGATCGTCGGAAACGTCTTCCAGGGCCGTGGAACCCGTCGCCGGATCGGTGACCTGGGCGATGAACTCGTTGTATTCGGCATCGATCAGGCCCAGCGCCAGGCCTGCGCTCAGGCTGTCGCCGGTGACCGCGATGTCGTAGCCCAGTAGTGCGCTGGCCTCGAACTCCAGGCCCTTGACCGTGGCCTCGCCTGCGTTGGTGGTGACACCGGCAAAGGTGTCGGAAATGCCGTCACCGTCGGTGTCCACGCCCACCGAGCCCGGTACCTGGATATCGGTGTAGTCGCTGTAGAAGACCGCCAGGCTGGTGGAAATTCGGTTATTCGCGAAGCTGGACTTGATGCCGGCCTCGTAGGTGTCGACGAATTCAGGCTCGAACTTCATGAACTCGAACACCTCGTTGTCGCTCACGGTGCCGTCGCCGTTGAAGTCGGGCGCTGCCGTCGTCAGGCCGCGCGGATCGAAACCGCCGCCCTTGAAACCCTGGCTGTAGGAGACATAGATGTTCTGCGTATCCACGGGCTGCCAGGCCAGGCTGATCCGCGGGGTGAAATCGGTGAATTCCTCGCTGCCCTGGAAGTCCGACGTCGTCTGGATCGGAATCCCCGTGCCGCCAAGCTGCGGCGAATTGCCGCCGATGAAGTTCCTGCGCAGAACGCTTGAGGAGCGCTCGTCGCTTGTATATCGGCCGCCGATCGACAATTCCAGGCCGGTGTCCAGACCAAGGTATGCCGCCAGGTCGAAGCTGACGTCGGCAAACACCGACCAGGATTCGGTATCCACGTCGCCCTCGGTTTGGGCGGTAAGCCCCGGCAACCCGATCAGGTCGCCGGTGGTCGCCAGTACGACGTCGAACACGTTGAAAGCGTTGGCGTCGATGTAGTAGAAGCCGGCGATACCGCTGATTCGATCACCGGTGTAGGCCAGCTGGAATTCCTGGGTGAACTGCTCGTTCTCGTAAATCGCCGGGACATCGACGTCCTGTGCCGGCAGCGCCTCGAAATCGATCTGCGTGAAATTGTCGTCTTCGCGATAGGCCGTGATCGACTTGAAGACGAGATCCGGGGAGATATCGTATTCGAGCAGCAGGCTGGCACCGAACTGTTCGGCGTTGTTGGGGCCCTGGATGCCGGAGCGGGAATCGAACACGTCGTCGAGCACCGGCGCGCCTGAAAGCAGCCCCGGAATGAGTCGGTGGCCGGCGCGCGGATTGGAATCGTCTTCCAGATAATCGGCCGTGACCCGTGCGAAGAAACTGTCGGTCGGCGTCCACTCGGCGCTGCCGCGAAAGGCCAGAAGCTCCTTGTTGTAGTTGTCTTCGCCCAGGTTGCGGTTCTTGCCGAAGCCGTCACGATTGAACGTCGCAGCACTTGCGCCGATCGCGAAGGTATCGCCGATCGGCGTTTCGGCCGACACGATGAAGTCGGCCTGGTTATAGCTGCCGTAGGATCCCTCGATGGATACCGACGGCTCGTCACCAAGTCGCTTGGTCACGTACTTGACCGCGCCGCCGATGGTGTTACGGCCGTAGAGCGTGCCCTGGGGTCCGCGCAGCACTTCGATGCGCTCCACGTCATAGACTTCCAGCAGCGCACCCTGCGGCCGGTTCAGGTAGACGTCGTCGATGTAGATGCCGACGCCCGCCTCGAACCCGGCGACCGGATCCTGTTGGCCGACGCCGCGGATGAACGCAGTCAGCGTGTTGTTGGTGCCGCGCGAGGTTTCGATGGTGGCGTTCGGCACGACGCGGTTGAGGAAGGTGATGTCCTGTGCGCCGAAATCCGCCAGCTTCTCGCCGCTCAGGGCAGTGACCGAAATCGGCACATCCTGCAGGTCTTCGTCCCTTCGCCGCGCCGTTACGACCATCCGGTCCTGGCTGCCGGCTTCGGCATTCCGACCGTCCGAATCATCGCCGTCGTCGCTGTCCTGCGCATGCGCGGCCGCGAAACCGATGCACAGACCGGAGATCAGCGCCATTCGAATCGCGCGTCCGAGCCGCGTACGCTTGTAAGTAGTTGTTGTCGAATCGATCATGCTGAAACCTCACCTGCTGCTTGAATTGAATGAGTGCTGCTTGTTATGGATACGTCACACCCGGCCGAGCCGGGCAGGTCAGATGCGAGTCTATAAGCGCAGGGCAGGCGAAAAATACTGTACCAAGGTACAAGCCGACTCTATTTCGATCGATCCGGGACAGGCCGCTTGTACCTTGGTACAGTTCCATGCGGCGCGCTGTCCAAGCACCATGGCACCGGTCGGTGATGTATGCCGGCGGATACCAATCGACTCCTGGGTGGTGGCGAATGTTGAGCCTGATCGGGCTGCTGGGCGGCCTTGCACTTTTGATCGTACTGACCATGCGCGGCATGAGCCTGTTCGTGGCCACGCCGCTGTGCGCGCTACTGGTGGCGCTGACCAGCGACATCGCGCTGCTGCCTCCATTGGCCGATGCCGAGCAGGCCGACCTGGTCACTCAGTACATGAACGGCTTCACCGGTTTCATCGCTTCGTGGTTCTTCATCTTTCTGCTCGGCTCGCTGTTCGGCAAGATGATGGAATCGTCGGGCGGCGCCGAGAGCGTGGCGCACTGGATCATCAGCCGACTGGGCAACGCGAAGGCCGCGCTTGCCGTGGTCATTGCCTGCGCCGTGCTCACCTACGGCGGGGTCAGCCTGTTCGTGGTCGCGTTCTCGGTCTACCCGATGGCCCTGGCATTGTTCCGCGACGCCGACCTGCCCCGCCGATTCATTCCGGCCACCATGGCGTTCGGCTCTGTGACTTTCACGATGACCTCGGCCGGCTCGCCGGAGATCCAGAACTGGATTCCGGTCGAGTTCCTCGGCTCCAGTCCGCTGGCCGCCTGGCAGGCCAGCCTGATCGTCGCGATCTTCATGGCCACCACCGGCTATTTCTGGCTGAAGTGGATGCTGGATCGTGCCGTAAGCCGCGGGGAATCATTCGACGAGCGCGAGTTCGACCCCGAAAGCGGCCGCGGCGACCTGCCCCACCCGGCGCTTTCGGCGCTGCCGCTGCTGGTGGTGCTGGCGGTCTCGTTCACCACCCACGACATGCTGGGCACCTCGGCGCTGATCATCGCGCTGCTGGCCGGCTGCATCGCCGCGGCGGCGATCAACATCAACCATCTGCATTCACCGGGACAGGCGCTGGCCGAAGGCGGCACCGGGGCCTTGATCGCAATCGGCAACACCGCCGCCGTGGTCGGCTTCGGCACCGTGGCCAAGGCGGCGCCGGCGTTCGACGCGGCCGTGGTCTGGGTCACCGGGCTGCCGGGCAATGGCCTGGTGTCCGCGGCGATCGCGGTATCGGCCATCGCGGCGATGACCGGCTCGGCTTCGGGCGGTCAGGCCATCGCCCTGCCGATACTGGGCCCGCACTACATCGACCAGGGTGTTGACCCCGACCAGTTGCATCGCGTCGTCGCCATCTCGTCGGGCGCGCTGGACTCGCTGCCGCACAATGGATACGTGGTGACGACCATCCGCGCCATCTGCGGCGAATCGCACGCCGCGGCCTACCCGGCAATGGGCGCGCTCACCGTGCTGGTGCCGGTGGCCGGCCTGCTGCTGTGCCTGGGGCTTTTCGCGATCGGTCTGTAGCACCGGCGACCTCTGCGCTGCCGCAAGGCCCTGCATTGTTTATGATCCGTGCATGGCTGAATCGATATCGAATTCCGGAACCCGCCGATGACCACGGACCTGATGGTGCTGCTGGCCATAATCGGCGTGACCTTCGCACTGTTCGTCAGCAATCGATTCCGGCTCGACCTGGTGGCCGTCGCGGCATTGCTGGCGTTGTTTGCCGCGGGCCTGGTGGATACCGACGAAGCGCTGGCCGGTTTTTCGCATCCGCTGGTCATCATGATCGCCGGGCTGTTCGTGGTCGGCGGCGGCCTTTTTCGCACCGGCGTGGCCGACGCGATGGGCCGCTGGCTGGAGCACACCGCAGGCCGGGGCATCCGCTCGATGATGATCTCGGTGATGCTGGTGGCGGCGACACTTTCGGCCTTCATCAGCTCCACCGGTACGGTCGCTGTGCTGATTCCGGTGGTCATCGCGCTGGCCCATGCGCGCAAGGTCAACCCGTCGAAGCTGATGATTCCGCTGGCTTTCGGCAGCCTGTTCGGCGGCATGTTGACGCTGATCGGCACGCCGCCCAACCTGATCGTCAGCGCCGCCAGGGCCGATACCGGCGCCGGAGCATTCGGTTTCTTCGACTTCACGCTGCCCGGACTTTTCATGCTTGGCGTCGGCCTGGCGTTCTTCGGCCTGGTCGGACACCGCCTGGTGCCCGACCGCGGCGACCGAAATCGGCCCGCCGGGGGCGCGGACGAGCGCGAACTGGCCGACGAGTACCGACTCACCGACCACCTGGTGCGGGTGGCCGTGCCGGACGATTCGCCGCTGCGCGGCCTGAGCCTGATCGATTCAGCCCTGCGCACGCGCTATCGGGTCACCGCGCTGGCCATCAGCAGTCAGACTGCGCGCGGCCGGCAAACGCGCCGGGCCGAGTCCGGCAGCGTGATCCGCAGCGGCGACCAGCTGGTGATTGCCGGGGAAGCCGACGCGATTGATCAGCTGTGCCGTTCGCTTGGGCTCGAACGTATCGAAGAACACCCCGAACTGCCGACCTCGGTCCATCTCCTGGAGGCCGTGATTCCGCCGCGCTCACGTTTTTCCGGCAAGACCCTGCGAGAACTCAGGCTGCATTCCGGCGCCGGCGTCACCGTGCTGGCACACCGGCCGATACGCAGCGATCCGGTCGCGCCGCCGGACCTGGACCGGCCGCTGGAAGTCGGGGACGCGGTACTGGTGACCGGGCGCGTGCCGGCCCTGCAAAGAGTGGCCGAGAACGCGCGCGACCTGGTGCTGCTCGGCGGTGACCTCTCGCTGCGCACCCGGCGCACCGGCAAGGCGCCGATGGCGATCCTGATCATGCTGCTGATGCTTGCGACGATGACGCTCGGCCTTGTGCCGAACGTGATCGCGGTTCTCGCGGCCGCGGTCGCGATGCTGTTCGCCCGATGCCTGACGGTAGAAGAAGCGTTCGGCGGCATCAACTGGGAAAGCGTGATCCTGATCGCTGCCATCCTGCCCATGGCCACCGCGCTGGAAAACACCGGCGGCATGGCGCTGGCCGCGACCGCGTTGTTCGAGTTCGCCCGGGGTTACGGCCCACACGTGCTGATCCTCGCGGTGTTCGTGCTGACGTCCGGCCTGAGCCAGCTGGTGTCCAACACCGCGACCACGGTGCTGGCCGCGCCGATCGCGCTGAGCGCGGCGGCCGCGATGGGCATCGATCCAGACGCCGTGCTGATCACCGTCGCGATCGCCGCATCGACTGCATTTGCCACACCGGTGGCCTCGCCGGTCAATACGCTGGTCTACAACCCCGGCGACTACCGGTTCGCGGATTTCGCGCGGGTCGGACTTCCGCTGCAGCTGCTGGTTCTCATCGCCACGCTGATCGTCGTGCCGCTGTTCTTTCCGTTCTGAAAATCAAAGGCCGTCGCGTTGCTCGACCTGCCGGTTGCGCGCCAGGATGAGCTTGTAGGCGACGTAGTACTTGTAGATGTTGCGCACGTAGTCGACCGTCTCGCGCCCGATGCGGCGCGCGGCGATGACTTCTACGTGGTCGAACCACCGGTTCGGGTCCAGTCCCTCGGTGCGGGCCTGTGCCCTCAGTTCGCGCACGCGACGCGGGCCGGCGTTGTAGGACGCCAGTGCCAGCAATACCCGGTCTTCCTCGTCGATTTCGGGGTCATCGTAATAGCGATCGATCATGAAACGAACGTACTTGGCCGCGGCGTGAATGTTGTTTTCCAGCTCCAGCACGTCCCCGACTTCCATTTCCGCGCCGGTGGTCGGCAGCAGCTGCATCACGCCCACCGCCCCTGCCGGGGAGCGCACCGAATGATCGAGCCTGGATTCCTGGTAGCCCTGCGCGGTGAGCAGAATCCAGTCGAGGTCGTATTGGCCGCCGTATTCCCGGAACAGGCCGGCCATCTGGCGGAAGCGCGCCATTTCCTTTTCACCGGCCGGATTGCTGACCCAGCGCGTGTCCTCGAGGAAGCGCTGGAACTGGATATTGCCGAACAGCGTGCCGGCCCGGTGGGTCTCCAGGAATGCATCAAGCTCGGCTTTGAGCGCTCGGCTTTCCGGGCGTACCGCGAAAGCGATATCGGCTTCGCGCCGGAGGACGATATTGTCGTGAACCGTGAGATCGGGCAGTACCTGGGACCAGAATCCAGCCAGGTATTCATCGGCAACCGCGTGATCTGCAACCCCGGCGTTGACCATTTCCAGTACGTCGCCGACCTCGAAATGTCCGGGCGCAATTTCCAGCTGCATCGAATCCAGCCCCTTGTCGGCGAGCATCTCGTTGGCCCGCTGGAGACTGTCGAAATAGCTGGAGCCCCGCCGCACCAGGACGCTGCGACCGGCCATGTCGTCGAGCGTTGCAACCGGTGCGGCCGAAGGACCGGAGACCAGCAGTTCGCGCACGTTGCGCGCCAGCGGCTCGGTGAACAGAACGGATTCCGCGCGCGCCGGCGTCGTCGTCAGATCGGCCGCGATCAGATCGCCGCGACCGGCCAGCAACCAAGGAATCAGCCGGTCGCGCGTGACCGGTACGAGCACGACCGACACCTTCAGGAGTCCGCTGTCGAGCTTGTCGTTGATCTGTTTTTCGAAAGCCTGCATGAACGCATGACTCAATCCCCGCTGATTACCCTCTCCGTCGAGAAAATAGAAGGTGCGGCTATACGGCACCAGCGCCCGGATCGTGCGTCGCTCGATCATGGCCGGCAGATCGCCGCCGCTGGTCCCGATCACGAGCGGACTGTCGTCCAGCAGATTCGGGTCGCGCTCCGACAGGCCGCTGCCGGGCTCCGTGTTGCCGTCGTCGGCGCCGCCGCAGGCGACGATCATGGTCAGCAGCAACAACGCAAGTACAGGGCGAAGTGTATTCATCGAGGCTCCCGTGGTCTGTTCCGATCTTGCAGCCGAGCGCAGGCATAGACCCGACACGCAAGACAAGGGTAGCAGTATGGGAGTCAACGCCGCCGTGTTGCCGGCGATGATGCCGGGGGCGGACTGTCGGCCGCTGGCGACTCGCCGAGTACGCGGTCGCGGCCGGCCCGCTTGGCCGCCAGAAGGTTGGCATCGGCGCGCTCGAATGCATCGGACAGGCTTTCACCGCCGGCGACTTCGACCACGCTGAAGCTGGCCGTCAAGGTGTCGCGACCTTCGCCGATTGGTATCGTGTGAAGATCGTTGCGCAGTCGCTCGGCGGTTTCAAGCGCGAGTGATATCGCGCTTCCGGTCAGCAGCACCATGAACTCGTCACCGCCGAATCGCCCGACCAGGTCTTCGGTTCGCAGGCTTTCACGGATTTGCTTGCTGACCGACACCAGGGCCTGGTCGCCCGCGGTATGTCCCAGTTCATCATTGATCCGCTTGAAGCGGTCGATGTCAAACAGGATCAGCGAGACCGGCAATTCACGTCGACGCGCGCGAGCCAGCTCGAACTGTGCCCGCTCGAAAAAATATACGCGGCTGTTGACGCCGGTCAACGCGTCGGCGTCGAGCATGCGACGCAGCCTTCGATTGTGGTCGGCCAGCACCGGCACCGCCAGGCCGAAATAACAGCTCGCGGCCACCACCGTGATCGCGAACTGGTAGATCATCGCCTGGTCCATCAGCCCCAGCAGGTCTACCCACAAGGCCACGACAACACTGAATATCGCCAGACTCGACGCCACCCTGAGCGCGTCCTCCGTATAGGCAATCCACATCTGCGGGATGATCATGAAGAACACCGCGAAGGCGAGCAATTCCGAATCGGGGAACTGCGCGGTGACCAGCATGATCGCCGACAGCAGCACGGCGACCAGGCCGGTCTTGAGCATCCACGCAACAGCGGGCGTGCCGGGAACGAGAATACCTCGCGCCCGAAGCCGCCCCGCAAGCACCGGATCACTGCGAACCAGCAGACCCGCGAACAACGGCGCCAGCACGACCGCCCCCGCCATATCGCCGATCCACCACGGCGCCCAAAGCTCTGCCACGCCGGTCGCGGCTACCGTGCCGGCCGCCAGCAGGGCCTGTACGCCGAGAAGCGCCGCCAGCAGTGCGGATACCGACGCAAGCACCAGGAAAGCGATGATGATGATCGGCAAGCGTTCCGTATCGTTGCGCTTCATCAATCGACGCAGCACCGTGGCGCCGAAGCCATAGGCGATACAGTGTGCGGCCCCGAACAGCATCCCGCCCACCAACGCCTGCTGCCAGGTTTGCTCGAACCCGTATATCGAATCGCTCCAGAACGTGGCGACGATGCAACACACCAGCAACACCGGCAGGGCGCGCAGTCCGATGACCAGCAACGCGGCAAACGAAAGCCCCGCGGGCGGGAACCAGATGCTCGCGTGCGGCGCGTATTCCATAAGCGCGGACAATCGCCACAAGGCCAGCCAGGCCAGCCCGAGCAAGACCGCCTGGACGATCCGGTAGACCAAATCGGGGCTCGACGCGTTCGATACGTTCGGCGGGATGTGGACGGCTGTATTCAAATCAGCTCTGTCGATGAGAATGGCGCATTGCCGGCACGCCATGGACGCACCGGCAAACGTTTCGATCATAGCAGCGAACAGGGCCTTGTTTCGCGTCGAAGCCGGAGATGCCGTTGACCCTCCAGCGCATTCAGACCGTATTGAAAAATTCCCGAAGCGCTAGCGTACCCCGTCGTTAATCCTGTAACTTTCAGCGAGTCGGAAAGCGCTTAGCTGCAAGGCAGGGTTCGCCGGGAATGCTTATTGCCTTTCCAAGAGGCCTGACGCTGCAGATGAGCGCGATCGTCCTTTCGTTCGGGCTCGCCCTTCGGGAGTGCGTCTGAGTCGACATTGCCGCGTTCCGATCCTTGTAAAGGGCTTGCCATTCACTGCGGATCGCCTTGCACTGTCGACTCAGTCAC
>Ga0102938_10002075_pt1 | contig 15230 bp, 10 predicted proteins | sample SalPonR2_B_D2_MG_FD_84516 | JGI IMG/M metagenome (GOLD analysis project Ga0102938, IMG submission 84516) | Salt pond soil microbial communities from South San Francisco under conditions of wetland restoration - Salt Pond MetaG R2_B_D2_MG | ecosystem: Environmental > Aquatic > Marine >...
CAACGAGGCCGCGTTGGCCAAGGTGCGCGCGGGCAAGGAACGCGAGGCGGGCGACGGCCATGACGGCACCTGGGTGGCGCACCCGGGTCTCGTGCAGGTGGCGATGGAGATTTTCGACAAGCACATGCCGGGCCCGAACCAGCTCGACCGCCTGCGTGAAGACGTGGAAGTGGATGCGGACGACCTGCTGAAGATTCCCGCGGGCGAGATCACCGAGGCCGGGCTGAGGAGCAACATCTCGGTCGGTATCCAGTACATGGCCGCCTGGCTGGGCGGGAACGGCTGCGTGCCGTTGTACAACCTCATGGAGGATGCGGCCACCGCGGAGATCGCGCGGGCACAAATCTGGCAATGGATTCGCCACCCGCAAGGCGTGCTCGAGGACGGCAGGTCCGTCACCTTCGACTTGTACGAACAGCTGCGCGACGAAGAAATGGCCAGGATCAAGGACGAGGTAGGTGAGGAGGCGTTTGCTTCCGGCAACTACCACGAGGCGGCCACGCTGCTCGACCGGATCACCGGCGAGCCGCGTTGCATGGACTTCCTGACGCTGGTGGCCTACGAGGCCATCGACTGAGGGGCACGGGAAACACACACAGAGGAACGACTGATGACACGCCTGTCGGCTGACGAACTGCAGAAGGACTGGAACGAGAATCCCCGCTGGAAGGGCGTGACGCGCCCCTATTCGCCCGAGGACGTGACCCGTCTTCGCGGCACGGTGGACATCGAGTACTCGCTGGCGCGCCAGGGCGCGGAGAAGCTCTGGAAGTATCTCCACGAGAAGCCCTTCGTCAACGCGCTCGGCGCCCTCACGGGCAACCAGGCGATGCAGCAGGTCAAGGCCGGCCTGAATGCGATCTACCTGTCCGGCTGGCAGGTGGCGGGTGATGCCAACCTGGCCGGCGAGATGTATCCGGACCAGTCGCTCTATCCGGCGAATTCGGTGCCCGCCGTCGTGCGCCGGATCAACCGCACGCTGCTGCGCGCGGACCAGATCCACCATGCCGAGGGCGACGACGAGATCGACTGGATGCAGCCGATCGTGGCCGATGCGGAAGCCGGTTTCGGGGGCGTGCTCAATGCCTTCGAGCTGATGAAGGATATGATCGACGCGGGAGCGGCCGGCGTGCACTTCGAGGACCAGCTGTCCTCGGCGAAGAAATGCGGCCACATGGGCGGCAAGGTGCTCGTGCCGACCTCGGAGGCCGTGGGCAAGCTCGCGGCGGCGCGCCTGGCGGCGGACGTCTGCAACGTGCCCACTTTCGTGGTGGCGCGCACCGACGCGGACGCCGCCAACCTGCTGACCTCGGACATCGACGAGTACGACGCGCCTTTCATCACCGGCGAACGCACTTCGGAAGGATTCTTCCGCGTGAATGCCGGACTTGACCAGGCGATCGCGCGCGGCCTGGCCTACGCGCCGCTCGCCGACCTTGTGTGGTGCGAGACTTCCGTGCCCGACCTCGAGATGGCGAAGAAATTCGCCGAGGCGATGCACAAGGAGTACCCGGACCAGATGCTGGCCTATAACTGCTCGCCTTCCTTCAACTGGAAGCGGCACCTGGACGACGCGACCATCGCAAAGTTCCAGAAGGAACTCGCGGCGATGGGCTACAAGTTCCAGTTCATCACGCTGGCCGGTTTCCACGCCCTGAACTACAGCATGTTCACGCTGGCCAAGGGTTACCGCGAAACGCAGATGAAGGCCTACGTGGAGCTGCAGGAGAAAGAGTTCGCGAGCGAGAAGGATGGCTACACTGCCACCAAGCACCAGCGGGAAGTGGGCGCCGGCTACTTCGACGCGGTGACGCAGGTGGTCACCGCCGGAAAGTCGTCGATCACCGCCTTGAGCGGCTCCACCGAAGAAGAGCAGTTCAAGGAAGGCTGAGGCAGCGCGTTTTTGCCCGACCAGGCCCCGGCAGCATTCCTGCCGGGGCCTTTTTCATGCGCGCGTTGCAGCAATCCCTAAAGTCTCCTATACCCAGATAGAGGTTTCGCGACCGCGTGATTTCCGTTGTGGGGCCTTGAACTGCACGTTGGCGCGGAGGACACGGGATTTTGCTGGAATATTTGCGGGCACTGCTGGATTCGTGGTGGGTGCTCGGCACCTGGGGCTTGGTCGTGTTGCTTTGCCTCGGGCTGCTCACTCGGGACATCCGGCGGCGCAATCCCGAGATCATGACTCTGATGCGCATGGTCTGGTACCTCACGGTGTTTTATTCCGGGCCGATCGGGCTGGGCGTGTACTGGTTCTCAGGCCGCAAGCAGATTCGCACCGACTCGATCTGGCGGCGGGGCTGGCGCTCGGTGAGCCACTGCTACTCGGGCTGCGGCGCCGGCGAGATCATCGGGGTGGTGGTCACCATCGGCCTGCTCGGCTGGGCGGTGAAGCAGGCCGCCATCGCAACCTTCCTGCTCGCCTACCTGTTCGGCTACGCGCTGACCGCAGGCCCATTGATCCAGGAGGGCATGGCTGTGCCCCGGGCGCTATGGGACGCGTTCACCTCCGAGTCCGTGTCGATCCTCGTGATGGAGGTGGTCGCCATCGGCGTGGACCTTTGGCTGTCCGGAGACGCGGGGATGGGGCAACCGCTCTTCTGGACCGCGATGGCGGTCTCGCTGACCTGCGGTTTGCTGGCGGCCTGGCCGGCCAACGTGGCGTTGATACGTCTCGGCGTCAAATCCGGGATGCACGACCCGCGCGATATGGCCCGCCAGGCACATTGAACAGAAGAAGGAGGGGACAATGACTGACCTGAGCCGCGCACGCGACCGAATGGTGGACCTTCACCTGGCCCGCCGCGGCATCCGCGGTCGGCGGGTCCTCGACGCCATGCGCAGCGTGCCCCGCGAAGTTTTTGTGGACCCGGGGTTCGAAGAATTCGCCTACGAGGACGCGCCGCTGCAGATCGGCGAAAAACAGACCATCTCGCAACCCTATATCGTGGCCTTCATGATCGAGGCTGCGGAGTTGCAGCCGGGCGACAGGGTTCTCGAAGTAGGCGCGGGCTCCGGATATGCCGCAGCAGTCATGAGCCGGATCGCGGCGCGCGTGTTTACCGTGGAGCGCTTTGCCTCGCTCGGCAAACAGGCGGAAAGCCGTTTCCGGAGGCTCGGTTACGACAATATCGAGCTGCGCATTGATGACGGCACGCGCGGCTGGCCCGAGGCCGCGCCCTTCGATGCGATCCTGGTCGCGGCGGGCAGCCCCGAAGTCCCCCGGGCGCTCAAGGAACAGCTGGCCGTCGGCGGGCGCCTGGTGATCCCGGTCGGCGAAATGGAGACCGTGCAGTCCTTGCAGCGCCTGCGGCGCACCAGCGAGGAAGAATACGAGACAGAAGACCTGGCGTCGGTGCGATTCGTGCCGCTGGTCGGCGAGCAGGGCTGGAGCGAGAACGGCCAGCGGGCGGCCAGCAATCACTTGCCCGGCGCATCCCGGGGTCGCAGCGCGGCGCAGCTGGTCGCCGAGGCCGCGGAGCCGTTGCCGGATTTTGACGATCCGGCCTTCGGCCGGCTGTTCGATCGCTTTGCCGACCGCCGGGTGGTCTTGCTGGGCGAGGCCAGCCATGGCACCGCGGAGTTCTATCGCGCGCGCGCCGCCATCACCCGGCACCTGGTCGAGCATCATGGCTTCAAGATTATCGCCGTGGAAGCCGACTGGCCCGACGCGGCTGCCATTGACCGTTATGTCCGGCATCGGCCGGGTCGGCCGGATGCCGAGCCGGCCTTCCAGCGGTTTCCTACCTGGATGTGGCGGAACACGGAGGTCGAGGCCTTCCTCGGGTGGCTGCGGGCCTACAACGAGTCCATCCCCGCGCTCGACGACCGGGCCGGCTTTTACGGGCTGGATATCTACAACATGAGCGGCTCCATGGCGGCCGTACTGGATTACCTGGACGAGGTCGATCCCGAAGCGGCGGCGGTCGCCCGGGAGCGTTACGGGTGCCTGACGCCGTGGCAGAAAGACCCGGCCACCTATGGCCGGGCGGTGCTCGTTTCGGGCTACGAGAAGTGCGAGCAACAGGTCGTGGAACAATGCCGGGACCTGCTGGAACGCCGACTCGAATACATCGCCGAGGATGGCGAGAGCTTCCTGGACGCCGCCCAGAATGCGCGCCTGGTGGCCTCCGCCGAACGCTATTACAGGATCATGTACTACGGCGGGTCGGCCTCCTGGAACCTGCGCGACACGCACATGTTCGAGACGCTCAAGCATGTCCTCGAGGCGCGCGACCCGGGCGCCAAGGCCATCGTCTGGGCGCACAATTCGCATATCGGCGACGCGCGCTTCACCGACATGGGGGCGGCCCGTGACCAGCTCAATATCGGGCAGCTGTGCCGTGAACACTATTCGGACCAGGTTGCGCTGATCGGCTTCGGCACGCACACGGGGACGGTGGCCGCGGCCGACGACTGGGGCGAGGACATGCAGGTCAAGCGGGTGCGGCCCTCGGTGGCCGACAGCTACGAGCGCTTGTGCCACGACGCCGGTATCGACCGCTTCCTGCTTGACCTGCGCGAAGGACGCCACGAGGCCGCCCGGCATGCGCTGATGTCCTCCCGGCTGCAGCGTTTCATCGGCGTGATCTACCGGCCGGAAAGCGAACTCGTGAGCCATTACTCCGACACGTTGTTGCCGCGCCAGTACGACGCTTTCTGCTGGTTCGACCAGACCTCGGCCGTGACGCCCCTCGGCCCGGAACATGCACGGCCGGGGGCGCCGGAGACTTATCCCTTTGGGCTCTGAGTTGCTGCCAGGGTCGAGCCAACCCCGCGCGGGGAAGGTTGCATGCGTGGCGTTTGTGTTGTCGCTTTGCGGCGCCGCGGCCCCCGATGCCGCCGCGGCCGCGAGCAGCGCACCGGAAAGTGCTCTCGCCCAGACACCGTCGCACGCCCTGTCGCTGGCGGAAGCACTCGCGCTGGCCCACGAACAGAACCCGGAACTGCTCATTCGCCGGGCCCGGGCTGCCCGAGCCGCGGGAGAAAAACTTCGTTCCCGCCAGGGCGTGCTGCCGACCGTGAGCCTGGACGCGACTTACCTGAAGGCGGATGTGGGACTGCTGGACGACGTCCCCGTGCTGACTCCGGGCTCAACGCCCGGGCTGGGCTTCGTGAGCGCGAACCCGGTGGAAGGCAACCTGCTTGGCGTGCAGCTATTGCAACCGCTTGTGAATTTTGAAGCATGGGCGGCAGGAAGGCAGGCGGGCCACCTGGAACAGGCCGCGCAACTGGGCGTCAGGCGTACCCGCGACGAGGTGACCGTTGCCACCATTGCCAGCTATTTCGGGGCGAGCACCGCCCAAAGGCGGGTTGCGGCGGAATCGCGCGGGTTGGCAACGGCAAGGCGTGCCTTGAGACAAGCTGAGGCGGCCCTGGAGGAAGGCCTGGTTTCTCGACTCGACCGCCTGCAGGCGCGTACCCGGGTGGCCGAGATGGAGGCACGCGTCGCGGCCGCCCGCAGTGGCGTGGTGCGGGCCCATTCCGTCCTGCGGCAAGTGCTGGGCCTGGATGGCGAAGGACTCATTCCGCTTGCGGATGCCATGCCGGAGCCGCCTTCTTCCTTGTCGCCCGGGAATCACCAGGTGCTGGAGCGCAGCGATCTCAGAGCGCGAAAGAAAGCTCTGGATGCCGCACAGGCAGGCGTGGAACGGGCGCGCGCCGGCTATCTGCCGGCCGTCAACCTGGTGTTGCGTTACCAGCGGCTGGAACTCAACCAGCCCGTCGGCCTCAACGAGACGGACTGGGTGCTGGGCGTCAACCTCGGCTGGACGATCTTCGCCGGTTACGGCCGCACGGGCGCCCTGGATGCAGCGCAGGCCGCTGAGCGGGAAGCACGCATAGAGCTCGACGCGCTGCGCCGGCAAGCGCGTGCCGAAGAGCGCGACACGCGCGCGGAATGGCAGGCGCAACGACTGGGGTGGGAGCGGGCGCGCAGCAGTGTCCGGGACGCGCAGGAGGCCCTGCAGCTCACCGAGGCGCGTTATGCAGAAGGCCTCGACGACATGCGTACGCTGCTGGGCGCGCAGGCCGAGGTACTGGCGGCCGACAGCCGGGAGATCAACGCTCGCTACAATGCGCTGATGGCCGCGCAGCGTTACCGCCTCGCGGTGGCAGCGGAGACCGGCGCGGAGCATCTTCGATGAGACATCCTCTCTGCAAAGCGCCGCAAGGCTTCGCAACACTGCTGCTTTTAGCGCTGGGCTTGCCAGGCTGCGGCGACACGCGAGAAGCGGCGAATGACGCGCCCGAGAATCCGCGGCCGGTCCAGGTTGCGACCGCCGAAGCGGTGAGTCAGCCGCCATATGTCACGGCCGCTGGGATTATTCGCCCTTATCGGCGCGCCCGGATGGGAACCCGCCAGACTGGCACCGTGGAAGCGGTGCTGGTGCGGGCTGGCGAGCGCGTGACGGCGGGACAGGAGATTCTCCGCGTGGATTCACGCGACCTCGAAGCATCCCGCGCAGCCGCCCTGGCACAGCGCGATGCGGCGCAAGAGACGCGGGACCAGGCGATCAGGAACCGGGACCGGTTCCGGCGCCTCTACAAACAAGAACTGGTGGCTGAAGTTCGCCTGGAAGAGGCGCAACTGGAGGCGGAACGCGCTGAAAGCGCGCTAGGCCGGGCCGAGGCGGAACTCACCGCCACCGAAGTCAACATGGACTACGCGCGCCTGCGCGCGCCATTTTCCGGGGTGGTCAGCGAAATCCTGGCGGAGCAGGGCAGTTTCGTGGCGCCCGGAATGCCGCTGGTGGTGTTCGAAGACCGGGAGCGGCTCGAGGCCGAAGCAGGTATCGACCAGGCGAGCGCCGCGAGGCTTGCAGAGGGGGATCGCCTGGCGGTCGCGGTTCAGGGCATCGATCAGCCACTCGAGGGTCGACTGCAAGCGGTGTTGCCGGCGCTGGCGGGCGGCGGGACCGGTCTCCGCTTGCGCGTGCTCATTGACGATCCGCCCGCCGGGCTGGTGCCCGGCATGGTGGCCGAGCTGAGGGTGCCGACGACACTAGACGCGCCACGCCTGGTCAGGGTGCCCGCCGGGGCACTGTTACGACGCGGCCAGCTCAGCGGCGTGTTCGTGCTCGAAGCGGGTGATGAGGCGCCCTGGCGCGTGCGGCTGCGCTGGCTCGCGCTCGACCAGACGGATCGAGACGACGACTGGGTGTATGTGAAACGAGGGCTGGAAGCCGGCGAGCGAGTGGTGTTGGGAAGCGCCACCAGCGAGCTCGTCGACGGCCAGGCGGTCGAGTTGCAAGACTGATGAGAAAGCTCGGTTTCGCCGGTCGGCTCGCGGATCTGCTCATCGATTCGCCCCTGGTGCCGTTGTTCATCATTACCGTGCTGTTCCTGGGGGGCTACGGTCTGCTCGTCACCCCGCAGCAAGACCGACCGGACGTAGAGGTGCCCACGGCACAGATCCTGGTCCCGTTTCCCGGCGGCGGCGTGGAGCGCGTCGACGAGCTCGTGGCGCGCCCGGTGAGCGCGTGGGCGGGCCAGCTGGAGGACGTGGTCGAGGTCAGCACCGTGGCCGCGGCCGACGCGGCGCTGATCGAGGTCGAGTTTGCGACCGGGGTTGGTGACGCTGAAGCCTACGGGGAACTGAAGGAGCTGTTTGAGAGCAACCGCCACCGCCTGCCCGCCGGCGTCGGCGCCGAGACGATTCGGACCTTGGGGGACGACCTGCTGACCAGCCTCATGCTGACCTTTTCCAGTGCCGAGTTGAGCGGTTTCGAACTGCGCAGGCTGGCCGCCGAATTGGGGGCCCGGCTCTCTGCGCTCGAGGGCGTCCGGGACGTCGTGGCGTACGGCGGACAGTCGCGACAGCTGCGTGTGCTGCCGCGGCCGACCGACCTTGCTGCGCACCAGGTCGATATCGGCCAGCTGCTGGAAGCCATCGAAGCGGCAAGCCTTCAGTTGCCTGCGGACACGATGCGCTCAGAGCCGGTGCGGCAGCTTCGCGTGGGTAATCGGCCCGGGTCAGCCAAGGAAATAGCGGCCATTCAGGTCGGCGCGGGCCCGGCCGGGGTGGTCAGGGTGCGTGACGTCGCCGACGTGATCGACGGTCCGGCGCCATACCACTCGCAATCTCTTCACTGGGAAAGAGGCGGGAGCGGCGAAGTGCCTGCCGTCAGCCTCGCGTTGAGCAGCGTGCCGCATTACAACGTCAGCGACGTGACCATTCGTGCGCTGGCCTTCATCGATGCCGCAAAAGGCAGCCTGATTCCGGAGGAAGTCGAGGTGCGCGTGGCTTACGATGCCGGCCGCGCAGCGACCGAAACCGTCAGGCGCGTGCTGGAGAACTTTGCCACCGCCACGGCGATCGTGGTGGTGATCATCCTGATCGGCCTGGGATGGCGCGCGGCGCTCGGTGTCTTCGTGCTGATTCCGGCGAGCATGGCAATCGTGCCCTTCGCCTATTGGCTCACCGGTTTCACGCTCAATCCGATCTCCATTGCCGCGATGATTCTGGCCATAGGGCTGATCGCCGACGACAACATCATAATGATCGAGAATATCGGGAGGTATTTTCGTGATGAAGGCGAGCGAAGCCGCGAACTGACCATCCGGGCGGTGGACGAGGTGGGCAACCCGACGATTCTTGCAGCTTTCCTGATCGTCGTGACCTTGTTGCCCACTGCGTTCATCAGCGGCGAGATGGGCCAGTACACGCGGGCGATCCCGATAGGCGCTTCCTGGGCGCTGCTGTTCTCCCTCCTGGTCGCCCTCACGGCCACGCCCTATGTCGCATTCCGCCTGTTGCGTGCGCCGACGGAGGGCAAGCGTCACGCCGCCAAGGAGGGCGGTTCTCGGGAAGAGCATTCCCGTGGCGGAAACGCGGCATCCGGGGGTCTGGCCAAGGCTTACCGGTCCATTCTGCAGCCGCTCTTCGATCATGGCTGGTTGCGCTGGTTGTTCTACCTTGCACTCGTGCTGCTGCTGGTCGGCAGTGCGAGCATGATGCTGTTCCGCGCGGTGCAGGTCACCCTGGTTCCATTTCTCGACCGGGAAGCTTTCGTCATCGAAATGGAACTGCCGCCCGGCAGCGCGCTCGAAGACACTCTGCAAGCCAGCGCGGCCGTCGGGCGCGAACTGCGCTCATTTCCCGAAGTGGGCGCCTACACGACCTTCGCGGGCACGGATGGGCCCCTGCTGCTCCCTCGGCCCGGGCCGCCGGATATCGAGCTCTCGTCCTCGCATCGCGCGAGGATATACGTGCAGCTCCCGCCGGACGAGAAACGCGAACGGCTGAGTTACGAGATCGATCGCGAGCTGTTCGACCGGCTGGGGACGGTGCTGGAGCCCTTTGACGGCAAGGCATGGATACGCCGCATTCCGTCGGGCCCGTCAAGCGAAAATGCGATCCAGGCCGAGATCTTCGCGCCGCGGCCGGGCGCCAGGGAGGCGCTCGCGGATCGCCTCGAGCACCTGATCGAAGCGCATCCCGCGGCAGGGCATATCGAACGCTTTCCGTCTGCGGCCGGCCCCGAGACGTCGCTGCGGGTGGACCTGGACCGGGCCGCGGCGCGCGGCGTTTCGCCCGCCCGTGTTGCGGCTGCGGTGCAGATGGCAATGGCGGGCCGCACGGCCGTCACGCTGAACCTCCCGGATGAGCGCGAGCCGGTGCCGGTGGTCGTCCAGTTGCGCGAAAGCCAGCGTGAAAGCCTGGATGGGCTCGCGGGGCTTTACGTGCGGAGCGGGAGCGGGCATATGGTTCCGCTGGTGAACGTGATCGACCCGGTCGACGCGCAATGGCAGCCGAACCGTTACCGCAAAAACCAGCTGCCGGTAGTCTACGTGGCTGCCGATGTCAACCGGGATCGCAGCCAGCCAGTCTCGGTGCAGCGCGACATCGTGGCGGAACTGGAAAAACAAGAAGGCGAGTTGCCGCGCGTCAGCTGGTTCCGCCTGCCGCGCAGCGACAGTGACCCGGTTTTGTTCTGGGGCGGTGAATGGGCGATGACCCAGCAGGTTTATCGGGATCTGGGCATGGCGGGGCTCGTCGTCATCCTGGTCATCTACACTTTGCTCGCGGGATGGTTCAACTCCTATCTCGTGCCTTTGCTGATCATGGTTCCGATTCCGATGGTGTTTGTCGGCGTCATTCCGGGGCACTGGCTCATGGGCCTCGATCTCGCGGGTTTCGGCGTGCTGGGCATTATTGCGCTGGCGGGAATCGTGGTGCGCAATGCCGTGCTGCTGGTGGATTTCACCCGACAACGCATCGACGAGGGCATGGAGGTGCGCGAAGCGCTGGTCGCGGCCGCGGCGCTTCGGACCCGGCCGATACTGCTCACTGCCGGAACGGTTATGTTCGGCAGCGGCGTGCTCGTGTTCGAACCGGCGCTGCGACCGCTGGGCCTGACGCTGGCGAGCGGGGTGCTGGTCGCGACCCTGCTCACGCTGGTACTGATACCGACACTGTACATGCACTTTTTCGGCGGACGCAGCAGCAAGCCCTAGGCTCCGTCGCAAGCCGCCAGCGGCATTTGAGTCATGCGGGGGGCGCGGGGATAATAAGCTTCGCCCGGTGCACACATCCTGCAGCCAGACTCGCCACGCGGAAAAATACCGAATGCACTATGAACAGATTCGCTTGCCCGATGACGGCGAGCCCGTCACCGCCAATACCGATTTCACGCTGAACGTGCCGGACCGGCCCATCATTCCCTTCATCGAAGGGGACGGCATCGGCATCGACGTGATGCCGGTGGCGCGCAAGGTCGTGGATGCCGCGGTCCGCCAGGCCTATGGCGAGGAGCGGTCGCTCGCATGGATGGAAGTCTATGCAGGCCAGAAAGCCACCGGCCTGTACGGCGGCAGCCAGTTTCTTCCGGAAGAGACGCTGGATGTGCTGGAGCGCTACCTGGTCTCCATCAAGGGCCCGCTGGCCACGCCGGTGGGGGGCGGCTTCCGCTCGCTGAACGTCTCCATCCGCCAGCGGCTCGACCTCTACGCCTGCGTCCGCCCGATCCGCTATTTCCCGGGCGTCCAGACGCCGATGAAGGAATCCGAGCTGGTCGCGATGACGGTGTTCCGCGAGAACACCGAGGATATTTACGCGGGCATCGAGTGGCCGGCCGGCTCGCCCGAAGCCCAGAAGCTGATGAAGTTCCTCCAGGACGAGCTCAAGGTCCACGCGGTCCGTTTTCCCTCGAGTTCGGGGCTCGGCATCAAGCCGGTCTCGAAGGAAGGCTCGCAGCGCCTCGTTCGCAAAGCCCTCAACTACGCCGTGGACGAGGACCGCAGCTCGGTGACGCTGGTCCACAAGGGCAACATCATGAAGTACACGGAGGGCGCGTTCCGTAACTGGGGCTACCAGCTCGCCCGCGACGAATTCGGCGCCGTGGAGCTGGGCGACGGCCCGTGGCTCGCGTTCGAGAATCCCCGCACGGGGCGCGAGATCGTGATCAAGGACGTCATCGCCGACAACTTCCTGCAGCAGATACTGCTCAGCCCGGAAGACTACGACGTCATCGCCACGCTCAACCTGAACGGGGATTACATCTCCGACGCCCTTGCGGCCCAGGTCGGCGGCATCGGCATTGCGCCGGGCGCCAATATCGGCGACGCGGTGGGCGTCTTCGAAGCAACCCATGGCACCGCGCCCGGTTTCGCAGGCAAGGACCAGGTGAACCCGGGCTCGCTCATCCTGTCGGCCGAGATGCTGCTGCGTTACCTGGGTTGGCGCGAGGCCGCGGACAACATCCTGCGCGGAGTGGCGCGGACGATCGCGGCCAAGGAGCTGACCTTCGACCTGGCGCGCCTGCGCGAGGCCATCCGCAAGCCGCGCCCGGGCGGAGCGCGCGGCTCGGTGGAGGAGCAACTGCAGGAGCTGGTCCCGGGAGCGACCCTGGTCGGCACCTCGGGTTTCGGCGATGCCGTGATCCGGCATATGAAAGAATGATATAAAACAGTTTGTTATCAAACAAAGCTAAAGTGCATTGACGAAACAAGACCAGGGCCCGCAGGCGTTCCCCGACAGCTGGTTCGACCCGGCCTGCCGGCGCTGTTCGCGCCTCGCGAAGCATCTGGACGAGGTCCGCCAGGAGCACCCGGACTATCACGCTGCGCCCGTGCCGCCTTTTGGCGATCCCGGGGCCCGCCTGCTCATCGTCGGGCTGGCGCCAGGCAAACACGGCGCGAACCGGACCGGGCGGCCCTTCACCGGCGACCACGCCGGCATCCTGCTTTACGAGACGCTGCACGAGCTCGGCCTGGCCAGCGAACCCCGCTCCGAATCAGCCGACGATGACCTGGTGCTGGAGGGTTGCCGGATCACCAACGCGGTGAAGTGCCTCCCGCCGGACAACAAGCCGAAGCCCGCCGAAGTCCGCAACTGCAATCACTGGCTCGTGCCGGAGATCGAGGAGAGCGCGCCCGCGGTGATCCTCGCGCTCGGTCGCATCGCCCACGACGCCGTGCTGGACGCCCTGCAATGCAAGCGCTCGGAATTTCGCTTCGGGCATGGCGCCGAACACCAGCTGGGCAAGGATCACTGGATGATCGACTCCTACCACTGCAGTCGCTACAACACGCAGACGAAACGCCTGACCGGCGAGATGTTCCGGGAGGTCATGTCGCGTGCCGCGCGCAAGGCGGGGGTCGGCGATCCGCGATGAGCGGGGATTCCTCGACTCCGGTGAGCCCTGAGTCCGGCGAGCGGGGGCGGGCTTTCGACCCGCGCCCGGTGCTGAGTCGCCTGGGGCATCGTCCCGGGGTCTACCGGATGCTGGGCGACGGCGGGGAAATCCTCTACGTCGGGAAATCCCGGGATCTCAAGAAGCGCGTTTCGAGTTATTTCCGCGGGACGCCGCGGCCCGGCAAGACCGGTTTCCTGGTGCACCGGATCCGCGACATAGAGGTCACCGTGACGCGTACCGAGGCCGAGGCCCTGGTGCTCGAGAACACCCTCATCAAGGCCCACAAGCCGCGTTTCAACGTCCTGCTCAAGGACGACAAGAGCTTTCCCTACATCCGGCTGGATACTTCTCACGCCTATCCGCGCCTGTCCTTCTATCGCGGAAGTCGGCGCGTGGGCGGCCGCCTGTTCGGGCCCTACCCGAACGTCCCCGCGGTCCGCGCCACGCTCAGGGACCTGCAGAAACTGTTTCGGATCCGGCCCTGCGAGGACAATTACTTCGCGCATCGCAGCCGACCCTGCCTGCAATACCAGATCGCGCGTTGCTCCGCGCCCTGCGTGGGCCTGATCTCGGAAGAGGATTACGCCCGTGACCTGGATCACGCGATCCGCTTCCTGGAAGGCCGCGGGCACGAGATCCGCGACGAGCTGGTGCGCCGCATGACGGCGGCGGCGGAGCAGCTGGAATTCGAGGCGGCGGCGCGTTACCGGGACCAGATCGCGCGCCTGGCAGCCATCCAGGAAAGCGCGGTGGGCGGGGAGGCCGGCGCGCTGGACGCCGATGCGCTGGCCGTCTGCGAGCAGGGCGGGCTCTATTGCATTGCCGCCATGTTCATCCGGGGCGGACGGATACTGGGGAGCCGCAGCTGGTTCCCGCGGGCCGCGCCCGGCACCGAGCTGCCGGAGGTGCTGGGGGCTTTCGTGGCCCAGCACTACCTGGGCGGCAATCCGCCGGCGGAGATTCTCAGCGCGCTGCCGCTCGAAGACGAGGCGCTCTTGTCCGAGGCGCTGTCCGAGCAGGCGGGGCGGCAAGTGCAGGTCCGCCACCGGGTGCGGGCGGCGCGCACGCAGTGGCTGCAGATGGCGACGGACAATGCGCGCCAGGCGCTGGAACTCAGGATCGCGGGCACCGCGGGGTACACCGCGCAGCTCACGGCGCTGGGCGAGGCGCTCGGGCTCGAGGGCACGCCCCGGCGGGTCGAGTGTTTCGACGTCAGTCACACGGGCGGCCAGGCGACGGTGGCGTCCTGCGTGGTGTTCAACGCCGAAGGACCGCTCAAGTCGGATTACCGGCGCTTCAATATCGCCGGTGTGGCGGCGGGCGACGATTACGCGGCCCTGCGCCAGGCGCTCCTGCGGCGCTACAGCCGGGTCAAGCGCGGCGAGGCGCCTGTGCCGGACCTCCTGTTGGTGGACGGCGGGGCGGGGCAGCTGGCCGAGGCGCAGTCGGTGCTCAATGAGCTGGAACTGGAGGGCGTCGAACTGGCCGCAGTCGCCAAGGGCTCCACGCGCCGCCCCGGCCTGGAGCGGCTGTTCTTGGCCGGCCGCCCCCGCCCGCTTATACTGCCTAGAGACTCGAGCGCGCTGCACTTCGTGCAACAGGTGCGCGACGAGGCACACCGTTTCGCGATCACCGGGCATCGGCAACGGCGAGCGCGAACGGGCCGTGTCAGCCCGCTGGAGGAGATTGCAGGGCTGGGGCCGAAGCGGCGGCGAAACCTGTTGAGCGAGCTCGGCGGGATGCAGGGCGTCGTCTCCGCCGGGGTGGAAGACCTGGCCAGGGTGCAGGGCATCAGCCGTGACCTGGCACAACGCATATACAACGCGCTACATCCGGTGGATTGACCCCATGCCAGCACGGCTGAACATCCCCAACACGCTCACCTGGATCCGCATCGTGCTGATTCCGCTGATCGTGCTCGCCTTTTATCTGCCGCACTACTGGGACGCCATTCCGGCCGCCTGGGCCGGGCCGTCGGCGGCCATCATCTTCTCGCTGGCGGGGATCACGGACTGGCTGGACGGCTATTTCGCGCGCAAGCTGAACCAGTCTTCCGCCTTCGGGGCGTTCCTGGACCCGGTGGCCGACAAGCTGATGATATCGACAGCCCTGGTGCTGCTGGTCTCCAGCAATCCCGGCTTTGTCGTCGCGATCCCCGCGGCGGTCATCATCGGCCGGGAAATCGCCGTCTCTGCGCTGCGCGAATGGATGTCGGAGCTGGGCGGGCGCCACCACGTCTCGGTTTCCGGGATCGGGAAATACAAGACCACCGCGCAGATCACCGCGCTGATCATGATGCTGTGGGAGCATGACTTGTGGTTCATCCCGATGTACGGGATCGGCTACGGCTTCCTGCTGGCCGCGGCCGTGCTCACGCTCTGGTCGATGTGGAAGTACCTGGTCGCGGCGTGGCCGCACCTGAGAGGGCACTGAGCGCGCCGGCCGGCGGGCCGAAGCTTGACAGCCATCCCCCAGCCCTTAGAATTGCGCGTCCTGACGCGGGAATAGCTCAGTTGGTAGAGCACAACCTTGCCAAGGTTGGGGTCGCGAGTTCGAGTCTCGTTTCCCGCTCCAGATTTCAATAAGTTACGG
>Ga0102938_10002076_pt1 | contig 15229 bp, 10 predicted proteins | sample SalPonR2_B_D2_MG_FD_84516 | JGI IMG/M metagenome (GOLD analysis project Ga0102938, IMG submission 84516) | Salt pond soil microbial communities from South San Francisco under conditions of wetland restoration - Salt Pond MetaG R2_B_D2_MG | ecosystem: Environmental > Aquatic > Marine >...
AGCGGGCATGGGGGTGGACGCCGCCGACTACGACCGCTCGGGCACGGAAGACCTCTTCGTCACCCATATGCGCAGCGAAACCAACACGCTCTACAGGAACGATGGCGAAGGCTGGTTCAGCGATGTGACCGCGACCTCCGGCCTGGGCGTTCCGAGCCTCGGTTACACCGGTTTCGGCACCGCCTGGACGGATCTCGACAACGACGGCTGGCTCGACCTGGTGATCGCCAACGGCGCCGTCGTGCTGGAGCAGGCGCTGGCCGCCGCGGGCAGCTCCTATCCCTACCACCAGCGAAACCAGGCCTTCCTCAACGACGGCCGCGGAAAGTTCAAGGACGTCTCCGCCGAGGCGGGCGCGGCCTTCGACGCCATGCGCGTATCCCGGGGGCTCGCCGCGGGCGACCTGGACAATGACGGGCGCACCGACCTGGTGATCGCCAATATCGGCGACCCGGCGCAGCTGTTGTTGAACCGGGCGGCACCCGGGCGCCACTGGCTGGGGCTGCAATTGCTGGACGCCGAGGGCAAGCGCGAGATCGTCGGCGCGATCGCCTGGCTGCTGGAGGACGGTGAGGCCCTTTATGCCAGGCGCTCGCGCGCCGATGGATCCTATGCGTCCGCCAATGACCCGCGCCTCATTTTCGGCCTCGGCGCCGAGGATGCGCCGCGCGACGTGCGCGTCCGCTGGCCGGACGGCCGGCTGGAGGACTTCAGTAGCCTGCAAGCCGATGCCTACCACGCCCTGAGGCGCGGCGCCGGCAAGCCGGCAGAGGCGCCGTGAGTTTCCGCCCGCTGTTCGCCGGCATCACGCTTGTCGCGATCCTGGTCGCAGGCAGCGCCGTGCATGCGGACCCTGCCCTGCCGGAAATTCCCGCCAGCCAGCTGGACAAGCTGCCCGAGAGCGTGCGTGCGGCGATCGACGAGGCCCGCCGCGCCGTCACCGAGGCGGTGGAATCCGGAGAGCAGCCGGGCGCGCGGGCCGAGGAGTGGGGCCGGCTGGGCGACGTGCTGTTCGTGCATGGCTTCGACGCGCCGGCGCGACACGCCTACCGGCAAGCAGCCGACCTGGCGCCGGCCGAGTTCGCGTGGCATTACCTGCTGGGCATGGTGGAGCTGAGCGCCGGGAACCTTGCCGGCGCAGTCGAGGCCCTGGACATCGCCCTCGAGCTGGAACCCGACAATCATGCGGCGCGCATACGGCGCGGCCGCGCTCACCTGGGCACGGGCGCGCTCTCCGCGGCCGAAAGCGATTTCCGGCGCGCGCTCGCGCTGGAGCCTGAATCCGCCGCGGCACTGGGGGGGCTCGGCCGGGTCGCAGTGGCCCGGGAGCGATACGGGGAAGCGGTCGAATGGCTCGAGAAAGCGCTCGCCGTGGAGCCGGCGGCGGACCTCTTGCAACACCCGCTCGGCATGGCCTACCGCGGACTGGGCGAAGTCGACAAGGCGCGCTACCACCTCGGGCTCCGCGGGGACCGGGAACCGCAGATCGCCGACCCTCTGCTCGCGCGCGTGCAGTCCCGTTCGCGCAGCCCGCAATTTTATCTGCAACTCGGGCTGGACCTGGCCGACCAGGGCGACCTGGAGGGGGCGCTCGCCATGATGGCCCGCGTGTTGAGACTCGAGCCCGGCAACACCCGCGCACTGCTGAACTCGGGCGAACTGCTCGCCAGGCTCGACCGGCTGGACGATGCGCATGCCGTGTTCCAGCGCCTGGCGGCAGCACAACCGGACTCGGGCCAGGCGTATTTTTACATCGGCCAGGTCGAGGAACTGAGAGGCAATTCCCCGGCCGCCATCGCGGCGTATCGCGACGCGCTGGCGGTCGAAGAAACGCACGTGCAGGCGCGCGCGGCACTGGCCCGGCAACTGCTGCAAAACGGTGAAGCCGAGGCTGCATTGCGCCACTTCGAGCACCTGGCGGAGACGGCCGGGACGGCGGAAGCGGAGCTGCGCCACCGCTATTGGCAGGCCATCGCGGAGATCCGTGCCGGGCGTTGCGACCGGGCACGAGACATCCTCGAGCGCGCCCGCGCGCTGAGCGACCAGCCGGTCGCCGCCCTGGTGGACGTGCAGGTGCGCCTGCGCTCGACCTGCCTGCCGGCGGGCGCCGGAGAACGGGCCGGGGTGGTGTCCATGGCGGAGCAACTGTACGAGACGAACCCCGCGCTCCACGCCGAAACGCTCGCCATGGCCTATGCCGCCAGCGGCCGCTTCGACGAGGCGGTCGATCTGCAGATGCAGGCAATTTTCGAGGCGGCAAAAGACGGCAGCATCGCCGGCCGTCCGGACCTCAGGGAGAACCTCGCGCGCTACGAGTCCGGCAAGGCGGCCGTCGTTCCCTATGCGCCAGCGCATCCTCTTTTTGGCGTGCCGGGCCGGCGCGAATAACAGAAAAAAACGTGCAAGCGCGGCGCGACCGTCTCAGGAGGGCTTGCGCAAACCCTTGAAAAACAGCTCCAGTATCACTGCGCCGTCTTCCCGGACCGCAAAACTGTCCGGCGCGCGCAACCACCCCAGGTAAATGCCGTGCATCAGCGAGTAGAGCATGCGGGCTGCGATGCGGGGTTGTATCCCGGCAGCCAGCTGTCCGACTTTGCGCGCCTGCCTGAAATCGGCCTCCACCTTGCGCAGGTTTTCGGCGTCGATCTCCAGCTGGCGCTCGAAGGCGGGATTCATATCGCCCGCAAACTCGCAGCGGTTCATGAGAATCCTGTAGACGTTCCGATAGGTCTCGTTTTCCTCCAGGCGGGTCAGCGCCTGCCGGCAAAGCTCCTGCAGCGTGCCGAGCGGATCCGAGGCATAAGCATCCTCGCGGCGGTAGGCTTCCGCGAGGTCTGCCATCGGCAGTCGCACGCGGTCGAGCATGGCGGAGAAGAGATCGCTCTTGTCCTTGAAATGCCAGTAGATCGCGCCCCGGGTGACGCCGGCGCGCTGCGCGATCCGCTCCAGGCTGCTGTGCGCAACGCCGCGCTCGAGAAATACCTGTTCGGCGGCGTCCAGGATCGCCTCGCGGGTTGCGCGGGCTTCGGCTCGCGTGCGCTTCATCCGGGGCGCGCTCCGTCAAACCGCTTGCCGGGGGAGTGCAATCGCCGGTTCATGGCGCCGCCCAGCCGCCGCCCAGGGCCTTGAACAGCGTAGCAGTGGCCGCATAGCGGTCCGCCAGCGCGCGCGCGTGGGCGAATTCCGCCGCCAGCAGCGCGCGCTGCGCGTCGAGCAGCTCGATGATGCTGATATAGCCGGCCCTGTAACGGATGCCGGCGAGCTCTTCCGTCCGGCGCAGCGCCTTGATCTGCGCCTCCACGGCCTCCAGCCGCTGCGCGCTGCTCTCGTAGAAGACCAGCGCATCGCGCACCTCCGTCAGGGCCACGGCCGCCGTCGCCCGGTAACGCAGTTCCGCCGCTTCCAGCCTGGCCTCGGCCGATTCGTACCGGGCCCGCGTCCTGCCGAAATCGAACAGGGGTCCGGCGAGCATCGCGCCCAGCCGCCAGGACTCGGCCCGCGAACTGAAGAGATCGTCGCTGTCCGCCGCCGCCGTGCCCAGCAAGCCGGAAAGCGTAAGCCGGGGAAGACGCGCGGCCTGCGCGACGCCCACGGCAGCGGTCGCCATCCGCAGTTCACTCTCAGCGGCGCGCAGGTCGGGACGGCGCCGGAGCAGCTCGGCAGGCAAATCCGCGGGGATTGTCCCGGGCACAGCGCGTTCCTCGAGCTGGCCCGCAGGCAGCTCGAGCGCTTTCAACAACTCCGCGGGTGGCGTCCCCAGCAGGATGCCCAGCGTGCTTTCGCGCCTCTGCAGTTCTTCCAGGCGCGCCGGCAGCTCCGCCCGCGTGGCGGCCAGCGCCGACTCGGCCTGGCGCAGTTCGAGCTCGTCGATCGCGCCGGCCTGGTGGCGCAAGCGCTGTACCCTGACGCTCTCCTGCCGCGCGGCCAGGGTGCGCTCCGTCACCTGCAACTGGCGCTGCGCGCTGCGCAAACCGGCGTAGGTGACGACCACGTCCGCGATCAGGCCGAGACGCACGGCCTCGCGGGCGTACACGTTGGCCTCGAGGTCGGCCGCCGCCGCCTCGCGCTCGCGCGCCAGCCTGCCCCACAGGTCGATCTCGTAGCCCAGCAGGCCAGAGACGGAGAACAGGTTGCGCGGCGCCGCCTCGAAACCCTCCAGGCCGAAAGCTGCAGCCGGCTGCCGCTGGCGCGAGGCTTCGGCCTGCAGGTCCACGGTGGGAAGCTGCTCCGCGCGGGCCAGTCCCAGCCGGGCCCTGGCCTCCTCGACGCGCGCAGCCTGGATGCGCAGTTCGAGATTGCCGTCGAGCGCCCGCTCGACCAGTTCATTCAGCACCGGGTCGCCAAAAGCCCGCCACCATTCCTGCAGTTCGGCCGTCGAGCGCGGTTCCAGCACCGCCTGCTTCGGCCAGTCCGCCGGCATCTCCAGTTCGGGGCGCTGGTAATCGGGCCCGACGGCGCAAGCCGCCAGCACGACGGCCGCGGCGACCACAGGAAATCGACTAGGACGCATCAGCGGCCTCCTCGTCCTTGCCTCCGCGCGCGGCGCGCCAGCTGACGAAGTCTTCGAGCAGCTTGTAGAACAGTGGCACGAACAGCAGGGCCAGCGTGCTGGCCGCGAGCATGCCGCCCACCACCACGGTGCCGATTTCGCGCCGGCTCGCAGCGCCCGCCCCGCTGGCAAATACCAGCGGCAGGCTGCCGATGATGAAAGTCAGCGCGGTCATCATGATGGCGCGGAAGCGCTGGCGGGCGGCGGCCAGCGCGGCCTCCGCGGAGCTCATGCCCTCGCCGCGGTTCTGGGCCGCAAATTCCACGATCAGGATGGCATTCTTGGCCGCCAGCCCGATGAGCACCAGCAGGCCCACCTGGAAATAGATGTCGTTCGTGTAACCGCGCAACATGACCGCCAGCGCCGCCCCCAGCACGCCGAATGGCACCGCGGTCGCGACCGCCAGGGGCAGCGACCAGCGCTCGTACTGCGCCGCCAGGATCAGGAACACCATCACCAGCCCCATCGCGAACGCGGCCATGCCGGCGCCGCCCGCCGCCTCGATCTGGTAGGCCTCGCCGATCCAGCCGAGCTGGGTGTCGGCGCCCAGGGCCTCGCCTGCGGCCACCTCCAGCGCGGTCTTGACGGCGCCGCTGGTGTAGCCGGGGGCGGGTTCGGCAAGGAACTTGACGGAGGAGAACAGGTTGTAGCGGTCCACGGCGTCCACGTCGCCCTCGCGCTCCAGGCGCACCAGGGAGCTGAGCGGTACCATCGCGCCCTCCCGGGAGCGCACGTGGACGCGCCTGAGGTCCTCCGGCTGGTCGCGGAACTCGCCCTCTGCCTGCACATTGACCTGCCAGGTCCGGCCCGCCAGCGTGAAATCGTTGACGTACAGCGCGCCGAAAGTGCTCTGCATGGCGTCGAAAACGGCATCGATCGGCACGCCCAGCGCGCGCACCTGCTCACGATCGATTTCTGCGCGGTAACCGGGCACCTGGGCGCTGAAAGTGATCTGCAGGTTGCCTACCTCTTCGCGCGCCTCCACCGCAGCGCGGAAGCGATCGGTGAGCGCCTGCAGTCCGGCTGCGCTGGTGGTGCCGCGCGCTTGCAGGTAGCCCTCCACGCCGCCGGTCAGCGACATACCCTGGATCGGCGGCGGCATGAAGGCGAAGATATTGGCCTCCTTGATCCCCTGGCCAAGGCCCATGACCCTGCCGACGACCGAGGCCGCGTCCTGGCCGGGCCCGGTCCTCTCGTCCCAGTCCGCGAGTCGCGCGAAACCAACCAGCGCGTTGCTTTTCTGCGTGCGACCGAGGATGTCGAAGCCGGCGAAGGAAGTGAACTCCCGGACCTCCTCGAATTCCAGCAGGCCGTCGGTGACCCGGTCGCGCACCTGCTCCGTGCGTTGCAGGGCCGCGGCGGGCGGCAGCTGGCCCACGACCAGCGCCAGGCCCTGGTCCTCCTGCGGAACCAGCCCGCTGGGCAGGCGCATCACCAGGATCGCCGCCAGCGCGATCACGCCCGCAAACAGGGCGGCGCCCAGCAGCGCGTGCCTGAGCAGAAAACCCACGCCGCCCACGAAGGCCCGCGTGGTCGCCTCGAAAGCCCGATTGAACAGCTGGAAGGGCTTGCTCACCGCGACGCCCTCCTTGTCCAGCAACAAGGCGCACATGGCCGGCGTCAGGGTCAGGGCGACGACCGCCGAGATCACCACCGATATGGCGATGGTGACGGCGAACTGGCGATACAGCTCGCCGGACAGGCCGCCGAGGAAAGTCACCGGAACGAACACGGCGACCAGCACCAGGGTCGAGGAGACCACGGCGCCGGCGACCTGTCCCATCGTCTTGACGGAGGCCTCGCGAGCGCCGAGGTCCTCCTCCTGCATCAACCGCTCGACGTTCTCCATGACGATGATGGCGTTGTCCACCACGATGCCGATCGAGAGCACCAGCCCGAACAGCGTCAGCAGGTTCACCGAGAAGCCGAAGGCCTGCATGCCGAGGAAGGTGCCGACCAGGGACACCGGGATGGCCGCCACCGGAATCAGTGTGGCGCGCAGGTGTTGCAGGAACACGAAGGTCACGAGCACGACCAGCGCGACCGCGATGAACAGCGTGATGTAGACCTCGCGGATCGATAACTCCACGAACTCGCTGGTGTCGTAGGGGATGCGGTACTCCATCCCTTCCGGAAACCGCGCGGAGATCTCCTCCAGGAGCGCGCGCGCGGCCGTGGCCGTCTCCAGCGCGTTCGCGCCGGGCTGGAGAAACAGCCCCAGGGGGACCGCGGGCTGACCGTTGTAGGTGGCCGAGAAGGCATAGTCCTGTGCGCCGAGTTCCGCCCGGCCCACGTCCTCCAGGCGCAGCACGCTGCCATTCTCGTCGGTGCGCAGGATGATCTGCTCGAACTCGTCGGCGGTCTCCAGCTGTCCGCGCGTGGAGACCGCAAAGGTGAAGGCCTGGCCGTCCGGCGCAGGCTCGGCGCCGATCCGGCCGGCGGCGAACTGCGCGTTCTGCTCGCGGATGGCGGCGGCCACGTCGGTGGGCGTCAGCCCGTATTGCGCGAGCAGGTCAGGCCGCAGCCAGACACGCATGGAGTAATCCTGCCGGCCGAACAGCGAGACGTCGCCGACGCCGGGCAGGCGCACCAGCTCGTCGATCACGTTGAGCAGCGTGTAGTTGCTGAGGAAGAGGATGTCGTAACGGCCGTCCGGCGAGATCATCACCGGCACCATCAGCATGCTGGTCGAGCGCGCCTCGACACGCACGCCCTGCACGCGCACGCGTTCAGGGAGACGGGGCAAAGCCGCCTGGACGCGATTGTTGACGTTGATCTGGGCCTGCTCCGGATCGGTGCCAATGTCGAAAGAAACGGTGATCTGCAAAAACCCCGCGTCGGTGCTCAAGGACTCCATGTAGATCATGTCGTCCACGCCGTTGATCTCCTGCTCCAGCGGCGCCGCCACCGACTCGGCGATCACGCGGGCGCTGGCCCCGGGAAAAGCGGTCGACACCACGATCTGCGGCGGCACTACGTTGGGGTACTGCTGCACCGGCAGCACGCTCAGCGCCGCGGCCCCGCCGAGGATCACCAGGATCGATATGACCGAGGAAAATATCGGCCGGTCAATGAAAAAACGCAGCATCAGTCGGCCTGCGACTCGAGCGGCTCGGCCTCGACTTTCGCGCCGTCACGCAGGGCGACCTGCCCCTTCACCACGATGCGGTCGCCGTCCTCCAGCCCTTCCAGGACCACCTGGCCGCCCGCCACTTCGGCGCCCAGCCTGACGCTGCGGCTGTGCGCCCGGTCCTCCTGGTCGAGCACGAAGATCACGGGACCCGCCATGCCCTGGGAGACGGCTTCCGGCGGCACGAGATAGACATCCTCGAGCCGATTCACCGCCAGCCGGACACGCGCCAGCGCCCCCGGTTTCAATGCCCGCTCCGGGTTGGGAAAGATGGCGCGCATCATCACGCTGCCGCTGGCCTCGTCCACCGTGCTGGCGACGAAATCGATACGGCCGGCATGCGCGTGACGCTCGCCTTGTTCCGGCAACAAGCTCACCTCCATGGAGGCGTTTCCGGGATCGGCCGCCAGGCGCCGACGGCCGGCCGCGTCCGCGGCCGGTATCGAGAAGCGCGCCCGGATCGGGTCGAGCTGGGTCACCGTGGTAAGCAGCCCGCCGCGCGAGATCAGGTTGCCGGGAGTGACCTCCTCGAGCCCCGTCACGCCGGCCACCGGCGCGCTCACCGTTGCATACTCGAGGTCCAGCCGGGCCTGCGCCACGCCGGCTTCGGCGAGCGCGACACGCGCCTCGGCCAGTTCCCGGCTGGACAAGGCCTGGTCCCGCTCGCGCTCGCTCACTGCGGCCTGCTCGAACAGTCCCGAGACCCTGCGCCATTCCCGCTGCGCCTGGCTCAACGCCGCGCGCGCGTTGGCAAGCTCCGCCTCCGCCCGCTGCAGCGCGATGCGGTACGGCGCCCGGTCGATGCGAAACAGTTCGGCCCCTTGCTCGACGAACGCGCCTTCGTCGTAGAGACGCTCTTCGAGGATACCGCCCACGCGCGCGCGCACCTCTGCCTCGCGGGCGCCCTGCAGGCGTGCCGCGTAATCCCTGCGGATGACCACTTCCCGGCTCTCCACCACCACGAAACTGACGGGTGCCGGCGGGCGACCCGCGCCCTGGCCCTCTTGCTGGCGATCCGCGCCCTGGCCGCATGCGGCCACGCCGGCCATGGAGAAGAGAATCGCGGCATAGCGGGAAAAGCCGCGCGCTAGGGATTGGCGGGACATGCGAAACTCCAGGCGGCTTGCGCGACCGTCAAAAACTGCGGCCGGCATGAATGGCGAAAAACAGATTATACATTCATGTATGTATGTATACACTCGACGGCGAAAACAACAAGACGGCGCCCGGATCAGTCGCCTGTCCGTCCGCGCCCGGCCTCGCGCTTCTCGCCCGTCCAGCGCGCCAGCCAGGCCTCCACGGTGCGATGCCATTGCACCGAGTTCGCCGGCTTCAGAATCCAGTGGTTCTCGTCGGGGAAATAGAGGAACTGGCTCGGGATTCCCTGCCGCTGCAAGGCCGTGAAGGCAGACAATCCCTGCTCCAGCGGAACGCGAAAATCCCTGGCGCCGTGGATGACCAGCATGGGTGTCCGCCATTCGGACACCCGGTTGACCGGGTTGTGGGCCTCGTAGCCCGCCGGGACGCGAAACTGCGGCCCCCCCATTTCCCACTCCGGAAACCAGAGTTCCTCTGTAGCGTAGTACATGCTGCGGTTGTCGAACACGCCGCTGTGGTTGACCAGGCACCGGAAGGCATCCGGCCAGGACCCGGCGATCCAGTTGATCATGTAGCCGCCGTAACTCGCGCCCAGCGCGCACGCTCGCTCCCCGTCCAGGAAGGGATAGCGGTCGCGAACCGCGGTCCAGCCCTTGCGCAGGTCTTCCAGGGGCTTGCCGCCCCAGTCCCCGCTGATGCTGTCCGTGAAGGACTGGCCGTAGCCCGTCGAGCCGTGGAAATCGATGAACACCACGGCATAGCCCTGGCCCGCGTAGGTCTGCGGATTCCAGCGATAGTGAAAGCTGTTGCCCATGCTGCCTTGCGGCCCGCCGTGGACGATGAAGGCCACGGGATAGCGCTCGCCCTCTTCGAAGCCCACCGGCTTGACCACCCAGCCACGGACCGTGTCGCCGTCCGCCCCCGTGAAACTGAACTGCTCGTACTCGCCGAAGCGCAGCTCGCCGAGCCGCTCGGCGTTATGCTGCGTGATCTGCCGCAAGCGGTCGCGACGATCCAGGGTGAACAACTGTGCCGGGCTGGAGAGGTTTTCCCGGCTAAAGGCCACCGTGTTCCGCGCCACGCTGAAACCGGATACCGTGCCGTCGCCGCTCAGCGGACGGACCCGCCCGGAGCGCGCGTCCAGGGCGAACAGGCGGCGATGGCCCAGGTCGTCGGCGCGCGTGTAAAGCGTCTTGCCGTCGGACGAGAACGCCAGCCCCTGGGCCGATCGATCCCACTGGGGCGCCACCTCGCGCGTCTCGCCGTTGCGCAGGTCCCGGAGCATGACCCGGTTGCGGTCCGCTTCGAAGCCCGGCCGGCTCATCGCCAGCCAGGCGAGGTAACGGCCGTCGGGAGAAAACACCGGCGTCGCGTCGGCCGCCCTGTTTTCGGCCGTCAGCTTCGCCGGCGGCTCCACGCCCCGAATGTCGGCCATGTACAGGTCGGTATTGGTGGACCAGGCTTCGCTTTCGACTTCGGAGCGCGCCGCGAAAACGACCTGCTCGCCGTCGGGACTGAACACGATCTGCTCGCTGCCTCCGAAGGGGCGCGGCGGCACATCCGCCTGCAGGCCGACGCTCAGCTGCTGCGGCGTCCCTGCCCGGCCATCTTCGCCCAGTTGCGCCAGGAACAACTGCGAGCGCCGGCCGTCCCGCCAGTCGTCCCAGTGCCGCACGAACAGCTGATCGTAAAGCCAGCCGCTGGCCCGGTTCTCATCGCGCGCGTCCAGCCGTGCGCGCGTGCAGGCCAGGTCCGGACAATCGACGAACACGTCGAGACTGAGCGCCAGCTGTCCGCCGCCCGGAGACACCCGGAAAGCGCGCACGGAAACCGGGTAATCAGTCACTTGCCGCGCCTCGCCGCCCTCGAGGGGCAAGCGCCAGGCCTGCATGGATCCGCTGCGGTCCGAGCGGAAAAAGATCGACTGGCCGTCGGGGGCCCACTCGGGGTCAAGAGCATTGGACAGGGGGGCGGTCAGTCGCAGCGGTCCCGCGCTGCCGTCGGCGGGCGCAAGCCAGACGCCGGTGACGCCGCGATCGCCTTCGATATCCGTCTCGCGTAGCACGTAGGCGACCAGGCGCCCGTCGGGCGAGACGGCCGGCGCCGAAACGCGCGCCAGGCGGACCAGGTCTTCTGCGTCGAAGGCTTGCCCCTCGGCGCGGGCGCCGCCGCTCGCCAGGCCTAGCGAACAGGCGACGAACGCCGCGACCACAACCAGATTCTTCATTAATAATCCACCGTAAGCTATTGTTTATTATCAATACTGCGTCGGTGAGACAATCGCCTAGCCACCAGCCTCCTCGCCCCAGATTTCGGCCAGGCGATCGTCCCGTCCGCAACTGAAGCGGTAAAAACGATAACGCAGCGGATTCTCGAGGTAATAGTCTTGGTGATAGGCCTCGGCCGGATGGAAGGTTTCGCCGAGCGCCTCGATACGCGTTGCGACCGGCGCCTCGAAACGTTCCGACACCGCCTCCAGCGAGGCTTCTGCGGCAGCGCGCTGCGCCTTGTCGTGATAGAAAATCGCGCTGCGGTACTGCGGGCCTGCGTCGCAGAACTGGCGATCGACCGCAAAGGGGTCGATATTGCGCCAGAACACCTGCAGCAGTTCTTCGTAGCTGATCCGCGCGGGATCGTAGACCACCTGGACGACCTCGGCGTGGCCGGTCAGCCCGCGGGCTACCTGTTCGTAACTGGGATCACGCTCCTTGCCGCCCGCATAACCGGCCGTCGTCGAAAGCACGCCGTCAAGCTTGTCGTAGGGCGGCTCCATGCACCAGAAACAACCCCCAGCGAAAGTGGCGACCGCTCGCTCCGGGGGCGCCGGTTCCGCGGCCTCCTCCGCCCAGGCCGCGGAGCCGGCAAGCGACGCCGCCAAGCCGGCCCCCAGCCAGGTTGCCAGCCACGCCGCCAGCCAGGCCGCGCGTGCCGCTGCGCGTGCGGTGCTGTTCGTCACGAGGGATCCCTGAGCGCCGGCAACGGCTCGGCACGCGGCACGAATTCCAGCGCGAGCCCGTTGTTGCACCAGCGCTCGCCGGTGGGCGGCGGACCGTCGTTGAAGACATGACCCTGGTGGCCGCCGCAGCGGCTGCAGTGATACTCCGTCCGCGGCCAGATCAGCCGAAAGTCTCGCTTGGTGCCCATGGCGCCCTCCAGCGGACGGGTGAAACTCGGCCAGCCCGTGCCGCTGTCGAACTTGTCTGCACTGTCGAACAGCGGCTGGTAACAGGCCGCGCAGATGTAAGTCCCGTCCTCGTAAAGCTTGTCCAGCGGGCTGCTGCGCGAAGGTTCGGTGGCCTCCTCGAACAATACCTTGTAACGGTCTTCGGGCAGGATCTCCTGCCAGCGCTCCTTGCTCACCTTGAGCATGGCCTGCGCCCCGGCGCCATCGGCCGCGGCCAGCACCTCGCGGCCGTTGAGAAACGTCAACGGCATCAGCACCGGCAACAACGCGCTCGCCAGCATGTTTTTCAGCACAATTCTTCTCTGCATGTCTGGAAACCTCCTCGGTACCACTATGACAAGCGGGTTCGCCAGCCGTTCAACAGTGGAGTCGCCGGGAGGTTCTTCCGGCCCCACCGATGGTTCGCACGGCGCGGGCTCAGAGCGTCTTGAGATACTCGATCAGCGCCTTGCGTTGCTGCTGGCTAAGCGCATCCCCGAAGGTGTGCCCGCCATTGCCATAACCCCGGCGCGTGGTGTCGTAGATGCGGCGCGCGTCGCGCTCGTCCGGCGCAGCGTCCTTGCCGGTATCCAGCGCCTCATACCGCCAACCGAGCGCCTGGCGGTCATATTCGCGGGGCGATACCTGGTGCCGCCAGTAAGTCGGCCTGAGCCGGCTGTCGAGCAGCGCGGCGATACTGGGAACGGAATCGTTGTGCAGGTAGGGCGCGGTCGCCCAGACGGCGTCCAGGGGCGGCGCCACGTAACCCGGCGCGGGCCGGGCCTGCGCGGTGCGGCCGTAGAATGAGTCGTTGAACCAGCGTATGAAGCGCTCGGCCTCCACCGCCTGTTGCGCGTATGCCGGGTCGGTGCCGACCTGTTCCAGGCCGATCACGAGGTTGGGATAGGTCCACTCCTCGCCGTAGGTGCCGTGGCAGGCGACACAGTGGCTTGCGAACACCTCGCGCCCGGCGGCGGCCAGCGCCTCGTCCACCTCGTAAGGCCATTCGGGCGGCTCCAGGCTGGCGATGTACGCCCGCACGTGGGCAAACCACTCGTCGATGCGGGCCGCCTCTTCGACCTCGTCGGTGCACACCAGCGACTTGAGCATCATGTAGGGCACCTGGTCGCCGCGACCGCCACCGTGATAGAACATCGCGTTCTTCTTCTGCATACGCCACCAGGGCGGCACCGCCGTGGGCAGCGGCGCCTCCGGCGGCGGCGCCAGCTGCGGCGTTTCGTGCCAGTGAAGGCTCTCCGGGTCCCGGTGCGCCATCAGCGCCATGGTCAGGTTGGGCGCCGGGTTCACGCCCACCGTGTCGGCGACCATGTAAGGCGCGATGGCGCCGATACGATCCGCCCATCGTTGCCAGGCTGCCGCCGGCGCCCCGTCTTCCACCAGCAAGCCAATGCCCTCGATGGCGCGCATCGGGTCGCCGGTGAAATCGGCGAAGGCGTTGCCGAGCCCGACCACCAGCTCGCCGTCGAAGCGGCCGCCATGACAGGCGAGGCAGTTGCTCACCACCAGTTCCACGCCCTCGTCGTTTTCGGTGGCATTGAGATCGTAAGGCAGCTCGGCATTGCGTCCCCGCCGGCCCGGCAATTCCGCGGTGCTCTCGATTTCCCCTGCCCGCGCGGCATAAGCCTCGTAGGGCACGCCGCAGCTCACGTAACCCCGGTTGACGAGGATTTCGTAGCCGAGTTCGGGATCGCCGGCGCGCTGCGGGCTTTCCGGGATCGGCCCCGGCTCTCCGAGCACGACCGGGGCCTCGGAAGGTTTTCCGCAGGCGACCAGCAAGGCGCCAGCCAGCGCCGCGAACAACATGCGCACAGTCATGATCTCAAGCCTCCAGTGCATGTCTCCCGTACCTGCGATGCCCGCTCAGGGCGCCGCAAAATTGCTGAGCTCGAGCAGTCCCCACGCCGCCGGATCGTCGTCTGCAACGACGATACCACTCCAGTTACCCGCCAGGGACAGGGGCCGCTCGCCGCCCAGGGGCGCCAGGTCCAGGGGCGGACGCTCGCCATCCCGGCGTACCGTCCAGCGCAGCGGCCAGCGCGTGCCGCCGATCGTTTGCCAGCCCGCCTCCAGCGGCGCCAGGTCGACATCTTCGGGGACGGGTGAAAGATGGGCCTGGCACTGCAGCAGCGGCGTTCCGCCGCCGGCCTTGCGGCGCAGCTGCTGGCAGCGCCGTGCGCCGCCATCACCCGTATCCAGCCACAGGCGCGCGAGCGCCAGCTGTCCCTGCCCGGAGGGCAAGGCCTTGCCCCAGAGTCGCTCCAGCAGCGCGGTGCCCGAAACCTGCAGGACCCGCCCGTCAAGTGTCAGCGTGCCCTCGGCCCGCAGGCGCGGCCACCAGTGGCCGGCATGCAATTCGCCCTCCACGGCCACCGGCTCGTGCTCGGGAATCTCCAGCCGCAACGCCATCGATGCGCTGGCGTCGCCGGCCTCGATGCGGATGGCGCCGGCGCCCGGGTCATGCACGAAACGCCAGTTTTCCACCCACGCCCTGGCGGTCTGGCCGTCCGCCCCGGCCAGCCCGAGCGCGGCCCGGCTCAGCCGCTCGCCGAAGCGGGTTTTCGCGGCCTCCGGCTCGACCGAGAAACGGGCGCGATAGATATCCTCGGCGGCCCAGGCGGAAGGGCGCGCGGGCGCTTCCGCGCGGATCGCGATGCGCGTGATCTCGAGCTGGAAACCGAAAGGCCGGCCCTGGCGGTCATGCACCCGGCCGGCGAACAACCATGACTCCGCGAACTCGCCCGGCTTTGCCCCCATGTCGCGAGACCATGAGCCCGCCTTTTCCGGAGCCGGAAAACGCTCGGCGACCTCCCCCACGCCTTCGAGCAGGTCGCCCGCCTCCACGCGGTCCGCCCCAGCGGGCGCTTCTTTGCCGAGCCAGCGAATACCCAGCACGGCCGCGACCAGCAGCAGCAAGGCCAACACCGGCGCGGCAGTTTTTTTTATGCTCACTCGGCCACCCGGCGCTTCTCCATGGCAGTCGTTTCGCCCCGGCCCGGGACGCCGATTCAGGGTGATCGCCGCTTCGCCGGCCTCACCAGCTGCCCTTGACGAGACGGCGCGCGATCTCCGGGTACTTCGACACCTCGAACACCGGCTCGATCCGCAAAGCCAGCTGGGCGTTGTAGTCGCGCATGACCTTGATCACCAGGCCGGACAGGGCGAGCACGGCTACCAGGTTCACCACGGTCATGAAGGCCATCGACAGGTCGGCCATGGCCCAGACCAGCGGCAGGTTCAGCTGGGAGCCGGCAATGATGCCGCCCAGGAC
>Ga0102938_10002080_pt1 | contig 15223 bp, 9 predicted proteins | sample SalPonR2_B_D2_MG_FD_84516 | JGI IMG/M metagenome (GOLD analysis project Ga0102938, IMG submission 84516) | Salt pond soil microbial communities from South San Francisco under conditions of wetland restoration - Salt Pond MetaG R2_B_D2_MG | ecosystem: Environmental > Aquatic > Marine > Intertidal...
CTCGGTATCGAACACGCCCACGTTCGGCGCGCCGACGCCGCGGCCAATGACCGTGTAATCGCCGGTTGCGGTGGCCAATGCGTCGCCGGCAGTGAGGCTTTGCAAGTCGCGGTAGCCGGTGATGGATTTCAGCGTCAGGCTGTCGCTGAGCGCCCACTCCGCCCACAACGTATGTGCCTCGATCTCCTGGTCGTTGGCGACGATTTTACGAAACGGCGTTACCTCGTCGAGAAAGCCCATGCTGACGTCGTCGGTGAAGGTGGTAAAAGCAGCGAGGAAGCCCGCATCGCTTAATGAGCGCACCTGCTCCAGGCGCTGGGTATCTTTCAACTCGGCGTCTTCATAGCGGTAATCGACGATGAAATTCTCACTGGCTTCCCAGCGCAGGTCCGCCACCAGGCTGCGGCGATCTTCCTCGCCGAAATCGTTGCCCTCGCCCAGGTTCTTCACATAGCCGCCGCGTTCGGAATCCACGTAGACGAACTTGGCTGCGAGGCTGTCGCCGACAGGCATGTTCAGGAGTGTTTTACTTTGCGACTTGGCGAGGTTGCCGAAAGTCAGGTCCTGGCGGAACTCGACGCTTTCGGTGCTGGCGCGTCGCGTGATGAGGTTGAGCGCACCGCCCGTCGCGTTGCGCCCGTACAGCGTGCCCTGTGGGCCCCGCAGCACTTCGATACGCTCGAGGTCCACCCCTTCGAAACCGGCGCCGAAGGAGGTGCCCACGTACACGCCGTCCGTGTACAGCGCGACCGATGGATCCTGGGTGATCTGGATGTCGTTCTGGCCGATGCCGCGAATGAACAGGCGAATGGCGGTGGGGTCATTGTTGAACGGATTGATGTAGAGGTTGGGAATACTGGCACCGATGTCTTTCAGGTCGTCGATGACGCGCATCTCGAGCGCCCCCTGGTCGATGGTGGCGACCGAGATGGGGACATCCTGGAGTGACTCCGTGCGTTTCTGCGCGGTCACTATCACCTCTTCCAGCATAAGGTTGTTCTGGGCCTGTGCCGGGACAGTGCCGAGCACTGCCGCGACCTGTGCAGCGAGGACGACGGGCAAGAAGGATTGTTTGCGTGTCATGGTTAGTCTCCGGTCTGATTATCAGTATAGTGTTGCGCGCGCAGTACTGGATTCCAGGCTCCCGGCAAGCGCAGCTATGCATCTGCCTGGGGACTGTAACAGTAGTGCATCATAGGGCCAAGCGACGCGGGTTTCGAGTCCCTGTCGATCAGTTTGTCTGGATCGGTATGATTCTATCGCCCGCCGACAGCCCCGAGAGTATCTCCAGCAGGCCCTCGGCGTGGGGTTTGCCTGTGCGCACGTAGCGGCGTTGAATGCCCCCCTCGGTTGCGACCCAGACGAGGTCCAGCTGCCCGACATGAGCCACCCTGTCGGCGGGTACCAGTAATGCAGAGGTTGCCCCGGCAGGTACTTCCAGACGCGCGTACATGCCTGGCAACAGGCTGCTGCCGTGTTCCAGCCTGCATTTCACCAACAGGCTGCGTGAGCCCGGGTTGCCCGCGGGTACCAGCTCTTCAATAACGGCCACGCGTTCGCTATCGAGTGAAGGAATGCTCACGGTTAGTACTTGTCCCGGCTCGAGCGCCAGTGCCAGTGCCTCGCGCACATGGGCTTCCACCCGGAGGGATAGTGGGTTGTACAGCGCCAGCAGCGGGGTACCCGCCTGCACTGTGTCCCCCGGCTCGGCGAGACGATCCACGATGCGGCCTGCGATCGGCGCCCTGATGCTGGCATAGCGCAGCGCCGTACTGGCTTCCACCAGGGATTGTTCTGCACTCGTGAGGCTCGCCAGCAACGCGTCGTGATTGGCCCGCGCGCGGTCGAGATCTGCCCGGGCCAGCAGTCCACGAGCGCTCAGGTCCTCCGCCCGCTGCAGCGATAGTCGCGCCTCCGTGAGCCGGGCGGTCGCCGATTCGACATTGGCCTGCGCCTGTGAGACCCGCGTGGCCAGGTCGTCACTTTCAAGCTGCACCAGCAATTGGCCCTCCTGCACTGAATCTCCAGCGCGCACAAGCACCTGCTCAATGCGTGCCAGGAGGCGCGAAGAAATCATCGTGGCTTCCTTGGCTTCGACTGTGGCCGGCACTCCTTCGTACACCGGCACGACGCGCTCCTCGACGGCGATGGCGTCGGCTGGCATGGCGTATTCGCGATTGTCCCGTCCCGGGGCGGTGCGCTGGTCAAAGCTGCCGGCCATCCATGCGATCAACAGTAACAAACCCGCTATTGCGGCTATGGGCAGTAGCCATTTGATTGATTTAGAGGCCATTGGACGACTCCTCCAGAGGTTGCGCTCGCTCGAACACCAGCTGGTAAACCACCGGCACCACCAGCAGGGTAAACAGTGTGGATGCGACGATACCGAACATGATTGCCAGCGCGAGGCCGCTGAATACCGGATCCAGCACGATCACGAGATTGCCCAGCAGGGTTGTGCCCGCAGTGAGCAGGATCGGTCGCATGCGGATAGCGCCAGCGCGCAACAGCGCCTCGCGGACGGGCGTTCCGCGTGCGCGCTCCTGGGTGATGAACTCAACCAGAATGAGCGAGTTGCGCACCACGATGCCTGCCAGCGCGATCATGCCGATCATGGCGGTGGCGGTGAATAGCACCGGGTCCGGTGCGCCCGCAACCGTGCGCTCACCGAACTGATTTATCAGCCAGAAACCCGGCATGATACCGATCAGCGTGAGGGGAATGGCCGACATAATGATGAGTGACAGGGCGGTGGAGCCGGTTTGCACTTTGAGCACGAAGAATATGCCGACAAGTGCAAACATGAACGCGAGGCCCATGTCGCGAAACACGTCGACGGTAATTTTCCATTCGCCTTCACCCGTAAAGCGAAGTTCCACTCCGTCGGGTAGTTGCCAGCCATCGCCTCCACCGCTGGCGAAAAAACTGCGCTGCTGCCAGTCGCTGCCGCTGCCGGGCATGCCGCCGAGGTCAGCGTACACATCCGCGATCACCTCGGCGGGCGTACGCCCGGAAATTTCTGCCGTCACATAGACCACGCGCTTGAGATCCTTGCGATGAATTGTCCGGTCGGCGGGCAGCTCGCGGAACTCGCCCAATTCGCCCAGTGCCACCAGCGGTTGCGGCGCGATCTCCAGGCCGCTCGGGTTGCCCTGCTTGGTAATGCCGGCCCGCCCCCGAATCTGCAGGCGCTGCAGGTCGTGCAACGATGAGCGCTCTGCAAGCGGCAGTCGCAGCTCTATCGGGAGTGGCTTCGCCTCGCGCGGCTGGTACAGGTAGCCGCCCAGCGAGCCGGCGTTCGCCATGCTCAATGCCTGGTTGATATCGGCGGTGGAGATGCCCGAGAGAGCCGCTTTCTGTTTGTCCGTGACGAAACGCATACGCTGGTAGTCCGCTTCCATCGTACTGTCCACCTCGGTCACAAACGGTTCGCGCTGCAGCCGGGCCAGGACAGTCTGCGAAGCCGCCTGCAGTGCCTCGTAGGGCACCAGCGCATTGCCGGTGATTTCTACGACCAGCGTGCTGAGCACCGGCGGTCCAGGGGGTACCTCGACAACCCGGACAATGGCGCCGGCGCCGGAAAAATCTGCAAGCAATTGCCGCAGCCGCAGCACTACCGCGTGGGATTGATGTTCACGCTCGCTCTTGTCCATGAGTGTCACGCGCAGGTCCGCAAGGTGCGGCGCATGGCGCTGGTAATAGCGCCTGACCATGCCGTTGAAATCCATCGGCGAAGGCTCGCCGACGTAGGCCGCCACCGCCCGGACTTCGTGTAGCTCCCGCACGCGCGCCGAGACGCTGGTTGCCAGCGCAGCGGTCTGTTCGAGCGTGGAGCCCTCCGGCATGTCGATGACAATCTGGATTTCATTCTTATTGTCGTACGGTAGCAGTTTCAGCGGCACCAGCCGGAACAGCGGGAGTATGGCGGCGGCAATGAACAGGGCCAGCACCATCAGCAGCAGCCCACGCGACCTGGCGCGACTCGCCAGAATCGGTTGCATCACTCTTCGATAAACGGACGCAAGCCCCGATTCCCCGCTACTCCCAGGCTGCGAAGGCGCATTCGCCAGAAACTTCATCGCCAACCAGGGCGTCACCGTGAACGCAACCAGCGTACTGGTGATCACACTTAGCGGGACGTTGAACGCCATCGGCTCCATGTACGGCCCCATCATGCCGGTGATGAAGGCCAGCGGTACGAAGGCCAGTATGATCGTGATGGTGGACATCAACAGCGGCAGTCGAATCTCGCTGATGGCATCGACAATCGCATCTTTCATGTCGCCTGCACGCTGGCTCAGGTAGCGCTCTATGTTGTCCACGCCGGTGATCGGATCGTCTACCAGCAGGCCGAGCGAAAGAATCAGCGCGAACAGTGTGACCCGGTTGATGCTGTAGCCGAACGCCATATCCAGCGCCAGTGTGATGCCGTAACTGATCGGCACCGCGATACCGACGACAAGCGCGGGCCGCCAGCCGAGAAACACCGCTATAAAAACCACCACGGTCAGCACCGCAAAGGCGAGACTGGAGCTAAGATCGCGTACTTTTTCGTCCGCGGTCTGGCCGTAGTCCCGCAGGGTTTCCAGCTGTACCTCCGAAGGCAGAATTGTCTGCATCCTGGCCAGCAGTTCGTGAACATCCCGGGCCACCGTCACGGCGTTGCTGCCGCGCTGCTTGGCAACACTGAGCGTCACCATCGGCAGCCCTTCGCGACCGGCGCGATAATCGCGGGAGAAATCCATCCAGGTATAACTTTCTGGTTCTGCCGGGCCATCGATCAACGTCGCGACCTCGTTGAGGAACACGGGCTGCCCGTTGACCACATTGATTACCGCGTTGCTGAGTTCATCCTTGCTGCGTATGACATCGCCGCTCTCGAGCAACATGCCTTGACTGTCCAGAACCCAGCGGCCTCCTTCGACCAGCTGATTGGAAAGCTCCAGGGCCTGCATGATGTCGCTCACGGTGCTGTTGCGCGCGGCCAGACTCTCGGTGTCCGGCAGTATTCGAATGGTGCGTGGCCGGCCACCGGTAACTCTCACTTCGCCCGTATCGTCGACAGATTGAACAAACGTGGCCAGTTCGTCGGCAATACGTCGCAGTTCGAAATCGCTGACCCTTTCTGCATCACTGCTCCACAGTGCCAGCAGTAAGATGGGGACGTCGTCCACCTCGATCGGGTCGACCATCCAGCGGCTTACAACGCCAGGGACCTGATCCTGGCTGGAATACAGTTTGTTGTAGGTGTTCAGGATCGAGCGTTCGCGATCCTCGCCGACGTAAAAACGCAGTGTCGCACTGCTGCGGCCCTGGCTGCTGGCGGAGTAGATATTCTCAACGCCTGGAATCTGCTTCAGCAGTTTCTCCAGCGGTATGCTCACCTGTCTTTCTACCTGCTCCGCCGAAAGCCCGGGCGCCTCTACCAGCACGTCTACCATGGGCACTACGATTTGCGGTTCTTCTTCGCGAGGAGTCAGCGCCAGTGCTATGGCGCCGAGTAGCAACGATACTGCGAGCAACAGCATTGGTAAGCCGCCGCCGAGGCCGTAGCGGATCAGGGACTGCAGTGGCGCTTCGGGTTTCATGCGCGGATCTGGACACTCCTTTCAGCATGGGCGGGAGCCCGTGTCGCCGCGAGGTGTCTGTAGCGGCGAACGGGTGCCGCCAAGCGGCGGCACCAGCCCCTGAACTATCCCAGTGCATGGCAAAAAAAGTCAATCGACATTTGACCCGGCATGCCGCTGATTGTCGCTTGATTGCTCTGGAACAAGTTACCCGTGAGATTTTTCGCTAGACTCCAGTTACCCATCTTGAAGAATAAATGGAGATATGCCTTGGCGCGTCAACAGTCTGATACTGCACTGTCGGTAACGCAGCTTTACCAGCATTGCGATCCTGCGGGGCTGGCCTTCGCGGACACCTCGGAATTGGAACCTCGCGATATCTTCTTCGGCCAGGACCGGGCGGCCGATGCACTGCGGTTTGGCGTTGAGATCGGGCATGACGGCTACAACATTTTCGTGCTGGGCCCGTCCGGTATCGGTAAGCATGAGATGGTGCGCGATTTTCTCGAGCGCAACAGCGTGGCCAGGTCAGAGCCCGGGGACTGGTGTTATGTGAATAACTTCGCCTCGGTGCAGCGCCCACGGGTGCTTCGCCTGCCTCGCGGGCGTGCCAATCGACTGCAGCGGGACATGCAGTCCTGCATGGAGGAAATTCTGGTCGCGGTGCCCGGCGTGTTCCAGAGCGCAGAGTACAAGGCGCGCCTGAATGACCTGAGTGATGAATTCAGCGAGCGCGAGCAGGGTTCCCTTAACGAAGTGGCTGAAAAGGCTCGCGCAAGCGACATTGCCCTGGTGCAAACGCCTGGCGGTTATACCCTGGCACCGCTGGCTGACGACAAGATACTTTCACCAGAAGAATTTGAGGCCTTGCCAGGCGATGAGCGCGAGCGCATCCGTGGCATTATTGAGGCGCTGCGCGAAGACCTGAAAAAAGCCATGCGCGACCTCCCGTTATTGATGAAAGAGAGTCGTGAGCGTTTCAAGGAGCTGAACCGCAGTTTTATAAGCACAGCGGTAGATCGTATCTTTCGAGAACTGGAAGAGCGCTACTCGGACCTGGCTGCTGTGCGCCAATTCCTGGAGGAGGTGAAGCGAGATGTGATCGAAAACGTCGATGCGTTGCGTGTTGATGAAGACGCAGCGCCAACGGAAAACCTGCGCGAGAGAGTAAAGGCGTTCCCTATGTATCTGGTGAACGCTCTGGTGGACAACGGTGAGATAGAGGGTGTCCCGGTTATTTACGAGAACAATCCGTCGCTGGTGAATTTGCTGGGACGCATCGAACACGAATCGCAATTTGGCACGCTGATTACAAATTTTATGTTGATACGTCCGGGCGCCCTGCATCGCGCAAATGGCGGCTACCTGATCCTGGACGCCATAAAGCTTCTTACACAGCCATTTGCCTGGGAAGCGCTGAAACGTGCTCTCCAGTCGCGTGAGCTGAAGATAGAATCTGCTGACCAGATTCTAAGTCTGGTCAGTACCCGGTCGCTCGAGCCCGAACCGGTGCCCCTTGATCTCAAAGTGATTCTGCTTGGCGATCCCATGACTTACTATCTGTTGCGCGAATACGACCCTGATTTTCGCGCGTTGTTCAAGGTGCCTGCAGATCTTGCTACCGATGTACCGCGCTCGCCCGAGAATGATATGGGCTACGCGTGCGTGATCGCGGCTGTGCAGAATCGACGCGCCCTGCGCCCGCTTGGATGCGCAGCCGTGGCGCGGGTGATTGAACGGGGCTCGCGGATACTGGAGGACGCCAACCGGCTCGCGCTGGGCTTGAATGGTCTCACTGATCTGCTGGTGGAAAGCGACCATTTCGCGGCTCAGGACGGCTCTGGGCAGATAGCTGCAGAGCATGTGCAACAAGCCATCAGCGCGTCGGATGCACGACTTGGGCAGGTGCGTGAACGTGTCACGCACGACATCCTTACTGGCATACAGCTAATCGCCTGTGAAGGGGCACGTATTGGGCAGGTTAATGGCCTCTCGGTATACCAGCTCGGCGATTTCAGCTTCGGCTGTCCGACACGTATCTCGGCGCGGGTGCGCATGGGCTCGGGCAGGGTGCTGGATATTGAGCGCGAAGTAAAAATGGGCGGCCGTATCCATTCCAAGGCAGTTCTGATTCTGAGCGCGCTCATGGCAAGTCGCTACGCGCGTGATAAACCGCTGCCGATAAGCGCGAGCCTGGTATTCGAGCAATCCTATGGCGGTATTGAAGGCGACAGTGCATCGGTTGCAGAGTTTGTAGCGCTGGTTTCTGCCATCACGGAATTGCCCGTGCTGCAGTCTCTGGCGGTCACCGGCTCACTTAACCAGCATGGCGAGGTGCAAGCCATAGGGGGCGTGAATCACAAGATCGAGGGTTTCTTTGATCTCTGCAATGCGCGGCAGCTGAATGGCCGACAGGGTGTAGTGATTCCCACTGGCAATGTGCAGCACCTGATGCTGGAGAGTCGCGTGCGTGACGCGGTTGAGCAGGGCCAGTTTCATGTGCATGCAGTTGCCGGGATCGGGGAGGCCATGCAGTTGTTGCTGGATACACCGCTCGACGAGATCGACCAGCGTGTAAACGTCCAGGTAGAGAAATGGATTGTCCTGTCGAGAAAGCACTTTCGGGATGGCCCTGACACTGGTGCCCCGGGCGGCGATTCGCTGGATGCCGATACCGATGAACGCTGAGCGTACACTTGTGCTGCCATTGGAAGGCGACCTGCCGGATGCGCATTTGCTTGCACTGGTAGCAAAGGTGGCGCGATTGCGCGATGCCGCTATAGATGGCGTATTGGTCGTGAGTCCGCAAATCCTGCAGGCTGCCAGCCTGCCGCTCGCCGTTGAAGTGGAGCGTTTTACCACCAGCGAGCGAGTACTGGTGCGCCGTACAGTAGAGCGTTCGGTTGCGCGCCGGGAGCATGCCGCGCAGTTATTGCTTGCAGAGTGCGCCCAGCCACATGCCGTTAGAGTGAGCTGTTCTCGCTATCTGGGCGACCTGCCAGAGATGCTGATAGCACGACCTGACGCCGATGTGCTGCTGCTGCCGCGGATGTCTTTCGCTTCCACGCTGCGCGGTTTGCGTAACCCGGATCAGCTTGAAGAGCTGGCACTGTACTGCGATGCTGCAGTGAGTGATTTTGTGCGGTCAGTGCTGCCGCTGGTGCACAGATTGTGCTTTGAGCACGGCGTCAGGCAGCTCACTCTACTTTACGAAGCCGCCCCTGCCAGGGAGGTAGACAGCCTGCTTGCCCTGCACCTGCCCACGCGGCAGTGGCTGGTGGATACGCGAGGTGTGCATTGGGTGCGACACTTGCACCTGGGCGCCCGCAGCCTGCTGCTGTTGCCTGCTGGAGTGGCGCTCAATAGTGGATCGGCGTCACTGCTGCAACTGCTGCGTGATACCCGTGGCCCAGTGCTGCTGTTGCCTCCATCGCTCCACGCAGTCAGCTGATGCCAAGGTCGTCCCAGATACTGTCTATGCGCTGCTTTACGGCCGCGTCCATTACGATGGGGCGACCCCATTCCCGGTCGCTTTCGCCGGGCCATTTGCCGGTGGCGTCAAAGCCGATCTTGGAGCCCAGCCCGGAAACGGGTGAAGCAAAATCCAGGTAGTCTATCGGTGTGTTATCAATGATGACGCAGTCGCGGCGCGGGTCCATGCGCGTGGTCATCGCCCAGATAACGTCTTTCCAGTCGCGTGCATTGATATCGTCGTCGGTGACCACGACAAACTTGGTATACATGAACTGCCGGAGGAATGACCACACGCCGAGCATCACCCGCTTGGCGTGCCCCGGGTACTCCTTGCGCAGTGTGACCACGGCCAGGCGATAAGAGCAGCCTTCCGGCGGTAGATAGAAATCCACAATTTCCGGAAACTGCTTTTGTAGAATGGGTACGAAGACCTCGTTGAGCGCAGCGCCGAGTATGGCAGGCTCGTCTGGCGGGCGCCCCGTGTACGTGCTGTGATAAATGGGTGATTCGCGGTGTGTGATGGCCTCCACGGTAAACACCGGAAAGCGATCCACCTCGTTGTAATAACCTGTGTGGTCGCCGAAGGGGCCTTCCTCCGCAAGCTCTCCCGGTTGCAGGTAGCCCTCGAGGATGTATTCCGCGGCGGCAGGCACTTTCAAGCCGTGCTCGCGGCAACCCGCGGTGAAGCATTCGCTGAGCTCGGTTTTGCTTCCTCGCAGGAGGCCCGCAAAGGCGTACTCGGACAAGGCATCGGGAACGGGCGTAACCGCAGCCAGTGTGGTGGCCGGGTCCGCCCCCAGCGCGATAGCGACCGGGTAGGGCTTTCCCGGGTGTTGCAGTTGCCAGTCGCGGAAGTCCAGCGCGCCGCCGCGATGCGAGAGCCAGCGCATGATGAGTTTGTTGCGCCCGATCAACTGCATGCGGTAGATGCCCAGATTCAGCCGCTCTTTTTGCGGGCCGCGCGTGATCACCAGTGGCCATGTCACCAGCGGGCCGGCATCTCCCGGCCAGCAGGTCTGTATCGGCAGGCTCTCCAGGTCTACCTCATCGCCTTGCCTGGCGTGGTACTGACAGGGCGCATTGCGCACGGTTTTTGGGCCCATATTCAGCACCTGCTTCAGCAGCGGGGCCTTGTCCCACAGCTCGCGCATGCCTTTTGGCGGGTCCGGCTGGCGCAGGTAGGCCAGGATTTCGCCAATCTCGCGCAGGCCCTCTATGTTGTCAGCACCCATGCCCCAGGCAACGCGTTGCTGTGTGCCGAACAGGTTGGCCAGCACGGGTACGGTATGACCTTTGGGGTTTTCGAACAGCAGGGCGGGGCCGCCCGCGCGCAGGGTGCGGTCGGCAATTTCGGTCATTTCAAGGTGAGGGTCGATCTCGCTGGAAATACGCACCAGATCCCCGTTCTTCTCGAGTGCGGCGATAAAGTCCCTGAGGTCGGCGTACTGCATACTGCGCGGCGGTCCGGTCTAGGTTGAATCCATAGACGGCATACTACTTGCGCTTCATGGATTTGAAGAATTCTTCGTTGGTCTTGGTTTCTTTCAGTTTATCCGAAAGAAACTCAATGGCGGCGGTATCTTCCATGCCGTGCAGCAGCTTGCGCAGAATCCACATACGCTGGAGTTCGTCTTCCCGGGTAAGCAGCTCCTCCCTGCGCGTGCCGGAGCGGCGGATGTTGATTGCCGGGTAGACACGCTTCTCCGCAACTTTGCGGTCGAGGTGCAGCTCCATGTTACCGGTACCCTTGAATTCCTCGTAGATAACTTCATCCATCTTGGAGCCGGTGTCTATCAGCGCCGTGGCGATGATAGACAGGCTGCCGCCGTCTTCGATATTGCGCGCCGCGCCGAAAAAGCGTTTCGGCCTTTCCAGAGCGTGGGCGTCTACACCGCCGGTGAGCACCTTGCCGGAACTGGGGATGACGGTGTTGTAGGCGCGTGCCAGGCGCGTGATTGAATCCAGCAGGATTACCACATCGCGTTTATGCTCTACCAGGCGCTTGGCCTTCTCGATGACCATGTCTGCCACCTGCACGTGGCGTGCGGGTGGTTCATCGAAGGTGGATGCCACCACTTCAGCGCCGCGAACACCGACCGAGCGCTGCATCTCGGTGACCTCTTCCGGGCGTTCGTCGATCAGCAAGACGATGATGTAGCACTCGGGGTTGTTGGTGATAATCGCCTGGGCGATATTTTGCATCATGATGGTCTTGCCGGCCTTGGGCGGCGCGACCAGGAGTCCGCGCTGGCCTTTGCCTATGGGCGAGACCAGGTCGATGATGCGGCCGGTGAGGTCCTCCGTGCTGCCGTTACCCGTCTCCAGGGTGAGGCGCTCGTCCGGAAACAGCGGCGTGAGGTTTTCAAACAGGATTTTTGACTTGGAATTCTCTGGCCGGTTGAAATTGACCTCGTCGACCTTGAGCAGTGCAAAGTAGCGCTCACTGTCTTTCGGGGGGCGTATCTTGCCGGAGATAGAGTCACCCGTGCGCAGATTGAAACGCCGTATCTGGCTGGGAGAAACGTAAATATCATCAGGCCCTGCGAGATAAGAGCTGTCGGAGGAGCGTAGAAAGCCGAATCCGTCCTGCAGTATTTCCAGTACGCCATCGCCGTAAATATCCTCGCCGCTCTTTGCATGGCGCTTCAGGACGGCAAAGATAATGTCCTGTTTGCGCGAGCGTGCCATATTGTCCAGGCCCATCTCTTTCGCGATATCGATGAGTTCCTGGGTGGATTTTGTTTTCAGATCAGTCAGGTTCATAGGAAGTACAGAGGTGTGTGTCTCGGGCGGAAGGAGGTTAAAAAGCGTACAAATCCCGGGGGGTTGGTGAGGCCAACGCTAATGTGCTTCGGGTACGGATTGCAGGGCTATTGTTATGGCACGGGAACGTGCAACTTCGAGAAATGTAGCATGACCCTCGGGTGCCGTCTACACATTTTTTGCCAGTGGCAGGGGCATTCTCTGGTGCCCCGGAAAGTCGCCGCTGTGATATGGGGCCAGCCGGTCAGTGGTGATGTGTGCCCGGCCGCGCCTGGGCCCGCCATCGGCAGGCCCCGCGGTCTTTCTCAGATGACTTCCTGTATGAACTCCGTGAGCTGTGTTTTGGACAGTGCGCCGACCTTGGTCGCTTCGGCATTACCGCCTTTGAAGACGATCAACGTGGGTATGCCGCGAATGCCAAACTTGGGTGGGATGTCGGGGTTGGCATCGACATCAACCTTGCATATTTTGAGTTTGCCATCGTATTCGGCCGCCAGTTCGTCCAGCACCGGGGCGATCATTTTGCACGGCCCACACCACTCTGCCCAGAAATCTACCAGCACGGGTATGTCTGAATTGAGAACCTCAGAATCAAAAGTGCTGTCGCTGACATGTACGATCTGTTCTGACATGCGTTTCTCCAGTTGTTCTGCGGTTTGGTACACCGCGGATGATAGACGACGGCAATCATACCATCGCACAAGTGACGCACAACTGTGGCGCTAGAGTTTTTCGACCTGTCGATAGATCGTCGCGCTATAGCCACCCGCAGGGACGTTTATCTTTGGGGGCGTTGACGTAGAGGTGGCATGATAGGCTATGCGCGAAAGGTCTCCTGGCAAGGGTATGATTGGATGGGCGCAGGTTGGAGCGTATATATGCTGCGCTGTGCGGACGGCACTCTCTACACGGGCGTCGCTCGCGATGTGACGCGTCGCCTGCGCCAACATAACGGTGAGTTGAGCGGGGGGTCACGTTACACGCGCGGCCGCAGGCCGGTAACGCTGTTGTGGTCGGAATCCGCGCCGGATCGTGCCAGTGCCCAGCGCAGGGAACGGAATATAAAGGGATTGAGTCGAGCGCAGAAACTGCGGTTACTCCGGGAGGTTGGTGTATGAAGCGGGCGTCAGGGCGGAGCGGGTGTGGTGCCGACGCGCAGCATCGTGGCGCGAGAACAGCGTGGTTCGCCCGTTCGCGCGGGTTCGTGCTGCTGGCAGTTCTGGGTGCGGCCCTGCTAGCAGGCTGTGGGCGCGAGGGCGAGCTGACAGGACATTACGCGGCCCAGGCTGGAGAGCCGAGGGCGCGCGTTCTATTCCTGGCCGGTCGCGACAGTCATGGTCCCTGGGCACATGAACATCGCGCGGGCTCGCTACTGCTGGCAGAGGCCCTGCACCACCAGCAGCCGGAGTTCGATGTGAAGGTCGTGTACGGCGGCTGGCCGGCTGACGATTCTCTCCTGCAGGGCGTGGATAGCATTGTGTTCTATTGTGACGGTGGCCCCGGGCACATGCTCAACAACCATCTGCCCCGTTTCCAGCAGCTGCTGGATGCCGGAGTCGGCGTGGTCGCCCTGCACTACGCGGTGGAAGTGCCGCCCGGTGGGGAGGCCGCCGCGGCCATGTTGCGTGCTATCGGCGGCTACTTCGAGACTCACTGGTCGGTGAATCCGCACTGGACGGCGAGTTTTACATCCCTGCCCGGGCATCCTGTAGCGCAGGGAGTCGTCCCTTTCACACTCAAGGATGAGTGGTACTTCAATATGCGCTTTGTACCGCAGATGACGGGGGTAACGCCGATTCTCTCGGCAGTGGCACCGCCGGAGACAATGCGACGCGATAACGGCCCGCACAGTGGCAACGACGCAGTGCGAAAACTGGTTGCGGACGGGGTGCCACAGGTCGTGGCATGGGCCTATGAGCGACCGGGGAATGGACGCGGTTTCGGCTACACCGGCGGTCACTTTCACGCTAACTGGGACGATGCGAACGCACGTCAGCTGGTGCTGAACGCGGTAGTCTGGACCGCTCAGCCCGGGCCCTAGCCGATGCGATTGTGGCCGTCGGGCGCACTTTCGCCGGCGTCCAGTTCCTCGAGCGCCTGCTGTTGGGTCAGCCAGGTATCGTCCAGCGCGTCGGCCTGCACCTGCAACCGGCCCTCCTTGAGCAGCAGCTCTTCGAGAGCTTCGCGGCGTTCGTCCGTGTAGATCTCCGTGTCCGCGAGTTGTTCTCGAACCGCGATCAGTTGCCCCGCAATTTTTGTCATCTCGCGCTCGGTTCTCTCGAGCTTTTTCTGCAGGGGGTGACGCTGCTCCCGACTGGCGGCAGAATCCTGGCGTTTTTGTTTGCGATTGTCGGAGCCATTAGTGGTGGCCGGGCGTTGTTCGCTGCTGTAGCGCGACATTATCCAGTTCTCGTAGGCGCGCAGGTCATCCCGGTATTCCTCTACCTGCCCGTCGTGGACCAGGAGGAGTTCCTCCACCGTGTTGCGCAACATGTGGCGGTCGTGGCTCACCAGCACCAGCGCCCCGGCAAAATCCACCAGGGCGACTTCCATCGCGTGGCGCATGTCCAGGTCGAGGTGGTTGGTCGGTTCGTCCAGCACCAGCAGGTTTGGCCGCTGCCAGACGACCATTGCCAGGGCCAGCCGTGCTTTCTCACCGCCCGAGAGCGGCTCTACCGGGGCTTTGACGGCATCGCCACGAAAATTGAAACCACCGAGAAAATCCAGCACCGCCTGCTCGCGCGCATCGGGGCTCAGGCGCTGGATGTGTAGCGCGGGGCTGGCCTGCATGTCCAGCGCCTCCAACTGCTGTTGGTCGAAGTAACCGATACGCAGGTGTTCGCCCTGGCTGCGGCGCCCCGCCAGCAAGGGCAATGCACCAACAATGCTTTTCAGCAGTGTCGACTTGCCCGCGCCGTTGCGCCCCAGGAGCCCCAGGCGCGTCCCGGGACGCAATTGCAGATCTACATTCTGCAGTATGGGTGTCTGCCCGTAGCCGAGAGCACATTCATCCAGGCGCACCAGGGGGTCGCTGGATTTTTCCGGCGGTACAAAGCGGAAGTCGAACGGTGAGTCGGCGTGCGCAGGTGCCAGCATTTGCATGCGCTCCAGCTCCTTGAGACGACTCTGGGCTTGCTTCGCCTTGGTTGCCTTGTAGCGGAACCGCCGCACGAAATCCTCAATTTCGGCCGCACGTCGCTGTTGCCGTTCGTAGTTGGCCTGCTGGTTTGCGAGGCGCTCGGCGCGCAGGCGTTCGAAATCGGAGTAGTTGCCTTTGTAGGTCTGCAGCGACTGCTGCTCAATGTGCAGAATGCGTTCGCAGGTTGCATCAATGAAGTCGCGATCGTGGGAAATGAGCAGCAGCGTTCCCGGGTAGCGTTGCAGCCACTGCTGTAGCCACAGTGTTGCGTCTAGATCCA
>Ga0102938_10002081_pt1 | contig 15219 bp, 12 predicted proteins | sample SalPonR2_B_D2_MG_FD_84516 | JGI IMG/M metagenome (GOLD analysis project Ga0102938, IMG submission 84516) | Salt pond soil microbial communities from South San Francisco under conditions of wetland restoration - Salt Pond MetaG R2_B_D2_MG | ecosystem: Environmental > Aquatic > Marine >...
AAACCTGTTTCTTCTGTAATGTAGTTTTTTAGGTTGATTTGCTCTCTGAGTTCTTTTTTCTCGATAAGTTCTTTGACAGAACAATTCAGGTTATTGGCCATCTCTTCCACCAAAGGATAACTTTCCGGGTGTACTGCACTGTTGTCCAGGGGGTTTGAGCTTTGGTCGACTCTAAGGAAACCAGCACACTGCTGAAAGGCTTTGTCTCCCATTCTTTTTACCAGTTTGAACTGGTCCCGGTTTGTAAAGGCACCGTTTTCTTCCCTGTATTCGACAATATTGGCAGCTAACTGGGGTCCAAGTCCCGACACATAATTTAACAAATGTTTGCTGGCAGTATTGATATTTACACCCACCAGGTTTACACAACTTTCTACCACCTGATCGAGTTTGTTTTTCAGTTTATTCTGATCCACATCATGCTGATATTGTCCCACGCCAATGGATTTCGGATCGATTTTCACAAGCTCGGCTAGCGGATCCATGAGTCTTCGGCCAATTGAAACAGCGCCGCGGACTGTTACATCGAAATCGGGAAATTCCTCCCTTGCAACTTTGGAAGCAGAGTAAACAGACGCACCGTCTTCACTAACCATAAAAACACTGAGGTCGTCTTTGAACTTTAACTTCCTGATAAATTGTTCGGTTTCCCGGCTGGCTGTTCCGTTACCTATTGCAATGGCTTCAATTTTATGAGCATCGGCAATGGATGTAACCTTTTTAGCTGCAAGCTTTTTTTCTTCCTGGGGTTTGTGGGGATAAATGGTTTCATTGTGTTTGAGGTTTCCCTGTTCGTCAAGGCAAACAATTTTACATCCGGTACGATAACCCGGGTCGATAGCCATTACACTTTTTTGTCCAAGTGGAGGAGCAAGCAGTAATTGTCGCAGATTTTCAGCAAAAACCTTAATGGCTTCGTCATCAGATTCTTCTTTAAAATGGGCTTTCATCTCCGTTTCTAAAGAAGGTTGCAGCAATCTTTTGTATGAGTCTTCAATGGCCTCCTCAACCTGTTTTGAACTTTCATTTTCCCCTTTAATGAAGAGCTTATCAAGTATTTCCAGCGCATCCTCTTTTTCGGGCCTGATTTTCACATTTAGAACATCTTCATTTTCTCCACGAAGGATAGCCAGGAAACGGTGGGAAGGGCATTTTCTTAACAATTCCGACCACTCAAAATAATCCTGGTATTTTTCACCTTCCTCTTCCTTGTTTTTTTTCACTTTTGACTCAATCAGTGCTTTCTTATAAAACAAACTTCTGATCTGTTCACGAGCTTTTTGATTTTCACTGATCCATTCTGCCATAATATCCTTTGCTCCCAGGAGCGCTTCCTCTATAGTTTTTACCTCATCAGTGAGAAATTCTTCTGCTTTTGATTCAGGATCAGGTTCATGTTGTTTTATGAGTATACTGGCAAGAGGTTCCAGTCCTTTCTCTCTTGCTTTTGTTGCCCTGGTTCGTTTTTTAGGTTTATAAGGCAGGTAAATATCTTCCAGCTCCTGTAAGGTTTGTGCTTCGTTAATTTTCTTTTTTAGTTCCGGGGTTAACTTCTCTTGTTCATCAATTGTTTTTAGGATGGTTTCCCGCCTTTTTTCAAGCTCCTCAAGCCTTTCATGCTGTTCCTTGATATTTGCAATTTCAGTTTCATCCAGATTTCCTGTTTTCTCTTTTCTGTATCGACTGATAAAGGGGATAGTAGCACCCTTATCCAGCATGTTTATTGTGTTCTCAACCTGCCATATCTTAAGATTCAGTGCTGTGGAAATGATTTGATGGAATTCTTTTTTCATAAAATTTTCTTTTCTAAATATCGAAGATAAGCAAGTTTTCTTGAAAAATTCAAAAAATTTGCAACGCGGAATTTGAATTTTGCATTTCTTTAAGTAGAATCAGGAATGTTTTCAATTCAAAAAGTTTATTCTAATTGATGCAAAAAAGGATTGTTGATAAATTAAGAAAAAAAGACAGGAAGGCACAGGAATATTTTTACAGGATAAATGCAAAAGCAATGTTTCTAATCTGTTACAGGTATCTTGGTAATGAAGAAGAAGCTTCTGAAATAATGAATGATGGGTTTTATAAAGTTTTCAACAAAATCCATAAATTCAGAGACGGCGGAATGGATGGATTAATGGCATGGACAAGAAAAGTTGTGGTGAATGAATGTTTGCAGCAGTTAAGGAAGCGAAAACAAATCTGGTTTTCCGATGATGAAATACCGGAGTCAGAAGAAGTCTCTAATTTCCCGGAAATAGCGATGGATGCTGAAATATATTTTAATCTGATTCAACAATTGCCCGAAAGCCAAAAAACTGTTTTTAATCTTTATGTAGTTGAAGGATATACTCATCTGGAAATAGCAGAAGCCCTGCAAATACCGGAAAATACTTCTCGCAGCTACCTAATGAGAGCCCGTAATGAATTGCAAAGAAAAATCAAAAAAATGTACGAAAATGAGTTACAATAAAATAGATCAGGATATCAGAGAGAAACTGGAAGAAATGAAAGAACTTCCGGGGAATGTTAACTGGAGCGTTGATAAAGGCTGGGAGCAGTATCAGCGCAAATACAGAACCCGTCAAAAAACGATTGTTTATTGGTTGTCTTCAGCAGCAGCTGTTTTTGTTCTTTTACTGGTTTTTTGGATAACAAGTTCTAAAGACCAAACGCTGCATATTTCAGCGGAGAATCAGAAGCAACAGATTTCATTAAAAGACGGGACAAAAATCTGGATTAATAAAAATTCAGAGGTTACATTAAACCTGGTAAAGAATATAATAATGCTTGAGGGTGAAGTTTATATTGAATTATCCGGAGAAAAGAAGTATCAAATTAAATCACCACATGGTAAATTTATTGCAAAAAACAGTCATTTTAACCTGGAGTCAGGAAAAGAAAAAAAAGCTGCGGAAATAACAGTATCGGAAGGAAAAGTGAAATTTTACTGGGAAGAAGGAGCAGGGATTGAAAAAACCATTAAAAATGGAGAGCAAGCCAGGATCGTTCAGGATATAGCTGTAATTAAAACACCTGTGGAAGATAGGAACTACCTGGCCTGGAAAACCGAAACACTTCAATTTCAGAATACTCCTTTGTTTTTTGTAACTGATAAATTAGAGGAGCTAAATAATGTTCAAATAGAATTTGATAATAAAGAGATCAGGTACTGCAGAATGAGCAATAAATTCAAGTCAACTTCTGCAGAATCTGTGCTTAAGCAGATTCCTCAGCTTCTCAATTGTGAAGTTGAGCAATCAGGAAACAAGTATGTTATAAAAGGCCCCGGGTGTTGAAAAGGTTTTATTTATAAATTTCATTTCAAAGGTAAGGTTAGAATCGGGGAATATTAGAAAACACATAAGAAAAATAAAAAGTGCTTTTTACTGAATAATTCAAATCATCTTAAAATTAAATGTTATGAAGAAACTAATAATATTAACTATAGGAGTTTTTATGATCAGTGAGGTTTTCGCCCAGAATCCCTGTGATGCAAGACTATTCGATAAGCTGGAAAATAATAAGAATTATGGATTATTTTTGAAAGTATTTACAATAGATTCTGAGCTGCAAAGGCATGATACCATGAGTATGGTACTGAGAAATGATACCTACTACCGTTTCGTGTTTGCAAATTCTGAAAAATCTGAAGATCCAGTTGAAATAAACTATTTTATGTCTAAGAAAAATTATACTAAGAAACAACTGGATAACCAGGATTTTTCTGCTCAATCAAATGCAGTTTTATATGAATTGGAAAAAACTGAGCATGGTATTCTTATGATTCATGAAATTATTCAACCCGGAGAAGTGAGAGAGATTGATTATTTACCTCCAAAGACTGAAGTACACAATTTGTTTATTGATTTTAAAGGCAGGGGCAGGGGATGTATGCAGGCAGGTCTTTATTTTGTGAAAAAGATAAGTCCCTTTTAGCTTTAAGAAATTTTTTTGATTTTATCTTACTTTAGCATTCGAGTGCCTCTCACGTCTATGATTTCTATAAATTTTGTATTTTAGTTTACAAAATTTATAGAAATCGGAGGCATATTTTACCTTTACCCCAGCTCCTAAAGGGACGGGGCTGGTAAATTGACAGCTTCAAAATTTCATAAAGTAAAAATTTTAAATAAAATTAAATCAGGTTTCTAAGTATTCGGAAGGCCCTGGCTTTTAGCCTTATTAATACAGGTTAGTCCGGGGTTTTTCTGTAACAAAGAGACAATGATTTTTCTACAAATTTTTTTATTTTGAGAATATTCTCATTATTTTTGTCACTAAAAATTATATGCCAAGAAAAAGATTAAACAGAAGAGTGGTAGAACCACCAAATTTTAAGGGTTATAAGCCTTATGGCTCTCACACCAGGGAAAAAGAGCCGGTAGAACTTCTTTTTGAAGAGTATGAGACAATTAAACTTACAGATTATAAAGATATGACTCACCAGGAAGCTTGTAAGCGAATGGGAATTTCAAGGGCCACTTTTGCCCGTATATACGAGAATGCAAGGAGTAAAATTGCTAAAGCACTGGTTGAAGCACGGGAAATTGAAACAATTCCAGGAAAAGTTACTTTTGATGAGAGTTGGTTCTTATGTAACGATTGCTACAACCGTTTTACTCTTCAGCAACTGAAAAGCAGGGAGAATTGCCCGAGTTGTAGTTCAAGTGATTATAATCCGATTGCTTAATTTAATAGCATAATTCTTATGGAAATAAAACACGCAGGTTTAACAGTCCAGGAGCGGGATGTAGAAATCTTCTACCGCGGAGTAATGGGTTTTTTTATAGAAGGTTCTTTTAACCTTTCAGAAGAATTGGCAACAGATATTTTTGATATCAAAAGTTCTGTGGATGTTTACAATTTAAAAAAAGGACAGGTCATACTGGAATTATTTGTTTACAATGCGAAACATACTAAAAATGTTGGTTTTCAGCATTTGTGCCTGGTTCACTCTGAAGCTGAAGATATCTATAATAAAGCTAAAGAAAAAGGATACCGGACTTATCTTAAGCAAGGCAAAAACAAGAAAACATATTTCATAAAAGATCAGAACAACAACATTTTTGAACTAAAATCATAAAATTATGAGCAATCAAAATAAAGTAATGGAGAAAGTTGAATTACCTGGAGTAAAGAATGTTATCTTAATAGCCTCAGGAAAAGGCGGGGTGGGAAAATCAACTGTTGCCTCAAACCTGGCTATTTCTTTTGCACGCGAAGGCTACAGAACAGGTTTGCTTGATGCTGACTTGTATGGTCCTTCTGTTCCTATTCTTTTTGGCATCGAGAATGAAAGGCCCGGACTGAGGAAAGAGGAGGATACTGACATCATGATTCCCATAGAAAAATATGGTGTTAAGATCATGTCGATTGGTTTTCTAATGGAACAGAAAGATGCAGTAATATGGAGAGGACCGATGGCTTCAAATGCACTAACACAGCTATTAACTTTTACAGACTGGAACGATCTGGATTATTTGGTTATTGATATGCCTCCGGGAACGGGCGACATAAATATCACACTGGCACAAAAACTGAAGAATGCAATGGGTGTTGTGGTAATCACCCCTCAAAAACTTGCTTTCTCAGATGGACTGAAAGCTTCCAGTATGTTCAAAAACAAAGCCCTGAATATTCCTGTTTTAGGAGTTGTAGAAAATATGTCTTACTTTATTCCCGTAAAACATCCTGAAGAAAAATATTATGTTTTTGGCAATGGTGGAGGAGAAAAACTGGCAGAGAACCTTAAAGTTCCTTTGCTTGGTGAAATTCCACTTATCCAGGATGTAAGTGACAGTACAGACAAGGGTAAGAATATGTTTGATTCCGGCAATGAAATGTTTATAGAGGTGTTTAAAGATTTGTCTTTCACTATTAGAAAACAAATTGAGAATCATCAGCCTGTGGATGCGTAATATAGCACCCTGCATTGTTCGTTTTTATATAGAATGATGCAGGGGCTCTTTTTCTTATTTTGAAACAGAAAAATGATTGCATTATGGGTATTTTGAAAATAGATAATAATTGGGCAAAAGAATTGTTTCCCGGAGGAATACATTATCCTTCATCAACAGTAATCAGCGGAAGAGGAGGTTCAGGTAAACCTCTTGTGGAACTGGCATTTGTTGCAGAATGGGTTAAGCAGGGAGGTAAAACCATTGGAATTCCATTGCAATATCCAGACAGTAAATTTCTTAAAGAATCTATGCGAAAATTATACGATCTGGATTTAAATGATTATAAGCGAAAAAGTGTCTTTATTCAGTTTGATCCTGACTTAAAAAATATTCAGGATCTTAGTCAGGAAGAACTTGCCGTGAATCTGTTAATTCCGGATATGTGGGACAGGATGATTGAAAAGAGTCTGGACAAAATGAATGCAGACAAAGAAGAGGTGCTTATTTATGGTTCAGCATTGAATCTGTTGCTTTTTGCTCCTGCATATACTAGCTCTAGCGTGATAAAGATCTCTGAGTTGCTGAAAAATAATGCTGGTTTTACATATTTGTTTACAGTGAGTAATAATGTGATGGGCGAGAAGATAGCCAATTGGGAGGAGGCGGCTGATAATCTTTTCTTCACACTGATGGAAGAGAAGGAATTATATGTTTGTGCAGAGCGTATTAACCAGCAGGCTGTGCAGACAGAAAAATATCATATAGATATTCAGCCGGAAACACTGGATGAAATAAAAGAAATTGCTGAGAAAAACCGGAAAAAATTAATTCCGAAATTGAAAAAAATAAAATGACAAAAATCCGAAATTCATGATCGATCAGCTTAAAAAGATTTTCGGAGTGAAATGCACCGGGATTTCAATAAACGGGTTGTCTGAAAGGTTTTTAAATCACCCGGGTAAAAAGATGAAATTTTGCGAAGCAGTTCATCATTCTTTTGATTTGCCGCTGGAAATTACTGATAAGAATTTAGGTTGCCCCGGAGCAAGAAGAAGCATTGGTTTTGATAACCAGTCTGATGAACTGGTGAAAATGATTTCAGGAAATACAGGTATACCTGAAAATTATATCTCTGATTCTTTTAAAGATATCCCAATTATACAAACAAAAGTGAATAATTTAATTCTTGGGATACCAGAAGATATGGAAGAAGAAATAAAACCCGATGTTTTTATTATTTATACTATTCCTGAAAAAATTATGAAGTTTATTCATCAACTGGCAGGGTTGAAAATAAAGCCTTATTTACCGCCCTATTCATTAAATTCAATATGTGGAAATGTTTTTGCCAGGGCTTATCAGGATGAGAAAATCACCATTTCTTTTGGTTGCCCGGAGTCAAGAAATTTTGGGGGCGTTGAAAAAGAGGAGGTAGTTATAGGGCTTCCTGCCAGTTATGCCGAAAAATTTCTGAATAATGTCTCTATAAAAACGTAAGTTCGATATAAGTATAACAACTAAATTACAGGCATTCAGATACCCCTAGCCTTTAGGCTGGGGTTTGTCAGGTACGAGTTATGTTGATTTTTGAAAATTTTGTAAATTAAATTACAAAATTTTCAAAAATCTTTTTCCTAAGAGAACTGTAACCCCAACTTGAAAGTTTTTGATATCTGAATATCAGTAATATAAAGGGTGTTTTTGCTACATCGAATTCACGTTAAGTGCGATGCAATGATTAGAATCATAGGCTGGCATTCAGGCAGTCCTGGGTTTTAGGCTATGCTGTGCAAAAACAGGTTAGCTAAAAGTTGACTGTTAAATCGGAAACATGATAAAAGAAACTATTCATCCAAACCAAAGACTTTAGCCACTTCTTTTCGGTAGTTTTTCCCAATGGGTAGTTTTTCACCCATCAGTTCAATTTGGTTTCCTTCCAAAGCATCAATTTTTTTTATGGAAACAATGTAGGATTTATGGATGCGGATAAACTGTTCCGAGGGTAGCTTTTCCTCAAGCTCCTTCAATGAAGCCAGTGCGGTAATTTTTTTCTTATTTTCTGAATGGAAGGTCACATAAGCTTTCTGACCTTCAACATAAATCAGGTCTTCATAATTAATTTTATAAAATTTACGGTCTGCTCTTATAATCAAGTAGTTGTCTTTGAAATCGGTTTCCGTTTTGTTATCGTTTGAGTCTGGTTGCGTTTCTTTTTCCTGTATGTTTTTACTTACCTTGTTTACAGCTTTCAGAAACCTGTCAAAAGAAAAAGGTTTCAACAGGTAATCGGTTACCTCCAGTTCAAATCCTTCCAAAGCATATTCTTCATAAGCGGTGGTAAGAATTACATGAGGCTTTTTTTCCAGGCTTCGGAGAAAATCCAGTCCCGAGATGTCTGGCATCTGGATATCAAGGAAAAGCAGGTCGATTTTTCCGGTTTGTAATTCATCCATTGCTTTCAGAGGGGAATTATAATCTCCAATAAGCTGCAGATAAGGTATTTTGGCAATATAGTCCTTGATATATTTCCGGGCTAAATATTCATCGTCTATTATGGCGCATCTGATTTGCATCTTTCTCTGTTTTTTGAATCAGAAAAATTATTTTTGTTTGTTTATCTCCAGTTTGACCTTAAAGATAAGGTCTTTTTCTTCAATCTTCAAAGAATGTTTACCGGGATATAGCACCTCAAGCCTTTGCCTTACGTTTGAAATCCCCATTCCCCTTCCGGCTGAAGGTTTCCCTTCTTCAGGAATACTATTTTCTATGGAAAAAGATATTTTATCTGCTCCTGCAGTTAACTTAATATGAATCCAGGCCGGGGGAAATTCTTCTATCTTGCTGTATTTAAAAGCATTTTCAATAAATGGAATGAATAACATTGGGGAAATGGCACATTCAGGATCAACCCTTTCTTTATTAAAAGCAATGTTTTGCTCATGCTCTGATTTCATTCTTTGGAAAGAGATAAAATTTTCAACATAATTAATCTCATCCTTCAGCTTTACTGTGTCTTTACTGCAATCATAAAACACATAGCGCAGCATTTTAGAAAGTTGCAGCACACTTTCCGGGGCTTTTTCCGACTGTGTGTAGGTAAGTGAATAGATATTGTTTAAAGCATTAAAAATAAAGTGTGGGTTTATTTGTGCCTTGAGGAGCTTCAACTCAGTACCCAGTTTTTCTTCTTTTAGGTTTTTCTCACGGGTGGCCTGTTTTTTAATAGTTCCAGCCAGCAATATGGTAATACTGATAAAATGACTCATCAGGAAGATCAAGAAAGATCGCATAAGCGGAAAGATTAAAGGAATTTCTTTCGGGGGGCTGCTGATTCTGTGAGGAAAAATAAGAAAACGCTCTGCTGCCAGGTGTAAAATTGTTATGAGGGAGATAGAGAGAAAACTGAAAAGGATATAATTGATCTTTCTTCTTCTAAAGAAAAAAACAGGATATAAAAAATAGTCATTGATTAGAAAAACTGTAATAATTAAAAGGGCGGTGATAATACCCGAAAATAGAGCATACTTTAAAGGCAGCAGGTGATTGAGCGACAAGAAGATAATCAGGCTAATACCTATGGCTACCAGTCCTTTGTGTACAACAGATTGTATATTGATTTTAATCTTCATCGTTTATCTTCTTTTTATTTTAAGAGCCAAAAATATAACAAAATAAAATCCACAGGTATGTTATTAAACGAAAGAAACTGTTTTCTGAACCAAATGACTCAGGTGCTAAACAATCGTTTTTAATTCTTTTTATTGAAGTTTTTGAATCGTTCGTTTATAACCGCTAATATTTCGTTTAATAATTTTTTTTTGTTGTAATATTCAAATTAATCTTGCGTCCAATTGATAAAATGAAAAAAACATACATCATGAAAAAGAAAGTGTTATATTTTTTGGCTAGTTTCCTGGTACTCGCTCTTGCGGTAGGATTGACAAGTTTTTTTATGAAAAACCAGGAGGAACCAAGAAGGAGTATGAAGAACGAAAACTTACTTTCAGTGAAAGTAGATACGGTTTCTACCAGGAAGTTGCATCCTTCGGTAGAGTATGAAGGCCGGATTAGTTCTTACGAAACTGTTGCTCTGGCAGCAGAGGTAACCGGCCGGATTATGAAAGGAGAAGGCCCTTTTAAGGAGGGAGAAAGTTTTCAAAAAGGTGATTTATTAGTAAAAATATATAAAGAAGACGCACAGGCTGCAATGACTTCAGGGAAAAGTAATTTTCTCCGCACATTGTCTTCTATTTTGCCTGACTTGAAAGTAGATTTTCCGGACGAATATAAAAAATGGAAACATTATTTTAACAAAATTGATGTTCACCAGGAATTGCCTGAATTGCCAAAGATTGATTCTGAAAAAGAGCAGGTTTTTATGGCATCACAGGGTGTGTTGCCTGAGTATTATAATCTTCACCAACAGGAAATCAGGCTGAAGAAGTATAACCTTTATGCTCCTTTTGACGGGGCTTTTCAAAGAGTAAACAAACAGGTAGGAGCAATTGCCAGTCCTGGAGCTGCGCTTGCTACCATTGTACGAACCGATAAGCTGGAAGTGATTGTTCCCGTGCCTCCTGAAGATGCCAGATGGATAAGCCCCGGAGATAAAGTAAAATTAACCGGAAACAAAGGAATTGCCAGGAACGGAAATGTTACGCGGGTTGCTGACTTCCTTGATCCTTCAACTCAATCGGTGAATATTTATGTAAAATACATTCCTTCCGGCCCCAGGAGTTTTAAAGTAGGAGAATTCGTAAAGGCCAATTTTAAAATTTCCAGGATAGTAAGCGGATTTATGATACCCAGGGAAGCAGTTATGGATAACGAAGAGGTTTACACGGTAAAAGATAATCGTCTTAGAAAAAGATCAGTGAAAGTAATAAGAAAATTACAGGATAATGCAGTGATTTCCGGTCTTGAAAATGGTACACTTATAGTCAGTGAATCATTGGTTGATGTATCTGAAGGACAAAAGGTTGAAATAAGATAATTAATGAGTTTATCTGTATGGTTCAGGATAACTTGCGAAATCATTCTGTAGAATAGGATATTCTCTAAAAAGCTTCCTGAATTCATCATATAGTAACAAAAGAATTAGAAAAAATTTATGAAAAAGTTAGTCAGAACATTTGTCGAATATCCATTTTATGGCAAGATGGTAGTAGTGATATTTCTTGTATTAGGAGTATTGTCCTATATGAATATGAGAAAATCATCCTTCCCAATGGTGGAAACCAATACTATAAGCGTTATGGTAAGTTACCCTGGCGCCACTCCGCAACAAATGGATGAAGGAGTAACCACCCTGGTTGAAAATGCCATTCGGGGCCTGCCGGGCATTAAAGAATTTAGTTCACAATCAATGGAAAACATGTCCAGGGTTACAATAACAGCAAGATTTGGTTACGATATTGATGAATTGCTTATTGATGTAAAGAATGCAGTTGACGGTATATCTAATTTTCCCAGGGCTGCTGAAAAGCCAAGGGTGTCAAAAAGACGTTCAACTGCACCCGCTATGTTTCTTTCATTGGTTTCTAACAGTGATGACAGACTGGAAGTCAATGATATTGCCAACCGAATTGAAGATGATTTATTAGGTTCAGGTGAAATCTCACAGGTTGGGATATATGGTCTTCCGTCCAGCCGCATTGAGATGGCAATTACAATTGATGAAACACAATTGCGCCGATATAACCTAAGTTTTTCTGATGTAAAAAATGCTATAAGCAGCAACAACCTGGATATTCATGGAGGAACCATCCGTAACCCCAGGGAACAGATAAAGATTGTCAGCAGACAACGTTCTGTTAAGGCGGAAGATATTCGCAAAATTATTGTGCAAACAAATAAAGAAGGCCGGGTAATTAATTTAGGTGATATTGCAAAGGTTGAAAAACAGTTTGAAGAAGACCCAAGTGTGAGTTATGTAAAAGGAGAACTTAGTGCTACTGTCTTTATTCAGAAATTAAAAACTGAAGATCTGGAAGAGATTTCAGATTTTGTTAAGAAGTATATTGACGATTTTAATCAATCTCATGAGAAATTCCGTCTGGAGATTTTACATGATTTTAATGAAAATATTGACTCCCAGCTTTCTATATTGATAAGCAATGGTTTGTTGGGAATTTTCCTGGTTATCATTATGCTTACCCTGTTGCTCAACTTCAGGCTATCTCTTTGGGTAGCATGGGGTATACCGGCATCATTCCTGGGTATGTTTATTGTAGCATCTTCTTATGGAATAACGATTAATGTCATTTCACTTGTCGGCATGATACTAATTATTGGTATTCTGGTGGATGATGGCATTGTGATTGGTGAGAATATTTTTACGCATTTTGAAAGAGGGAAAAAACCAAGGCTTGCAGCCATTGACGGCACGGTTGAAGTCCTGCCTGCTGTCTTTGTTTCTATTTCCACAACCATGATTGCTTTTGCACCCTTATTCTTTGTGGAGGGTCACATGGAATTTTTATATGTACTTGCCTTTGTGGTTATTTTTGCATTGGCTTTTTCACTAATTGAGGCTTTGTTTGTTCTTCCTGCTCATGTGGGTAACCCGCGGGTACTTAAAGAAAGTAAGAGAAATCATAAAGCCAGCCGATATACGAACAAAATAATTCATCTGCTCAGGGAACGTCTATACATGCCGCTACTTAGAAGGATACTTTCTCACAAAGGTTTTATGCTATCCATTGTTACAGCTTTAATTATTCTTACGGGCGGGTTGATGGTTAGCGGAAAATTGCCGTTTACTTTTTTCCCACCTCAGCCGGCGGATATGTTTTCAATAGACCTGGCTTTGAAACCTGGTGTAAACAGAGACATTACAAAGGAGAAATTATTTTTTATAGAGGATAAGCTTTATGAAGTAAATGAAGAATTGATGGAAGAGCATGGAGATACAACATCTTATGTACATACTACTTCGGTTTACCTGGGTAGTTCTTTTGATGGTTCTGAATCGGGTACTCATGCAGGAATGATCCGCGTATTTTTAAATCCGCTGGAAGATACAGAGGTTTCTGACCAGACAATTAAAAGAGCTTTGAATAAGAAGATAGGAGAAATACCTTCGGCTTATAAATTTGCCATTGGTGCCTCTGGTCGTTTTGGGGCTCCTGTATCTATTAGTTTGCTGGGGTATGATATGGATGAACTCAGAAAAGCTCAGAATGAACTTGAGGAAGGTCTTGGAAATATGGATGCTTTGTTTAATATTACAAACAATGCACAACTGGGAAGCCAGGAAATTCGCCTGAAGCTTAAGCCTAAAGCCTATACATTGGGGTTAACACAAACTTCGCTGATGAATAAAGTGAGGAATGGATTTTATGGAGCACTTGCCCAGAGAATCCAGGATGGTAAAGATGAAATTTGGTTTTATGTCCGTTATCCACGCTCAAATCGTGAAACGATGGGACAGTTAGAAACAATGATGATTCAAACACCGGCAGGCGAATATCCTTTAACTACAGTAGCAGAAATATCAAAAGGCCGAAGTTTGAGCAGGATTAATGGTTATAATGGAAGAAGAGAAATACGGGTAGATGCTTATCTTAAAGACCAGGGTCAGGCTGTTCCTCCTATTCTTGATTATGTGGAAGAGAATATTTTGTCAGATATCATGAAAGAACATCCAGACCTGGATTATGTCTATCAGGGTCAGAGAAAAGATACCCAGCAGCAAATTGATAGTATGACGAAGTATTTTGGTATTGCATTTTTGATTATTGTAATTGTAATAATGGTTTACTTCAAATCTTTCCGTCAGGGTATGATTATTCTGCTCACCATCCCGCTTGGTTTTATGGGAGCCATCTGGGGACATGGTATTCATGGACAGGCCATATCGATGTTAAGTCTCTGGGGAATGGTGGCTCTGACAGGAACCATTATTAACGACTCGGTTGTGTTTATGGCGAAGTATAATCAAAATCTTGTACAGGGATCCCGGGTTTTTGATGCTGCTATTGAAGCAGCGAGGTCACGTTTTCGACCACTGTTTCTTACTACGGTAACTACTTTTGTTGGCCTGATGCCTTTGATTCTTGAAGGCAGTCCGGATGCCCAGTTTCTTGTTCCAATGGCAATATCGGTAGCTTATGGAATACTGTTTGGTTGTCTCTTCATATTATTAACATTGCCTATTATGATCGTAATGTTTAATAAGCTGCAGGTAAGACTAAAAATGTTGTTTGGTAAGAAAGATGCAACACCTGAATCAGTTGAAGCAGCTGTGATCAACCATCAGATTGATAAACGTCTGGAAAAAGAAATAAAAGCAGAAGAAGAGGAGAAAAGAAAAAAATATAATGAGTAATAATAAAAATACTTTAAATATGAGAATTTTATTAGGATTGGTTTTTGTGTGTATTACACTGAACCTTACTGCACAGGAAAAACAGGTTTTATCCCTGGAAGATGCAGTAAACAAAGCTCTTGAAAACAATTACGGGATCATAACCACAAAAAAGAATGAAAAAATTGCGGAAATGAATAATGCCTGGGGTAATGCAGGAGCTTTGCCTACTGTTCGGTTTGTTGGGAGTGGCAATACCTCTAAAACCTTTAATGAGGATGATAATTATACCAACCAGAACCTTAGCGGAACTGTTGAACTGAATCAAACATTATTCCGGGGATTTGGTATTCATATTCAAAAAGACCGGCTTGAAGAGCTGGAAAAGCTTTCAGAGGGAAATGTTTCGCTGGTAATTGAAAACACCATATACAATGTAATTTTAAGCTATTACAATATATTGCTTGCCAAAGAACAGGTGGGTATTTCAAAAACCAACATGCAATTGTCTAAAGACCGTTATCAAAGGGCAATGGAAAAAAAGGAGATAGGAGGTACCACAACTTATAATACCTTACAGGCTAAGAATGCCTTTCTGCAGGATAGCTCTGATTATCTTTCTGCTAAATCTTCTTATAACAATGCTGTGAGAGAACTAAATTACCTGATGGCTGCACCTATGGAGAGCAAATATGATTTTACTTCCGAGTTTTCTCCCGATACAACCAATTATGAGTTTGGAACGCTGGAGAAAAAGCTGTTGGAGAACAACAAGACTTTGAGAAACCAGTATATGAATTTAGAATTGGCTAAACTGGACGTAAAATCAGCCAAAAGCGCTTACTACCCAACCTTATCATTAAATGCATCAGGAGGATACAACAGTTCTGAAACCGATTATGAAACAATGGACCAGATGAACAGAAGCTCCGAGAATTTTAATACTTCTGTGGGGGTTTCTGTTTCTTATACCATTTATAACGGAAATAACAGAAAACGCGCACTGGAAGC
>Ga0102938_10002083_pt1 | contig 15215 bp, 14 predicted proteins | sample SalPonR2_B_D2_MG_FD_84516 | JGI IMG/M metagenome (GOLD analysis project Ga0102938, IMG submission 84516) | Salt pond soil microbial communities from South San Francisco under conditions of wetland restoration - Salt Pond MetaG R2_B_D2_MG | ecosystem: Environmental > Aquatic > Marine >...
CGTGGTTTTTCGAGATCTTCCTCGGTTAACGGGTAGTCTGCGGCTTTCAGCCCAAAATGCAAGGCCATATAGAGACAAGTTGGCGTTTTTCCCGACCGCGATACCCCCACCAGGATCACATCGGCGCTATCCAGGCGCTTGGAGATGCCGTCGTCGTGCGCCAGGGCGTAGTTCGTGGCCTCCATCCGGTCTTCGTAGCGGTGAGTGTCGCTGATACCGTGCGCCTTGCCCACCGAGTGCGATCCGATAGTCCCGAGGATTTCCTCCAGCTGCGGCATGAAGGTCGCGAACATGTCGAAAACGTGTGCATTGCAGTCGGCCAGCGCGGCGCCGACTTCCGAATCGACAATAGTGCTGAACACAAGTGGACGAGGGGCGTCGTCGGCAGCCGAGCGGTTGATCAGGTCAACCGCCTCACGGGCTTTTTCCACGGTATCCACGAACGGCAGCCGCACCTGCCGGAAGTCGTGGCCGGCAAACTGCGTGAGCAGGCTGTGGCCGAAGGTTTCGGCGGTGATTGCAGTGCCATCGGAGATGAACAGGACGGTTCGGCGCATAGGCTGGCGGTTACAATATGAGTTTGTGAATTGACAAGGGATTCGACCAATCGTGACTGAGTATATCCGCTGGCTGGACCAGCTAGGCATGGGCGACCTCGAACAGGTCGGCGGCAAGAACGCGTCGCTCGGCGAAATGATCGCAAATCTGGCGTCCATGGGCGTCAACGTGCCCGGCGGATTCGCCACCACGGCCGATGCTTTCCGCGATTTCCTGGGCGAAACCGGGCTGGACGAAAAGATTCGGGCCCGACTGGAATCGCTGGATGTCGAGGATGTGCGCGAACTGGCGACAGCCGGCAAGGAAATCCGCGGCTGGATCGTCGAAACACCCCTGCCCGAGGCCCTCAGCGACGCGATTCGCGGCGCCTGGTCCGAGATGGTCGAGCGCTTCGGAGACGATATCGAAGTGGCGGTTCGCTCCTCGGCCACCGCCGAGGACCTGCCAGACGCGTCGTTCGCCGGCCAACAGGAGACCTTCCTCAACGTGCGCGGCCTGGAAGATGTAGGGCGCAAGATCCACGAAGTATTCGCCAGCCTGTACAACGACCGAGCCATCGCCTATAGAGTTCACCACGGCTTCGAGCACGCCGACGTGGCGCTTTCGGCCGGTATCCAGCTGATGGTTCGTTCCGACGTCGGCGCGGCCGGGGTTCTGTTCACGCTGGACACCGAATCCGGCTACCGCGGCGTGGTGTTCATCACTTCCAGCTACGGCCTCGGCGAAAGCGTGGTCCAGGGGGCGGTCAATCCCGACGAGTTCTATCTTTTCAAGGCCAACCTGGAGGCCGGGCGGCCGTCGGTGCTGCGCCGCAGCATCGGCACCAAGGCCACGCGCATGGTCTACGGCGAATCAGGGGGGGTGGCCACCGAGGACACCCCGGAAGAATTGAAGAACCGGTTCTCGATCAGCGATGCCGACGCCGAGAAGCTTGGCCGGATGGCGCTGACCATCGAGAAGCACTACGGCCGGCCCATGGATGTCGAGTGGGGCAAGGACGGCCACACCGGCGAGCTCTACATCCTCCAGGCGCGTCCGGAAACGGTCAAGAGCCGCTCCGGCCAGGTCATGGAGCGCTTCAAGCTCGAATCGACCGGCGACGTGCTGGTCGAGGGGCGCGCGATCGGGCAGCGAATCGGCCAGGGCAAGGCGCGCGTGGTCGGCGACATCGCCGACATGCACGAGGTCGAAACCGGCGACGTGCTGGTCACCGATATGACCGACCCGGACTGGGAACCGGTGATGAAGAAGGCCTCGGCCATCGTGACCAACCGCGGCGGCCGCACTTGCCACGCCGCCATCATCGCCCGCGAACTGGGTATTCCGGCCGTGGTCGGCTGCGGCGACGCCACCGACAGGGTCCGCCATGGCGATGAGGTCACGGTGTCCTGTTCCGAGGGCGATACCGGCCGCGTCTACGCCGGCAATCTCGAATTCAGCGTTTCCGAGGACAGCCTGGACGACATGCCCAGGGCGCCGGTGAAACTGATGATGAACGTGGCCAATCCGGACCGCGCCTTCGATTTCGCCCAGATTCCCAACCACGGGATCGGCCTGGCGCGTCTGGAGTTCATCATCAACCGGATGATCGGCATTCATCCCCGAGCGCTTCTTGAATACGACAAGCAGTCGCCGGAGCTCAAGGCCGAGATTGACAAGCGCATCGCCGGCTACGATTCACCGGTGCAGTTCTATGTCGACCGTCTGGTCGAAGGCATTGCGACGATTGCCGCACCGTTCGGACCCAACCCGGTGATCGTCAGGCTGTCGGACTTCAAATCCAACGAATACGCCAACCTGATCGGCGGCGAGGCCTACGAGCCGGACGAGGAAAACCCGATGATCGGCTGGCGCGGCGCCTCGCGCTACGTCGATGACAACTTCAAGCCGGCCTTCGAACTCGAATGCCGTGCCCTGCGCAAGATCCGCGACGAGATGGGCCTGGAGCACGTCTGGGCCATGGTGCCGTTCGTGCGCACCGTCGGCGAGGCGCGCGAGGTGGTCGAAGTGATGGAAGAATTCGGCCTCAAGCGCGGCGAGAACGGGCTCAAGATCATAATGATGTGCGAACTGCCGTCGAACGCGCTGCTGGCCGAGGAATTTCTCGAGCACTTCGACGGCTTCTCGATCGGTTCCAACGATATGACCCAGTTGACCCTGGGGCTGGACCGCGACTCCGGACTGGTCGCCCACCGCTTCGACGAGCGCGACGGCGCGGTCAAGGCGCTGCTCGCAATGGCCATCAAGACCTGCCTGAAACACGGGAAGTACATCGGCATCTGCGGCCAGGGCCCGTCCGACCATCCCGACCTCGCCCAGTGGCTGCTGGACCAGGGCATCGAGTCGATGTCGCTGAACCCGGATACGGTCGTCGATACCTGGCGGCGGTTGGCTGAAAAATAAGGCTTAGGGCTTAGGGCTTAGGGCTTAGGGTTTAGGGTTTGGGCAACTCACCTTGAAGAGGCTATCTGGTCTTCGACTGTGGTTTTCCTTTAACCCTTCACCCTTACCCCCTTGAACCCTAGACTCCCTGGATCCGTAACCTTTAGCCGGTACCACCCTGCCCCGCCAGCGCCCCCATGAACTGGCGGTAGTACTCGAGTTCGGCGATCGAGTCGCGGACGTCGGCAAGGGCTTCGTGGCCCGAATCCTTTACCAGGCCTTCTGCAATCTCGGGCGCCCATCGACTCGCCAGTTCCTTGAGCGTGCTGACGTCAAGATTGCGGTAGTGAAAATAGGCTTCCAGTTCGGGCATCAGGCGGGCCAGGAAGCGCCGATCCTGGCAAATGGAGTTGCCGCACATCGGCGATTTTCCCGGTGGCACCAGGTCGGCCAGGAATTCCAGCGTCTGTCGCTCAGCCGCACGAGTGTCTGTATGACTTTCCAGGCAGCGCTGGATCAGCCCCGAAGCCGTGTGCGTTCGGGTATTCCACTCGTCCATATCGGCAAGTTCGTCGTCGGTGGCGCGAATCGCGAGATTCGGACCGGTGGCGACTTCAACCAGTTCCGAATCAGTCACGATGGTCGCAATTTCGATGATCTTGTCGCGCCGCACATCCAGCCCGGTCATTTCCAGATCGATCCAGATCAGTCGCGTTTCGTTCATGCTGTTTATCCCCGTGCTCCAGCTTCAACTATACCAGTCGTATACTGAATTCATTAACGAACTCGGCTCATAACTAATGCGAATGACCCAATCATTCCGCGTACTGATCGCGCTCGGCAACCACGGCCTGGCAACAGAGGAAGGCGCTCGGGCCGAGACTCCCGAACCGTTCGAAATCCAGTTCCGCCGGAACGTCGGGCGTCCGCTGCCGGGCGATATGGTCACCGTCGACGAACACGGCGGAGTCAGCTCCATCCTCGAACGCAAAAACATGTTCGGACGTGGCGGCAACCGGGGTCGCTTCCAGCCGGTTGCGGCCAATCTCGACACCCTCCTGATCGTAATCGCGCCGGAGCCGGCACCCAGCGTGGATCTTCTCCACCGCTACGTGGCAGCCGCGCACATCCACGGCATTCGACCGGTGGTGATCGTCAACAAGTCCGATATCCCCATGCCCGACGAAGCGCCGTTCACGCACCTGGACGACATGACCGTCCAGGTCTTTCGCACTCGGTGCGAGGGTGAACTATCGCTGGACGGTTTGGCGCCGCTGCTTGAAGACGGCATTCACCTGCTGGCTGGTCAGTCGGGCGTGGGCAAATCCTCGCTTGCCAACGCATTGCTGCCCAACCTGTCGCTTCAGACCGATCGGCTCTCTCGGTCTACCGGCAAGGGCCGCCACACCACCACCAGCGCAAGGCTTCTCAAGCTACCCGGCGGGGGCTGGCTGGTGGATACGCCGGGCGTCTGGGAATATGGCCTGTGGCAGATGCCGGTAACCGAGCTCGAACGCGGGTTTCCGGAATTCGCCGCGGTCAGCGGAACCTGCCGCTTTCGCAACTGCACGCATGACCACGAGCCCGGCTGCCGCGTGCGCGCCGCGGTGGCCGGAGGCGAGATTCCCGAATCGCGCTACGAGGCCTGGCTCAGCCTGCTGTCGGAACAGCAGCGGCTGGGGAGCACGTGAGACGCTGCTCACGGCAATAAATTCAAGTTCGAATTCCTAAGCCAATTGTTCGCGTTCACCAGGGCAGTTCCTCGCCATTGGCATGGTGGAAGCTGCCGGAGGTCTCCATGGACAGTTCATCGATGCGACGGATCAGCCCGGCGGCGGATTCGTCGGTGTCGACGTGACCTGTATTGCCCGTCATGTCGGTCTTGACGTAACCCGGATGCAGCAGCCCCACTGCGATTCCGCGCTCGTCGAGTTCCTGCGCCATCGACACGCCGGCCATGTTGACCGCGGTCTTGGACATCCGGTAACCGTAATGCCCGCCGGAATCATTGTCTGCGATCGAACCCATGCGGCTGGTGATGATCGCGACCTTGGACCCCTGTGCAAGCCGATCCACAAGTGCGCGCGTCACGCGCAACGGCGCCAGCGAATTGACCTCGAACTGCAGCCTATAGGCGTCAAGCTGGTCTTCGATATCGTTGAAATCAGTTCGCCTCATCACCCCGGCGTTGTTGATCAGCACGTCTATGTCCACGTCCGACAAGCGACGGGCCAGGTCGACCAGCGATTTGCCGTCGGTGACGTCGATGCCGGATTCCACCCGAACGCCCAGTGCGTCCAGCTCGCTGGAGGGCTGCCGGCACAGCGCCACGACGCTGTCGCCGCGGTCGCGATATTGCCGCGTCAGCGCCAAGCCGATGCCGCGGTTGGCGCCGGAGATCACGATATTGCTCATACCTGGCCTCGCCGTTTGAAGAGTTCAGAACCCATTGTACGAAGACGACATCGTCTCTGCACTGATGCGGCATGCCGCCCGGATCGGCTCGATTACCCGGCTTGCACGATCCATCTTCGAAACATGTCGAGACCGTGGGTGACAGAAAGGCTGTAGGCGCTGACCAGCCAGACGCCGATGGGGAAACCGGTGAACAGCAGCATCCAGCCGGCGGCACTGCCGTGGAATTCTTCAGAGCCGAGAAAATACGCCACGGCAAACAGTGCCGCGCAGGCTGCCGCCGGTATCGCAGCAAGCACCAGTTTTCGCTTCAGACGCATCGGTTCGCGCGGCCCGAACACCACTGCTCGCAGCATTCCCAGCAGCCATCCGGCCAGCGCCATGATTGCCCATGCCTTGAGCACCCACGGCATGAAGTCTTCGTCTGAGAAGGTGACGGCACCACCCTCGGCGCGGTCGGATGCGTCTCCTGTTTTCGGGGTCGGCAGCTCCGATTCGGCCTGGGCCGGCCCGAAAACACGGTCGTAAGTGGTTGCACCCCACTCGATCAGCGAAAACGACTGTTGCTGGAAGTTGACCAGGAGCATCGCACCCACCATTACGAGCAGAAACGCCCAGGCGGTGATCATCGGGACCATTTGCGTCCAGCGGAAATAATCGATGGCCAGTCCGATCAGTACCCGCGGCACGGAAACGGCATCGGTCGACGGGCGGGTGGCGGGCACGGCATTCCCTCGAAATTTACAGACAGAATACGGAATGCGGGCCGAAACATGGTCACTCGCGCTTGGAGGGGCTTCCGACCAGCCACTGCCAGGAATACCAGAAGAAATCACCGCTGCCATCGACAGCCGGCGCGGTGCAATTGATCTTGTTGCGTCCCGGGACGCCCACCCCCTGCACATCCACCCGGATGACGAAGGGCCCGTCCCCTTCCACGGATGCATCCAGTCGCCGGCCGGTGGCGGCGAAACAGTTGAATTGCTCTGCCCGAAAGCCGGATCCGTCGATTTTCAGTTCGACGGCCCGGATATCGCCTTCGAGCCCGTCCTCATCGGTCATCGTATCGATCGCGGTCACCGGCAGCGGCCTGGACCGAACAGCAAGTTCCAGGCGTTCCAGCGAGGCAAAGCCGGTGGCCATGGGATAGCGCGGGACGCTCAGCGGATCGCTCAGCTCGCCCACAGGCCCGGAACGCTGGGCCAGCGCGAAGTCGTGTGCGTCGTCGACGACCTCGGCAAGCGCCTCGGAGCCTTCGCCATAAGGATAGGCAAACAGCGTTGGCGCCCGCCCGGTCTCGTCGGCAATTCTAGATCGTGCCCGGCCAATGTCGGCCGCGACCCGTCTGCGCCATGCGTTACGCGATTCGCCTTCGAGCGGTCTGGACATGTGGCCGTGCGCAGCACTGTGATTTTCGATCGCTACGCCCGCCTCGTGAAGCGCCCTGAGCTGATCCCAGTCCATGTACGGATTATGCCCGGCGTCGATGGCGTCAGTGTTGACGAACACCGTGTAGGGCCATCCGCGTTCGGCAAGCCGGGGCCGGGCCTCGCCGAAAACAGACTCGTAGGCATCGTCGAAGGTGATCGCCACGACACGCTCGGGCACATTTTCTGTGCCGCGCAAGACAGCATTCAGAAGGCGCTCGAGCGGCCAGACCCGGTATCCGGATTCGTCCAGGTAATCCAGGTGGCGCGAAAACTCAGCAGGCGTGACGCTGGTCGAGGCCGGGGTTTCGTCGCTGACGTGATGGTAGAGAAGGATGACGCCGTGGGGCGCGCTCCCGGCGGCAAGCTGGGAAAATCCGGCAACGAGCAACGCGGTGATCACCCCGACGATACGATCCATCAAAGCGTCTCCCGCACCTGAGCGATGATCGGACGATTGACCCTGATGACGGTCTTGATCTCGTCGACATATTCTTCCCGGCGTTCCGAATAGAGCAGCAAGCCGTCCGCCAGGGCCATGGCCGTCGGCGATTCACCCTGCCGCCGCAATCTCGCCCGGATCGCGCGCAGCGGCGCGTATGCCGCGTGCGTGTTGAGATTGTATAGATAGCGCGAAACCGAATCGGAAACGCTGTCGAATGCCGCCACCTCGTGCGCGGCGTCCTGATTTCGGCGTGCCGGCACCAGGCCGCAGCCCGGCTCATAGCACCAGTGTCCAAAAAGATTGTTGCCCTCGGTGGCAAACCGCGAGCGCCCCCATCCGGATTCGGTGGCCGCCTGAACCAATGCCAGCGGAATCGGTACCGCATCCACGCGCCGCTCCAGCATCGCGATTGCGTCCAGTCGCTCAGGCTCGGAGAGATCGGAATTCCAGGGGACCTCGTATTCCTCGGCCAGGCTGGCAAGCCAGCGCCGGTCCAGCCAACCCGGCGTCTCCCCGGCACGAACTTTCGGGGCCAGTGCCAGCAGCCGCTGACGCTGTTCGAGAACGCGCTCGTTCTCGGCATCCACTATCGGCGCCAGGAATTCGAAAAACGCCTGCTTGCGCGCCGGAATGTCGGATATCGTGGAAAAGTCAGGCAGTCGCTGCGGCGAGTGCAAGACAAGCACGCCCAACAACGCGCCAAGCCCGACGAAAATACCGCCGGCAACCACGGCCGGCCAAATGCGGCCCATGACGGATTTCACTTTCGGTTGTGACTCTTGCGGCGGTTGTTCGACTTGGCTCATTCTTCGTCATGTCCTTTCGGCTTCGGTGAGATTGCGCCTAGAGCAGACAGCGTCTCCGGATCGGGGTAGCCATCTGCCACTCGACCGTTAACCTGTTGCCACGCCCGTAGCGCGGTGCGGGTCGCGGGGCCAAGCATGCCATCCGGTTCGCCCGGATCGAATCCTGCGCCGATCAGACCATTCTGCAATGCACGTATCTGCGATCGCGACGGCGCGGATTCAACCTTCGGAAGGGGAGCCTCAAGGCGCCCGCCGCCGGAAATCCGGTCCGCCAGGTGCCCGACCGCAATCGCGTATGACTGCGACCGGTTCCAGGCCATGATGACTTCAAAATTCGCGTAAACCATGAATGCCGGACCACGATGCCCCATCGGCACGATGATCGAGGCCTGCATATCGGCCGACGGCAGTGTCGTTCCGTCGCTACGGCTGACCCCCAGCGCCCGCCAGTCTGAAAGCGGTGCCGAATGTGCGAGGCCCGTTTCCATGTATGGAAACCCTTCAGGCAGGCGCACCTCGCGCCCCCACCGCTCGCCGCGCTGCCAGCCCAGCCGGGCCAGGTAGTTGGCGGCGGAAGCAAGCGCGTCGACTTCGCTGGTCCACAAATCGATTCTGCCGTCTTTGTCGCCGTCGACGGCGTATGTCAGGTAAGCCGAGGGCATGAACTGCGTATGCCCCATCGCGCCGGCCCAGGAGCCGCGCATTGTCTCGACCTCGAATCCTTCCCGCGAAAGCAACTGCAGGGCGGTGATCAGCTCGTCGGTGAAAAATTCGCCTCTTCTCGGGTCACATGCCAGCGTGGCGAGAGAATCCAGCGTCGGCATGCCGCCCAGGTAAGAGCCGAAGTTCGTTTCCATGCCCCAGAACGAGACCAGATAATGACCCGGAACCCCGTACTCGCGCGTCAGCCGGGATAGCAACGGACGATGCACGTCGAGCAGTTCGCGACCGCGACGAACCCTGGCTTCACTGACCCTGGCGCTCAAGTAGGCCGAAAACGACTGGCGAAATTCCGGCTGCGATCTGTCGAGTTCGATGACCCTTGCCTGATGCGTAAGCGTTCCCAATACGTCTCTCACCAGCGGCTCGGGCACCGAACGTTCCCGTGCCACAGCTTGCAACCGCTCGAGGCAGGCCTGGAAACCGGCCTCCTCTTGGGCACCGACCGGAAGGGCCTGCGTCAAAATCCAGAGCAGCGCCAGCAATGACGTCGCGCGCAGTGAGTAAATGGGCATACGAATGCGATACCTCGATTTGGGAAAATTGTCAGGAATGAAGCGAAAAGAAACGCCGGGGGCTGGAATACAACTGCCTTTCCAGACCCTCTACCGGCCCCGTGGCGAGAATTATAGACTGTTTACTTTCAATGAGTTGCAATACTCTATTGACAGACTCAAGAGTCTCGATCTCCTATGGTAGCCTTTTCAAGGATGGTTATGAAACGACCGTCATCTATACGCATTCAGGAGGGAAAGTCATGAGAAACCTGTCTCTACTAATCCTAATTCTGACCGCATCGGTCCTTGCCGGCGGTTGCGCCATCGGCGTGGCCGCGGGTGCCGGCGCAGTGGCCGCAGACGAATATGACGAAGCCAAGGAGTGCGGCGACGATTTTGATCCGCTTGAGGAGGTTCGCGGCCAGGAAGACGGCTGCAACTGAGCTGCAGTCTGCAGGAAAACCCGTCGCGGCCTTGAAACCTGCCTGAAAAGCAGGTCGGAAGATGTGGAACCGCCTAGAGTCGCGTTACCATGCGCGCTTTGATCCGGGAACCGATTCAGGGCATGACGATAACCGAAGCAATCGAGGCTGCAGCGGCTACCGCACGCCCTGTCGCCGCGCGCGGGCGCGTCGCCGACTACATTCCGCAACTGGCCGAAGTCGACGCCAAGCAGTTCGGTCTGGCGGTCGTCGAACTGGACGGCACCGAACACATGGTCGGCGACGTGGACACGCCGTTCCCAATCCAGAGCATGTCGAAAGTGTTTGCTCTCGTGCTCGCCATGCAAAAGCTCGGCGGAGAACGCGACGTTCGCCGCGAAATCTGGGAGCGCGTCGGCCGCGAGCCTTCCGGTGATCCGTTCAACTCGCTGGTACAGCTGGAGTACGAATGCGGAATTCCGCGCAACCCGATGATCAATGCCGGTGCGCTGGTCATCGACGATCTTCTGATCGAGCACTGCGTCGATCCCGTAGCCAGCATCCTCGAACTTGTTCGGGAACTGACCGGCGAAAAGGTTGAACTCGATCCGGCCATCGCCGCGGCCGAGGACCGATCTTCCCAGCGCAACCGCGCAATGGCCAGCCTGATGGCCTCGTTCGATAATCTCGAGCACGAGGTCGATGATGTACTGGACGTCTACAACGCCCAGTGCTCGCTGATGATGACTGCGCGCCAGATCGCGAAAAGCATGCGGTTTCTGGCCAACGACGGCATCGACCCGGCCAGCGGCAAACAGATCCTTTCTGCATCGCTGGCCAAGCGCGTGATGGCCGTGATGCTGACCTGCGGCACCTACGACGCGGCCGGTGAATTCGCCTTCAGCGTCGGACTGCCGTGCAAGAGCGGGGTGGCCGGCGGCATCATGGCCGCCGCGCCCGATCACTCCGGCATCTGCGCCTGGTCGCCGCCGCTGGATGAAGCAGGCAACTCGCTTGCCGGCCGGGTGGCCCTGCACGACCTGACAGACCGGCTGGAGTTGTCGATTTTCTGAACGAGGGCACGACAGACGGTTTCGGTGGCGCCGCCCGGAGCTACAAGCCCCCGCATGGCTTTTACACGAACGCGTTAAGCTTTACCCCAATTCTCAAGGAATAAAAATGATGAGCATTTCAGACAAGGCTGTGTCTTCCCCGCTTTTCGCCGCGCTGGCGGAAATTTCATTCGACTCGGTCATGGTGACGCGAGCGACCAATGAGCACGGCGCGTCGGAGATTGTTTTCGTGAACGACCGTTTTTCGCAGCTCACCGGCTACAAATCGGAAGAAGTGCTGGGCGAAACACCGGGAATGATGCAGGGACCTAAAACGGATCGCGACGTGCTGGATCGCCTTGAAGACGATCTCGCCAACAATCGCATCTTTCACGGCAAGACCGTGAATTATCGAAAAGGCGGTGCCGAGTTCGACATCGAGTGGACGGTCAAGCGCGTGATGGACGTTGACGGCATCACCTACTACGTTGCCGTTCAACGCGAGGCTGAATAGCCAGGCGAGAAACAGCAAGCGCCACGCAGCCGGCTCAGTCGCCGCAACTTCAGCCGGCTATTGGTCAGGATCTGCTGCCGGTAGGGTCGTTGCGTCCCAGCTGATCGTGGCTGGAGACCCAGTCCAGCGATGAAATGGCGGCGGCCAGAGAAATCTCGCCGGCCAGCACCGTTCCGGCGACGATCTCGGCCAGTTTGCGGACCTTGCCGACGCCGGCGCAGTCCATGATCTGCAAACCTTCGTTCTGGGTCGGCAGCCCGGTGCCGCCGCCGACGGTTGCGACGATCAGCGAGGGCAGCGTGATCGACAAATACAAGTCCTTGTCCTCGGTAAGATCCCCGTAGAGGATTCCGGTAGACGATTCGGCTACGTTGGCCACGTCCTGACCGGTAGCGATGAAAATCGCGGTGATCGCGTTGGCGGCATGGCAGCCGTTGTTGTTGGCGCCCGAAAGCATGCTGCCCACGTTTGCGATCTTGCCGTGCTTATAGATTTGTTCCGTATCCGCGTCCATGATGTCGCGCAGCACGTTGCGCTTGACCAGGCACTCGGCCGTCACGCGCTTGCCGCGGGTGCGCATGGTATTGATCATCGATGCCTTCTTGTCGGTGGCGAAATTGGCTTCCAGGAAGAAGTCGTGGATTTCGGCACCGCGAAAGTTCTGCAGGATCCAGTTGCAGGCCGCGAAAGTCGCCTTGCCCACCATGTTCATGCCGGCCGCGTCACCGGTGATGAAGTTGAAGCGCGTGAAGCAGAACTTGCTGGCAAGGTAATAATCGACGTACTTGAGCTTGACGAACGGATCGGAATCGGCGCACACGGCCTTGATGTCGTCGAGGTGCTCGACGATCCAGTCGGCAAAACGGCGACCGTCGGCGGCGTTTTCGAATATGAATACCGGCGCGCGCTGCATGCTGTCGCCGACCACCGCGCACTTGACGCCCCCGCTTTCGTGAATCACCTTCATGCCGCGGTTGTAGGACGCCACCAGGGTGCCCTCGGTGGTCGCCAGCGGCACGTAGAATTCGCCCTGCGCGTGTTCGCCGTGCACCAGCAGCGGTCCGGCGATACCGAGCGGCACCTGGGCGACGCCGGTGAAATGCTCGATGTTGCCCTGCGTCTCATGCGGGTCGAACGAGTGAGAGGAAACATGCGGCAATTCGACGCCCGTCTTGTCGCGCACGAAATCGCGGCGAGCGCCGATGATCTCGTCGGAATAATCGTCCTCGGCATTTCGGGGTACTGTGCCGGGCGCATGCTGCGAACTTCGCGGCCGATCCGAGACCGAAAATTCCAGCATTCCGAACGGCTCGACCTCGAACGCCAGTGCGAGATCGTGTTCGGCATCGCTCAACGGATCGATCGAAACGTCGAACGTCAGCAGCGTGCCCAATGGGAAATCCAGCGGAGAATCGGCAACCATCCGGTCCAGGCGAACGGATTCCCTACCATCGACGGAAACCATGATCTGTTCCGTCGGGATGGATTCGCCGTTCAAGACAAGCGGCCGGACCCGTTTGAGTTTTGCCGGGCTGAGACGATTCTTGACCGAAAAACGCACCCCCGATGAGGTGTTGCGCAGGCTGGAACGGTTGTACAGCTTCTTGAGAAGCGCCTTGGGAATGAACTGCATCGCCAGCCTCCTGTGCCAGGGAGCAAGGTCTATTCGGTTACCGGTCAGGTCGATACGCTCCGGGAATGGCGCATGCGATCATGCGCGGAGCGCTTTGCAGGAAGAGAGCTGCGCGAAATATCGACTCCGCGCAGCCCGGGTGCCTTATTCGCTTTCTTCCTGCTCTGCTTTCATTTCCTCATCGATCTTGGCCAGGATGTCGGTGGCGTTTTCGGGCAGCTTGTGCACGATGCCGTAGTGGCAGTCGATGCAGGTCTGGCCGCGCTGCTCGGCCGTAGAATGCCGGCGCGAAGCGAACCGATCCTGGGCTTCGAGATCCATGCTCTCGATACTGTGGCAGTTCCGACAGTACTTGGAGTCGTTTTCCTTCATGGTGCGCCAGACCTTTTCAGCGCCGTGCGGACGATACGCCTCGTATTTCTCCTGGGTCGAGATCACCCCCTGCATTTCGGGAATGATGTCCTTGGATACGATAATCTTCTTGGTCACGTAGGCGAACCAGTCATCCATCATTTTCGGCAGATGGCAGTCCTTGCAGCCCGCCGTTACGCCGGCCTGGTTCTTGAAGTGGCTTGAAGCCTCGTATTCGGGCTTGATGAACTGCTCGTGCGAATGACACTGGTAGCAGAATTCGGTCTTGCTGGTCTGATGCAGCGTGTAGTTCATGGTCTGCAGGGCTGCGGCCCCAGCGACCACGGCCACGAACCCGCCCAGCGGGATGCCCAGCAGCCACTTGCTATTGGGACGAGACCAAAGACGTGCCCACCAACCTTTCTTCGAATCAGTCATCTTCTTGACCTTGTGTTCTGAATTGGATGTCGATCAACCTGCTGTGTGCAGAATATTCATCTGCCGCCCGGATGGACATGACCCAGATCAAAAAAGCGTTCCGATCTGCAGGCATACCCCCGAAATGGTTGTCCCCTTACCCTATCACTCCTCCACCAGCTCGCGGTGCACCCGCACGGCACCGTTCCTGGGTCGAATCGTATCTCCCCGGGCCTCGAATTGCGCGCGGGTGAAGGACGCGCCGAACAGCAGGATCAGCGACGAGTAATTGACCCAGAGCAGCAGCAGCGCGAGCGAGCCGGCCGCTCCGTAGGCCGACGCCGTGGCTGCGTTGGCCAGGTACATCGCAATCAAAGACCGCCCCAACGTGAACAGGATCGCGGTGACCAGCCCCCCGAGCAGGACGTCGCGCAACGAGAGGACTACGTCCGGAAGCACCTTGAACATCGCCGCGAACAGCAGCGTGACCACCGTCAGTGAAACCGCGATCTCGACGCCTACCATCGCCCAGCCTGGCACCGGCAGCCACTGATCGGCAAACACGATCAGCGCCCGCAGCGTCACGCTGAGCGCAAGCGAGACCAGCAGCACGAAACCGATCGCCAGCACCACCGTCAGCGACAGCAGTCGCGCCTTGATGAACCGCCACAGACCGCCCTTGCTCGGTCGGGGCGCCACGTCCCAGATCGCATTCAAGGATTGCTGCATCTGGGCAAATACGGTGGTCGCGCCAAGCAGTATCGCGCCGACGCCGGCAATCGTCGGCAGCCAGCCGGACTGATCGAGCTGTGAATTGATCACCGCGGTCTCCACGGCGCCCGCGGCTTCCGGGCCGACGATGTCGCGCAACTGCTCGAGCAACTGCCCCTCGGCGGCTTTCGGACCGAGGATGACGCCGACCACGGCCACCGCGACGATCATCACCGGCGCGATCGAGAAGGCCGTGAAAAACGCCAGGGCCGCGGCATAGATGAATGCCTGGCTGTCGATCCAGTTACGCCCGGCCGCCGCCAGCACGCGTCCCCACCATAAGACTTTTTCTTTCGATTCCGAAATCATGCTCATCAGGGCATTGTAGAGGCCGCGCCGCACGAGTTCTCGGTCGCGAAGTTCTTCCGGACCAGGAGATTCCGCAAAAAGCAGAGGCGGCGATGTTAGACTCGATGCATATACGCACGCGACCTAAGGTCTGGCTGGCCTGATCATCGGCCGGGTTTCTGCCGGTTCAACCGTATTCGTCGATCTCGCAGGAGGTTCGACCATGAAGAATATCTTCGTAATGGGTCTCGACCCTTTCAATCTCGAGCTGCTGAAAACCATCGGCGGCGGCGAGGAATACCGATTCCACACGCTATTCGAAATGTCGGAAGTCGTGCAACCCGAAAGCGGAGAATTTCCGTCGCTGGGCCAGTTGCGCGAGCGTGCCCGCGCCAGGTTCGCAGAAATTCCGGGTGGCCCCGACTCCGTCATGGGCTATTGGGACTTCCCCACCAGCGTCTGCGTGCCCATGTTCGCCCGTGACGCCGGACTGCCCGGCCCCTCGCTGGAATCGGTC
>Ga0102938_10002084_pt1 | contig 15208 bp, 14 predicted proteins | sample SalPonR2_B_D2_MG_FD_84516 | JGI IMG/M metagenome (GOLD analysis project Ga0102938, IMG submission 84516) | Salt pond soil microbial communities from South San Francisco under conditions of wetland restoration - Salt Pond MetaG R2_B_D2_MG | ecosystem: Environmental > Aquatic > Marine >...
ATGGGTCGGCGGGCGGTGGGGTCGGTGCGTGCGGTGGGCTCCGTGCGTGCGGCGTTCGCACCCGACTCCGGCGCGTCCCTGGGCATCCCGGACGTCGAGCCGATCGACGACCTGCAACCGGCGTGCGTCGAAGGAGACACAGCATGAGTGCACACCCTGATGTGGTCGCCGACCTCGACCAGCTCGGTCTGGCCTACGAGGTGATGGAATGCGACCCCGATCTGGCCGACACCGCCCAGTTCTGCGAGGCGTACGGCGTCGCGATGGAGGAGTCGGCGAACGCCATCCTCGTGGCGTCGAAGAAGCCGGAAGGTCACCACGTGGTCTGCGTGGCGTTGGCCCACACGCGTCTCGACGTGAACGGTGCGGTGCGCCGCAAGCTCGGGGTGCGCAAGCTGAGCTTCGCCCCCGCCGAACTCACCCGTGAGCTCACGGGCCAGGAGATCGGCGGCGTCACGATCTTCGGGCTGCCCGACGGTCTCGACGTGTGGCTCGACGCACGCGTGCTCGACTGCGACAGCATCGTGGTGGGTGCCGGTTCGCGCTCGGCGAAGATCCGGCTGGACCCACGTCAGCTCGTGGGCCTCGACCGCTACGAGTTCGTCGACGACCTCGCCACCATCCCCGAGGGCTGAGCATCGAGCAGTCGACCGAACCCGTCACTCAGCGGGTCGGAGCCAGACGACGACCGCTCGCTCGACGCGTTCTTCGAGGGTGTCGCCGTCGAGGGACTTCACGACCTTGGGGAATCGCGCTGCGTACGATCGCAGGAGCGGGGTGACCGCGTCGGGGTCCTGCGAGCCGAGCAGCGCGTGCGCCGTCATCGGTACCCACTCGCCGGCGAGCAGCACCTGGGTCTGTCCCATCGTGGTGAAGTTCCGCCACCAGGTGTCGCCGTCGGGTTCGTCGGCCAACACGACGATGCCGTGATGGGTGTCGGCGTAGTGCAGGGGCGGCGTCGATTCGGTGGTCGAGGGGTCGGCGCCCTGATAGCGGATCATGACGAGCTTGCCTGACAGCAGGCGGTGCAGGGGCGAATCCAGGATCGTTTCGAAGACGGCGTTCGCAGAGGCCATGTCATCGAACCTAGGCGGTTCGTCGTGCCCGAGGTACTTCTCAGCCGCCACACGGGTGACTGCGCAATGATGGGGTGACGGCACGAGCGATCCAGTCGGCGACCGCGAGCAGCTGGCGGCCGACCGGCTGGAGGCCGATGTCGGTGGCGACCAGTCCGGTCGACACCCGCTCGATCGCCGACCACTCCCAGATCGCGGCGGCATCGAGTCCGTGGCGGTCCGAGCCGCTCCATGAGCAGGGCGCCACGAGCAGGGTCGTCGCGGTGCAATGTCGGACAACCCTCACCGGCGGCGAGCCGCAGCGCGGTTGCTTCGTGGTCGTCGATCCCGCCGTCCCGTCGCGGCACGAGCACCTTCAGGACCGCCGGCGCACCGTCGGCGAGAACAGCGTCGGCGACGAACGCCTCGGTGCCTTCGTCGTAGGAGCGACCGACCTCGACCGACCAGTCGCGCTCCAAGCTGCTGACGATGCCGGGCAGTTCGTGGACCCAACCGGGGTGTCCCTCGGCGTTCGCCCGATTGCGCACCACCTCGGGGAGGTCGACCATCCGCGGCGACGCTACTCGTGGTTCGGACACCGCGAGCAACGGTTTCAGTCGGTGTAGGGGCAGTGGCGGCAGCCGCTGTCGCAGCAGTAGCCGCGTGAGGCGAGGAAGTCCGCGGTGAACACGCTGAGGCCACTCACCGGGTCGGTGTAGGTCGGTAGGCGACGCTCCTGTGCCTCGTCGTGACGCCCGAGGATCGCGTCTCGGTGCGGGTGGTGCTCCGACAGTCGCCGAGGATGAGGCTCTTCACGCCATCCGTCGCGCAAGTCGGCATCCATGCCCCGCAATGTAACGATTGGTGTCTGACACCAATCGTTACACGTTGCTGGTGCGGCCTTCCCAGTACGGCTTGCGGAGGTCGCGTTTCAGGATCTTGCCGGAGCCGGTCTTGGGGAGTTCGTCGATCCACGAGATCGAGCGGGGGATCTTGTAGCTCGCGAGGTGCTCACGCGAGTGGGCCGTCACGCCGTCTTCGTCGAGATCAGAGCCGGGACGCTTCACGACCACCGCATGCACCAACTCGCCCCAGTCGTCGCTCGGGATCCCGAACACCGCGGCTTCGTAGATGTCGGGATGCGACTCGAGTGCCGCTTCGATCTCGGCCGGGTAGATGTTCATCCCGCCCGAGATGATCATGTCCTTCTTGCGGTCGCAGATGTAGATGAAGCCCTCGTCGTCGCGGTAGGCGATGTCGCCGACGGTCTGGAATCCGTCGCGATGGTCCTCTTCGAACTTGTCGTGCTGCTTGTAGTAGTCGGCGAACACCGCCGCCGACCGTACGAACACCTCGCCCGTTGCGTCCGGGCCGGTGCCGGTGACGATGCCACCGAGCTCGTCGTACAGCCGGATCTCGACCATCGGTGCCTCCTTGCCGCACGACCCCGGCTTGCGCATCTGATCCTCCGGCCGCAGCACCGTGTTCACGCCCAGCTCCGTCGAGCCGTAGATCTCGAACAGCGACTCGGGCGGGAAGTCGGTGACGTACTGCTGCTTGAGTGCGAAGCTCCACGGCGCTGCGTTCGCGATCATCACCCGCATCGACGATCGGTCGTACGTCGCCTTGATCTCGTCGGGCACGTTGCAGATCATCCGGATCGGGGTCGGCGCCGAGAACGTCGACGTCGCGCGGTGGAGTTGCAGGATGCGCAACCAGTCCTCGGGGTCGAACTTGCGTTGCAGCACCACCGTCTGTCCCATGGCGATCGCACTGGCCGCGAACCCGCCGGGGCCCGAGTGGTACAGCGGGCCGGTGGTGAGGTACACGTCGTCGGGCCGGTACCCGATGTGCTGCATCAGTGCCGCGCCTGCACGCGGGTCGGCGGCCGTGCGTCGGTATGCGCCCTTGGGCTTGCCGGTGGTGCCCGACGTGTAGGTCATCGTCGCGCCGCCCTCGTCGACGTCTGCCCGCTCGATCACGTCGGTCGACGCAGCGGCGATCAACTGGTCGACCGCCGTCGTTCCATCCGGTGCCTCGCCGTCGAACACGAGCACGTCGGTGACCTTCGGGATCTCGGATCGGATCCGGTCGATCAGCCCGGCGAACTCGGCGTCGATGTACACGGTGGACGCGTCGCAGTGGTCGATGACGTATGCGGCCTCCTCGTCGGACAGCCGATAGTTCAGTGGCACGGCGGTCGAGCCGATCTTGCGTGACGCGCTCGTCAGCTCCAAGATGCCGGTCGAGTTCTGCCCGCACCACACGACCTTGTCGCCGGGTCCGACACCGAGATCGCCGAGTACGTGGGCGAGTTGATTCGCCCGGTCCTCGAACTCGGCGTAGGTGCACGTCCGCACGTCGTCGGTGCCGGTCACCCCGGTCCGGTCGTCGATGATCGCGGTCTTGTCTGGTTGTGCGGCGGCGAGCGCCGTGAGCAGATCCCCCATGCGCAAGTCGTAGCACCCGGACCTGTTGCCAGTGGTGTCGGACACCCGGGGCAACGGCTCACGGGCCGGGCTTCAACGCAGTGACCTCGATCTCGATCTTCATGCGGGGGTCCTGCAGACCCGCCACCATCATCGTCGCCGCGGGTCGGGCCTCACCGAAGTAGCGGCGTAACGCCGGCCAGCAGGCCTCGAAATCGTCCGCGTCGGGAAGCAGGTAGCGAACCCGGACGACGTCGGCGGCCGTCGAGTCGGCGCGCAGCAGCGCATCGTCGATGTTCGCCAGGGTCTGCTCGACCTGCTCGACGATGTCGTCGGAGATGGTCATCGTCGAGTAGTCGAACCCGGTCGTTCCCGCGACGAACACCCAGCGCCCGTCGACCACCGCACGCGAGTATCCGATCGTCTGCTCGAACTCGCTGCCCTGGGAGATGTGTTCGCGGCTCACTGTCGATCATCGTGTCAGACGTCGAACGCAAGAGTTCAGCGGGTCGGCCAGGTGTCAACCGTGTCGTAGACGGCGCCGGAGTCGGTGAGCGTGCTCGCGACGAGTGCGACCTCGGCGACGTCGAACGTCGCATCGAACCGACGTCCGGCGCTGCGCATCGGCCGAGCACGGCGAGCGAGACGCGCGACGGTGATGTGGCCCTGGAACCGTCTGCGCTCGGGCTCGGTCCCCAGACCGCGCAGCGCCTGGCGGACGACGTCGGCCAACTCGTCGACGCCGGCCACCGGTGAGATCAGCGACCGTTCGCCGAGCAGGTCGAACGCGGGGCCGACCACGGCAGTCGCGGCGGGCAGCAAGGTCTCGTCGAGTCGGGCAGCGACCTCGGCCTCGTCGGCGTCGCCGAGAAATCGCAGCGTGACGTGCAGGTTCTCCTGCGGCACCCATTTGACGCCCTGGTCCTTGGGTCGTTCGACGTCGGCGAGCCGGTCGAGTACGTCGTCAGGCGGCCAGATCGCCACGAACAGTCGAGCCATCGGCGCAGTGTGTCGGCTCAACGACCGCGTCGCCACGCCGAGAAGCTGCTGATCGAACCGTCACCGGGTCGGCGCAGCCACGGCCACGGGTGCAGGTCGACGACGTCGAGTCGCGAACGCAGCCGGCGTGCCTTCGGTACCGGCGTGAACGTGGTTGCGAGTGCTCGGCCGTCGAGGATCCCAGCGGGGTCGCCACGGTGCACTTCGATGTTCCGGGTCTCGGCGAGTTCGGCGAGGCGCTCGGTGAGGAACACGAGCCGCTTCGACGACAGCCGCAGCCGGGCCAGCAGTGGCTCGTCGAACACGAACACCGCCGGCAGCTCGGGGTGCACTGCGAGCGCCGGGTCGTCGTCGCCGAGGCTCTCGGCGGTCAGCCACACGATCTCGGCGTCGCCGCTGGTCACCTGGTCGACGGGTCCGGCCGTTGCCGCCGGGTCAGGGTCGCGGTCGAGCAGCGGCTCGGGGTCGACGGCCGACAGCGTGCGCTCGGCCGGCCAGTCCTCGATGGGACAGTCGTCTCGCCGTGCACACCCGGCACACAGCTCGGGCGCCCGCTTGTCGACCTGCCAGCGGCTGAACCCGTACGGCTTGCCGGTGCCGGCACCGATCGTCCACTGCCAGCCCAGCCGGTTGGCGGCGCGCGACCCGTCGAGCAGATGGGTGAAGAACCGGTCCTCGCCGTCGCGCCAGTCGGCGCCGTGGCGGACCGTCCACTGCGACGCCAGCCACATCCGGGTCTGGTTGACGAGCCACCCGTCGCGTTCGAGTTCGCCGACCGTGGCGTCGACGCACGCCATCGAACGATCCCACGGGTCCGAGCCGTCGGGCCCGGCGTCACCCGCCGGCTCGAATCGAAGTGCGTTCCGGGTTCGGGTGCCGACACGCGCGTACACGTGGCGGGCGTACTCCTGCCACATCAACTCGTCACGGAACTTCTGGCGGTCCTTGCCGGGTGCGTTCGCCACGGCAGCTGACACGCGCGGCAGCGACAGCAGCCCGTGGCGGATGTAGGGCGACAGCGCCGTTGCTCCCCGTCGCGACTCGGGCAACACCTCGTTGCGCCGTCGTGCGTAGCCCGCGATGTCGAGCGAAGCGAGCGCTGCGTCGGCGGCCGCCTGTGTACCACGGAAGCGAGGCGACGGCGCAACATCTGGTTCGGCAGCGAGATGACCGAGGTGGGCCGCGACCCAGGCAGCCACGTTCTCGGATTCCGGCGGCGGCAGCAGTGTCATCGAGCGGCGACCAACGTGGGCGACAACGCCCGACGTGGACGTGGGTGTTCACGCAGGGACACGGCGTGGCGGGCTCAGGCGGACGCCATCGCAGCGTCGCGCTTGTCGGCGAATCGCTTGGCGACCTTCTCGCTGGTGGCGAGGCGCTTCATCAGCTTCTCCTGCGCGGCCGCTCCTTCGCCGGACAGCCCGGAGATGTTGTCGGCGCCCCACTGGCGCAGCACGACGGGGGCGAGGATCTGCTCGTGGTGGATCTGCAGGTCGTAGATGCCGGCCTTGGCGATCAGTGCGGCGTGGCGGTCGAAGTCGGGGATGCCGGTGCCGGGCATGGCGAAGCTGCGGACCTGCCTCTCCATCGCGATCATCATCGTGTTCGGGTCGGCCTCGATGGCCGCGGCGGCGAGGTCGCGGTAGAAGAGCTGGTGGAGGTTCTCGTCGCTGCCGACACGTTTCATCACCTCGTAGCCGACCGGGTCGCCGAGCAACGCGCCGGTGTTGCGGTGCGAGATGCGCGTCGCCAGCTCCTGCAGCGCGAGGTAGATGAACCCCTCGTGCAGCGGTGGGTCGGGGGTCTCGCCACCCGACACCTGCGCCATGCGCGAGCGCTCCAGCTCGACCGGGTCGATCGCCCGGGTGGTCATCAGATAGCCGTAGATCGCCATCGAGTGGCGACCCTCCTCGGCGGTCCACCGACGCACCCAGGTGCCCCACGCGCCGTCCTTGCCGAACATCCGCTCGACCGACCGGAAGTAGTACGGCAGGTTGTCCTCGGTGAGCAGGTTGACCAACAGTGCACTGCGCACCTCGGGTCCGATCTCGTGGCCACCGAGGTCGGCGTCGTCGGGCGACCACTGCGCGCCTGATTCGTGGTCACGCCCTCGCGAGTACGGCACGTAGTCGTGGGGGAACCACTCCTTCGTGGTCGCGAGATGGCGCTCGAGGAGCGCTTCCGCGACGGGCGTCAGCTCGTGCAGGATCTCCGTCTCGTTCACCTCCGCCACCCTACCGACCAGTAGGTAGCCCTTCCAGTCGGACGAGGTGACGATCGGCGTCGGACACCGATCGTCACGTCAGATGCCGTCGGCGACGGCGGCGCCGGCTGCGTTCTCCTCTGCGGGTGCGTTCGCATCATCGCGGAGACGGTCGAAGATGTCCGGTGGTTCGCTCCATGGGTCCGCTCCTACCCCGGACCGGGCGTCGCGAATCGTCCGCCACACGCGCTCCGGGGTGCACGGCAGGTCGATGTGGCGCACTCCGAGATGAGCGATCGCGTCGATCACCGCGTTCTGCACCGCGGGTGTGGCGCCGATGGTGGCGGCCTCGCCGATGCCCTTCGCGCCGAGCGGGTTGAGTGGGGTGGGGGTCTCGGTCGAGTGCACCTCGAACGACGGCAACTCGGCGGCCGACGGCATCGAGTAGTCGGCCAGGTTCGACGTGACCGGGTTGCCGTCGTCGTCGAAACGCACCTCCTCGAACAGCGCCTGACCGACGCCGGCCGCGATGCCGCCGTGCTGCTGGCCCTCGACGAGCAGCGGAGCGAGCACGGTGCCGCAGTCGTCGACGGCGACGTGGCGGACCAGACGCACCTTGCCGGTGCCGGTGTCGACCTCGACCACGGCGACGTGGGCCCCGAACGGGAACGTGGCGCTCTCCTGGTGGAAGTCGAACTCGCCGTCGAGTTGCTCGCCTGCCTCGCCCGCCGCGGCCGCCAGGTCACCCCAGGTCAATGCCTGCGCCGGAACTCCCGCAACACCGATCGTGCCGGCGGTGGTGTCGACCACGATGTCGGCCTCGTCTGCCTCCAACAGCCGCGCCGCGAGCTGCTTCGCCTTGGTCACCATCGTCTCGGTGGCACCGCGCACGGCGGAGCCGCCGAGCTGCAGCGATCGTGATCCGCCGGTGCCGCCACCGGTGCGCACCCGGTCGGTGTCGCCGTCGACCAGCGTGATGCGCTCGACCGGGATGCCGGTCTGATCGGCGACCAACATCGCGTACGCGGTCTGGTGGCCCTGCCCGTGCGACTGGGTGCCGGCGAAGATGGTCGCCGAGCCGTCGTCGTGGACCTCGATCGCCCCGAACTCGTCGCTGCCGCCGCCGGCGGTGATCTCGACGTAGGCGGCCACCCCGATGCCCAACAGCACCTCGTCGCCCGCCTCGCGACGTCGGGCCTGCTCGGCGCGCAACTCGTGGTAGCCGACCGCTTCGGCCGCCCGGTCGAGCGGGAACTCGTAGCGGCCCGAGTCGTAGGTGTTGCCGGTGAGGGTGCGGAACGGGAACACGTCGTCGCCGAGGAAGTTGCGCTTGCGGATCTCGATCGGGTCGATGCCCAACTCGAGCGCCGCCTGGTCGACCAGTCGCTCCAACAGCGCCGTCGCCTCGGGTCGGCCGGCGCCGCGGTACGCGCCCATCGGCGTGGTGTTGGTGACCGCCACCGCCACGTGGAACTCGATGGTGGGAAATGCGTACGTGCCCTGCGCCATCCGCCGCGTTCCGCCCGGCAGGAACGCGCCGACGCTCGGGTACGCGCCGGCGTCGCCGACGAGGTGCACCTTCAGGCCGGTGAAGTCGCCGTCGCGGGTGCACCCGAGTTCGGCGTACTGGATCTGGCCGCGACTGTGGGGGAGCGCCTTCATGTCGTCGCTGCGTGGCGGCACCCACACCACCGGTCGACCGGTGCGCCGACATGCGGCGGCGACCACGCTGTACTCGGCGTGGATGCCGGCCTTGCCGCCGAACCCACCGCCCACCTGCGGCGTGATCACCCGGATGTCGGCCGGTGCCATCGCGAGCGCGCCCGCCAGCTGGCCGTGCAGCCCGTGGGGCATCTGCGTCGACGCCCAGAACGTCAGCCGACCGTGCTCGTCCACCTCGGCGGCGCAGCAGTCGGGCTCCATCGGCACCACCGCCATGCGCTGGTTGACGTACCGGCCGCGCACGATCACCTCGGCAACGGACAGGTCGGTGCGGGGCTTGTCGACGATCACCATCGCCTGATTCGATCCGTGCCCCGCGAAGATCTCGACGGTGTCGGCCGCCAGGGCATCCTCGGCGTCGACGTAGGCCGGCAGCGGATCGATGTCGGCCCACACCATCTCGGCGGCATCCTCGCCCTGCTCGAACGACTCGGCCAGCACGACAGCGATCGGCTCGCCGACGAAACGCACCGTGCCGTCGGCGAGCGGTGGCCGGGCGAAGTCGTCGTGCACCGTCGCGAACCCGTGGTGCGGCGCCACACCGAGCGTGTCGAACGTGAGGATCTCGACCACGCCGGGCATCGCGAGCGCGTCGTCGGTGTGGATTTCGTCGATCGTCCCGTGCGCGACATCCGATCGCACGAACACGGCGTGGAGTTTGCCGGGCAGGGCCAGATCGGCGAGGTACTTGCGGCTGCCGGTGAGCAGGCCGGGATCCTCGGTTCGCAGTACTCGTGTCCCCAGAATCGATCCCGGTCGCTGGATCCCCACATCGGTCATGGGCCGAACCTACCGGCGATCACATCCGGGGTCTGACCCGTGATGTCATCGCCGCTCGGTGGCAGACTCGGCGATCGGCATGAGTGGGGCGGGGCCAGAACGACGACGCAGTGGGATGGCGGCGTCGTTCGGCAACCCCGGGCTTCGCAGGCTGTACCTGGCCGAGACGGTCTCGGGTGCCGGCGACGGTGTGCTCTACGTGGCACTCATGGTGTTCCTGACCGACCAGCCCAGATTCGGTCTGTGGATCGCCCTGGCGGTCGTCGCCCGGCTCGCGCCCCGAGCGCTGCTGAGCCTGCCCGCCGGCTCGCTCGTCGACCGCAGCAACAAGCGGCGGCTGATCGTGACGATCGAGTTCGTTCGGGCCGCCCTGATGGTGGTGCTCGCCGTGCTCGTGGCGCTCGGTGCCGACGCGTGGCCGGTGCTCGTGGTGCTGGCGCTGTCGTACACGGTTGCCGCGCCGACCCGACCGGCGCTGTCCGCGGTGGTCCCCGCCCTCGCCGGAGAACGGCATCTCGCCGTGGCCAACGCTGCGCTCAGCACGCTCCGCCAGGTGATGACGTTCATCGGGCCGCTGTTGGGTGTGGTGGTGGCGGTCTGGTCGCCGTGGGTCGGCTTCGTCGTCAACGGCGCCACGTTCGCCATCTCCGGACTGATCATCGCCACCGTGACCGGCATGCCGGTGGGTCGACGCGCTGACTCGCGATCCGCCCGGCCGCGCAAGCGGTGGCGTCTCGGCGTGTCCAGTTCGTTCGTCGACGGATTCGACGTGGTGCGCGGCCAACGCGAACTCCCACCGCTCGTGGCGCTGATCGGGGTGATGTACTTCGTGCGCGGCACCGAGGTGGTGCTGTTGGTGTACGTGGTGCGCGATCTGCTCGAAGCGCCCGTGAGCGACGTCGGACTGCTGAGCGGTGCGGTCGGCCTGGGAGCCGTGCTCGCCATGCCGGTCGCAGCGAGGGCGGCGAACTCGCTCAGCCCGGTGCGGCCGATCCTCTCCTCGCTCGTGTTGACCGCCGTCCCGACGGTCGCGCTCGCGTTCCTGACCGACATCGTGTGGGCGAGCCTGGTGGTGGTCGGCGTCGGGGTCGGAATGGTGGTGTTCGAGGTGGTGATCGTGGTGATGGTGCAACGCGTTGCCCGAAATGCCGTGCTCGGCCGGGTGTTCGGTGCGATCAACGGTGCGTCGAACACCGGCAAGCTGGTCGGAGCGCTCGCAGCGCCGGCTCTGGTTGCCGTCGCCGACATCGAAACGGCCTTGGTGGTCGTCGGTGCCGTCGTGCTCGTCGCCGCAGCCCTGTCGGTGAAGCCGCTCGTGGTGATCGGCCGCCTCGCCGCCGCCCGCCAACGCGATCTCGAACCGCAGGTGCGCACGCTCGCTGCGCTCGCGATCTTCGATGGTGCCTCCGAAGCATCGCTCGAGCGTCTGGCGGCCGAGGTGCAGCCGGTCGAGGTCGCCGCCGGCCAGGTGGTCCTGCGTGAGGGCGACGTCGCCGACAACCTCTACATCGCGATCAGCGGCTCGTTGTCGGTGTGGGTCGCCGGCAACGAGGTCGGTTCCCTGGGGCCCATGGACTGGTTCGGTGAGATCGGGCTGTTCGCTCGGCGGCCCCGCACCGCCACGGTGACCGCGGTCGAGGATGCGACGCTCTGGCGGATCGACGGAGCCGTGTTCCTCGCCGTGCTCGAGAACGACGGCGCCGCACCGTCGGCGCTGCTCGACGGCATCGCCGACCGTCTCGCCACCCATCGGTGACCCGCCCGCCGCCATGTAACGATTGGTGTCAGACACCAATCGTTACATCGCTGGTTCACTGCGGTGCCGGCTCGGTGGCTACTGTCGGCCAACGTGTCGAGGGGGCCGAGTGGAGCGGGGCTGATCGAGGCCCTTGCCGCGTCTGCTCGCCCCGTGTTGCTCGCCGACGGAGAGGTCCTCGTGGAGCAGGGTGACGCCGCCGACAACGTGTACTTCATCCGGTCGGGCACGGTCACCGCGTCGAAGTCGACACCCCAGGGCGACGTCGTCGTCGGAACCGTCGAGGCAGGCCAGGTGATCGGCGAGGTGACCGTGGTCGCCGGCGGTCTCCGCACCGCCACCCTGCGAGCGAGTGGACCGGTCGAGGTGCTCGAGATCGAACGCTCCGAGTTCGAGGCGTGGCTGAACGAGAACCCCGATACGGCCGACATCGTGTCCGACCAGGCCCGCGAACGTGTCGACCGCACGAACGTCGCCACGATGGTGGCCGAGCTGATGGGCAGTTCCGATCAGGCGCTGGTGCAGCAGGTGGTCGACCGCGTCGAGTGGCGTCGGCTCGGTGCCGGCGATGTGCTCTTCCGCGAGGGAGACCTCGCCGACGCGGCCTACTTCGTCGTCGGTGGTCGCTTGATGGTGCTCGCAGCGAACGACGACGGCGACGACCAGTTGGTGGCCGAACTCGGGCGCGGCGAGGTGGTCGGCGAGCTGGGACTGCTCGACCGGGCGCCGCGGTCGGCGACCGTGCGCGCTGTCCGCGACACCACGCTCGCAACCTTTTCCACGAACACGTTCGAGGAACTCGTCGCCACGTCGCCGCAGATGATGCTGAACGTCACCCGCGGCATCCTGACCAGGTTGCGCAAGCCGTCGACCCGCCGATTCGACCGAGCGGCATCGTTGACCATCGCCGTCACCGCGGACACCGACGCCGATTCGCTCGTGTCGGACGTGGTCGACGAGATCGCCAGGTTCGGCACGGCCAAACACCTCTCGAGTGACCGGGTCGACCGGACCTTGAACCGTCAGGCGATCTCGCAGATCGCCACCGACAACGTCGGGGTGCCTCGCCTGGTGGAGTTCATGCACGAAGCCGACGTCGGCAACGACCATGTGGTGCTCCAGACCGACCGGGAGATGACGGCGTGGACGCGTCGAGCCCTGCGTCAGGCCGACCGGGTGGTGGTGGTGTGTTCGCCGAACCCGGATGCCGCCGAGCGGGCGTTGATCTCGGAGATGTTCGCCACGCTCGACGATGCCGGCCACGTGGCCACCATGCTGTGCGTGCTCCACCCGGCCAGTGCCGATCGCCCCCGCCACACGGTTTCGCTCTCACAGCGGTGGGCGGTCGACGACATCGTGCACGTCCGCAGCGGCTCGTCGGCTGACATCGGCCGCCTCGCCCGCCTGGCCAGCGGGCACGGCTACGGGCTGGTGCTCAGCGGTGGTGGCGCCCGCGGGTTCGCGCACCTCGGCGTGCTGCGTGCGCTGACCGAACGGGGTGTGCCGGTCGACGAGGTGGCCGGCTGTTCGATGGGCGCCATCGTGGCTGCGCTCATCGCCCTCGGCGGCGACGACGACGAACTCTGGGAGATCGTCGATGGACACTCCAAGAAGGTGCTCGACTACACCTTGCCACTCGTGTCGTTGTTGAAGGGTGGCCGCATCACCCGTGATCTCGAGGCCACGTTCGGATCGTGGGACATCGAGGATCTCTGGCGGCCGTTCTACTGCGTGTCGACGAACCTCACGAGGTCGGACCTCGAGGTGCATCGTCGCGGCAATGCAGCCGTCGCAGTTCGCGCCAGCCTCGCCATTCCGGGCGTGCTGCCTCCGGTGCCCTTCGGTGGGGACCTGCTCGTCGACGGTGGTGTGCTCAACAACCTGCCGTTCCAGATGATGCGGGACAACAGCACCGTCGAGACGATCATCGCGGTCGACGTCGCCCGGGAGGAGGGCCCCGGCGCGGTCGACGGCTACGGCATGTCGGTGTCCGGTTTCCAGGCCCTCGGCTCGATGCTGCGCCGGAACTCGTCGAACTATCCGAGTGCACCCTCGGTGTTGCTGCACAGCCTGCTCGCCGGAGCCATCCAACATCAGAAGGCGTCGCTGGGCGACGGATCGATCGATCTGCTGCTCTCGTTGCGTCTTCCCGGTCTGGGCCTGCTCGACTTCGAGCGGTACCGGGAGGCTGCCGATGCCGGATACGCCGCGTCCAAACCCACGATCGACGACTGGGTGGCCACGCGCCCAGAGCTCGGAGTCACTGCGTGATCCTGTTGACGTTGCGCGACCTGGTCTTCCGCAAGACGCGGTTCGTCGTCGTCACCGTGCTGGGCGCCGTCGTCTTCGCGTTGCTGTTCGTGATGACCGGGCTGGTGAACCAGTTCAACCTCGAACCGGCCGAGACGATCGAGCAGTTCGGCGCCGATCAGTGGGTGTTGCCCGAGGGTGTGTCGGCGCCGTTCACGTCGGTGTCGGTGATGCCGGCGACCGCGATCGATGCCATCGACGCGACCACGAAGTCGCCGGTGGTGATCACCCGGTCGAGCGTGGCTGACGGCGGTACCCCCGAGGAAGTGGTGCTGGTCGGCTTCGAGTCGGGTGGGCTGGGTGCGCCGCTGGTGGTCGAAGGCCGAGCGCCCGAGGCCGCGGGCGAGGTCGCGCTCGATGCCACACTCGACATCGGCGTCGGTACCGACCTCACGGTGTCGGGCGAACCGTTCACCGTGGTGGGGTTGACCGAGAAGACCACGGTGCTCGCCGGCATCCCCTTCGCGTACCTCACGCTGCCGGAGGCTCAGGTACTGGCCTTCACGTCGACCGACGTGATCAGCTCGGTGCTCGTCGCCGGCGACCTCGGCCCCTTGCCCGGCGGCCTCGCGTCGCTGACGTCCGGCGCCGTCGTCGACCAGACGTTGCAACCTCTCGAGGGAGCGATCGCGTCGATCGACCTGGTGCGCGCGCTGCTCTGGATCGTGGCGGCGATCATCGTCGGCGCCGTCGTGTACCTGTCGGCGCTCGATCGCCAGCGCGACTTCGCCGTGCTCAAGGCGGTCGGCACGCCGAACTCGTCGCTGCTCGGCAGCCTCGCCCTGCAGGCCGTGCTGATCGCTCTGGGCGCGGTGGCGCTGGCGGCGATCATCCAGATCTTCCTCGCACCACGGTTCCCGTTGCCGGTCACGGTGCCCACCGAGGCGTTCTGGCAGCTGCCGCTGCTGGCGGTGGTGATGGCGCTCGCCGCTGGCGCGATCGGCATGCGCAAGGTGCTCAGATCCGATCCGTCGCAGGCATTCGCGGGGGCAGCATGACCGTCGGACCACTCACCGTCAGCGACCTCGTCGTCGAGTTCGTCCACGACGGTTACGCGATCCGCCCGCTCGACGGGCTGTCGTTCGAGGCGCAGGCCGGTGAGCTCGTCGTGCTGCTCGGTCCGTCCGGGTGCGGTAAGACCACGCTGTTGTCGTGCCTCGGCGGCATCCTCACGCCCACCTCCGGCACGATCCGCCTGGGTGACGTCGACGTCACCGCGATGCGGGGCAAGCAGCTCGACTCGTACCGTCGTGACGACATCGGGTTCGTGTTCCAGGCCTTCAACCTGATCCCGTCGCTGACGGCGCGCGAGAACATCGCCGTGCCGCTCACGCTCACCGGGCACGGTCGCAAGGAGTCGTTCGCCCGCGCCGACGAACTGCTCGAACAGGTGGGTCTGGCCGAGCGTGGTGATCATCTGCCGAGCAAGTTGTCGGGCGGTCAGATGCAGCGGGTGGCGGTCGCCCGCGGTCTCGGCCACAACCCGCCGCTGTTGCTCGCCGACGAGCCAACGGCGAACCTCGACCACATCCAGGCCGAGGCGATCATCCGGCTGCTGCAGAGCCTGCGTGATGACGGGCGGATGATCATCGTGTCGACACACGATTCGCGCCTCGTGCCGATCGCCGATCGCATCGTGCAGATGGTGCCGGTCGGGGGACACGACGAGGTCGCGACGCACGAGGTCACCGTCGCCGCGGGCGCGTCGATCTTCGAGCAGGGCGACGACTCCGAGTTGGTGTACGTGATCGAGTCCGGCGAGGTCGACGTCGTCCGTGTCCTCGCCGACGGCAGCGAAGAGCAACTCAACCGGCTCGGGCCGGATCAGTACTTCGGCGAACTCGGCCCGTTCCTCGGCTTCCCGCGCTCGGCGTCGGTGCGCGCGCACACCGACGTGGTGCTCACCGCGTACAGCCCTCGCGTGTTCCGCGAGAAGGTGCTCCACAAGACCTGA
>Ga0102938_10002085_pt1 | contig 15205 bp, 13 predicted proteins | sample SalPonR2_B_D2_MG_FD_84516 | JGI IMG/M metagenome (GOLD analysis project Ga0102938, IMG submission 84516) | Salt pond soil microbial communities from South San Francisco under conditions of wetland restoration - Salt Pond MetaG R2_B_D2_MG | ecosystem: Environmental > Aquatic > Marine >...
CCGTCACGGGCGGGCCCGTCGAGCAGGTCGGTGCGGGCGAAGCCGGTCCAGTAGCGGCCGTCGACGGGGACCTCGTAGGTCCCGGGTTCGATGACCTCGCCCTGGTAGGCCTCGACGACGCCGTTGTAGGTTCCGTCGGGTGCCAGCTGCTCGGACTCGATCGCTGCGGAGATGTCCTCTTCGGTGAGCGTGACGTTCTGGGTGCCGTTGAGGATGTGATACGAGATCGTCGCCATCTGGAACATGTACTCGGATGCGGTGTTGACCAGCGGGTCGCTCGAGGTGATGTCACCGTCGACGACGGGGAAGTTCCAGTCGTCTTCGAGCAGTGACATGATGGCCTGTGCGTTCTCGGTGGTGCCGCGATCGATCAGTTCGCCGTCTTCGTTGTAGCTGAGTTCGACGTTCTGTTCCTCGCTGAACGACTGCAGCGAGCCGTATCCACCCTGGACCTTGCTGTAGGCGACGCCGGCTCCGATGAAGTATCCGACACCGACGACGATCAGGAAGATCCCGAGCAATCCGAGTGGCTTCTTGAACATGATGACCCCTTTCAATGGGCTCCAACCAGTTCGTGATCTGATTCACAAACCTTGTCTCGGCAACATTCTGGTGTTTGCGAACTCAATCAATCAGGGCCATACGTCCCGATTCTCGAGGACAGTTTCGACCCGGCCGCGACCTCGACCTCGACCTCGTCGCCGGCCGACGGCGAGCTGAAGTGACCAGGTGGTCACCGTGATGGCGACGGTTCGACGGGGCCGCGTGCGGCGAACCAGGAAGCCGCTGCGAGCACGACCCCGGCCGCAACCAGTGTGGTCTCGAGCCCGAACCGCCCGCCCAACACCCCGGTGATCATCGGGCCCGCGATGTTGCCGCCGGCGAGTGCAGCCAGCACCACGGTGAACCCGCCGACCGGATTGCGGTGATGGACACGAAGGCTGTCGGCAGCGATCGCCGCGCTGGCCACCATGATCCCGAGTCCCTGGAGCGCAGCGGACGCCACTGCCGTGGCGACATGTGTCGGCGCCACCCCGACCACGACGAGCGAGGCGGTGATGGCGAGCAGTGCGACGTGCATCGCAGAACCGAGCCCGCGTCGGTCGATGACGTCGCCGGTCGCCAGACCCGTGAGGCCGGCCACACCGAGCGCCAGGAACATCACCGGGCCGATCGCGGCGTCGTCCAACGAGCCGACGCCACCGGCACCGACGACGACATCGACGGCGAACGAGAACCACACGGAGCTGGCGAGACCGGTGATCAACGCGATCACGAACAACCGACTCGCACCCGCTGCCGTGACAGCAGTCCGCAGGTCGTCGATCGGGTGCAGATCGCCGTTCGGCCGCCCGCGACGTGGAACGATCGCGAGGTTCACCACGACGCTCAGGCCCCCCAGCGCCGCGAACACCATCCACGCGACGCGCCAGTCGACACCCCCGACGGCGACCACGAGCGCGAGGCCGCCGGTCGCCAGGAGTCCGACCGCCGTGCCGGTGCTCACCGCGGACAGCGTTCGGTCCTGGCGACCGGACGTCACACTGCGCTCGGCCAACCTGTTGTACGGCGTCCAGGTGAAGCCGGCGCTCGATGTCGCCACGGCGACCGCAACCGTCAGGACCGCAGCGCTCGACGTGACCGACACCGCTGCCATGCCGCTTGCAGCCGCTCCACCGCCGACGACGATCGGCACGAGCGGACCGTACGCACCTTCGGCGAAGTATGCGGCGATCAGCCCCACGAGGAAGCCGGCGTAGCCGACTGCCGCGATCAGGCCGAGTGTGGATGTCGACAGATCGAACGCAGCTCGGATCTCGGGAAGGAACAGCCCGTAGGCGCTCCTGGCCGGACCGAACGACACCGCGGTGGTGACGAACCCTGCCACGCCGACCCGCACCGCCGGCCGACGGCGGGCACTCGTCGCGTCGGGGTCCGGACAGGAGGAGTCACCCGCGTCGTATCGGGTTGCGGAACGGCTGAAGGGGTTCTCGAACGACACGCCTGGAAACTCCCTGGACGGCGAAGGGGTGAGACCAGAGTCCTACCGCGTGCTTCCAGTGTGAAACGTGGTGGGATCGGCGACCGTCTCTCGCACCTCGTAGACGAAGTACTGCACCCCGATGCGGTCGCCGTAGTCGGGATGGTTCGGCAGGTACGGCATCGGTTCGGTGCCGAACACGCGGGTCCAGATGCCGTCGTGTTCGAGCTCGTCGAACCGCTCGCCGTCATTGCGGTCACGCATGATGTCGTCGCGGTGGGAGAACACCACGTGGCCACCGGCGCGCACGATGCGGCACAGCTCGCGCAGGATCTCGGTCGTCTCGAAGTAGGTGAGCGCTCCGATGAAGTTCACGGCATCGAACTCGTCGTCGTCGAACGGCAGCGGCAGTGCCTGCATGTCGACCTGCTGCACGCGGGCGTACGCGCCGGTCTTCTCGGCCAACTCCAGCAACCCGGCGGCGATGTCGATGCCCTCGATGTGCCGGTAGCCGAGGTCGTGCAGGGCCGACCCGGTCAGCCCCGATCCGCACGCGGCGTCGAGGATACGGCTGTCGAGCGGTACGAAGTTCCGCGCGATCGCTGCGGCCGTCTGGGGGCCCACGTAGCCCCATGCCTCGAACGTCTCGTCGTAGCACCCCGACTCGGCGAACGTGTCGTAGTTGCGCTGTACCGTGGCACTGTCGGTCGAGTGCCCCTCGCCCCAGAGCTCCTGGGTCTCGCCGATGATGTCCCGAGCCACGAAGCCTCCTCCGGGACGGTCGCCCCGAGGTGTTCCAGGGTAGCCAGTGCACGAATGTGCGAGACGGCGAGCGTCGACCGTCCGGGAGTCCGGCCCTTCGGTGACGACAGGATCGACCGGGTTGCCTACGGTTGTCAGCGGGGGAATCGACACGAAGAGGGGATCTCGCAATGCGTATGCGATTCGGCACGTTCATGGCTCCGTTCCATCCACCGGAGCACAATCCGACACTGTCGCTGGAGTACGACCTCGAGTTGATCCAGCACATGGACCGACTCGGTTTCGACGAGGCGTGGATCGGCGAGCACCATTCTGCTGGCAGCGAGATCATCGCATCGCCCGAGATCTTCATCATGGCGGCAGCCGAGCGCACCGATCACATCAAGCTCGGCACCGGCGTCGTCTCGTTGCCGTATCACAACCCACTGTGGGTGGCCGAGCGCATCGTGCTGCTCGACCACCTCACGAGGGGGCGGGTGATGCTGGGGGTGGGGCCGGGCGCCCTGCCGACCGACGCCGCGATGCTCGGGCTCGAGCCGCCGCAGATGCGACCGTTGCTCGAGGAGTACATGGAGATCGTGATGCACCTCCTCACCTCCGACGAGCCGATCAGTCACGACTCCGACCGGCTCACGCTGCGCGACGCCCGTCTGCACCTGCGGCCGTACTCCGACCCACTGTTCGACGTGGCGGTGGCCGCCGTGGCGTCGCCGTCGGGGGCGAAGCTCGCGGGCAAGTACGGCGCCGGGGTGCTGTCGCTGGGCGCGACGCTCGCGATCGGGATGGACGTGCTGGCACATCACTGGTCGATCCAGGAAGAGGTGGCAGCGCAGCACGGCCATCGGGCCGACCGGTCGCAGTGGCGCCTCGTGGGCCTGATGCACCTGGCCGAGACCGAGGAGCAGGCTCGCGCCGAGGTGCGCTACGGCATCGAACAGTGGTTCCGCTACTTCCAGAACGTCGCAGCGTTCCCGCAGATGGCGGTGGAGGGTGGCGACATCGACGAGATGATCGACTTCGTCAACGGCGGGTTGGGCGTGATCGGCACACCCGACCAGGCGGTCGCCCAGATCGAGGAACTCGTCGAGCAGTCCAACGGTGGCTTCGGTGCCTATCTCACCTTGTCGCACAACTGGGCGACCCCGGAGGCCACGAAGCGGAGCTACGAGCTGTTCGCGCGGCACGTGATGCCGCGCTTCCAGGGCGGTGTCGACAGCCTGATCGGTGCCGCCGATCGCGCCCGTGCCAACCGGCCGGAGATGGCCGACAAGCAGATGCAGGCGGTCGAGCAGGCAACGGAGCGTTACGAGGCCGAGCGCATCGCCGTCAACTGAACCATCCGAACTCTTTTCCGATCGAGCGCCGGTGCGACGATTGCCGGCGCCGGATCGGGGGTAGTCGGCAGCCATGACCGATCAGAGTGACGCTTCCAAGCCGACCGAGGACTGGGTGACCGGTGACGAACCGATGACCGGACCACAACGGTCCTACCTCGCAACGCTCCTGCGCGGCACGGGCGAGGACGTCCCCGAAGGTCTGACGAAGGCCGAAGCCTCCGAGCTGATCGACCGGTACAGCAGCGGTTCCGATGCACCCGCCGGCTCTGCCGAGCGCATCCGCGACGCCGGGATCGTCGATCAGCAGGGTGTGGTCGCCGACGCGATGGACCGGTCCGATGACCAGTGATCCGATGACCGGCGATCCGATGACCAGCGATCCGTCACGCGATCCCGAGGTTCCTCCGCCGCACCGTCCGCCGCGCCCGGACGAGCCGCCGACGCCGATCCTGCCGGACCCCGGAGAACCGGGGCCGGTCGTGCCGGAACCGACGCCGGCGCAGCCGGAACCCTCCGAGCGGATCGGATCCGGCTGCGGGGGTCAGGTCAGTTCGATCCCAGCCACTTCCAGGCGGCATCGCGACGGTCGAAGCGTTCGACGTCGACGCCGAGGATCTCGCCGAGCGGTGTGCCGACGAAGCTGGTGAGACCGCCCCACACCGAGTCGTCGGTGACGACGGCCATTCGGTTGATGTCGGTCGAGAACTCCTTGGTGAACTGCAGATCGTCGCGCACCGCCTCCAGGTCCAACCCTCCGACGTCGGAGAGCTCGACCAGGACGTCGAAGTCCCCGGCTCGGTCGGCGCGCATCTGCATCTCCGGTCGAAGCTTCTCGTAGTCCTCGTGAGTGAGCTTGCCGGAGATGATCACGGCAATGGTCGATTCGTCTGATTCGGGCAGTAGTTCGATCATGATGTCTCCGTTCGGGTCGTCTGTCACGAAACTCGTACCCAGCCGACGGATCGATCAACCGCTCGGCACCGCCGCTCGGCGTCCGGTCACGAACCCAGTGCGTCGGCGAGTTCGTCGACGTGCGAGACCGTGACGGTGACCGCCGGATGCCGGATCCGGCCCAACGGATCGATGCCGGCGACCGGCCGCGCGAAGCGGATGCACAGGCCACGCTCGTGGTTGGACGCGAACGTCAGGCCCTGGTCGGCCAGTGAGAGACGAGCAGGTCCGGCGGTCTTGACGAACGAGTACGGGCCGGTGGGCTCGGACCCGACGACGTTGTCGAGGGTGGTGCCCACGAACCAGGGCCCGAATCTGATCCTGAGCCGACGAGCGTCGACGACGACCTCGGTCGTCCATGGCGTGACGCCGAACGGCAGAGCGGCCAGCAGGTGGGCGACGTCGAAGGCGAAGTCGAAACGTGCGGGGCCGGTGCCGGTCCGGCAGCGGTCGGTCACGTCGTCGGCGTCGTCGCCAGCAGTCGCCATCTGGTCATGGTGCCCGCTCCGACGATCCACCGAACCTGTGAGACCGTCCCGGTGCGCGTGAACACGTCGCTCGACCGTCGGGAGGTGAGGTCGAGTCCGTCGATCCGCTCGATCGAGCCGTCGGCGCACTCGACGATCACGAGGTCGTCGGCACCGGTCTCGATCGACATCGGCACCCCGCACACGGTGAGTTCGGCGGGTGTCGAGCCGTCGTCTGCCTGCGACCGCAGGACCTCGTGCGGTTCGATCAGGCCGGGACCGAGGCGCAGGCGCCCGTCGGTGACGTGCAGCCCGAGTTCGCCGAAGCGGGCGAGCACCTCCTCTTTGACCTGGCCGGTCATGCCGGGTTGTCGGGCGCCCGCGTGCGCCGGGGTGTGCGAGTAGCAGTCGGTCGGCACCGCGCCGTACTCCGTCGGGAACTTGCGGTACCCGAGGCCGGCCCGGATCCTGCGGTAGGCGTCGGCGAGGCGGACGAGTGTGGTGTCCGGTTCGCCCTGGTCGACGGCCACCCAGTACGCCTCCTGCGCGGCGAGCAGCAGCTTCGCGACCATGTGCCAGTAGATCGACCCGATGCCCTCGTAGCCGTGCATCCGGCCCGACCGCCCGGTGAAGGATTCGTGGTCGAACACGTCCTCGTAGATCCCGGCCACGGTGGCCCGCTCGTCGGCCGCGAGATCGGAGTCGTCGAGGAGACGGTCGAGTGCGCGCGCATTGACGACTGCCGGGCGGAAGTGCAGCCCACCCTGCACGTCGGTCGCCACGATCGCATCGAGGCCGGAATGCCGGTCGGCCAGACGTCGGATCCGGTCGGCTGCGTCGCCGACGATCGCGTTGCGGTAGAGGAAGGAGCGCAACGCGACAGGTGGGTAGAGCAGGAACGTGTCCTGGTCGGCCCGATACATGTCGGAGGTGTAGAGGGCGTCGATCACGTCGAGCGTCTCGTCGCTGGTCAGTGCCCCCGACGAGATCACGGCGACCTGCCCTTCGAGCATGGCGTCGAGATGGTCGACGTGAGCACTGTCGTCCGACGGGAACGACACACGGTTGTACGAGTGGTACAAGCCGTCGGCGCGCCGGCCCGCGGTGATCGTCGAGTCCAGATGACCGAGCGCACTGGTGCAGAGAACGCGGATGTCGGCGATCGCCACGTCGACCTTGCTCGTGGCCCCTCCCGACCGGAGGCGATGTCGGTGGGCCTCGCCGCTGCGGCCGAGCCGGTCGACGACGAGGCGACGCCCGACGTCGTCGACCGGTCCTGGGGGCTGCTCGGCGAGGATCCGGCGGATGTCGTCGAGCCATTCGGCGACGGAGGCCGTCATCGTGACCTGTCGGCCGGGTTGGGCGTCGATGAGCTAGTCGAGGAAGCTCAGGTATCGACGGAGGTGGTACAGGGTCACCATCGAGAGTCCTGGACCGGCCAGGGCGTTGTTGGCGTCGTTCCATTCCGGCCGTTGCGTGTTCAGCCAGATGCCGCCGTCGGGCACGTAGTTCGTCAGTTTGGCGAGCGCCGGCACCACCAGTTTCTCGAGCAGCCCGACGCGGAGCAGCGACCCGTCGGGGTCGACGAGGAGTCGCCCGTCGGCTCCGATGCGCTCCTCGCGCTCGGCGATGGCGGCGGCATGTTCGACGTCGTAGGTGATCGTGTCGCGCGGGTTGCGGACCATCGCGTCGTGATCGGCGAGGAAGTAGGGGATGTCGGCGTAGGCGAAGACGTCGCGATCCAACCACTCGTCACGGGCCCCCGGTTCGTAGCGCTCCCACATCTCGAGCAGCCGCAGCAGGTAGATGATCTGGTGGTCGCCCCAGTAACCGATGTGGCTCCACGGGTCGTCGGGGTCCGGCACCTCCCAGTCGATCCCGTCGCGTGAGATGCGGTACGGGTTGTAGCCCTCGATCGTGGTCGCGTCGACGAACTTCGCGACGACATTGACGAAGTAGGCGGGAGCCGACTGCAGCAGCGCTTCCCAGTTCTGGAAGATGTCGCGCCAGTTGCCCTCGTAGGCCAGCACCGGATCGCCGTGGTCGTCGCGCACGTTGATCGAGAAGCGGTTCCACGGCCGGCTCGGATCGCCGTGGCGACGCGAGAAGCTGAGCGGCAGGTACTCGAGCACCAGTCGGACCAGGTCGGGGTCACCGGTCGCGAGGGCGCCGGCGCGCAGGTCGATCTCGTCGATCCACTCGCCGAGCTGGTCGAACCATCCACCGTGTCGCTGCGCCACATCACGGTTGCGGTCGGCGACGAAGCCGGCGAGGTCGTGCACGGGCACCGCCTGGCCGAACGGGAAGACGCCACCGCGCATGCAGTTGAACAGCACGTTGGAGAGGTGGTGGGCGTCAGCGATCGAGTCGCCGGTGTGCTGGAACGCATCGGCGTCGGCCAGGAGGGCGTGCAGACGTTCGGATCCGCGCTCGACGTCCTCGGCCACGTGCCCGGGGGTGTCGTCGGAACGGGCGGTCCTGGCCGCCGCGATCACCGCAGGGTGATCGAGGCCGACGTCGCCGACGATCGTCCATGTCGCGGGTTCCGTCGACGAGACCGAGACCGTCGAACGCACCAGGTAGGCGCCGGGCCGCCCCGTCACGAGTGTCGTCGGTCGGGCCGGCCGGCCGGCGACCATGTCGTCGACGGCGTCCGCGTCGAGCAACACCTCGGCCGACCGGAGCCCGAACGACCAGACGACGTTGGCGGTCAGCTCCTCGAGCGGTTCGGCACGATCGGAGATCTGCGACTCGAGCGAGTACACCGCCAAGGACCCCCACGGACCGGTCTCCGAACGCTTGTAGGCGTCGACCAGGTTCGAGCGGATCTGCTCGGTCAGGGCGTCGACACCGGCCGGCATCACGTCGAGGAGTCCGTCGAGTATCTCGTACTCGCCGCGAGCGTCGGAGTCCGTCGACGATCCGTCGTGACACAGCTCGACGGTTCGCACCCAGCCGAACCGATCCGAGGGAGCCCAGGTCGCACGGAACGTCAGCGCCCACGACGGTCGGCGCTCTTCGAACACCAGGCGGTTGCCGAGCACACTCTTGGCGATCGATCGGCGACACCCCGGTGTCGGCCGCCCTGCGAACGGTTGCCACAGCTCCCGCTCGCCGTCCACGGTGCGGCTGACGAGGGTGACCGGACCGGTGGTGCCCGCAGCGCGATGGAGACGGTCGTCGGTCTCGTAAGGCAGGAGCGCGTGGTCGGCGTCGATGCGTCCCATCGTGAGTGCGCCGGTGCTCGACACGAACATCCACAGATCCGAGTCGGAGACGACCGTCATCAGGAACGGCGCCATTTCGCCCGCGCCGTCGATCCGGTAGTGCTCGATCCCGTCGACCGTCGCCAAGCCACCGGTGACGCCGGTCGGCGATCGTTCGTCGTGTCCTGCGTTCGGTCCGGTGGTCACCGTGCTGCTCCTTCTGCGCCGATCACGAGCCTAGGTGACCTCCGGCGTCCGCTGCGCCTGCCTCGCTGAACCGACCTCGGTGAGTCCCGGGGCATCCGCGCCCGCAGAGTTCCGCAAAGCGGGACATGGGGGGCGCAGATCGTGCGGCGCCGTCGGGCGGGGCGTCGGTCAGCGGAAGAAGTCGAGCAGGTCGAGGATCGGCTGGACCCGGGCGACCTCGTGGGTGCGCAGCAGGTTCGCCTTCGCCAACAGCGCCAGCACCGCCATACCGGTCTCGGCCGATCGGGCCTCGTCGTGGAACAGGTACACCGACGACGCCATCGTGACGCACACGGGCCAACCGAGCTCGCGGAACCGGAACGCCTGCAGCAGGTTGTCGGTCTGATAGCGGATCCGCTCGGGGCCGTCGGGCAGGTTCAGCGCGAACCCGAAGCCGGGGTCGATCCAGATCTTGTCGACGCCGCACGCCGTGGCCATCTCGAGCCGCTCACGGAAGAACGCCAGCTGCGCGTCGATCATCTCGCCGGACGACGGCACGTCGTCGCCGGACCGGGCGGTCTCACCCGGTGTGTAGCAGAGGATCAGCCCGGCATCGTGACGGGCGATCGCCTCGTACATGGCCGCATCGTCGACCCGCCCGGTGAGGTTGATCACCGCAGCACCTGCTTCGAGCGCGGGGACCGCAACGTCGGGGTGATACGTCTCGACCGAGGTGAGGATCCGCTCGTCGACCAGCGCCCTCAGCACCGGCAGCAGCGAAGCGAGCTGGCCGTCGGCGTCGACCAACTCGGCGTTCGTGCCGGTCGACTCGGCGCCGATGTCGACCATCGCCGCGCCCTCGATCGTCATCCGGCGTGCCCGGTACAGCGCGGCGTCGACGTCGTGGACGATGCTCTCGCGATACGACGACTCGCGCGACAGGTTGATCACGCCCAGCTGGAACGGGCGATCGTCGAAGACCCGGTCGTATGCCGGGAACCCGATCGTGCGCACGGGATGATCGAGTGCCGCCCGGTGCGCTTCCCACAGCGGCAGCAGGGCATCGGGGGTGATCACGACACCCCTGCCAACTGGTGCCAGTCGTCGTCGATCGCCGTCAGGTCACCGGGCTCCGCCGGGAGGTCGGTCAACAGCTCGCGCATCGTGCGACCCAGCACCGGGTGCACGAGATCCGGTGCGACGTCGCACACCGGCACCAGCACGAACCGGCGCTGGTGCTGTCGAGGATGGGGGACCTCGAGCGCCGGGTCGTCCGACACGAGGTCGCCGTGGATCAGCAGGTCGAGATCGAGGGTTCGCGGGCCCCAGTGCACGGTGCGTTCGCGCTCACGGCCGGCTTCGATGCGGTGCAGCAGCGCGAGCAGCTCGGCGGCGTCGAGCGTGGTCGTGACCATCAGCGCCCCGTTGAGGTACGGGCCCTGATCGTCCGGCCCGCCGACCGGCGCCGTCTCGTACAGCCTCGACACCGCGTCGATCGTGACCTCGTCGGCCGACGACAACTCGTGCATCCCGGCTCGGAGGTTCTCGAGCCGGTCACCCAGGTTGGAGCCGATCGCGATCAGTGAACGTGTGGAAGAAGTGCTCATCGGGCTCCCGTGCTCGTGCGCCGCCGTTCGATCGAGATGCCGACCCCGTCGGCACGCTCGAAGATGTCGACCTTCTGGACCGACACGCGCACGGCATCGGCGAGGTCGTTGCGAAGCACGAACTCGGCGACGTCCTCCGCCCACGTCTCGACCAGCATGACGTGCTCGTCGGTCGCGGCGCGTGCCTCGACGAACTCGACGACGTCGGCATACGACACGTACGCACCCGTGGAGCGCACGATGTCGGCGTAGCCGACCACGGTGTCGACCTCGACGTCGAATCGCACCCGCTGGCGGGCCTCGCGCTCGAACTCGAAGACGCCGATGAACGTGTCGACGACGAGGCCGTTCACGACGATGCGGTCCGGGGCGGCCGCGCGTGTCTGCAGGGCGGGATGGGTGTCAGGGGTCATGGAGGAGGGGCCAGGGTCGAAGCCGCCTGGATCAACCGGCAAACATCATGGCGCATTCCGAACCGGTCGGCCACGTCGTGCCCGACGGCGGCATCCGAAGCCGCGAGCTGGGCACGCCGCTACGATCGACAGCGTGGCAAGCGCGGTGTACCTCACGGCGATGGGCCCGGCGAGCGGCAAGTCGATCGTGGCACTGGGGCTCGTCGAGCTGCTCTCGCGGCGGGTCTCGCGGGTCGGCTTCTACCGCCCTGTCGTCCAAGCTCTGCCCGACAACGACCTCGAGCTGATCCGCTCGCGCTACGAGGTGCCCGACGAGCGCATCGGCTATGCCTTCACCGCCGCCGAACGCAGCGACGCCGGCCCTGCCAGCCGCGCCGGCATGGGACGCATCGTCGAACGGTTCAAGCAGATCGAGTCCGCCAGCGACTTCGTGGTGGTGGAGGGCACCGACTTCACCGGTGCGTCCTCGCCGATCGAGCTGGAGGTCAATGCCCGCATGGCCGAGAACCTCGGTCTGCCCATCGTGGCAGTCGTCGACGGGCACCGTTGCACCACTGCGCAGATCGTCGAGCGGATCGTGATCGGTCGCGACGCCTTCGGAGAAGACGCCATCGCGGCGATCATCGTCAACCGGGTCGAGCCGAGCGGGCTCGACCCGTTGTACGAAGCGCTCGACCGCATCGAGCTCGACGATCCCGTCTGGGCGATCGCCGAGGAACCGACGCTGCGCCAGCCGTCGCTCGACCAGCTGCGGCGTGCGCTCGATGCCGAACTCATCGCAGGTCACCCCGACGATCTCACCCGCCCCGTCGGCGCCATCAAGGTTGCCGCGATGACCGTGGCGAACATGCTCGACCATGTCAGCGACGGCACCGTCTTCATCGCGCCCGGCGATCGGCCTGACGTGATCCTCGCCGCTGCGATGACCCGGTCGACCTCGGCATATCCCGGCGTCACCGGTGTGATCCTCAGCGGTGGCCTGCAGCCCGACCCGAGAGTGGTCGGGCTGATCGACGGGATGTCCGGCGGGACGCCGATCCCACTGCTGGCGGTGAACACCGACACCTACGACACTGCGATCGCCGCCCACTCCGTCGAGGGAGCAATCACCGCGGGCGATCAACGCAAGATCGACATCGCGCTGGGCCACATCGAAGCACAGGTCGACCTCCAAGCGCTGGAGGAACGCATCGAGATCGGACGCTCCGACGTGATGACGCCGGTGATGTTCCAGTACGAGCTCATCGAACGGGCCAGGGCCGCCGCCGCCCACATCGTGCTGCCCGAGGGAGCCGACGACCGGATCCTGCGCGCGGCCGACCGGATCCGCCGTCGGCAGGTCTGCGAACTCACGCTCCTCGGACACCGCGACACCGTCCACGAACGGGCCGCCGAGCTCGGGCTGATGCTCGACGACGTGCCCGTGATCGACCCGCTCGACAGCGACCTGCTCGAGCGGTTCGGCGAGCGCTACCACGAGCTGCGCGGCCACAAGGGCATCAACCTCCAGCGCGCCCACGACATCATGACCGACGTGAGCTACTTCGGCACGATGATGGTGCGCGAAGGCCTTGCCGATGCGATGGTCTCCGGGGCGATGCACACCACCGCCCACACGATCCGCCCGTCGCTCGAGTTCATCAAGACCCGACCCGGCACGTCGATCGTGTCGAGCGTGTTCCTGATGCTGCTGTCCGACCGCGTTCTCGTCTACGGCGACTGTGCCGTCAACCCCGACCCGAACGCCGAACAGCTCGCCGACATCGCGATCTCGTCGGCCGACACCGCCGCCATGTTCGGCATCGAACCCCGTGTGGCGATGTTGAGCTACTCGACGGGGGCGTCGGGCGGTGGCGCCGACGTCGACAAGGTGCGCGCCGCCACCGAGCGCGTGCGGGAGCTGCGACCCGACCTGAAGGTGGACGGCCCGATCCAGTACGACGCCGCCGTCGACCTCGACGTGGCTCGCAGCAAACTGCCGGACAGTGCCGTCGCCGGCTCGGCCACCGTGTTCGTCTTCCCCGACCTCAACACGGGCAACAACACCTACAAGGCGGTGCAACGATCGGCGGGCGCCGTCGCGGTCGGCCCCGTGCTGCAGGGCCTCAGGAAACCCGTCAACGATCTGTCGCGAGGGGCCACGGTCACCGACATCGTCAACACGATCGCGATCACCGCCATCCAGGTCGGCGCCGACCGCTACGACGACGACCGGGACGACGACGACCGGGACGACGACGACCGGGACGACGGTGCCGATCGAGCGGACCCGGGCTGACTCGTGGTGATGTGACGATGTTGGTGCTCGTACTCAACGCCGGCAGTTCCTCGGTGAAGTACCAGCTCGTCGATTCCGACACCGGTGAACGACTCGCCGGCGGCATCGTCGAAGAGGTCGACGACCACGAAGCTGCGCTGCGCGAGGTGGTCGCCGAGGTCGAGCGTCTCGACCGGCCGATCGACGCCATCGGACACCGGGTGGTGCACGGCGGTGACGTGTTCTCCGAACCGACCCGCATCGGCGACGACCTGGTCGAGGTGATCCGCGAGCTCGCCCCGCTGGCGCCGCTGCACAACCCGGCCAACCTCGCCGGCATCGAAGCCGCGCGCGCCACCTGGCCGACGCTCGTGCAGGTGGCCGTGTTCGACACCGCCTTCCACCGCACCCTGGCACCCGCTGCATATCGCTACGCGGTGCCGTCGGCGTGGTACGAGCAGCACGGCGTACGCCGCTACGGCTTCCACGGCACCTCGCACGACTACGTGTCGACCCGCGCCGCCGCTGTGCTCGGGCGCCCGCGGGACGAACTCGACCTGATCGTCGCCCACCTGGGCAACGGGGCCTCGATCACCGCGGTGCAGCGGGGCCGCAGCGTCGAGACCTCGATGGGGCTGTCGCCGCTCGAAGGCCTCGTGATGGGCACACGCTCGGGTGACATCGACCCCGCCGTGATCGGCCACGTGGCCGCCGAGACGGGCCGACCGGAGGCCGACGTGCTCGCGGAACTCAACCGGTCGAGCGGGCTGCTCGGGCTGTGCGGCGACTCCGACATGCGCGAGATCACCGAACGCATCGCGGCAGGCGACACGGCCGCCGAGTTGGCGCTCGACGTGTTCTGCCACCGGATCCGCAAGTATGTCGGCGCCTACGTCGCCGTGCTCGGTGGCTGCGATGCGCTGGTGTTCACCGCCGGCATCGGCGAGCACAGCGCCCTGGTGCGAGCCCGGGTGTGCAGCGGCCTCGGGGTGTTCGGCATCGCGCTCGACGACGACCGCAACGAGCGCTCCGACCGGGTGATCTCCCGCGACGACGCCTCGACCGCCACACTGGTCGTGCCGACCGACGAGGAGCACGCCATCGCCGAACAGACCGCCCGTGCGGTCGACGGCTGACGGTCGACGACGGGGGTGAGCGGTGACGGGTGGCTCGTCGTCGCCACGTCACCGTGGGATCCATTCGCCGATCGTCTGGCGGTCGGCCTCCAGGAGTTCGTTGCGATAGCTGTGCGTACCGTCGAAACGCGAGAGCAGGTAGGGGCCGCTCACCGTCGGCTCGTGGCGCGGGGTCTCTCCTTCGGCGAGGCACGTGTCGAGTGTCTCGATGCGGAGATGGAACGGCGGTGTGACGAACAGCGGAGACGAATACCGGTCGACTCCGGGCGGGTTGACGACACGGTGAGGGTTCGACACCCACCGGTCATTCGTCCAGATCGCCATCAGGTCGCCGAGGTTGACGACCAGGTGCCCCTCGGGTACCGACACGTCGATCCATTCACCCGACCTCTGCCGGACCTGGAGACCGCCGACCCCGTCGTCGGCGAGCAGGGTGAGTGTGCCGTAGTCGGTGTGCGCACCACAGCCGAGCTGTCCCGGCTCCGGCGTGAGACGGTCCATGGGCGGATAGTGGATCAGCCGCAGGTGATACATCGTCTCGCCCGGCTGGTCCACGAAGTACCGAGGATCCAGGTCGAGCGCCATCGCAAGCGCGCGCTGCATGCGCTCGGCCGCCTCGATCGACGCAACCCGGTACGCCTCGACTGCATCACGGAACCCGTCGAGATCTGGCCACTGGTTCGGACCGTGCAGCGGCGTACCCGCCACGACCGCCGGATGATCGGCGCCGTACTCGATGCCGGTGTCGAGGGTCTCCTTCATGTCGCCGGCGACTGCATCGGTGACCGTGTCCTCGTCACCGGCGAGCGCACCCTCGAGCGTCTCCGTGGCGAAACCGACGTAGCCACGGTGATGATCGCTCAGCCCGATCGCGATCGCGTTCTTCTCCTCGATCGGCAACG
>Ga0102938_10002088_pt1 | contig 15186 bp, 15 predicted proteins | sample SalPonR2_B_D2_MG_FD_84516 | JGI IMG/M metagenome (GOLD analysis project Ga0102938, IMG submission 84516) | Salt pond soil microbial communities from South San Francisco under conditions of wetland restoration - Salt Pond MetaG R2_B_D2_MG | ecosystem: Environmental > Aquatic > Marine >...
GAAGATGAAAACAAACCTACGAGCAGCATCACTAACATTACACCAAACCAGTTTTTCATCAGTTTTCTCCTGTGATAAGTCATGACAACCTGGGAACAGCTGCGATGACGTAATGAATATGCAAATCGACGGATACTATGCTCCGGGTCTGTAAGTTGTCAAATTGGTTTTTGGGAGGACATCCTTTTCTCCCTTCAGGGGACAATGTAGAATATCCCCTTTTGAGGTGGCAGCTGTCAATGGTCGGCGCTAGCGAGCGCCAGGGCAAACTGCTTGCCGAGCTTGATGGTTTGCGCGGAGCCGATGGAGGTCATGGTATGGAGCAGAAACTGATTTATAACTTCGACAATTCCCCATCGCGTGAAGGCACCTGTACGGAAAAGTACGAAGCGTGTCAACGTCTCTTCGGGCGCGCCGATGTGACACCACTGTGGGTCGCGGATATGGATCTACCGGCGCCGGCGTTTCTGACCAACGCATTGCAGGAGCGGGTTAGCCATCCGCTGTACGGCTATACTGAGCAGTACGATGCAGTTTTTGCTGCTATCCAGTGGTGGCTGAAGGACCAGCACGGGGTCGGGATCGATCAAGAGGCTATCCTGCTCTCACCGTCGGTGGTTACCAGCATGTGCATGGCTATCCAGGCTTATACCGAACCAGGTGATAGCGTCGCTTTGCTTTCCCCCATTTATGGTCCGTTCTTTACAACGGTAATAAACAACGATCGCAGTGTAGCCGACTGTCCCCTGCTTGTTCGTGAAGGCCGCCATCACATCGACTTTGCCCAACTGGATAAGATTCTTGCGCAGCCTGCCGTCAAGCTCTTGCTATTCTGCAGTCCCCACAACCCCGGCGGGCGGGTCTGGACGCCGGACGAACTGGAACAGGTTTCAAGTCTCTGCGCAGTCAACGGCGTAGTGCTCTTCTGCGATGAAATCCATTCCGACATTGTCTATCCGCCGCACCACAACACCTCTATCTTTTCCATCGCCAATGCGCATTCCCACACCATCCAGGCTCATTCCATCGGCAAAACGTTCAATGCCAGTGGACTCCAGGCTTCCTTCTGCTGCATCGTTGACCCGACCTTGCGCCAACGCTTCAGTCAGGTGCAGAACGCGGCGCATGCAGGCGACATTAATCTGCTGGGAAAGACCGCTATCACGACCCTGTTTTCGCCACAAGGGGTGGAATATAAGCGCCAACTTCTCGCTTATCTTTATGAAAATACGCGCGAAGTCTGCCGCCGCATGGGTGCCATCAAAGGCGTCGAGGTGATGGAGCCGCAAGCCACTTTTCTGGTCTGGTGTGACTTCCGCCGTCACGGTTCCTGGCAGGAGGTATCAAGGCGTCTGGTCAACAACGCTGGCGTCGCCCTGTCCGGCGGCACCTTCTTTGGCCCCGCCGGCGCTGGCTGGTTTCGCATCAATTGCGCCCATCCACGCCGTCAGCTCTATCCCGCCATTGACCGGATCGTGTCTGAATTTAGCGGCTGAGCAGAGCGAAGGTTAAGATTTTACCCTGACTATTCTTCGGCGGTTAGGGTCGTCCACAGACTTTTTTCACCGCCTGGATATTGATGTACAAAACCACCGCCAGAACGATAACCGCAGCCACCCCGGTCAGCCCGCCGTAAAAGCTGTCACGCAGGGCGTTCATGATAAACACACCAAGAAAACAACCGGCCAGCACCATGTCGGCTTTGACCGACCATTCGCTGCGACTGTTCCAGGCCCAGCTTAAAACGTAGATATTGAGCAGCCCGTAGCCACCGGTGACGTAGGCAAAGCCCTTGAGCCAGGTGGTTGCGGTATCGCTGAAATAGACGTTGACGGTGTAAAAAACAAAAATAAAAGAGCTGATTACACTGAACAGCATCAGTCCGTAGAGCTGAAATTTTTCGGTCGAATCCATGACGTATCCTTGATCAATTAGAGATTGCCGGAGATTATCAAAACCCGGCCGAAATGCCAAGGTATACAAGGGTTCTTTCAGCTAATGCCAGTCGGCATATTGTCGCCCATCTGCTTGATCTGCTGGTGGCGAAAACAATCAAGGGTATGATCGTTGACCATGCCGGTCGCTTGCATGAGAGCATAGCAGATGGTGGCACCGACAAAATTACAACCACGTTGTTTCAGGGCTTTGCTCAGGGCATTGGATTGTGGAGAAGATGTTGGGACTTCGCTGATGCTGCTCCAATGGTTCTGTCGGGGGATGCCGTCGACAAAGCTCCAGATAAAAGCTGCCAGGCTGCCGTATTCTTTCTGAATGTCCAGTACGGCGCGGGCGTTTTTAATGGCAGCTTCGATTTTGAGTCGATTACGAACAATTCCGCTATCCTGAAGCAAGCGTTCCACGTCGAGCGGTGTAAATGCCGCGACAATGAGAGGATCAAAACCGGTAAAAGCGTTACGATAATTTTCTCTTTTTTTAAGAATTGTCAACCAACTTAAGCCCGCTTGCGCGCCTTCCAGTATTAGCATTTCAAACAGCCGGTCATCGTCAAAAACCGGCACTCCCCATTCATGGTCGTGGTAATCGCTATAGAGCGGGTCGGTGCCGCACCAGGCACATCTGGTTTCGCAATCCGGATGCATAGTAGAGATCATGAGGTCTGCTCCCCGGTGTTGGAAGTAACCACTGAAAACAGAGCATTCCGGCGATGTTGCAAGGAGGGAAGCTGGTGTCTGACCATGTCAAGACGCTCCCGGCTGAGATCGGCCATGATCAGTTCCCCATCCATTGAATGATTCTGTGCCTGTGTGACAACGATTCCCCAGGGATCGATGATCATGCTGTGACCATAGGTGTTGCGACCGCCGGGATGAGTGCCGACCTGGGCGGGGGCAAGAACATAGGCCTGGTTTTCGATGGCTCGGGCACGCAACAGGATGTCCCAGTGAGCGCTGCCGGTGGGAACGGCGAAAGCAGAAGGGACCGTCAGCAGATCGACCCCTTCGGTGGCATAATAGCGAAACAGTTCCGGAAAACGCAGGTCGTAACAGATGCTCAGGCCGATGCGCCACTCACCGGCTGTGACAATCTGCGGTGCAGTGCCGGCAGTTACCTGCTCGGATTCGCGGTACCTTCGATCTGACAAGTCACTGTCGAACAGATGGATTTTATCGTAGGTAGCGATCAGATTTCCTTCAGGAGAAAACACCGGGCAACAGTTGCGCAGCCGTTGATCTTTTCCCGTTAGTAACAGGGAACCGCCAACGATGGTCAGTTGGTGCTTGCGGGCCTGAGCGGACAGGAAGGGCAGAACGGTTTGGTGGGCGATTTTGTTGGCGAAATGTTCCTTGTGCTGCAGAGCGGGGTGCATGAAGGGGAACATTTCAGGGAGAACTACTAAAGATGTTGACTGGTTGGCTGCCTCTTCCAGTAAGCGGTCAACGATAACCAGGTTCCTGTCGACATCGTCCTGGGAGTTAAGTTGCAAGCAGGCAACACGCATGACATTTCTTCCTTATTTTTTTTCTGCGTTTGTATTGAAATCATGACGCCGCCAGACATAGGGCAGATCGATGATGGTGCCGGGGGTGTCGATGGCGTACAAATGTTCAAGACAGTCCAGGACAACCGTGCGCTGTTGGATCCGGTTAAAAGGTTCGCCGAGGGGGTGGCCGAAGGGCCAGCGCAGAAAGACGCTGCGTGGTGGTTGCACCTTTTCGGTATAGTCTCTGACGATGGTGATACCGATGGTAGCGATGCCGGCTTCTTCAACAACCCGTTGTATCAGTCCCACGGACTGATTACAGATCCCTCAGCCGGGGGTTAGCAGGGCGATATCGACCTTTTCGGCACGCAGCTTGTGGGTGATTTCCATGGCAGTTCGATTAATCAGGGTGTCGATGTGGGGACCGTCGATATGTCCCATGAATGAATAATGGGTAGCGGCTATGCTGCCGAGGACCTTCTCGTCAACCAGTTCCTTCAGTCGATCCAGCGGCAGGATAATATTGGGATCCTTGTCCGCGTCGCTGTGGTTATAATAATCGTGAGTAATGACAAAATCATCAAACAGGGTAGCGGTATTCAGTTCCCGGCAGCTCGGATCGCCGTCGGAGTCACCCATGTCAAATGGGGTCTGATGTCGATGATGGATGCCGGCAGTCGTGATCAGCGCCAGCTTCGCTTGCGCCAGGGGAACCGCTGGAGGTACCCAGGGAATTCTGCCGTCACTGGTGCGTGGGGTATAGCTGTCGGTAAACATTTTTGCCAGCGCTGGAAAACGGGTTGCCCCACGTGCCAGTAGCTGATTTTTTAAGCGAGTTAAAGTGGTCATAGTGTGATACTAACCGACAAGCTGGTCTGGTGTCACCTGTGCGCCGCTGGGACCTAATAATAGGGTTTTGGAGGGTGAGCTGTTGGTCACTGGTTAGAGTGTCAGGGCGGCAATCAACAGTCCTGGAATAATGGCGGCGCCTATCCACAAAGGAAAATAAAGGTGCTTTCGGGTGCCTGCAATGACAGTAAAAAGGACCCCTTTGACCAGGGTATTAGTAGTGCAGGCCAGAAGGATTCCCCTGGCGGCCACATCCCCTGCCAGGTCACTTTTTGCTGAGTGTGATAGTGAGAGGGTAATAGCATCGACGTCCATCAGTCCGGAAACCAACGCCAGCGCATAGATTCCCACATCGCCTAACCAGGTTTTTGCCGCTTCAGACAGCAACAACATGGCCGCCAGCAGCAAGCCGATTTTCAGTGCCATGCTCAACTGCAGGGGGCTTTTGTGTTCGATCGGAGGGGTGTTTTGTGCTGGTTTCTTCTTCTGCCAGAGCCATAGCAAGTAGAAAACACAGAGCAAGCCGATCAACATGACGACCAGCGGAATCCACAGCGGGTGGAGCAGGGTGGGGTTAACAACCATGATTTCAATCATCACCCGCGGAAACATGATCGCAGATGTTAATAGCACAGCACCGGCAAAGAGACTGCGGCCCTGTTCTTCTCGCGCAAATCGTGCCAGGGTCAATGTTGTTGCAGTGGAAGAGATCAGTCCGCCGGCAATGGCGGTGATGATCGTGCCGGTTTTTTTGCCGGTGATCTGGATCAGCAGATAACCCAGAAACGAGAGACCGGAAACCAGAACCACCATCCACCAGATCCAGTAAGGGTTGAGGGCGTTCCAGGGCCCGTACCCCTGATTCGGCAGCAACGGCAGAAGGACAATGGAGATGATCAGCAGCTTGATGCCGGAAAAGAAATCACTTGGGGAAATTTTTTTCAGCCATCCATGGAGAACCGGTTTGTACCCCAACAAGGCCATGACCACGACCGTTATTGCCAGTGCCGGGATCGGCTGGTCGTAGGCAGACCAGGCGGCCAGGGAAAATGTTAACATCATGGTGAAAGCTGTGGTTGTGCCTACATCTTTGTTGGCACGAACTCCAAGGATATGTGAAGCGATGATCAAGGCTGATACGGCCAGAAAGGCACTGCAGAGAAACCAGACGCCGGCTTGTTGGGAGAGCAGAGCAGCGACAGCACCCAACAGGCCAATGAGGCTGAAGGTACGAACGCCGGCAATACGTGTTCCCTCTTCTTCATCGCGATCTCTCCAGCCGCGTTCAATGCCGATCAGCAAGCCGATGGCCAGGGCGACCAGCAAGCTTATTGTCATATCGTAAGGGTGTTCCATCATCCCGCTGATTCCTTTAGAGTGGCTTGATCGGTTGTTGCTTGATTTGTGATTATTACGGAAAGTATAGTCGAAATTTGCTCTTGCGTCAGGTCGTGTTGGTTGGTTTAAGCAGAAATCTCCCTGATTATGTCCCGCTTACCGTAACTGTTTGTTTGCGGAAGCTGTTGCGGTATTATCTGGGTTGACGATACTTGAGTCTTCCGCACTGTAGTGAAAAGGTTTTGAAAATGAAGCTGTTGCTGACAAAAGGATTGCTGATGATGACTATATTGCTGTCGACCGCTGTTGTTACGGCTGGTGCGGAACCAAAGAATCCGGTGCCGTCTATTGGTCTGGCCCTGGGTTCGGGCGGTGCCGCAGGACTGGCACATATTGCCATGCTCCAGGTATTTGACGACCTTGGTATCAAGCCTGCGAAGATCACTGGTGCCAGTATCGGTGCAGTGATCGGCGGATTATACGCTGCCGGTCAAAGTGCTGAGGAAATCAGGGAAATATTTGATGAATTCGGCGGATCCAACCTGGATATGCTGTCACATCTGGTTCTTTCCGATAGTGAACTGAAACTGGACGATCTTCTCAAGCTCGATATCAATAATGGCGGACTGATTGATTCAGGAGGATTCCTGAAATTTCTTTCCGATAAGATTGACCCTCGTACCTTTGATGATCTCGAGATTCCAATTGAGATCGTTGCTACGGATTACTGGAGCGGTGAAACGGTTGTGCTCAAGCAGGGCGATCTGTTTCAAGCTATCGAGGCCAGTATGGCCGTGCCCGGACTCTTTTCGCCGGTGCAACTGGATGACCGCTTGCTGGTCGATGGCGGCACCACCAATCCGCTGCCTTTTGATCTGTTGGACGGCTATGATCTGGTGGTGGCAATCGATGTCACCGGTTCAAGGTCACCAGGAAAAGAGCAACAGCTGAACTGGACAGAGGCGTTGTTCAGTACCTTCGAAATCATGCAGCAGTCCCTTATTGCTTCACGTATCCGTACACAAAAACCGGACATCTATATCAAACCGGATGTGGGTGATATCCGGCTGTTACACTTCAACCGCATCAGGACGACCCTTGAGCGTTCTGAGCCTGCAGCTCAAGAGCTGAAACAGCAACTTAAGGATTTTCTCAAAGATCAGTAGACTGAGGCTGAGGTTCTACGGGTTGGCTTAAGATTTATATCTTACCTTTGGGCAGTCTGTTGCGGTTGATCCTGCTTTGATCGGTTTTTAGAAAGAATATGGCCGTAAATGATATTTCCCCGGCTGTTCAGCTTCAGCACCACTAACCGCCGCTTACTTCTGCTGCTGATCGGCGGCTGGTTGTTGTGGAGCACTACTGTGGCCGGTCTGTGGTTCCTCAGTCGGCAGCTTTTGTCACCATCGTATTGGTGGTCGGCCGCTTTTATTTTCGTGCAACTCTACATTGCGGTGCAAATGCTGCAGCCGGCGTTGTTGCTGGAGCCTGAACAACGAACACGTGGTTTCTATCTGTTCTGGTTGGTGGGACTGGCTGTGCTGATCTGGGCGGTTCATCAGCTACCCGTTGGCGGGTCCTGGTCGCCGCTACTGAGCGCGTTCAAAACCGGATTGCTGCTTTTCAGCGGAACCCTTGTCGGGATTATTCTCGCGCGCTATGTGAAGCGTTTATGGGAAGTGCTGCCGCTTGCTCTGGTGATGATGCTGGCCGACTTTTCGAGCTGGGCGGTCGGGCCAACAGCGGATTTTGCCCGACAGATCGAAGATTATTACCGTGCTCCGGAAGGACCACTTCCCCTGATCGATATAGTGCTGGTAAAACTGACCTATCCGGGGGCGAATGGATTGGTGCCGGTCTTTGGCATTTCTGACTGGATCATCGTTGTATTTTTTGCCGCAGTGGCGCGGCGTTATCGGATCAATGACAATATCATCGGGCCAGCTCGTGATCCGGAACAGAAGGGCCGTGGTCGCTATCTGCCGGTATCGCTCGTTGCTCTGTTTCTGGCGATCTTGCTCGCCCACGCTGGAGAAACCTTTATTCCGGCTCTACCTCTGATCGTGCTGGTTGTTGTTCTCTACTATGTGCTGTGGACATTGGGACAGTGGCTGCGGGGGGCGAGGAGCTGAACTTCGTCTCCATTCGGTCAAGATGTTTGCTCCACAGCACCTGAAAAGTAGTGTAATTGTGCCCCCCCTTCTGGGAGAAGACGCGTTGGTCCAGCAAGGCGGCTGCCAGCAATGACGGGCCGTTCTTGGTGACCCTGTCGGTTGTGCCGTAGCCCAGATACACCGGTGGGTATTTCTCTGGCGCGGCGATGTAGTCCTGAACAAACGTCCAGATGAGGATCTGCCAGTTATCGATGGCACTGTTTTCTGCATCCCAGTTGCTGATGCCGCCGGCTGCTTCAATCTCACGCCGGATCGTTCCCCAGCCCATAAATGGACTGACCAGCATGACCGCCTCGATATCCTCCGGAAATTCCCTGATATAAAAAAGGCTGCCAAGTCCGCCCATGGAAAAACCCGCCAGCCAGAAGCGCTGGTAACCCTGCTGTTTGGCCGGATCGATAATATCTTCCTTGATCCGTTCGACCACTGTTTCACTCTTGTAGTAGCCATAGTGAGTATTGGGAACGACGATATCGATGGGCAGGGCTCTTTCTCTGACCTGGTCGATCAGACCAAACCGTTCAAAATCCCTGTGGGAGCCGCCGATGCCCCGCAGAAAAATCAGCAGATCAGTATTTCCGGTGGTTTCGGTTTGACCGTACTCAAGAACGGGAACGGGGATCTGCGCTTTGGGGACGCAGGCGACGGAGAAACTGGCAACTGCCAGCAGCAACAAGATTCGGTAGAACAACATCAGATACTCCTGATTAAGGGGGGTTTCCGGTGACTATATATTGAACGCCTGGTCGTGGCAGCTTTCTTTATCCAAATCGAAATCGCTATCGGGATCGAAATCGTCTTTGTCGTTGCCGGCAATGTTCATCGGTACTGACCGGCTCGCTCTTAACCACTGGTCTCGGACCGTCCGATGGATGCAACAAGGTATCCCGGCTTTTCGTATCGAAGTGGTACTTTTATCGATCCCGATCCCGATTTCGATAGCGATTTCGATAGCGATAGCGATTTCGACCATCCTGGTATTGTTTCTTTGTCAGTTATGATGGTTAGTGAATATAGGCCTCGGTGACATAGCGTCTCATCATTACGTGGGTATTGAAATAATAGGCGTTTTTGCCGATGGCGTTCTTCATGACCCGGATCCAGCCACGATGATCTTTGTAGTACAGCGGGATGATCACCCGTTCGAGTTTATCATACATATCTTCGAGATCTCCATCAGCATGGCTGCTGTCGTCCTTAATATCATTCGGAGCCGGTCCGATGGCCCAACCGGTGACTCCTTCGATATGTCCTTCAATCCACCAACCATCGAGAACGCTGAAGTTGGGAACGCCATTCAGGGCGGCCTTCATCCCGCTGGTGCCCGAGGCTTCAAGGGGTCGCATGGGGTTGTTGAGCCATAAGTCGACGCCGGGGATAAACTGGGCTGCGGTTTCCATGTTGTAGTTTTCGAGATATACCAGGGAGATCTTGCCACGCATTTGTTCGGCTTGCTGGATAACCCGTTGAATGACCTTTTTCCCTTCGTTGTCCCGAGGGTGAGCTTTGCCGCCGAAGACAAACTGAAGCTTGCCGGCACCCATAGCAAGCAGGCGCTCCATATTGCTGAAAATCAGATCACCGCGTTTATAGGTGGCAGCGCGGCGGGCAAAACCGATGGTCAGCAGTTCAGGATCGAGTTGAGTGCCGGTCTGCTCATGGATATATTGAAAAAATAAGGCCTTGGCGCCACAGTGTGCGTCCCATATCTCATCGTCCGGGATGGTGTCGACCCGAACCAGCAGTTCCGGTTCGTTGGCCCAGCCAGGCAGATAACGGTTGAACAACCTGACCATGAAGGGAGAACACCAGGTGTAGGGATGGATGCCGTTGGTGATGGCGTGAATCTGAAAACCGGGGAACATATCCTGGGAGATCTGTCCGTGACGCTTGGCGACGCCGTTGATAAAACGGCTTAAGTTCATCCCCAGCATGGTCATGTTAAGATCATCCTCGCCGGCAAATTCCTTAAGGGTGGCCATGGGGATATCACCCGGCAGAACCTTTTCTACCAGATCGTAGGGGAAGCGGTCATGGCCGGCCGGAACCGGGGTGTGAGTAGTAAAAACACACTGTTCAGCGACCGCGCGGATGTTGATGTCGCTGAAATCATTACAATGGTCGCCCAGGTTCTGACGTGTGTGGTTGAGTAACTCAAGGGTCAGCAGACTCGCATGACCCTCGTTCATATGGTACTTTTTGATTGAGAAATTCATCGCTTGTAGAATCCGGGCGCCGCCGATTCCGAGGATGATTTCCTGCTTGAGCCGCAGCGCCTGATCACCGCCATAAAGGTGATCAGTGAGGTGGCGATCCTGATCGTCATTGCCGGGAATGTCGGTATCAAGAAACAGTACCGGAACTTCACCACCGGCAGGGCTTTTAACCCGGTACAGCCAGGCCTGGATTTTGACGTCGCGCTGTTCAATGCTGATCAGTGCTTTGTGGGGGAGCCGTTGCAGGTAGCGCTCCGGCTGCCAGTTGATATCGTGCTCATGCTGCCAGCCGGCGTGATCAAATTCTTGACGGAAATATCCCTTACGGTACAACAGGGTCACGGCAACCAGCGGGATGTTGAGATCGGCAGCACTTTTGATAGTATCGCCGGCAAGAACACCAAGGCCGCCGCTGTAGGTGGGGATGTCGGCATTAAGGCCGATCTCCATGGAAAAATAAGCGATACGTTGATTCTGGATATAGCTACTGCGCCGTTCCATGGGGGGCTCCTTGATGTTTCCTGGAGACGAACGTATCATCAGCGTTACAGTCCAAGAATAACAAAAGGGCTCTGAACCACAAGCGTTTCAGCTGTGGTTGTCAAATTCCTTCATCCAATAGCCGACTTGTCCGTACTGTTTCCTCGTCGCAACGTTGTTGGTCCCAGCCCAATTCTGCTGCCATCAGCTCAAGGACCCGGGGTGCCGCTGTTCGTGCTGCCGGGGTATCGACGATGGCCAGATGGGTGCGGCGTGCAAGGATATCGATGACGCGCTGTGCCAGTTCAAAACGTACGGCGTAGATCACTTCCGCCTCTAGGCAGGGGTGGCCGGCAACCAGGTGGCGCAGAGTGTCGGTACTTTGGCCCAATATCAGCAGCTGGTCGGCCTGGTCACCATAGCAGCGGTTAAGGTAGCTGGCGGTTTCTTCATCGAGGTTAAAGTGTTCGGCCAGTTCGGTACCACCGAGCAGATCAAAGTCGTTGCTGCCAACCAGGGGCAGATGGGCGGTCTGGCTGTCTTTTGTTGTCGGCTTCAGGGAAAAATGGTTGATGGCATAATCGACGGTGTCCTGAGCCATTTTGCGGTAGGTCGTCCATTTCCCCCCGGCCAGGGTCACCAATCCGGACGGGCCGGTTTGGAGGATATGGTCACGCGCCAGTCCAGCGGTATCACTGGCTGCCGGATCGGCAACCAGCGGGCGCAGCCCTGACCAGGTGGCCTTGATGTCACTGCGTTCAATCTGCAGGTCAAAGTAGCTGCGGGCATGGCGCAGCAGATAGTCGATTTCCGTATCAAGGGGGCGCGGGTGTTCACTCACGGACGCGGGTTCATCGGTAGTACCGATCAGGGCATGGCCTTCCCAGGGGAGGATGAAGAGAACGCGGCCATCCTCGGTTTTCGGGATCATCAGGCCGGTATCAGGCGGTGCAAAGCGCTGATCGAGGACAATATGGACGCCGCTGCTGGTGGTAAGCAGTGGTTTGGCCTGCGGATCATCCACTCTGCGGATGTTATCGACAAAGGGGCCGGCAGCGTTGATGACACCACTGCAGCTTAAGGACAGGATATCACCAGTCAGTTGATCGGTCAGGATTGCCCCTTCAATAGCTCCGGCTGATTTGACCAGGCCGGTCAGGGCCATATGATTGATGATGGTTGCTCCCTGCTGTTGGGCGGTCAGGGCGATGGCTAGGGTCATGCGGGCGTCATGGAACTGACCGTCATGGTACTGAACCCCAGCTTTGAGTCCCTCCGCTTTGAGCATGGGAAAGCGTTTAAGGGCTTCAGCGCGACTGAGCAGGTGGCTGTGGCCGATATGTTTTTTGCCGGACAGCAGATCGTAGAGTTTGAGGCCGGCGAAAACATAAGGGACTTCCAACCAGCTGTAGATCGGGGTCACCAGGGTCAGGCGATTGGACAGGTGACGAGCGTTGCGCAGCAGCAGGGCACGCTCGCGCAAGCCATCCCTGACCAGATTGTATTGGCCGCGATCAAGTTTTTTGACTGCTTTTTCCAGATAACGGACGCCACCGTGGATCAGCTTGGTGCTGCGTCCGCTGGTTCCTTCAGCAAAATCATTTTTTTCAACCAGCGCAACCTTCAGACCGCGACTGGCAGCATCAAGGGCCACGCCACAACCGCTGGCGCCGCCACCGACGACGAGTAGATCGTAGGGGGAATGTTGCTGCAGGTTTGAAAGGATTCTTTCTCTTTTCATGACCTCCTCTTGATAGCGTCGCAAAAACTCACCAACTGCTGCGTTGTTGCAACCCCCTCACGGCTTCGACGTACGTTAGTACGCCTCATTGTTCGACAATTGCGCGCCTTGCATTTGACGCTTTTTGCTTATCCATCGTTTCTAATGCTTTTTGCGAAAGCATCCATCCTGGGTTGTCTGTCCGGCTTTGTTTCTTGCCATAAGAATAATGCACAACCGCAATCAATGTTATACACTACATGGAACCGGAACAATTTTCATCGATCAAATGATATTTGCAGCTGAAGAGCAGATAATGGAGGTGACCATGACCGCAGGCCATATCCTTGCCATTGATCAGGGAACAACCAGTACCCGGGCGATGCTTTTTTCCGTGACCGGGCACTGTGACATTGTTGCCCAGCAGGATCTGCCACAACATTACCCGGCTGATGGTTGGGTCGAACACGATCCCCAAGACATCTGGCAGGCGGTGGTCAATGTCTGTCGTCAGGTGCTGGCGCAGGCGGCGCAAAAAGGGATTCAGGTTGCCGGAATCGGCATTACCAATCAGCGTGAAACCACGGTGGTCTGGGATCGTGCCACCTCAGAACCGGTTTATAACGCCATTGTCTGGCAGGATCGCCGCACGGCTGATTTTTGTGATGATCTGCGCCGAGCCGGACATGAGGAGCAGGTTACCAGCGCCACCGGTCTGTTGCTCGACCCTTATTTTTCCGCAACCAAGTTACACTGGATTCTCGATCAGGTGCCGGATGCACGTCAGCGCGCCGAGGCCGGTGAGCTGGCTTTCGGCACGATCGACTCTTTCTTGTTGTGGCGTTTGACCGGTGGCCGCGTGCATGCCACCGATGTCACCAATGCGTCGCGCACCATGCTGTACAATATCCATCAGTTGCAATGGGATACGCCATTGCTCGAATTGCTTCAGATTCCCGCTGCTTTGCTGCCTCAGGTAAAAGAATGTGCTGACGACTTCGGTACGACCGATCCGGAGTTGTTTGGAACGGCGCTGAGGATTGGCGGCATTGCCGGCGATCAGCAGGCGGCGGCTATTGGTCAAGGTTGCATCGATGCGGGAATGATCAAGAGTACCTATGGAACCGGCTGCTTCATGCTACTGAATACCGGCAACAAGGCCTGCCGCTCACAGCATCGGCTGCTGACCACCATTGCCTATCGTATCAATGGTGAAACCAGTTACGCTCTGGAAGGGTCGATCTTTGTTGCTGGTGCGGCGATTCAATGGTTGCGGGATGGCCTTAAATTGATCCGCAAAACCAAAGATATTGAAGAGCTGGTGGCGGCTCTGCCGTCCAACCGTGGGGTCTATATGGTGCCGGCCTTTACCGGACTGGGAGCGCCTCACTGGGATCCTCATGCGCGTGGCGCAATTTTTGGTCTGACCCGCGATACCGGGATTGCAGAGATTGCCCGAGCAACGCTGGAATCGGTTGGGTATCAGACCCTTGACCTGATGACAGCAATGAAAAAGGATGTGGCGACCGGTTCCTGGACTTTGCGGGTTGATGGCGGGATGGCCGCTAACGACTGGTTTCTGCAGTTTCTTGCCGATGTTCTCGATATGCCGGTGGAGCGCCCGGACAACACCGAAACCACAGCACTGGGTGCGGCCTGGTTGGCAGCAGTGCAGTTCGGTCTGCTGCCGTCCTTAAGTGCTGCTGCGGAACATTGGCAGTGCGCTGCCGGCTTTAGCACACAGATAGATGACGCTGACCGGACGAAGCTGTTGCGCGGCTGGGAGAGTGCGGTGTCGCGAGTAGCCAGTGAGAGGGAGTAGGACGTAGGTAGGTATCTGTTCAGCATCGGGCCTTCGGGTCCTATGCCAAGTTACGCTTTTCGTCATCCCTGAACGCTTGCTGTCGCCGTCCATGGTGAAAGACACCCTTGTCACAGGACCCGAAGACCCTGCGTAAGAATTGAGCTGAATAGTTACTTGGGGAGCGGCGATCAGGGCTTACGGGCGGCGAGGATGATTTTTCCTGAGAAGGTGCGTTTGGTCGGTCCATCAAGGTCCACAGCAACAGGAACAAGGTTACAGTTCTCCAGTAGTCCGATGATCTGCCGGCGGGTGAAGATCTGTTTGTGGCCATAACGGATGGTTGAATAAAAGTGGCTGAAAAACAGGGGAAGGGCGCCGCCACTTAAGCGATTGACGACCTGGCTGAGGCGGTAGCTGAAGACGCCGCGATCGGGGGTATCAAGACAGATCAGTCCTCCGGGTTTGAGTAGGGCCGCTGCTGCTTCCAGGGTAGCGCGGGGGGCATCGACGTGTTCAATTACGTCCCACAGGGTGATCAGGTCGAAGCTCTGGGGGTGGCCTGCTTGCCAGTAGTCATCCTTAACTAGTTGCAGTTTCAACTCCAGACCGTAGGTTTCAAGGGCATAGGCGCGGCGCAGGGCGCTTGGCTCAATCCCCAGGGCCGTTGCTCCCTGTTCCTGCGCCAGTTGCACAAACTGACCGAGCCCGGCACCGATATCAAGGGTTCGGATATTGTTTAAAGGGTTGAGCCGTTGAACCAGCTGCATGCGCAAGGGGTGCAGGTGCTTCCCCTCGTCGAGGCGGGATTCAATATAGCGGCGTCCAGCAGCACTTAAGCTGGCGTTTTCTTCCCCAGCAGCGCCGTCAAGGTGATTGAGGAAATGAAAATCGCAGTGTGGACAACGATAGATCGTTCCATTGCCGACAGGATAGGTCGGGGAGCAGCCATCCTCATAGCACAGCTTGCAGCGGTTGAAGGGGTCCTGGTCGGTCGACATGGCTATGATTGATCATAAAACCTGTCCTTGTGTCAATTGGTAAAACTGAACTAATGGAGCTGTTGTGATTCTTGGAGTAACCGGTAATATCGCGTCGGGAAAAAGCTTGGTCTGCCGTGAATTGGCCCGGCGTGGCGCAGTGGTAGTGGATGCCGATCAACTGGC
>Ga0102938_10002089_pt1 | contig 15186 bp, 9 predicted proteins | sample SalPonR2_B_D2_MG_FD_84516 | JGI IMG/M metagenome (GOLD analysis project Ga0102938, IMG submission 84516) | Salt pond soil microbial communities from South San Francisco under conditions of wetland restoration - Salt Pond MetaG R2_B_D2_MG | ecosystem: Environmental > Aquatic > Marine > Intertidal...
CGGATACCATGCTCGACAACGTTGTGCTGAAGGATTTGCTGGGAAAGCCCTGACGACGCCGATGCAACGGCGGGACGCAGTGCTGCGGGCGATGAAGGATCATCCTATCTCTCAGCGCCGGGCCTGCGTCCTGATCGGTGTCGATCCGAAGACGGTGCGGCGCGAGCGGCCGCCCGATAATCCGGATATCCGTCTGGAAATGAACAAGATCGCCGAGAAGCGGCGCCGTTTCGGCTACCGGCGCATCGGCGTTCTGCTGGAGCGCAAGGGCATGGTGATGAACGAAAAGAAACTCTACCGTATTTATCGCGAAGAAGGACTGTCGGTGCGCCGCAGACGTGGCCGTAAGCGGGCACGCGGCAGTCGGACACCAATGCCAGTGCCGCTGCGGCCGAACCAGCGCTGGTCCTTGGACTTTCTGTCCGACACCTTCGGAGCTTGCCGGAAGTTTCGTATCCTGGCAGTCAACGACGATTGCTGCCGTGAAAACCTCGCCCTGATTGCCGACACGAGCATCTCTGGGGCCAGGGTGGCGCGGGAGCTGGATGCGCTGGTCAGGATCTACGGAAAACCGGCATGCATCGTCTCGGACAATGGCACCGAGTTCACCAGCAAGGCGATCCTGAACCGAAGGTCCGCGAAGCGAAATGGGCCAACAAGAACGGTGTCGAATGGCATTACATCGATCCCGGCAAGCCGCAGCAGAACGGCTACATCGAGTCATTCAATGGCAGCCTGCGCGACGAATGCCTGAATGAGGAGATATTCGACAGCCTGGACGATGCACGGCGAAAATTGGGCCTGTGGCGCTACGATTACAACAATGTCAGGCCGCACTCATCGCTGGGCAACAAAACACCCGCTGAAGCGCGCCGAGCGCTTGAGCTCTCTGAGGGCTCCGCGCAAGGCGCGCTTGCCCAAGCCCCAAACGACAACTATCAACCCCAAGGACTCTCGTTATGAATGAGGGACGACCGGGGGGCAGGTCAAACAGGCTAACCCCAAATCGAGGATTTTTCAGGGGAGCAGGTCACGGGGCGCCAAGCGATTTGATCGCCCATGTCTTTCGCCGGCATCACCCGGGAGCTGCGCGTCAACCCCGGCGCCTGCCTCGTGTTCCGGATCGGCACCGGCGAGATGGACAACCTGTCCACACCCACCATCGCCCGCGTCGCGGCTGCCGCCAGCGTGCTCTGGTCATGAACCGTGACCCTGGCCCCGCGACCCGGACGGCAAGGAAAAGGCGTAGCCGATCCCGTGCACCGTGCGGATATAATGCGAGCGCCCCTGCGGGGCGGGCACCTTGTGCCTGAGACGGCTGACAAGGCTGTCAACGGCGCGATCGTGGCTTTCCCAGTCGCGCCCCTTGATCGCGTTCATCAACTGGTCCCGGCTCAGGACGTGGCCGCGATGGCGCAGCAACGCGGCAAGCAGATTGAACTCCGCGGTGGTCAGGCTGATCTCGCCGCCATCAGGAGCGTAGAACAGGCGGCTGCCAAGATCGAGGGTGTAGCCATCGAAATCGATGACACCGCCCGAAGACGCCCGTGTTTCCGACGCGGCGACCGGCTGTGCCGACACGTCCCGGTGCTGTTTCGTCCTGCGCAGCAGGGCATGCAAACGCGCCAGCACTTCGCGAATCCGGAATGGCTTGGTTATGTAATCGTCGGCCCCGATTTCGAGCCCGACCACGCGATCGGTCTCGGCGGCACGCCCGCTCAGGATGATCACCCCGCAAGACGGATCCTGCGCCAGTTCCTGGATAAGGGTGAGACCGTTGCCGTCCGGCAAACCAAGATCGACGATATAGATGTCGAACCGCTGTTCTGCCTGTAACTGCCGAAACGTCGCGATCGTCCTTGCGATCAGGACGTCGCACCCATCTTCCGACAGCGCATCATCGAGAAGCTTCGCAATCTGGTCGTCATCGTCGAGCAGAAGTACCTTTGGACGGCTCACGATTTCCCCCTGTCGTCACATTCCCGAAGCTCTCCTTCTACCCACTCAAAGCTTTCGCGCCTTTACACGCAAAAAGTGTAAATCTTTTGCATGCGTAAAACAAGTCCGGGCACCTGCCCGGGACATATCCGGCCGGCCCCGTTCGGCCCGAAACCCTGCGCCCGCGTGAGGAGGCCCCGGGATGTCCCCGTAAAGGCGGTGCGTCAGCCGCGCCGGCCACGATCGCCGGACGCGGATGCACCCGCGGCACTGCTCTGAAAACGGCCCGGCATCCGCGCGACCCGACGCTGTCGTGACACCACCCTCCGCGAAACCGCCGCGGCGCGGCGCGTCTCCGTTCGGAACGCCTCTGAACCGGACCCGCAGGACCGCATCCGGATCATCCCCAACACGATTTGGCATATCTGTGCGGAATTGTGGAAATCCTGCAAGATTTGCAACCCTCGCCCGACGAAATTCCAAGCGCGCGGCGAATGCCCGGAAAATTCGGCGGCTACTCGCCTTGCTCAGGACCGCAGACGCGGTTTTGGCAAGGGAGAAAGCCATGTCGATCATCGAGATCGGTGACCAGACAGACGAGAACAGTGGCACGACCGTCACAGAGGAAATGTTCGGTCTGAACGCGCTGTTCACCGTCAATGAACCCGACAAAACGCTCATCAATGCGAGGTATCAGGAGCTCGGGGCCACGAACCTGCGTTATCCCGGTGGATCGGTTACCGAATGGTATTTCGATATTTCGGATATCGACGGCGGAAGCCACGACCGGACAACCGGGTCATTCCAGGGCAACACGCAAACACTGACGCCGTTCACACGGTTCATCGAACTTGCCGGCGACGTGGATACAAGCGTCACCCTCGTGGTTCCAACGATCAACGGCTTCACGCAATCGGCGGGTGAGGCGCTGATTGACGGTGCCTACGGCCAGCGGGTCATTGATGCAGGCAATCTGGAGAACGTGTCAGAGTTCGTCCGGGCTGCTGTCGAAACCGCGCAGGCAAATGGTGTCAGGATCGACGCGCTTGAGATCGGCAACGAATTCTGGGGGTCGGGCCAGATGACCGCCGCCGAATACGGCGGGCTGGCGGCGGCGATGTCGCAGGTGATCTCCGACACTTTCGCCGACCTTGGCATTCCGACGTCGGAGCAGCCGGATATCGTGGTCCAGACAACGAGCTCCGCGGGGGTTTTCTCGCCGAGCCGCGACACGACCCTTCACGTCGACGAGGCGACGGGATTTGTTTACGCGCCCCATCAGTTGGGTAATCTGGACGCTGCCTTCATTGACGGGCTGACCGGGGTCACAGTGGACTCGCAGGGCACATCGCGCCCGCAGGTCCGCGAGATCATCGCCGCGTTCGGGCGCGAAAGCATTCCTGTGCAGGATGCGACCGGACAGATCACCGACCTGAAGCTGAAGGATGCCGCGAACGCCATCGATGGGGTGGTCGAGCATTATTATCTCGACGGCGGTTTCGATGCCGTGAATACCGAGGAACAATTCGGCTTCAGCCAGATGGACTTGTGGAATATCGCGCTGGAAGCGCGCGATGGCGCGCTTGCCGATCTCGATTACTACATCACGGAATGGAACACGCGGAAGAACGGCGATATCGACGTCGCCAACAATCGCGGTCTGCAACAGGTCTCCATGGGCGTGGAGATTTTCTATGAAATGGTCACGCATGATGTGACGGCCGCGCATTTCTGGCCCGTGATCTTCAATTACAGCAACTCTGGGACGCTGGTGTTCCAATCGGCAGAGTCGCTGACGCTTGCCGGCGAAGGTTTTGCCCTGATGAGCGAAAGCCTTGTGGGCCTGACGCCCGACATGGATTTCAGGGTGGCGGGCGAGGTCGCCATTCACGGGTTCGGCGACAACGACCGGCTGGTCTATTTCCTGTCCGAGCGAAGCGGATCGGAAAACCGGATGGAGCTCGACCTGAGCGCCGCCCTGACGCTCGACGCGGATTATTACCGGGTGTCCTGGACCGAGCTTTGGGACGGGGGCGCGGGCGGCACCGACGAAATGGCCCGCCCGGTCATGAGCACCACAGAGGTGACCGGACTGATGACCGCCGAGGATTTCGAGGCGTTTCTCGTGACGATGCAGGCATGGTCCGTCCTGCGCCTCGATATCGAGGGCGTCGATGCCGCGGATGCAGACGGCCTTCCCGCGGACGGCAGCGCCCCGCATGCGCGCCTCGTCGACGGGTCGGACGCCGATGACCGCATGCGCGGCGGCCTCGGGGATGACACCATCCGTGGCCTCTCGGGCGACGACAACATGAACGGATACGAGGGGAACGACGTCGTTTTCGGGGAGGCCGGCAATGATTTCGTCAAGGGCGGGTGGGGCAATGACACGCTCCGCGGCGGCGACAGCAACGACACGCTCACCGGCGACTGGGGCGCGGACGTGATCTTCGGCGATGCCGGCAACGATGTGCTGCAAGGCGGGGACGGCGCCGATACCCTCGGGGGCGGCGACGGCAACGACACCCTTCATGGCGGCAGCGGCGCGGATACGTTCATCGCCTCTTCCGACCCCGGCAGCACGGATGTCATCGCCGATTTCGTGTCGGGTGAGGACTTGCTGGATGTGTCCTCGTGGGGGGCCGGCTCCTTTGCGGAGCTCGATATCGACGCGGGCAGCAACCACATCGTCATCCGCACGACCGAGGCGGACCGCCCCGCCGTGCAATATCTCTCGTCTTGGAAATTCAAAAGCTTCGCGGACCCCGACACCGACGCGGACGCCGACCCGATCACGTTTCTGGCGGACGGGGGCGCGCGCCCCGCGATCCACTTGTCACTGCCCGTCGGCGGTGCGGCCCTCGCGGAGCGTGATTTCGTTTTCGCGCTGTCCCAAGACGGGGCCAATGCCACCGCGGGCACGAGGCCCGCACCGTCGCCGGATGAGGGCTCGATCCACACCGGCACGGGGGGCGATGACCTGTTCGAGATTGATAGCGCGCACGATACGATCGTGGACGCCGGAGCGGGCACGGACACCGTCAGAAGCACCGTGAATTTCACTCTGCGGCGGCACTCGGACGGCGATGATCTCGAGAACCTCTTTTTCGCGGGGGATGAGGGCCTCATCGGTGTCGGGAACTCTGCCGACAACATGCTCGCGGGCAACGGCGGCGACAATCACCTGAGCGGCGTCTGGGGACATGACACTGTCCACGGACTGGGCGGCGATGATACGATCGAGGGCGTCAATGGCGATGACTGGCTGTTCGGCATGGAGGGACAGGACGAACTGTCGGGCGGCAAGGGAAACGATACGCTCATCGGCGGTGCAGGAGATGATCTGCTGACGGGGGAGGCCGGCGATGACCTCCTTTTCGGCGGGACGGGGACCGACACGCTTGCAGGCGGAGAGGGGGCCGATCGCTTCGTGGTCTTCAGCGGCAAAGACGGGCAGGACATCATCAGGGATTTCACGCTCGGCGAGGATATCCTCGACCTGTCCTTGACCGGGGCGCGCGCGCTCGGGGGTCTGGACGTCGAGGTGACAGAGGACGGCTTGTTGATACAGGGCCCTGACGGCAGCGCTGTCGCACTTCCCGGCCTCGGCAGCGGCGACATCGGGATGCTGGCCGAATACGGAACCCTCTTCTCGGGACAGGATGGCGCGGCGGGCGAACCGGCAATCGCAACCGCCGGCACATATCACCCGCTGGCCAATGACATCCTGCCCGATCCGGTCGCGTATCAGGAGATTCTGGGCGGCGGGGCAAACGATGCGCTCTTTTAGGTCCGGCAAGCGGATATCCTGCCCGGGCCCCTTTCGCGCAGTGTCAGGGAAACCAAGGCTGGCACGCATGCCGAAAATCGCTTACAGAATCGGCATGGATGCAGCGTTCTCAGAAACGCTCCGGAACATGGTGCGTATCCTCGGCGCGCGGCAATCGCGCCCCGCGCCTGCGACACGGGGGTGATGCCATGACGCCTCCGACCATGACACCGGACATGATCGACACGCTCGACCTCTGTCCGACGGTCATGCTCGTCTTCGAGATAGAGGGCTTCGGGATCGTGGCCGCCAACGCTGCGGCGGTCGAAAAATACGGCTGTTCCAGAGAAGAGCTCACGTCCATGACGATCATGGACCTGCGGCCGCCGGAAGAGGTGCCGAGGATCGCCGCCCTTGCCAGCCGGATGATGGACGGGTCCGATGCCGCCGGGCGCTCGCGACACCTGACCCGCGCAGGCGAGGAGTTCATCGCCGAAGTGACGACCCGGGTGGTGGAGATGAACGGGCGGCTTTGCAAGCTGGCGGTCATCCACGATGTCACGCAACAGGTCGCACGCGAGGAGGAGGCGCACGCTTTGTCGGCGGCGGCGACGGAGCGAAGCCACGCCGCCGACGCGACAGCGCGGCATTTCGCAGAACTGTTCAACCTTGCGCCCGGGCGCTGCGCCATCGTCAGCCCCCGGAGTTTCGAGGTATTCGCGGTCAGCGACCGCTACCTCGACGCCATCGGGATGCAGCGCGCCGAGGTCATCGGTCAGCCGCTTCTCGGGCTGCTCTCGGGCCTGATCCCGGAGACCGGCGACGCTGTCACCGACCGCCTTCGCGACTCTTTGAACCGGGCCGCCCGGACCGGGTGCGACGACACGGTCGAGCCAGACGGGCTGGTCTTTGCCGGGCCTGACGCCGAAAGCGGCCCTGCCCCGGCCTGGAATGTGGTGCACATGCCGCTCAAGGGGCCTGACGGATCGGTCGCGTTCATTGTGCACTGCCTGCTGATGCCCCCCGCGGGCGCTACCGGCGCGGACGAGGACGGCGACGCCCGCGAACTGCACCGCGCCCTTGCAGCAAACCTGCAGGGGCTCGAGACGGCCGCACTGTCGCAAAGGCTGGTCGAACGCGAGGCGCTCCTGCGCACGACGAAACGGCTTCTCAAGGTGCATGTCTGGCGTCTCGACGTTGACAGCGGGCAGCTTGAGTGGACAGAGGGGCTGTTCGCGTTGTTCGGTCTTCCGGTCAGCGCCACGGCCCCCACGTTCGATGAATATGTCGCGATGGTTCATCCGGATGACCGCGACACGATGATCGCCAACTACACCGCCTTCGCCGAGAGGGGAGAACGGGATTTCACCTTTGCCCACCGGATCGTGCGGCCGGACGGGGAGGTGATCCATGTCAGGGGCGGTGCGGAGCAGATCACCGAGAACGGGCGCACGGTGCTGAGCGGTGTCGTGCAGGATGTCACCGACGAGGCCGAGGGCCGCGCCAGGGCAGAGCGCCGCGATTACCTGATGCGCGTGGCCGCAAGGATCGGCGGCATCGGCGGCTGGCGGGCCGACCTTGCCAGCAGGGTCGTGGAATGGTCCCCGGAGATCGCCCGCATCCACGAGACCCCCGAGACACGGCAGGTGGGATTGCAACGCGGGCTGGATTTCTACCCGCCGGAATTCAGGGACCGGATCAGCGCACGGTTCGATGCCTGCGCCGAACAGGGCACCCCGTTCGACGAGGTGCTGCAGATCATCACGGCCCGGGGCAATCGTGTCTGGGTCCGGGCCGTCGGCGAGGCCGAACACGATGAGCGCGACCGGATCGTTGCCGTCCGGGGGGCCTTTCAGGATCTCTCCGAAATCGTGCGGCTCGACGAGGAACGCCACGCGCTGCGCAACCGGCTGATCCGGACGCTCGAGGGCATAGGCGATGCCTTTTTCACGCTCGATCCGAAATGGCGGTTCACCTATGTCAATCAGCGTGGTGAGGCCCTGATGCGGCGCAAGCGCGAGGAGCTGCTGGGCAAGACCGTGTGGTCGCAATTCCCCGAGGCGCTCGGAAGCCGCTTCGAAACCGAGTATCGACATGCCGCCAAGTCCGGGGAAACGGTCGAGTTCTCGGACTATTTTCCCCCTCTCGATGCCTGGTTCCGGGTGACGGCCCACCCCTCGCCCGACGGTCTGGCCGTGTATTTCCGCGACGTGACCCGCGACCGCCTTCGCGATCAGAGCCTGCGGATGCTCAACGCCGCCGTCACGCGGATGGACGATATCCTGCTGATCACCGAGGCGAGCCCGATCGACGCCCCGGAGGGCCCGAAGATCACCTATGTCAACAACGCGTTCGAACGTCTGACAGGCTACAGCGCGGAAGAGACGATCGGCCGGACGCCACGTTTCCTGCAGGGGCCCGAAACCCGGCGCGATGAGCTTGACCGTGTGCGCGCCGCCCTGGAACGACAGGAGCACGTGCGCGCCGAGGTCATCAACTATACCCGTGACGGCCGCCCCTACTGGATCGAGATGGACATTACCCCGCTGGTCGACGCGGCGGGCAAGACCACGCATTTCGTCGCCCTGCAACGCGACGTCACCGACAGACGCAAGTGGGTGGAGGACCTCCGCCTCAGCGAGGAACGCTTCCGCCTGGTCACGGATGCCAGCAAGGACGTGATCTGGGACTGGGACGTGCGCAGTGGCAAACTGTGGTGGAGCGACAAGCTGCGCACGGTGTTCGGGCACGACACGAACGAGACACCGGCCCTCGCGACCGATGTCACAGCCTGTGTACACCCCGACGATATCGAAAAGGTGGGCACCGGGCTTGATCGGATCGTCCGGGGCAACGGCGACGTGTGGCAGGAAGAGTATCGATTCCTGCGGGCTGACGGTCGCGTCGCCTATATCCGTGACCGTGCCGTCGTCCTGCGCGACGACGAGGGCCGTTCGATGCGCGTGATCGGCAGCATGGTCGATGTGACGCAGGAACGCGAAAGAGAGGCCATCCTGCGCCATTCCCAGAAGCTCGACGCCATCGGCCAGTTGACGGGCGGGGTTGCGCACGATTTCAACAATCTTCTGACCGTCATGCTCAACAATGGTGATTTCCTCGTTGAAAAACTGCAAGGGCGGCAGGATCTGCGCGCCATGGCAGAGCAGATCGTGGGCGCCGCCGAGCGCGGTGCGGAACTGACGACCCGGTTGCTCGCCGTCGCCCGGCAACAACCGCTCTCGCCACAGGTGACCGATCTGAACGCGACCGTGCGCTCGATGGAGCCGCTTTTGCGGCGCACGCTTGGCGAGGACATGGAAATGGAGGTTGTTCTCGCCAACGGGCTCTGGCTCGTGGAAATCGACCCCGGTCAGCTCGAGGCCGCGCTGCTCAACCTCACGCTCAATGCGCGCGATGCCATGCCTTCGGGGGGCAAGCTCACCGTGGAGACGTACAATACCCGGATGGATGCGGGAACGGCTGCCCTGATCGACATAGAAGAAGGGCAGTTTGCCGTCGTTGCCGTGACCGATACCGGCAGCGGCATGTCGCAGAAGGTCAGGGACCGCGTGCTGGAGCCGTTCTTCACCACCAAGGCCGAGGGAAGCGGCCTCGGATTGCCGATGGTGTTCGGTTTCACCCGTCAGTCCCACGGGCATCTCAAGGTCTACTCCGAGCCGGGCGAAGGCACGACGATAAAGCTCTATTTCCCGCGATCGGACGCCGGAGAGGTCGAAACACCGGATGACGCGCAGATCGCGGACGTTCGGGCAGGCCAGGGCCAGCACATTCTCGTTGTCGAGGACGATCCGCATGTCAGGCAGAACGTCGTGTCCATGATCACCAGCCTGGGCTACCGGGTGACAGAGGCGCGGAACGCAGCAGAGGCTCTCGAGGTGCTGGACGGCGGCGAGGATGTCGCGCTGCTGTTCACCGATATCGTCATGCCGGGCGGCATGAACGGCCACGAGCTGGCCCTCGCCGCGCGGGAGCTCCGGCCCGATTTGCGCGTGCTTTATACCTCGGGCTACACCAAGAATGCGATCGTCCACCAGGGTCGTCTCGATCCCGGGGTCGACCTCCTGTCCAAGCCCTATCGCAGCCAGGACCTCGCGCAGAAGCTGCACCAGGTTCTGACGGACAGCCCCGCGCGACGCTGACGCGCCGCAATGCCGCCCGCGCTGTCACAGGAGCCCGGCAGGAACAACGGTGACACAGACACCGTACATTTTTGCACATCGCGGGGACGTTTTCTGAGATCAGGACCAAAAGATGGCGAAAACCGGGCCTCATGCAGGTATCGTCGGCAACTGGGCCGGCGCACATACCGGGGGTTAAGGAAAATGACCAGGACGATGCTCGTTGGTGCCGACAGGGCACTTCTCAATGAAACCGCGGATTTTCTGCGCGAGGCCGGCAGCCAGGCTTTGGTCGTCGCCGATGTCGCACGTGCCGAAAGGGAAATCTCGAGGTTTCGGCCCGAGATGATCGTGGTCTCGCTCGACGATGCCGAGGCCAATGGCTGGAAATTCATGTTCCGGCACGGATTCAACGGCGGCGCGAAGGTCATCGCGACGACGGCCAATGGGGACGCGTCTCAGGAGCTGACGGTCCTGCGCCTCGGGGCACAGGATTACATCCGCTTGCCGGTGCCGGCCGAAGTTCTCTCTGCACGCATCACGTCCCGCGCGGGCCCGAACGGCGATGCGCGCGCCTGCGCAACCGAACAAACCCTGAAGGTCGAGGGCAAGCGCGGCACCCTGGTTCTCGACAAGGGGCGTTTCCAAGCATTCTGGCTGGACTCGGAACTGGTGCTGACCAAGACGGAATTCGATCTGCTCTTTGCGCTGGCGCGTCATGACGGCCTTGTCAAATCGCGCGAACAACTGATCGAAACGATCTATGACCACAGCCAGCAATGCGCGGTCAATGATCGCAACATCGACAGCCACGTCAAACGCGTCCGCAACAAGTTCCGAAAGATCGACCCGCTCTTCGACGGAATAGAGACGGTCTATGGCATAGGCTACAAGCTGAAGATCGACCGGACGTGCCGTGTCAAGCCTGCCCCGCTGCCGGTTCACCGCCTCCGGTCTGCCGGAGCGTCGCACGACAAGGCGAGGCCAAGGGTCGTCAGCATGACGCACGCGGCCTTGCAGACGGCTGGAATGTAGCGGCGCGGTAACGCCTCGGGGACATGAACAGCGCGGCGCAACGGGCTTGCGCCGCGTCACGGAACTGTCTATGCCGCGATGCAGCGAACGTGGACCCGGAATCATCTCCGGGTGGCTCTTCCGGCCGCCGATCCGCCGGACAACGACAGACAACCGTGCGGATGCACACCGGCTGCGGGCACACGGCCCGGCCGGTCCCGGATACCATGACATGATTTCATTCGATGCCTATCGCGGCCAGTGGCTCGGACACGTGCGCGGCGATCTCCTGGCTGGCCTGGTCGTCGCGCTGGCGCTCATCCCCGAGGCCATTGCCTTTTCCATCATCGCCGGCGTCGATCCAAAGGTCGGCCTCTACGCCAGTTTCTCGATCGCCGTGATCATCGCCATTACCGGCGGCAGGCCCGGCATGATCTCTGCGGCAACCGCAGCGACCGCCGTGCTGATGATCACGCTGGTGAAAGAGCACGGCTTGCAATACCTCCTCTCGGCCACGGTCCTGGCCGGCCTGCTGCAGATCGCGGCCGGCGTTCTCAGGCTGGGCTTCGTCATGCGCTACGTGTCGAAATCCGTCATGACCGGCTTTGTCAACGCACTCGCCATCCTGATCTTCATGGCGCAACTGCCGGAACTCGATCCGCGCGCGGTGAACTGGCTGACCTATGTGCTGGTCGCCGCCGGTCTCGCGATCATCTATCTCTTTCCACTCCTGACAACGGCGATCCCGTCACCGCTCGTCAACATCGTCGTCCTCACCGCGCTGGCCTTCGCGCTCGGGCTCGACGTGCGCACGGTGGGCGACATGGGAGAGTTGCCCGACACGTTGCCGGTCTTTCTTGTCCCGCAGATTCCGCTCACCTTCGAGACCCTGATGATCATCCTGCCCTATTCGGTGGCGGTGGCCGTCGTCGGCCTTCTGGAAAGCCTGATGACCCAGACCATCGTCGATGACCTTACGGATACCAGGTCGAGCCGTTCGCAGGAGATGGTCGGGCAAGGTATCGCCAATACCGCCACCGGGTTCATCGGCGGGATGGCGGGCTGCGCGATGATCGGCCAGTCGATCATCAACGTCAAATCCGGCGGGCGCGGGCGGCTGTCGAGTTTCACGGCGGGCGTCTGCCTGCTGTTCATGGTGGTCGTTCTGGGCGATCTGGTCAGCATCATTCCCATGGCCGCGCTTGTGGCGATCATGATCATGGTCTCGATCGGGACGTTCTCGTGGTCGTCCATCAAGGCGCTGCGCACCCATCCGCGCTCTTCCTCCGTGGTGATGATCGCCACGGTCGTGACCGTGGTCTACACCCACAACCTTGCCATCGGTGTTCTGGTCGGTGTGCTGCTTTCGGGTATCTTCTTTGCCGGCAAGATCGCGCAACTGTTCCGGGTCCGCTCGGAGATCGGCGATGACGGGCGCGTGCGCACCTATCACGTCGAGGGTCAACTCTTTTACGGGTCGGTCGAGGATTTCATGGATGCCTTCGATTTCAGCGAGGCACCGGAGCGCGTCGTGATCGACGTGAGCCGCGCGCATATCTGGGATATCAGTTCCGTTCAGGCGCTTGACATGGCGATACTCAAGTTCCGCCGCGACGGGGCCGAGGTCGAGGTCGTCGGCATGAACGACGCGACGGAGACCCTCGTCGATCGCCTGGCCATCCATGACAAGCCCGGTGCAATGAACACCTTGCTGGACCATTGAGGGAGGGGATGACGATGGGCACGAAGATCATCGCACTGGTGGACGGATCGATATATTCCGAAAGCGTCTGTCATCACGCGGCCTGGATCGCAAAGAAAACCCGCTCGCCGGTGGAATTGATCCACGTTCTCGGTCGCCGCGGCGGCCCCGAGAAACAGGATCTGTCGGGTTCGATCCGCCTCGGGGCACGGACGAAACTGATGGAGGAACTGGCCGAGCTGGACGCGCAGCGCGCCCGGCTGGTGAGCCATCGCGGTCGCGCGGTCCTCGAGGATGCGCGCATGATCGTTGATCAGGACGGCATCACCGAGATCACCACGCGGCTGCGCCACGGGGATATCGTCGAGTCGATCACGGAAATCGAAGAGGATGCCCGGGTCATCCTGATCGGCAAGCGCGGCGAGGCGGCGGATTTCGCCAAGGGGCATCTGGGCTCGAACCTCGAGCGCATCGTGCGCGCGGCCCACAGGCCGGTCTTTGTCGCATCGCGCGCGTTTCAGCCGATTGACTCGGTGCTTGTCGCCTATGACGGCGGCAGCTCGTCGATGAAGGCGGTGGATCATATCGCGCGCAGCCCGCTTTTTGCGGGCCTCAAGGTCACGGTTGTCACGGTCGGCAGCGAAACCCCCGACATCAGGAAGGGGCTGGAAGATGCCGGGGCATTGCTCAAGTCGGCGGGCATCGCGGCAAGGACCCGTATCATCGACGGGCAACCGGAAACCGAGCTCGGCGCGCTCGTCGAGACCGAGGGCTTCGGCATGGTCGTGATGGGGGCCTATGGCCACAGCCGTATCCGCAGCCTCGTGATCGGCTCCACCACGACCGAGATGGTGCGCAGTTGCAAGGTGCCCGTCGTCCTGATGCGGTGATCGGCATGGCGGGGCGCGCCTTGCCGGCTCTCCGCGTATCGCTTCGCCGAATGCTGCCGGCACGGCCCACACCGACCGGTCACGACGGGTGGAAACGTGACCTTCGATATGTATAATGCGGGTTCGTCAACCAACGAGCCCATGAAACAGGGAAGGTCCAACCATGCGAAAACTCTCTGCCATCCTCCTGTCGGCCGCGTTCTCGACGGCCGTCGCGACGGGTGCCTCGGCGCAGGACCCGGTCAAGATCGGCATGATGCAGGGCTTCACCGGCCCGACCGAATCGCTTGTGAAGCCGATGGCACTGGGCGGCGAAATGGCCATCCAGGAGGTGTCGGACAGCGGCGTCTTCCTCGGTGGTCGCGAAGTCGTCACGGTGCGCGGTGACAGCACCTGCATCGACGCCGCCGCCGCCACCGCCGCGGCCGAACGCCTGATCACCTCGGAGAATGTCCACGGCATCAACGGGGCGACCTGCTCGGGCGCCACCACGGCGGTGCTCAACAACGTGGTGCGCGCCAACGGCATCGTCATGATCTCGCCCTCGGCCACCTCGCCCGCGCTGTCGACGATCGAGGATGGCGGCTTCTTCTTCCGCACCGCCCCCTCGGACGCGCGCCAGGGCCAGATCATCGCCGACATCCTGGAGCGTCGCGGCATCTCTTCGGCGGCGCTGACCTATACCAACAACGACTATGGCAAGGGCCTTGCCGATGCGATCCAGGCCGCCTTCGAGGGGAAGGGAGGCGAGATCACCGCGGTCGCGGCGCATGAGGACGGCAAGGCCGATTACTCGGCCGAGGTCGGCACGCTCGCCTCTGCGGGCGGTGAGGTGCTGATCGTCGCGGGTTATCTCGACCAGGGCGGCAAGGGCATGATCCAGGCGTCGCTCGATACCGGCGCCTTCAGCAAGTTCGTGCTGCCCGACGGCATGGTCGGCGAGGCGCTGACCGATCACTTCGGCACGGCGCTCGACGGCTCCATCGGCACCAACCCGGGCACCGACAGCCCCGGTGCATCGATGCTGGCCGAACTGGCCCAGGGCAGGGATTTCAAGGGCGATGACCCTTACGTGCCCGAGGCCTATGACGCCTCGGCGCTGATCCTGCTCGCCATGCAGGCGGCCCAGTCGACCGACAGCGCAGACTACAAGGACAAGATGTTCGACGTCGCCAACGCCCCGGGCGAGAAAATCTATCCCGGCGAGCTGGCCAAGGGCCTCCAGATCCTCGCCGATGGCGGCGAGATCGACTATGTCGGCGGCACCGCGCTGGAGCTGATCGAGCCCGGCGAATCCGCCGGCAGCTTCCGCGAGACGGTGGTGAAGGACGGCAAGTTCGAAACGGTGATGTATCACTGAGGGCATCGCAGGACCGGATCCTGCCGTCCGAGGGAACGGTCGGGGCGTTTGATCCCCGACCGTTCCTTCTTTACCGGGAACCAGACCATAACCGGGACAGATTGAATGATAACGGTCGAAAACGTCGCCAAGAACTTTGGCGGCATCCGCGCGGTCGATGGCGTGTCACTGTCGATCGGGGAAGGCTCGATCACCGGGCTGATCGGCCCGAACGGCGCGGGCAAGACCACGCTGTTCAACGTGGTGGCCGGCGTTCTCAAGCCGACCTCCGGCAGGGTCACGATGGCGGGCGAAGACATCACCGGCCTGCCCCCGCACACGCTGTTCCACAAGGGCCTGCTGCGCACCTTCCAGATCGCGCACGAGTTCAGCTC
>Ga0102938_10002099_pt1 | contig 15154 bp, 12 predicted proteins | sample SalPonR2_B_D2_MG_FD_84516 | JGI IMG/M metagenome (GOLD analysis project Ga0102938, IMG submission 84516) | Salt pond soil microbial communities from South San Francisco under conditions of wetland restoration - Salt Pond MetaG R2_B_D2_MG | ecosystem: Environmental > Aquatic > Marine >...
CCGACGTCTGCTTCGCCCCGGTGCTCACGATGAGCGAGGCGGCCGAGCACCCCCACAACGTCGAGCGCCAGACGTTCATCGACGTCGCCGGCACGATGCAGCCGGCACCGGCCCCACGCTTCAGTCGGACGCGGGCCGAGGTGGCCAGTCCGCCGGCCCACGCAGGCGCGAACACCCGAGAGGTGTTCGAGGCCTGGGGCGTCGACGCCTCCGCGATCGATGCCTGGACCGAGGCGGGAGCGATTCGCCAAGCCGGCTGATTGGATTCGTCGGATGTCGACGCTCGTCTGCTTCCACGCCCATCCCGACGACGAGGTGATCAGCACCGGCGGCACGATCGCCCGAGCCGCCGCCGAAGGGCATCGGGTGGTGCTGGTCGTGGCGACCAACGGCGACCATGGTGAGGTGCCCGACGATCTCGGCCCGAACGAGACCCTCGTCGACCGCAGGCGCGCGGAGACCGAGGCATCGGCCCGAGTGCTCGGCATCGACCACGTCGTGTGGCTGGGATACACCGATTCCGGGATGACCGGGTGGGAGCAGAACGACGCTTCGAACAGCTTTCACCTCGCCGACCCCGACGAAGCAGGGGCGAAGCTCGCCGATGTGCTGCGAGCCGAAGCGGCCGACGTCCTCACGATCTACGATTGGCACGGCAACTACGGCCATCCCGATCACATCGCCGTGCACCGGGTCGGCCTGGCGGCATCGCGGCTGGTGCCCGAGGTGCGGGTGCTCGAAGCCACGATGAATCGTGACGCCTTCGTGAGGATGGTCGAAGCCGCACGCGAGGCCGGTGAGACGATGGGCAGCCCCGACCCAGAGGCCGACGAGTTCGATCCCACCGGCCCGGCCGACGACGGCAATCCGATGGGGATGCCCGAGGCGGAACTGACCCTGTCGGTCGACGTCTCGGCCCACCTCCACGCCAAGCGCGATGCCATGCGGTGCCATGCCAGCCAGATCGAGGACACCTCGTTCTTCCTGCAGATGCCCGACGAGGCGTTCGCATCTGCCTTCGGCACCGAGTGGTTCATCGAACACGACACGCAGCCACCGGTGCGTGTCGGCTGGATCTTCGACTGAGGGACGACCTGCGAGAATTTCGGCGCTCCAATTGCGACCTGTTCGCAAAGTGGCCTACCTTCCAGCGATGGCTCAACGATCCCGTTTCCGGTTCCTCGCCGCCATTGCGGTGTCTTCGCTCGTCGTCGCCGCCTGTGGCAGTGACGACGACGACGGTGGCACCAACGACGACAGCGGCGGTACGGACACCGTGGACTCGGGTGATCCGGCGACGACGGAGGATGAGGGAGCCGATGCCGCTGCTGGATCGGTCGACGAACTCGTCATCGCGATCGGCGGCGACGAGACGAGCCTCAACCCCTACACCTACGTCACCGGCTACCCGGGATGGAACCTGCTCGGCCTGATCCACGACAGCTTGCTCGTGCTCGACGAGACCAACACCGCACGACCGCTTTTGGCGACCGACTGGACCACGAGCGACGACGGCCTCGTGTGGACCATGTCGCTGCGCGACGATGTCACGTGGCACGACGGTGAGGCATTCGACGCCGACGACGTTGCCTTCACGTTCGACTACGTCGCGGAGTTCGTGCAATCGCGCTGGACGCCAGGTGTCGCCGCTGTCGACAACGTCGAGGTGCTGTCGCCGACCGAGGTGGAGATCACCCTCACCTCCGCCAGCCCGGACTTCGCCGTCCGCCCGCTCGCCGACATGCCGATCCTGGCCGAGCACGTGTGGGCCGATGTCGACGACCCCGACAACTCGGGGATCGAGCAGAACATCGGCACAGGCCCCTACGTCATCGCCGACTACACCGTCGACCAGTCGTACCGACTCGAGGCCAACCCCGACTACGCCATGGGGACCCCGGTGGCCGAGACCGTGTTGCTCGCGGTGATCCCCGAGCCGTCCACGGCGTTCGCGGCGCTGCGCGCCGGAGAGGTCGACATGGTCTCGAGCATCGTCGAACCGCAGCTCGTCGCCGAGTTCGAGGCCGACAGCGAGCTCACCGTGTCGAGCGGACCCGGTTTCGCGTCGACCATGCTCAACATCAACAACGAGCGCCCGCCCCTCGACGATCCGGAGGTACGTCGGGCGATCGGTCTGGCGATCGACCCGACGGAACTGATCGACACCGTGCTGCTGGGAACCGGGACTGCTCCCAACCCGGGGTTCCTCCATCCCGAGGGCCCGATCACGGCTGATGCCGGAACGCACGTGTTCGACCCCACCGAGGCGGCGAGCATCCTCGACGACCTCGGTGCCACGGCCGGAGACGACGGGGTCCGGGTGCTCGGTGGCGAACCGATGCGGTTCGAGTTGCTCGTGTACGCCGACAACCCGTCGCGAATCCGCAGCGCCGAGATCATCAGCGAACAGCTCGCTGCGGTCGGCATCGCTGCCGAGGTGGCCACGCTCGACGCGGAGACCGTCGACGAGCAGATCTGGCCCGGCTTCGACGTGGCCAACGGCCGCGACTACGACCTCGGCATGTGGGGCTGGAGCGCACCCGTCCAGCTCGATGCAGGCCGGTACGGCGCGCTGCTCCACTCAGATCCCGAGATCGGTACTCTCAACGTGGTGGGCCTCGATGATCCTGACGTCGACGCCCTCGTCGACCAGGTCAACGCCGCGGCGAGCTCGGAGGAGCGCGCCGAGTTCGTCGGCGAACTCGAGACGCTCCTGGCCGAGGTGCGCCCGTTCGTCATGCTGTACTACCAGGACGGTGCGTACGCCTACCGCGCCGACGTCTTCGACGGCTGGGTGTACCAGAACGGCCAGGGACCGCTCGGCAAGCTGTCGCTCGTGACGCCGAACTGACCGACGCTGCATGCGGAGCACGCTCCAACGCGTCGGCCTGACCGTCTCGGTGCTCCTCATCGCGGTCGCCCTCAACTTCGTCATCCCCCGTCTGATGCCCGGGTCGCCCCTGCGGGCCATCGCCGGCGGGGGCGACGTCGGTGAGCTGACCACGGCGCAGCGCGAGGAACTCCTGGCCCAGTACGGCCTCGACGACCCGTTGTGGGTGCAGTTCCGCGACTATCTCACCGGGATCCTTCGTGGCGACCTCGGGACCGCGCTGAGCGACGGCCGCCCCGTCACCACGCACATCGGTGAGCGGATCTGGTGGACGATGCTGCTCGTCGGTACCGCCCTCCTGATCACCACCGTGCTGGGGGTCTTGCTGGCCACCGTGCTCACCACCAGCCGCCGCAAGCGTGCCGACACCACCGGGATGACGACCAGCATCTTCTTCGACGCGCTCCCACCGTTCTGGGTCGGCATGCTGCTGATCCTCGTCTTCGGCGTGACGCTCGGCTGGCTGCCGACGTTCGGTGCACAGTCGTTGACGGGAGGGGGTGGCGTGCTCGACATCGTCGAGCATCTCGTCCTGCCCGTCGCCACGCTGGTGATCACCGGGCTCGGCCAGACCTATCTCGTCACCCGGTCGTCGCTGGTCGGTGTGCTCGGCAGCACCCATCTCGCGCACGCCCGCGCCCGCGGCATCCCCGAACGGCGGCTCCGCTACGGCCACACCCTTCGCGCCGCGGCGCTCCCGATCCACACGCTCGTGCTGCTCGAGGTCGGCTGGCTGGTCAGCGGCGCCGTGGTGGTCGAAACCGTGTTCGCCTATCCCGGACTCGGCCGGCTCGTGTTCGAGAGCGTCCAGGCCCGTGACTACCTCTTGCTGCAAGGTGCGTTCCTCTTGCTCACCTTGACCGTGATCGGCGCGAACCTGATCGCGGACCTCACGTACCAGTTCATCGACCCGCGCACCCGGACGCGAGCGACATGACCGTCACGTCCGAACCGACCGTCACCGGCGCGACCGGTGTCGTCCCGTCACGGCCGACCGGTGCGCCCGGACGTCGACGGCGCTGGCCGCTCGGCGTCGTCGGCACGGTCGGGCTCGGCCTGTTCACGACATTCGTGGTCGTCGCCGTCACTGCGCCGTGGATCGCCCCATTCGGTCAGACCGAACGGCCCGGCACCCCGTTCGGCCGCCCCGACTCGACGCACTGGCTCGGCACCGACGATGTCGGCAAGGATCTCTGGTCGCTGCTGCTCTGGGGCGCCCGCACCTCGCTGGCCATCGGGCTCGGCACGGCAGTACTGGCCGTCGGGTTCGGAGCGATCGTCGGCGCAACTGCCGGATCGCGTCAGGGATGGACCGATGTCGTGCTGATGCGTTTCGTCGACGTGATGCTCGCCCTTCCGTTTCTTCCGCTGCTGATCGTCGCCTCGACCTTCGCCGGCCGCGGCATCACCACCCAGATCGTGTTGATCGCCGCGCTCACCTGGGCCCGCCCGGCTCGTCTGATCCGATCCGCCGTGCTCGAGGCCCGCAGCCGCGGCCACGTCGAGGTGGCCGAAGGCATGGGTGCCACGCGTACACGACTGCTCTGGCGTCACCTGTCGGTCGGCGCGGTGCCCCTGCTCATCCCGTTGTTCCTGCGGGCGGCGATGGGTGCCATCCTGCTCGAGGCATCGCTCGCCTTCCTCGGCCTGGGCGACCCGACCCGGGCGAGCTGGGGCACGACGTTGTTCTGGGCCAACGCGCGCAGTGCCTTCCTCACCGACGCGTGGAGATGGTGGGTGCTGCCGCCCGGCATCGCGATCTCGCTGCTCGTCGTGTCGCTCGGCTTGATCGGTGTCGCGATCGAACGGCGCATCAACCCGTCGCTGGCGGTGAACTCGTGACGATTTCGGACACCTGCCGAGTGCCGGACGCCGGCACCCGCCGCGCCGGACTGCAGATCCGGGGTCTGCACGTCGGCTATCGCACCGACCGAGGAGTGCTGCAGGCTCTACGTGGCGTCGACCTCGATGTCGAGCCCGGTGAGCGTGTCGGGCTGGTCGGCGAGTCGGGCTCGGGGAAGACCACGGTGGTCTCGGCGCTGTTGGGTCTGCTGCCGGCAGATGCCCGAGTGACCGGTGAAGTCCACCTCGACGGCGACGTCCTCCCCATCGACGAACGCACGCCGGCAACCGCGGCGGCGTGGCGGGCCGTGCGCGGTCGGCGCCTCGCTGCGGTGCCCCAGGGCGCGATGTCGGGTTTGCACCCAGCACATCGTGTCGACCGGGAAGTCGCCGAGGTGATCACCGTCCACACCGGCGCCGACCGCGGTGCGGCACTCGAACGTGCACACGAGCTGCTCGACCGGGTCGGCCTCGGCGGGCGGGCGACCCACTCGTTCCCGCACGAACTCTCCGGTGGGATGCGTCAACGGGTGGCGCTCGCGGCCGCGCTCGCCTGCTCGCCCGAAGTCCTGATCGCCGACGAGCCGACCGTCGGTCTCGACGCCGTCACCGCGGCGCGGTTCCTCGAGCTGCTCCTCGAACGGCAGGCGGACGATGGCTTCGGGCTCCTGATCGTGTCGCACGACCTCCGCACCGTGCACGGCGCCTGCCATCGTCTCGCCGTCGCATACGCCGGCCGCATCGTCGAGAGCGCGCCGACCGATCGGCTCGTCGAGGCGGCCGTCCATCCCTACGCGTCCGGGCTGCTCGCCGCCGCACCGTCGCTCTCCGATGGTGGCTGGTCGGCCATCCCGGGGACAGCGCCGGATCTCGTCGAACCGCCGATCGGCTGTGCCTTCGCCGTCCGCTGTCCGCACACCCGCGACGAGTGCAGTGGGACGTCTCCGACACCCGTTGCCATCGGCGAGCATCGGGTCGAATGCCATCTGGTCGGTACCGACACCGACCTGGGCGAGCTCGTGTCGGCGGCGGTCACGGAGTTTCCCACCGTGGAGCGGCGACCCGCAGGAGCGGTCGGCGAGCCGATCGTCATCGTTACCGGGCTGCACAAGACGTACCGGTCGCGACGCTGGTTCACCCACACCGACACCGAGGCCCTCGTCGACGTCGATCTCGAGTTGCGCTCCGGTGAGATCGTCGGGCTCGTCGGCTCGAGCGGATCGGGAAAGTCGACGCTCGCCCGGACGCTGTTCGGTCTCGTCACACCGGACTCCGGCAGTATCGTCGTCGACGGCGAACAGTTGGTCGGGATCGGTCGGCGAGATCTCCGACGGGTCCGGCGACGGCTCGCACTGGTCCACCAGGATCCGTACGGGTCGTTGCACCCGGCGATGCCGGTGGTCGACCTGGTCGCCGAGCCGTTGGCCATCGACGGCATGTCGCGCCCCGAGCGTCGCCGGCGGGCACTCGAAGCGCTCGCACTCGTCGGGCTCGACCCCGCCGGCGATCTGGGTGACCGCCGTGCCGGTCAACTCTCCGGCGGCCAGCGACAGCGAATTGCTCTTGCTCGGGCGCTGGTGTCCGAACCGGTGGTGATGGTACTCGATGAGCCGATGTCGATGCTCGACGCGTCGGTACGTGCCGGCATCGCTCAGGCGCTGCTCGACGTGCGCGACGCAGTCGACCTGGCGATCGTGGTGATCACCCACGACCTCGCCGAGGCGACTGCGACATGTGATCGAATCATCGTGCTCGACCACGGTCGCGTCGTCGAGCAGGGTGCGGTCGCCGATCTGCTCGTCGAGCACTCGCATCCCGCGACGCGCCAACTGTTCGAGCTCGCCGCCGACCCCACCCGAGCACCGATCGTCATGTCGTCTCCGTCGGAAGGAGAACCAGGCCATGTCCGAACTTCCTGACCGGCCCGAGTTCACCGCCGGACTGCGTGTCGTCGCCCGGCTCTGTCGCCCGGCCAAGCGCCGGATGATCGTGTCGAGCGCGCTCGCGATCGTGTCGACGGCGTTCGAACTCGTCCCGTTCGTCGTCCTGTTCCTCGCACTGCGCGACCTGGTCGACGGCACTGCGACGACCGGAGGGTTCGTCACCCTCGCCGCGATCGCAGCGGCATCGTCGGTCGTGCGATTCGTCCTCTGGAGCCGGGCGCTCCACATCTCCCACGTGGCGGCGTTCGACATCGTTCGCGACCTGCGCCTCGACGTCGCCCGCAAGCTCGCCACGTTGCCGCTCGGCTGGTTCTCCCGCCGTCACAGCGGTCAGGTGCAGCGAGCGCTCACCGAGGACGTGCAACGACTCGAGGTGTTGCTCGCCCACGCCATTCCGGAGTTGGTGTCGGCGGTGTGCTTCTGGGTGGTGGCCGCGATCTGGCTGCTGGCCGTCGATCCGTTGCTGGCGCTCGCCGCCCTCGTGTTCGCACCGATCGCCTTCTTCGTACTCTGGCTCGGTCTCAGGGACCGCTCCGACGACGTCCGCCGCAGTACAGCCGCGAGCGACGAGCTGCACGCGAGCGCCGCCGAGCTGCTGCGTCATCCGCACGTGCTCCGACTCTTCGATGCGCACGGTGCGGTGACGGCACCCACCCGGGCAGGCATGGACGCCCACGAGGCGGCCGAGGTCCGTTGGTCGACGAGCTACGCCACGCTCGGGACGGCGTTCCGCACGCTGATCACTGCGGACTTCGTCGCGGTGCTTCCCGTCGGCGTCTGGCTCCTCGTCGACGGGCGCGTCGATGTCACCTCGCTGCTCTTGGTGCTGTTGCTCGGTGCCGGGGTCCACCAACCTCTCGAGCGGGCCTACCGCCTCGGGTTCCGGCTCTCGTGGATCAGCTACGGCGCGGCCGTCGTCGACGAGATGCTCCGAGCGCGTTCGCTGCCGGAGACCGATGAGCCGCAGACACCGACGTCGGATCGCATCGAATTCCGCGACGTCTCGTTCTCCCACGGTGACGGGGCTGAGACGCTCGCCGGTGTGTCACTCACGGTCGAGCCGGGCCACGTGACCGCGTTCGTCGGGCCGTCCGGCGCGGGCAAGTCGACGCTCGTCAGGCTGCTCGCCCGGTTCTGGGACGTCGACGACGGAGCGATCCTGATCGGGGGCGTCGACGTGCGCGACATGTCCGTCGGCGACCTTCTCGCCCGCCAGGCGCTCGTGTTCCAGGACGCGTTCCTCTTCGCCGACACCGTCGCTGCGAACCTGCGCGTCGGCCGCTCCGACGCCACCGACGCCGAACTCGAAGAGGCCTGCCGTGCAGCACGGATCCACGATCGCATCACCGCCCTGCCCGACGGCTATCGCACGGATCTCGGCGACTCCGGCGTCGGACTGTCGGGAGGCGAACGCCAGCGGATCACGATCGCCCGAGCAATGCTGCGAGACGCGCCGATCGTGGTCCTCGACGAGGCCACCGCGATGGCCGACCCCGACAACGAAGCCGCGATCCAGTCAGCGATCGCCGAGCTCGTCGCCGGAAGGACGCTCGTCGTGGTCGCGCACCGGTTGCGCACCGTGGTGGGAGCCGATCAGATCGTCGTGCTCGACGGTGGACAGGTGGTCGAGCAGGGCCGCCACGACGAACTGCTCGCTGCTGACGGCCGCTACCGGGAGATGTGGGACGACATGATCGCCGCCGAGGGGGTACGCCTCGGCGGCGAGGTCGACGCCGACGTCGTGGCGACCCCCGTCGACGCATCGCTGGGTGGAGCTGGGTCGTGACCGACTCGGTGCGTCGACTCCTCCGGCTCGCCCGGCCCGAACGTTCGGCGTTGCTGCGTGGGTTCGGTGCGAACATGATCGCCTCGTTGCTGCAGGTGGTGCCGGCGGTCGTCGCGGTCGTTGTCGTCGTGCGCCTCGCCGACGGCGAGACCTTCAGCAGTGACGACGTCGTGGTGATCGCTGCGATCTGCTTCGGGTCGCTGGGTCTGCGCTACGGCTTCGCCCGCTATGGCAACGGTGTGCTGTGGGTGGTCGCCTATCAGATCACCGGACGTGTCCGTCGCGACCTGCTCGCCAGGATGAAGGCGGCACCGCCGTCGGCGACCAGCGGTGACAACGCCGGTCGAGCGCTCACCGTGCTCACCTACGACGCCGGCAAGCTCGCCGGATTCCTGTCGTGGGAGATGCCGGTGTTGCTCGCCGGTGCGATCGTGCCGGTGATCGTGTTGATCGTGTACGCGTTCCTTGCTCCGTGGCTGGCGGTCGTCGCCGCCGGCGTGGCCCTGCTCGCGATCCCGGTGCTGCGGTTCGGGATCGGGCGGGTGATGGACGTGTACGCAGAACGCCGCCGCCTGCAGGGCGAGGCAACGGAGCGAATGCTGGAGTACGTCCGTGGCATCGACGTGATCCGCGCCCATGCGATCGCCGGTGAGCGCCAGCAGCGATTCGCCGAGGCGCTCGACGGCATCCGCGACGCCGACGTCGCCAGTGTCGATCGTCTGACTCCCGCCTACTCCGCGTTCCAGTCCTTGATCGACGCCGGTGTCGCCGCGATCGTGCTCACCGCCGGCCTGCTGCTCGCCGACGACGGCACCTCCGACAGTGCCACGGTCAGCTCGTTGATCGCGGCGCTGTTGCTGACCACCGTGCTGTTCCGCCCGCAGCTCGACGTGGGCGCCCGGGCTCTTCACCTACCGGAGCTCGCGGCCTCGATGCGCCACGTCGAGGAGTGGATGTCCTTGCCCGCGATACCCGACCGTCCGATCGCCCACGTGACACTCACCGACGGTGGCGCCACGGTCGAATTCCGATCGGTCACTGCCGGCTACCAGCCTGATGTCGACGTCGTCAGAGGCGTCGATCTGGCGGTGCCCGCCGGGTCGGTCACCGCCCTCGTCGGTCCGTCCGGCGCCGGCAAGACGACCTTGCTCCGGTTGGTCGCGGGTCTGCTGTCACCGCGCACCGGCGAGGTGACGATCGGCGGCGCCGACCTGGAGGAGATGCCCGCTGCACAGTCGGCGGCGCTCGTGTCGGCGGTGTTCCAGGACGTCGGGGTGCTGAGCGGCACGGTCGCCTCGGCGATCAGCTCCGCCGACCCGGGGGTGTCGCACGACCGCATCGAGGAGGTCGCCCGAGCTGCGCACATCCACGACCGGATCCTGGAGCTGCCCCACGGCTACGAGAGCGTCGTCGGGGAGGAGGGTCGCACCTTGTCGGGGGGCGAACGACAACGTCTCGGGATCGCCCGGGCCTTGTGCAAGAACGCACCCGTCGTGCTGCTCGACGAGGCCACCTCGGCACTCGACCCGACCAACGAACGCCTGCTGCGCGAAGCGCTTGCCAACCTCGTGCGTGGCCGCACGCTGCTCGTCGTCGCCCACCGCCTGGAGACGATCCGCGGTGCCGACCGGATCGTGTTCGTCGACGAGGGCTCGATCGTCGAGTCGGGTACCCACGACGAGCTGGTCGACCGCGGCGGCCGCTATGCCTCCTTCTGGTCGACTCGCGAGCAGGCCGCGGGTTGGTCGCTGGCCCGTTGAGCCGGACCGGAGCAGTGGCGCGGCGCCGAGTTCCGCCGATCTTCGGGCAGACTCCGACATGATGGTGGTCATGAATCGGCGTCTCCGTGCCCTGCTTGCCGTGGGCGGCCTCGTTCTCGCAGGCTGCGCCAGCTCCGACGACGACACCTCGTCGACCATCGACGTCACGATCCTCCCGTCCACGTCGACGACGACGACCACCAGCACCTCCACCACGACCTCGACGACCAGCACCACCACGACCACGACTCCCACCACCACCACGACCACCGTGGCGCCGAGCACCACCGTCGCCGACCCGGCCACCACCGAGCTGCTGCTGAGCGGTGACGGCATCGGTACCGCCGGTTTCGGCGCGGACCCCGACGGTGTCGTCGCGTACATCGACTCGTACCTGGGCCCACCGAGCAACGACACCGGCTGGATCGATCCGCTCACCATCGGACTGTGCTCCGGCGACGAGCTCCGCCAGGTGTCGTGGGGTGTGCTGACGTTGCTGTTCGGCGACGTGTCCGAAGTGGTCGAAGGACGCCGACACTTCTTCGGGTACGCCTACGGCGAGCAGGACTCGATCGGCAGCGCGCCGATCGGCCTGCAGACCACCCGCGGCGTGATGATCGGGTCGCGGGTGATCGACGTGCGCGCCGCCTACCCGGCCGCGACCATCAACCCCGAGGACGACTTCACGCCACCGTTCTTCTTCGTCAACGACAGCCTGCGCGGGTTCCTCACCGGTGTCGCCGACGACGCCACGGTCACCGCGATCCTCGGTGGCGGCGACTGCGGCATCTGACAGCCGACCGAGTCGACATCGTGGCCCTCTACGACCTCCACCGTGCGTTGGCGTGGTTCCTCGTGCTGTCGAACGCCACCGTGGGCGTGTGGGCGCTGATCGCCCACTCGGTGCCGGCGCTGCGCGTTCGTCCCTTCTGGTGGGCGGTGATCGTCGCGCAGCTGTCGACGTTCGTGATCGCCGTCGTCGGCGTGCTGATCCTGAACGAGTACGACCTCGAGCTCGACCAGTTCCACGCCTTGTACGGCTTCAGCTGCATCGTCGCCGTCGGCATCCTCTACAGCTATCGGGGGAGCCCGTTCGTGAAGGACAAGGTGTATCTGCTCTACGGGTTCGGCAGCCTGTTCATCATGGGCCTGGGCATCCGGGCGATGTACATCGGTACCCACTCGCCGTTCGCTCTCTGAGGTGGGTGACGTAGCTGTTCAGGCGCCGGTGCCGGAGACGCCGATTCCGCGTGGGAGTGCTGCGGGATCCCACGCGAGTTGTGTCAGCCCCTGCTGGCAGGCGAACCGGTCGGTCATGCCACCGACGTAGGCCACCGCTGCTCGCAATGCCTCGGGTCCTCCGGCGTCGAGTTCGGTGCACCCGGCACCGAGCGCGGCGTCAGTGGTCTGGCGCGGAATGGCGTGAGGGCGGTCGGCGTAGTGCTCGACGAGGGCCTGGAGCAGCGAGATCACCGCAGTCGCCTGTTGCCGACTCGCTGGGCGGAGGTAGACGCGTTCGTAGTTGAACCGCCGGAACTCGGCCAGCGCCTCAGCCGTGTCCGGCAGCATCCCGATGCGGCCGGTGGCGACGGTGGCCGAGACCACTGCCCGCACGAACGTGCCGAGTTGAATCGATCGGTCACGTCCGCAGCGGTCGGCGACGACGTCGGGCAGCATGTCGGCACTGACGATCCCTGCAGCCACTGCGTCCTCGAAGTCGTGGCACACGTAGGCGATCCGGTCGGCCCACGAGACCACCTCGCCCTCCGGGGTCTGCGGGGCGGGCAGGCTCCACGAGTGGTTCCGGATGCCGTCGAGGGTCTCGGCGCAGAGATTCAGTGGCTGGAGGGTGACGTCGGCACCCCACAGGGCATGGTCGAACCCGCCGTCGAGATACGGCGAGAGTGCGTCCTCGCTGGCATGGCCACCGGGACCGTGGCCGCAGTCGTGGCCGATGGCCATTGCCTCGACCAGCGGCACGTTCAGGCTGAGCGACTCGGCGATCGAGCGGGCGACCTGGGCGACTTCGAGGGCGTGGGTCATCCGGGTGCGCTGATGGTCGTCGGGGAACACGAACACCTGGGTCTTGCCCGCCAGTCGTCGGAACGCCGAGTCGTGCAGGATGCGGTCGCGGTCGCGTTCGAAGCACGTGCGGAACGGGTCGGGAGCTTCGTCGACCGCCCGGTTGCCCGCACCGCCCGAACGAGTGGCTCTCGTGGCGAGCGTGGCTTCCTCGTGCTCCTCTCGTGCTTCGCGGGTGCGCACCACAGCGTCGCCGACGGTTGCTGCGGAGTCGGCATGCGCGACGACGACCTCGTCGTCGCCGTGGCCGGTCATCGTCGCCGCCCACCGCTCGGCCCGCTCGTCGGCCGAGTCGGGGAACGGAAGGTCGGCCATGTGAAAACGATACGAGATGGCGTCGAGTCGGGGGCGTTAGCCTCGAAGAAATGTCCCAGTTCGTCGACGAGTGCCAACTGAACGTACGCGGCGGCGACGGCGGCGCGGGCTGCATCAGCTTTCGGCGAGAGGGCCCCGAGGCAATGGGTGGCCCGAACGGCGGTGACGGCGGCAACGGCGGCGACGTGTGGTTGGTCGCCGACCACAACGTGTCGTCGCTGCTCGCCTTTCGCGACCACCCGCACCGTCGAGCCGACAACGGCGTCCACGGCAAGGGCAAGGACATGCACGGCCGGCGTGGGGAGTCGCTCGAGATCAAGGTGCCGATGGGGACGGTCGTGTTCGACATGTACTCCGGCGACGTACTGGCTGAGCTGGTGAACCACGGCGACCGCTGGTTGTCTGCTGCGGGTGGGCGGGGCGGGCGCGGCAACGCCAAGTTCCTGTCGAACAAGCGGCGCGCGCCGAGCTTCGCCGAGCAGGGTGAGCACGGCGAGCAGCGGTGGCTGCGCCTCGAACTCCGACTGATGGCCGACGTGGCGTTGGTCGGCTTCCCGAACGCAGGCAAGTCGACGTTCATCAGCGTGATCTCTGCTGCCAAGCCGAAGATCGCCGAGTACCCGTTCACCACGCTCGAACCGAATCTCGGTGTCGTTCGGGTCGACGACGCCACCGAGTTCGTCGTCGCCGACATTCCCGGTCTGATCGAGGGTGCCAGCGAGGGCAAGGGCCTCGGGCACCAGTTCCTCCGACACATCGAACGTGCCCGCGTGCTGTGCCTGCTGCTCGACCTGGCGTCGATGGACGGTGTCGGGCCCCAGGAGCAGGAACGGATCCTGCTCCACGAGTTGGGCGCTTATCGCCCGGATCTGCTCGAGCGTCCACGTGTGGTGGTCGGGACCAAGGCCGACGCCGTGCAGTCCGACGAACTCGAAGCGATGGGATGGGAGGGCCCGGTCATGTCGTCGGTGACCGGCCAAGGGGTCGCCGACATCGTCGGACAGCTCGCTCGCGAGGTGCACGATGCGCGTCAGGCCACGGAATGGGAAGAGGGTGTCGTGGTGCTGCGGCCCGAGGCCAGCGGTGCCGCCGTGGAACGGATCGCCGATGGGGAATTCCGACTGCTCGGTCGCGACGTCGAGCGGGTGGTGGCGCTCAACGACGTCACCACGCCCGAGGCGCTGTCGTACATCGACTACCGGCTCGAACGCCTCGGTGTGCCCAAGATGCTCTCGAAGGCGGGCGCCCGTGAGGGTGACGTGATCTGGATCGGCGAGTTCAGCTTCGAGTACTCACCGGACCTCTGAGCTGCCGTGCGTGTCGTAGCGAAGATCGGAACGGCGTCGATCACCGATGACGGTGGCGCGATCGACAGTGCCGCGGTCGCCAAGCTCTCCGACGAGGTTGCCGCCCTGCGCCAGGACGGCCACGACGTGATTCTGGTGTCGTCGGGAGCGGTGGCGGCGGGTGTGGCTGCGCTCGGGCTGTCTGCCCGGCCGACCGACATCCAGACGCTGCAGGCGATTTCGGCTGCTGGGCAGAGCCGACTCGTCGAGGCCTACAACCACGAGCTCGCCCGCCACGGTCTTGTGGGTGCCCAGGTCCTCCTGGATCCGCACGACTTCGTCGATCGCACCCAGTACCTTCACGCGCGCAGCACCATCGAACGGTTGCTCGAGTTGGGCTGTGTGCCGGTGGTGAACGAGAACGATGCGATCGCGAACGACGAGTTGCGCTACGGCGACAACGATCGACTGGCCGCCCTGCTGGCGAACAGCATCCACGCGGACGTGCTCGTACTGCTCACCGACATGGACGGTGTGTACACCGCCGACCCGCGTCGCGATGCAGGCGCGACGCTGATCCCGCTCGTCCAGGTCGGTGACCCGCTGCTGGCGGTGCGCGCCGAGGCGGGCGGCAGTGGCAGGGGGAGTGGTGGGATGGCGTCGAAACTCACTGCTGCACGCATGGCGTCGTGGTCGGGGCTGCGCAGCGTGATCGCCCGCGCCTCGCGCCCAGGGGTGCTCGCCGGTGCGGTGTCGGCCGAACTGGTCGGCACGACCTTCGAGGCCCACGACCGGTCGCTGTCGGCCCGCAAGCTGTGGATTGCCTTCGCCTCCGAGGTGATGGGCGCCGTCGAGGTCGATGCCGGGGCCGAGCGGGCGCTGACCGACCGGCCGAACAGCCTGCTCCCGGCCGGAGTGGTCGCGGTGCGGGGCTCGTTCGTCGAGGGCGACACCGTCGACATCGTCGGTCCCGATGGTCGCTCGTTCGCCCGCGGTCTGGCAGCGCTCGACGCCGGTGTCGCCCGCAGCGTCGTCGGCCTTCGCACTGGGGATCTCCCCGTGGGTGTCAACCACGAGGTGGTCCACCGCGACGATCTCGTCGTGCTTCCCACCTGACACACGGCTCGAAGCACGTTTGCGTGGTGATTTGGGTGGCCCGCCCCACCGGAAGTGCAACGCAAACGTCAGGTGGCCGGTCCCAACCATGTTTGTGTGGTGATTTGGGTGGCCCGCCCCACCGGAAGTGCAAC
>Ga0102938_10002102_pt1 | contig 15143 bp, 15 predicted proteins | sample SalPonR2_B_D2_MG_FD_84516 | JGI IMG/M metagenome (GOLD analysis project Ga0102938, IMG submission 84516) | Salt pond soil microbial communities from South San Francisco under conditions of wetland restoration - Salt Pond MetaG R2_B_D2_MG | ecosystem: Environmental > Aquatic > Marine >...
GACGCGATCAGATCACAGCGCGGCCAGCGCGTCCACCAGCTTGGCCGACCCGAAACGATAGGGATCGGTTGCCGGCAGACCCATCCGCGCCTCGACCTCGGCCAGATAGGTCTTGGCCTCGTCCTCGGTCATGTGCTGGGTGTTGATCGACACGCCCACGACCTGACAGGCGGGATTGGCGATCCGCGCCAGAGGCAGCGCCGTGTCGCGCAGATCCTCCAGCGAAGGCGGGGTATAGTCGGGCAGGCCGCGCATATGGCTGCGGGTCGGCTCATGGCACAGGATCAGCGCATCGGGCTGACCACCATGAACAAGCGCCATCGTGACGCCCGAGAACGAAACATGGAAAAGACTGCCCTGACCTTCGATGAGATCCCAGTGATCTTCGTCGTTGTCGGGTGTCAGCCATTCGATCGACCCGGCCATGAAATCCGCGATCACCGCATCCAGTGGAACGCCGTCGCCGGTGATCAGAATGCCGGTCTGGCCCGTGGCGCGGAACGTGGCTTTCAGGCCGCGCTCGCGCATGTCGCGCTCCATCGCCATGGCGGTGTACATTTTCCCGACCGAGCAATCGGTGCCGACAGCCAGACACCGCTTGCCGCGACGTTTCTTGCCGTCCGCAATCGGATAGGCCACCTCGGGAACGCGCACGTCATGCAGGCTGCGCCCGGTCGCTTCGGCCACGGCCACCAGATCGGGTTCGTTGCGGAGAAGGTTGTGCAGGCCCGCCGCCAGATCGAAACCTTCCTCCAGCGCGGTCACCAGAACCTTCTTCCATTCCTTTGAAATCACGCCGCCTCGATTGGCCACGCCGATCACAAGCGTCTTGGCGCCGGCGGCCTTGGCCTCGGCCAGCGTCATGTCAGTCAGGCCCAGATCGGCGCCACAGCCCTCAAGGCGGAACTGGCCCACGGCATTTTCAGGGCGCCAGTCGCGGATGCCGATGGCCACCTTTGCGGCAAGCATATCGGGCGCATCGCCCAGGAACAGCAGGTAAGGGGTCTGAATCATGGCAGCTCCTTTCGGGAATCAAGTTTTGGGAAGTTTCCTATCCTCGCGGCGCTATGTCATGCTGGATTATCGACATTATGCCCGAGTTTGGACAAGATCGTTCGTCAAAATAATGAATTCATCGAAGAATATTCCTATCGGATTGGATCAGATGTCAGGGTGGGATCTGGTCGTGTCTGGCGCATCGCTCGCAAGTGCAGCATTTTTGCTGCCATGCAGAATCCGGTTGCGATGCCTGACGCAATTTCATACCGATCGAGCGATCTGAAACGAAACTTTTGAAAAGAGGATGCCCGCCATGAGCTTCCGTCTGCAACCCCCCGCCCCGGCGCGTCCGAACCGCTGTCAGTTGTTCGGCCCCGGCTCGAACGCCAAACTCTTCGAGAAAATGGCCGCCAGCGCCGCTGATGTGGTCAATATCGATCTTGAGGATTCCGTGGCGCCCTCGGACAAGGATCTGGCGCGCAAGCAGACGATCGAGGCCATCAATACGGTGGATTGGGGCAAGAAATACCTCTCGGTGCGCATCAACGGGCTGGATTCGCCGTTCTGGTACCGTGACGTTGTCGATCTTCTGGAACAGACGGGTGACCGGTTGGACCAAATCATGATCCCCAAGGCCGGATGCGCCGCTGATATCTATGCCGTGGATGCGCTGGTGACCTCTATCGAGGCCGCGAAAGGCCGCAGCAAGCGGATCAGCTTTGAAGCGATCATCGAATCCGCCGCCGGTATCGCCCATGTCGAAGAGATTGCCGCCGCAAGCCCCCGGATGCAGGCCCTCAGCCTTGGGGCGGCGGATTTCGCGGCGTCGATGGGAATGGCGACCACCGGCATAGGCGGCACGCAGGAACACTATTACATGCTGCATGAGGGCGCGAAATACTGGTCCGATCCGTGGCATTGGGCGCAAACCGCCATTGTTGCCGCATGCCGCACCCATGGCCTTTTGCCGGTCGATGGCCCATTCGGCGATTTCTCGGATGACGAGGGATTTCGCGCGCAGGCCCGCCGCTCGGCTACGCTTGGCATGGTGGGCAAGTGGGCGATCCATCCCAAGCAGATCGCGCTTGCCAATGAAATCTTCACCCCCTCTGCCGAGGCGGTTCAGGAAGCCCGCGAGATCTTGCAGGCGATGGACGAGGCCAAGGCCCGCGGCGAAGGGGCGACCACCTACAAGGGCCGTCTTGTCGATATCGCGTCGATCAAGCAGGCCGAGGTGATCGTCCGGCAAGCCGAGATGATCGAAGCGATGTAACCATTCGTATCCCGGTCAATCTGGAACAAAAAACCCCGGCAAGACCCACTGCTTTGCCGGGGTATTTTTGTGTCGTCCTGTCCTGCCGTTGCGGGATCAGGCGGCGTTCGGCAGGATCACGATCTCGACGCGGCGGTTCTGGGCGCGGCCTGCATCGGTCAGGTTGTCGGCGACGGGCTGGTTCTCGCCCCTGCCAAAGGTCTGGATGCGCGAAAAGGCCACGCCGCCATCCATCAGCACATCGGCAACCGCATTGGCCCGACGCTCGGAGAGCTGCTGGTTATAGCCCGCATCGCCGGTGTTGTCGGTATGGCCCACGACCTGCACGGTCGAATCCGGGTAGTCGCGCAGGCTGCTGGCCACGGTCATCAGATCGTCGCGCAGACCGGCCCGCACCGACGCGCTGTCGACATCGAACAGGATATCTTGCGGCAGGGTCACGATCAGACGGTCGCCTGTGTTGGTGATCTGCACGCGATTGTCGTCGAGCTGTTGACGCAGCTCTGCCTCCTGCTTGTCCAGCATGCTGCCATAGGTGGCGCCGCCCGCTGCGCCAAGCGCACCGCCAATCAGCGCACCCTTGGCCCGGTCATCACTGACTGCGGCCCCAAGGCCGGCGCCGATGAGACCGCCAAGCAAGGCGCCCTGCTGGGTTTTCTGATAGGGGTTGTCACCATTGCCGACCATCGCAGGATCGGTGCAGGCGGTTACCGCCAGAAGCGACACGCCCGAAAGGACGAGAATAGAGTGTCGTGCTCGGATCATTTCAAAGCCTCATATAAGTGCCCATACGCTTGGGTCTGTCCCAAAGATAGGCAATGCGCGCCCCGGACCCAAGAGAAAACCGCGTATGTTTCGGCAGCAATCCGCGCACTTCCCTTGGCTTCAGGCTTCGGTGCGGGCGCTTTCCCATGCCAGCATTGTGCGTTTCACCGGCAGCCCCCAATGATACCCGCCAAGACCGCCCGACTTGCGCAGGGCGCGGTGACACGGGATCAGAAAGCCGACGGGGTTGCGTCCCACGGCGGTGCCCACCGCGCGCACCGCGCGGGGCGATCCGATGGCGCGCGCGATGTCGGAATAAGTCGTCACATGACCGGTCGGCACCTGCAGCAGCGCCTCCCAGACCTTGATCTGAAAGGGCGCCCCGATCATGTGCAGCCGGGCCTCTCCGCGGGTGGCAAAGGCGGCCTCGACCCATGGAGAAATGGCGTCCGGGTCTTCCAGAAACCGCGCCTCGGGCCAGCGCTGCGCCATGTCATCCCATGCCGCCTGATGCCCGCATTCCTCGGCGAAGGCCAGACCGCACAGCCCCTTGTCGGTGCCCATGGCCAGCGCCTCGCCAAAGGGGCTGGCGAACCATCCATAGCGGATCGTCAGCCCCTCGCCACGCCGCGCGAAGTCACCGGGACTCATCGCTTCCCATCTCAGGAACAGATCATGCAGCCGTCCGCTGCCTGACAGGCCGGCGTTTTGCGCTGTTTCCAGCACGGTATGACGCTTGGATAGCAGGGTTCTGGCGTGATCCAGCGTCAGGTATTGCTGATATCGTTTGGGGGATACCCCGACCCATGCCGAAAAGAGGCGTTGAAAATGCGCCGGGCTCATGTGCATCCGGCGCGCCAGATCGTCCAGCGAGAGCGGGTCTTCTGCCGCATCGATCAGGTCAAGCGCGCGGCGCATGACGATGTAGTGATAGCTGTCCTGCGGTTGGTCGGTCATCGGTCCGGTCCTTCATTCTGCGATCAGACCTTACGTGCGGCGCTGCATCGGCGCGACCCGAATGTTGCGCATTGCCCGCGCCGGCCCTGCACAGGCGGGATGGGACGGCGGAATGGCGCGGCGTGACGCAAGGGAAACACCCGCCATTGATCGCCGTCAATGAGACATTCTGAAATAAGAATACGAATCGTCGTGCCTTTATTTTCAGGCATTTGGAGGATGGTCGGGGGGCGTTCATTATCTTGGACGCGGTCAAGTCAGCCGCGTCATTTATGCTCAATATTACCGGCCTGTCTCTCTTTTCGATACGAGGAACAGGAGATTAGAAATATGAAACATAAAGTCATTCAAGTGATGATCCCTGTGGCACTTGCCACGGGATTTTGTCCCGCCATCGCGGGGGCTGCAACAATCGACGGCTGGAACCTGTCGAATGTCATCGAAGGTCCAGAGGTGACCGGGACCGACACCGGCGCAAGCGTGGTCTATGACCGTGCCTTGCCGGATTCATCGGCCACCACCAATGGCCAGATCGTCTATACCGCGCCCGAGGCGGACTCACCGGGCATGACGGTGTCGAACGTGCCGTTTACCCAGTCGGGCGACACCTATACCGGCTGTATCCTGGCGACCAGCGGAACCGCCTGCGACGGCGAGTTTCAAAGTGGCAAGCGTTTCAAGGTGCAGGCAACCGATACAGGCTCCGTCGATCTTGTATTCGATGTGACCGAAACCGATACCGAGTCGGTCTACAGGGTGTTCCAGCGCCTGATCAACGTCACCGGCGAGGCGCTTGGCGGCTTCAAGGTCGAACTGGGCACTGGCATTGGTGATGGCTTTACGGCGTCGACAGACAACGATGGCCTGTCCTTCTCGTCCGCGGTATCGATGGGGCCGGGTGGTGCGTCGTCCTTCTCGCAGTTTCCCTTTGGTCTGTTCGGCAGCTTGGACAACCCCAACCCCAACCCGCTGGAACTTCCGGGGTTCTTCGACACCACCAGTCGCGCGGGCTTCAATGTGGTCCAAAGCCTCGACAGCATCGTCAGCACCGGGTTCTACGGCAGCTATGGCGAGCTTTTCGGCAACTGGCTGTCGCAGGAAGATGTGCCTGACGGGCTTCTGTGGGACTACGCCTCTGGCGCCGCCGATCCGCTTGTGATGGCCTGGGACAACGGCTCCAAATGGGAGGTGCGCCGTGGGATCAACAACGACCTTGACGGCGACGATACCACAATCACCGCAGAAGATGTCTATGCCCTTGCCGAATCTCAATGGAAGACATTCGACTATGGCGATATCGCGGGGGTACAGTCCTTCCTTGCAGGAATTACCCTCTTGGAAGACGCGATTGAGGATCTGGCGAATCTCAACCTGAACTACGCGATCAATCTGGGCTCGGACTTCCGTGGCAGCACCTTCACGCTCCGCACCACCTCTATCGCGCCGATCCCTCTGCCGGCGGGTCTTCCGCTGTTGCTGACGGGGTTTGCTGCTCTGGCGGGTCTTCGCTACCGCCGGAAACAGGTCGGGATGGCCTGAGGCGCGTCCCAAGCCAAAAGGTCTGACCCGACCGACACCGAGACGGCCTTGCCCCCCACCGTCTCGTCAAGGGGTCCGCGCTCCCCGGCGTGGGCCCTTTTCATCTTGCGGCCCACTCTGCCGCCGTGCCATTCAAGGTCATGGCCAGACAGCTCGATTATCATACGATCCGCGAGATTTTCAGCCGCTTTCAAGCGGCCGACCCCGAACCCAAGGGGGAACTGGAGCATGTCAACGCCTATACCCTGGTCGTGGCGGTTGCCCTCTCGGCGCAGGCCACCGATGTGGGTGTGAACCGCGCCACCCGTGAATTGTTCAAGATCGCCGACACGCCGCAAAAGATGCTGGATCTGGGCGAGGCCGGTCTGATCGAACACATCAAGACCATCGGACTGTATCGCAACAAGGCCAAGAACGTCATCAAGCTGTCGAAGATCCTCGTCGAGGAGTATGGCGGCGAGGTGCCCAATTCCCGTGCCGCCCTTCAGGCGCTTCCGGGGGTGGGTCGCAAGACCGCCAATGTGGTTCTGAACATGTGGTGGCACTATCCGGCGCAGGCGGTGGACACCCATATCTTCCGCGTCGGCAACCGCTCGGGCATCTGCCCCGGCAAGGACGTGGTCGCCGTCGAGCGCGCCATCGAAGACAATATACCCGTCGATTTCCAGCACCACGCGCATCACTGGTTGATCCTTCATGGTCGCTACCATTGCAAGGCCCGCAAGCCGATGTGCCCCACCTGCATCATCCGTGATCTCTGCCAATTCGAGGACAAGACCCAATGACCAAGTATCAGGCCGTCGGTATCGGCAACGCCGTCGTCGACGTCATCAGCCAGTGTGACGATCGTTTTCTGACCCGCATGGGCATCGACAAGGGCGTCATGCAACTTGTCGAGCAAGACCGCGGAGAGTTCCTGTTCGACGCCATGGAAAGCCGCCGCCAAATGCCCGGCGGCTCGGTGGCCAATACCATCGCGGGGCTTGGCGCTATGGGCCTCAAGACCGGCTTCATCGGTCGTGTGCAGGATGACGAACTGGGCCGCTTCTATGCCGCCGCCATGACCGAGGAGGGCACTGATTTCGTCAACGCGCCCGTGCCCGGTGGAGAGTTTCCGACCTCGCGTTCGATGATCTTCGTGTCCCCCGATGGCGAGCGGTCGATGAACACCTATCTCGGCATTTCGGCTGAACTTGGACCTGATGATGTGGACGATGCCGTGGCCGGTCAGGCCGCGCTGCTGTTTCTCGAAGGCTACCTTTTCGACAAGCCCAAGGGCAAAGAGGCGTTTCATGCCGCCGCGCGCGCCTGTCGTGCAGGGGGGGGCATGGCCGGCATCTCGCTGTCCGATCCGTTCTGCGTGGATCGACACCGCGCGGATTTCCGTGCGCTTGTCACCGGGTTGGATATCGTCTTGGGCAATGAACACGAATGGCGCTCGCTGTATCAGACCGAAGATCTGGGCGCGGCTCTGGAACAGGCGGCACAGGACAGCGATCTGGTCGTCTGCACGCGCTCGGGACATGACGTGGTGATCGTGAAGGGGGCGGACACAGTGACGGTGCCAGTCACCCGCGTGACGCCTCTGGATACGACCGGCGCTGGTGATCAATTTGCCGCTGGTTTCCTTTACGGCGTGGTCACGGGCAAGCCGCTGGACGTGGCCGGGCGCATGGGCTGCATTGCCGCTGCCGAGGTGATCGGCCATTACGGCGCGCGCCCCGAGGCGGATGTCCTGGACATGTTCCGTGCCGAAGGTTTGATCTGAAGGCTGGCCCGGCCTGTCGGCCGGGCACGCAAACCTCTTGGGTTGGCGCCTTTGACACCTACCTGACCCCTGCGAGGGTGGGAATGGTGCGATATGGGTATTTCAGCCAAGAAGAAGATATCGGGTGCGCCCCCGGCTCCGCGGCATTCGGTCGGTGTCTGTCCCGATGCAGGCCGGGGTGCCGGGGGCGGCTTCTCCTTGGGCGGTCATCGGCTCCCCAGCCTGTACCGCCCGTTCACGTTACGCGGTAAAGGTTAACAGAGCCTTATGCGTTTCTTCTTGGGTCCAATACCCCGGGGTGAATTGGCCGCAGGCCAAGAGGGGCAGAGCCCCTGTGCCCCGCATGTCAAACCAGCGATGTCGTTTCTCGAGGGCGGCCAGAGGATCACTCCCCCAGCTTGGCATGCACCTCGTCAAGGTCGATCTCGCCCACCGGCAGCTTGTTTGCCGGGTTTTCGAAGTCGTATTTGAAAAGCTCGAAATCCCGGTGATAGATCTCGTAGATCAGATGCATCGACAGATCGTCGAAATACTCCTCGACCGGATGGGCGCGTTTGGGGCCATGTCCCTCGGATTCGTTGAAGCGCGGGATCGTGTCCAGATCCACCTTGTGCGGTGTGGCAATCGCATCCAGAACCTGGCCCATGCCGTCATTGAAGGCCTCGGTCCAGAATATCTTGTCGTAGCGCCCGCCATTCACGATGAAGGTCGACACATGGCCCGACATGGACGACCAGTGAATGTCCGGTTCCATCGGGCGACGCCAGCGAATCGTGTCGCGCGCGAACAAAAGGAAGCGCCGGAAGCTTTCGATCTGATCGAATTCCTGCTTGCCATCGTCGCCGCCCACTTCGATCCCGTATTTCTGGGTCAGCAGAGGCACCAGCTTGCCGCGATACCGTTTGCCGTTGCGCTGTATGCCGCAGATCTTGTCGAAAAAGCTTGAGAGTATGCGCGTGTAGGGATTGCGCACGCAGGTGAACGCGTACGAGCTATGTGACTTCACGTTCGCATTGATCAACGACTGGCTGTCGTCACGCGCCCATTTGTGCAGGCCGGTGGACGCATCGTGAATGTCGCCGTCGAAGAATTCGCCGTGATCCGAGTAATACATGATCTGCCCGATGGTCGAGCAGGCGCATTTCGGAACCACCCTGTACACCACGCTTTCACTTTCGGTCATCCACGTTCCGGGAAAGCCCATGCAACAGTCTCCAAACCAATTTGCCTCTATATTTGGGCAAAAACATTTCTAACGGGTTCAAAAAAGCAGAGAAAGCCTGTTTATTCAATTCCACTTCATGGGTATCACTATAAACCATCGCAGCGGCAGTTGGTGTTCTGGTTCTGAAATGGCGAAAATCGCGTTCATACTTCTTTGTCACAAGGATCCGGACGCGATCATCGGGCAGGCCCGCATGCTGACGGCGGCAGGCGATTACATGGCGATTCATTTCGACGCCCGCGCCAAGCCCGACCATTACGACAGGATTCGCAGCGCGCTGGCCGACAATCCCAACGTGACCTTCGCCAAGAAGCGCCTCAAATGTGGGTGGGGGGAATGGTCGTTGGTGCAGGCCACGCTCAATGCGGTCGAGGCGGCGGTCGATGCCTTTCCGCGCGCCACGCATTTCTACATGCTTTCCGGCGATTGCGCCGCGATCAAGTCCGCGCGCTACGCGCATGAGTTTCTGGATGCCGAAGATGTCGATTACATCGAGAAATTCGATTACTTCGAAAGCGACTGGATCAAGACCGGCATCAAGGAAGAGCGGCTGATCTATCGTCACTTCTTCAACGAGAGGACGCAGCCCCGGCGCTTCTATGCGTCTTTCGAACTGCAGAAACGGCTGGGGCTGACCCGGCGCATTCCCGATGATATCGAGGTGCAGATCGGCAGCCAGTGGTGGTGCCTGCGCCGCCGCACGATCGAGTGGATCCTGGATTTCACCCGCACGCGCCGCGACGTGATGCGGTTTTTCCGCACCACGTGGATCCCGGACGAGACGTTCTTTCAGACATTGGTCAACCACCTTGTGCCCCGCGACGAGATCCGCAACCGCACTCTGACCTTCCTGATGTTCACCGATTACGGCATGCCAGTCACGTTCTACAACGACCATTACGATCTCCTGCTCAGTCAGGATGCGCTTTTTGCCCGCAAGATCAGCCCCGAAGCAATCGAGATGAAATCGCGCCTTGGCGCGCTCTACTCCGACGATGCCGCCAGCTTCCAGATTTCCAATGAAGGCCGCAGCCTGTTTCAGTTCCTCACAGGGCGTGGCCGTATCGGGCGACGGTTCGCAAGCCGGTTCTGGGAAACCGAAAGCACCCTTGGGCGCGACCGTGAATTGCTGATCGTGGTGTGCAAGAAATGGCATGTCGCCAAGCGGCTTTTGTCGGCGGTCCGGCATGTCACCAATGTGCCTGCCATCGAATATCTCTTTCACGAGGAAGACACCGCCTTGCCCGATCTGGGCGGAATTCAGGCCAGTCTGGGCAAGCGTACACGCCACGGCCGCGCGCTGATGCGGATGTTGTTCGATTATTTCGACACGGACCGTCTGATCGTTTGCATGGACCCGGCAGGCCTTGATCTGCTGCATGATTTCGCCTCTGATCGGTCGACCACACGGATTCTCGAGGTTCAGTGCCAGTTCTCGCGCACGTATCTTGAAGGTCATGCGCGGCGGGTCGGTCTGGCTGGGGATCAGACGCCACAGGAAACGCTCGACCGGCTGATGCCCACGATCCGGGGCGACATCAATTTCGAAAGCGACCGTATCCGCGACGCGGAATTCGAACATCACATGATCCTGCGCGAAGGCGATGCGCCGGAACATCACGCGGGCCTTCTCGCTCAGTTCCTTGATGTCGGCTATGACAAGGCGTTACAGGTGGCCGAGACAGAGCATCTGTTCGCAGATTGAGGACCACTTCATGCCATACAGCTATGACGACCAGAACATCTTCGCCAAGATCTTGCGCGGCGACATCCCCAACAAGACCGTTCTTGAAACCGCTCACAGTCTTGCGTTTCACGACATCCAGCCGCAAGCACCCGTGCATGTGCTGGTGATCCCCAAAGGTCCATACGTCTGCTACGATCACTTCGCGCAAGAGGCGTCGGATGCCGAAATCCTCGATTATACCCGTGCCATCGGCGAGGTGTGTCGCATGACGGGTGTCGAAGAGGGGGGCTTTCGTCTGATCTCGAATGCGGGCGAGGCCGGTGTTCAGGAAGTACCGCATCTGCACGTGCATATCCTTGCCGGGCGTCCCTTGGGCCGGATGCTTCAGAAAACGGACTGATCCTCAACGTCAAAGAGGGGCGCAGCGCGCGCCCCTCCCAGATGTTTCAGGATGTGGCCTTGCGCGGTTACGACGCCGTATCTGGCAAGATGCCGGCATCCACGGCCGCGGCAATCTCGTCCTCGCTCAGCGCGCCATCGGCATTGGTGTCCAGCGCCGAAAACGTCCCTGCCTCGGCGTCGGGATAAGCCTCCTGAAATTCGGACATCGTGACGGCCCCATCGCCGTTTGCGTCCATCTCTGCCAGCGCCACACCGGGCAGGACGATTGCAAGCGCGAAGGTTGCGGCTGTGGTTGTCTTGAACATGGGATACTCCCTTTCCTCATAGCTCGTTTACGAGGGCGAAACGGCCCTCGACGATGCAGGATGAAGTCAGGATCGCGGCCTGTCTGCAGAGTGGGCCGGGTCCGCAGGAAAGCCGCAAAAAAGGGCCGAATTGCACCATAGGCATCAGCGCAACGCCGCCGCCCGCATCGCCGCACAGGCATGACGGCAGGAACCTGCGCGCGCCGTTGGTGCGTTTGGGCAGGCTATCGCGGAAAAGCGGTGTGCGCCCCGACCGGCAGAAACGTGCCGCTGGCCCCTACAGAAGCGACTCGGCGGGCTTGATCATCCCGGTTTCGATGCCGCGCCAATTGGTGATCGGTGCGTTCATGAACTTGCGTGTGGCTGGGTGATCCGCGTCCAGCACGCCAAGCCGCACCAGCAAGGCCGCGATCGTGCATTCGGCCGCGCGTGTGCCGCCGTCGACGATCTTCAGCGCCACACCCAGCTTGCGGCCCGGAATGATCGCGATGAAAAACGCCTCGGCCCCGGTTTTCAGGGCCACGGGTTCCTTGCATGCCCGCATCAGTTCGGTGCAGGCCCGGCCTTCGCCTGCAACAAGATCGGGATGTGCGATCATCGCCTGCCACAGCCGTACCGCCGCGCTGTCGCGTGCGCTTTTGCCTTCCTTGGCGGCGGCGAAACGGGCCATTGCCCGGCCCATCCCGTGCAGCGATGTGGCGAAATTCGGTGCCGAACAGCCATCGATCCCAAAACCGGGGCTGGTCTCGCCGGTGATCTCTTCGAATGCCTGTAGACAGGCTGTCTGGACCCCGTGGTCCGGCTCCACATAGTCCGGCCCCCATCCCATATGCTTGGTCAGGGTCAGAAAGCCCGCATGCTTGCCCGAGCAGTTGTTATGCACCTGGCAGGGGCCATCGCCCGCCCGGATCAGCGCGTGCCGCGCCTGTGTATCCTTGGGCATATGTGCGCCGCAGCGGAAATCGTCATCCGACAGGCCCAGATCGGCCAGCCATGCGCCGACACGGTCGGTATGGATCGCCGCCCCCTCATGCGAGGCGCAGGCCAGTGCCAGATGCGCGGGCGTCAGCCCATATGCGTCGGCGGCGCCGCTTTCGACCAGTGGAAGCGCCTGCAGCATCTTGGCCGAACTGCGCGGCAACACCACGGTTTCAGGGTCGCCCCAGGCCTCGACGATGTCGCCCGATGCGTCGCAGATCACGGCATGTCCCCGGTGGACGCTTTCGGCAAGCGGTCCGCGCCAGACTTCGGTCATTACTACAGGATCGCTCATATCGGCCTCTGGGTTCTGGTCTGTGTATTTGCTCCGGCGCCGCTGTGCGGTTTTCCGCCAATTGCGTCTTTCATGTCTCGCCTGTTTCAGGCTAAACTTGCTATGTCGAGTACGCAAAGGCCGCGCAAGATACAACTCCCCTGACAGAGGGTTGCGGCCCACAAATTGAGGCTACGGACAGCTTGGAGGCTGGACATATGGTATCAAGGATAGCAGGCGGATTGGCGGGTGTGTTCCTCGCCCTGACGGCAACCGCCGGTTTCGCCCAGGATGAAAGCACCAATCAGGTCGCCGCAGAAACGGCATGGAGCGTGTTCGAGGACAACGATCCGCGCGAATGCTGGGCTGTGTCGTCCCCCACTGAAACGGTCAACACCAAGGATGGCCGCGTCGTCGCGGTGCGCCGGGGGGACATCCTGCTGATGACATTCTACCGTCCCGATGCGGATGTGCAGGGGCAGGTGGCCTTTACCGGCGGGTATCCCTTCGCAGGCGGATCGACGGTGAACGTCAATATCGGCGGCACCGAATTCGAGATGTTCACCGATGGGGAATGGGCCTGGCCCGCCAGCACCTCGGATGACGCCAAGATCATCGCCGCCATGAAGCGTGGCACCGATGCCGTTCTGTCGGCAAGATCGTCGCGTGGCACCCAGACCAAGGACACGTTCTCGCTTCTGGGCTACACCGCCGCCGTCGAAGAAGCCGAACGGCGCTGCAAGTAATCTTGCGATCTTCCGTTTTGCACATGGTTCAGGGCCGCTGGTGGCCCTGAAATCGGTGTGCGCGGCAACCGCCGTCAGTTCGTGGACGTGCTCGCCGTCAGGAAGAAATTCCCGGTCGGCACCACATGTCGGATCACCTTGATCGCCGGCATCAGCCCGCTTGGCGGGTTGCTGCACGGATCGAAGCTGTGGTTGGCGGCGATTTTGATCTCTCCCGAGGCGTGAAGGCTGAGACCGCTGTGATTGATCGTCGATGAGGAACTGCTTGCCGATAGATGGATATCGCCATCGACGAGGACACCCACATTCGATCCGGCGAAATCGGCTGGCACATGCATGTCGGATTTACCCAGGATCGTGGTTTGCTTGTCCGGATCGCAGACACCTGTGGATGTGCCGACCTGCGCGCCCGAGCTTGCGGTGATCGACGCGTTCGAACTTTCCAGCGTCGACAGGATCATGGATGCGGCCAGCTTGGCATCCGATCCGAAATCCAGGGCGCAATTGGTCACCACCGCCACATCGCTGACATCGATGGTGCCGCCACCACCGGATTTCTTGCCGCTGCCCTTGGGCGTGCCGAACTGGATCGACTTGGACCCACCCGTACACGCGATATTATACGTCAGACCGCTTGGTATGGTCGTCAGGGCCTCAAACTCCGACTGGCTCAGATTGACCGTTTGACCTTTCTGCGTGATGCCGCCCGTGCTGACGCCGATGGCCGCCAGCGGTGACAGATCGCCAAGGGTCTTCTTTGCAAAGAAACTATCCCTGATCGCTGTGTCGCCGGTTCCCAGAAAAGCCTGCTCGACCGAGGCAATGTGGTCGGCCAGATCGGTCATGATCAGATTTCTTGAAAACGCCGCGTTCGTCGCACCGGGATTCGAGGAATCGTCGCATTTTCCGCCGCAATTGCTCAGATTCGGCATGCTGATGCCGGTGCCGGTGGCAAATGAATTCTGCTGCGGCATCCAGACTTTGTCCTGACTGTGCAGGCAATAGCCGGGTCCGAAATTGCTGCTCGATGTCAGGCCCAACTCGCCCTGCGCATACAGCCCGTCCGTGCTCATGCATTTCTTGGTGCCGACAAAGGCGGCAACTCCGCGCGTCTTGACGTTCCATTGCGACAGGTCGGTGGCGTCTCCGATCAGCATGATATCGGCCACGCGCAGGAGAAAGGTCGGCACTGGATTGCCCGAGTCCTGGTCCCGTCGCAGAGTGACGGAAACCGCGTTCAGCGGGCCTGTGCCTCCGATAAGGTCGGTATCAGGGTCATAATGCAGCACCTCGATATCAGCCTGCGGATTTGAAAACAGGTTGCCATACCAGCTTTGCGGCATGTTCGCCTCGACCAGCGTGCGAGCGGCATTGTAGGCATTCTGAGCGTCGCCGCCGCTGGCCAGTTGCACGGTCCCGGCATGGGCCGCGACATCGGCGGTCTGCTTCAGCATTTGCTGATTGCGCCAAAGGTTGGTGGCATCCAGCGCGACGCCACCCAGAATCAGGATCATCACGACGGCGAAGATACCGAACACCGATCCGGCGCCGTCCTCGTCGCGCAGCATGTCGCGGGGCCTCTTGTGTGGGGCGTATCTCTGCTGTGGCATCAGATCGGCTCCAATGCCTGAGTGATCCGGGCATTGATGTTCAGGTCTTTGGCAAAGCCCATTCCATCGAAGATCATGATGGACTGCGCCGGGGCCGACAGCGTGACCGTCACGGTTGATGTCCCGTATTCAACAGTTGCCTGGGGCTGGCCGAAAAAGCTTCCTGCCCGCATCTCGGCATAGCTTTTGGCAGTATCGCCATCCATCGCGTGCCGCGCAACCAGCCGTGCGGTGTCGCGTGAGACACTCCAGTAATTGGACTGGCTCATGAACAGCAAGCTGGCATCAATGGCCAGCGCAAGGATCACCAGAAACAGCGGCATCCACAGGACAAACTCCACCGACACGGTGCCGTCGTCTTTTTTCCTGTAGACGCGCATGCCTCTTGCAAGTCGCGGAAGAAAATTCATTGTCGTCGTCCTTCCAAAATTCGCCGCGCTTCCGAAGCGCAGACGGCAATGGTCGGGCCGTTCCGGAAAAAGACAGGACAACACGCAAATGTGGTGCGGCCTCTGCCTGGCCTTGCTTAAAATTTACGAAAACTGCGTCAGAACGGGTGACATGACGGGGGCAAATATCCCATCGAACGAACCGGGTAATCAACGACGCCTGAAC
>Ga0102938_10002104_pt1 | contig 15134 bp, 13 predicted proteins | sample SalPonR2_B_D2_MG_FD_84516 | JGI IMG/M metagenome (GOLD analysis project Ga0102938, IMG submission 84516) | Salt pond soil microbial communities from South San Francisco under conditions of wetland restoration - Salt Pond MetaG R2_B_D2_MG | ecosystem: Environmental > Aquatic > Marine >...
CCGCCGTGGCCGACCAGTCGGCCGAGCCTCTCGACGAAGCTCGGGTCGCCGGTCTCGACATGCTCTATTCGTCGGGCACCACCGGCATGCCGAAGGGGATCACCCGGGCATTCCCCAACGAACCGCTCGATGCCGCACCGAGCCCGGTGCAGGGCCTGTTGCAGCTGCTGTTCGGCATGGACGACACCAAGCGCTACCTCTCCCCCGCGCCCTTCTACCACGCTGCCCCGTTGCGCTTCTGTCTCGCCGTGCACGCCATCGGCGCCACCATCGTGGCGATGGAGCACTTCGATGCCGAGGAGTACCTGTCGCTCGTCGACCAGTACGACATCACCCACAGCCAGGTGGTGCCGACGATGTTCGTCCGCATGCTGAAACTGCCCGAGGAGACCCGCAACAAGTACGACGTGTCGTCACTCGAGACCGTGATCCACGCCGCGGCGCCGTGCCCCGCACCGGTGAAGAAGCAGATGATCGAGTGGTTCGGCCCGGTCATCCACGAGTACTACGCCGGCAGCGAGGGCAACGGCTTCGTGTACTGCAACAGCGAGAGTTGGCTCGCCCACGAAGGCACCGTCGGCCAGCCGATCGTCGGCGTCCTGCACATCGTCGGCGAGGACGGCGAGGAGGTGCCGACCGGTGAGTCGGGCACCGTGTACTTCGAGAGCGAGGCCGAGTTCGAGTACCACAACGACCCCGAGAAAACCGCTGCATCGCGCCATCCGAAGGGTTGGACCACGCTCGGCGACGTCGGCTACGTCGACGCCGACGGCTTCTTGTACCTCACCGACCGCAAGGCGTACATGATCATCTCCGGCGGTGTGAACATCTACCCGCAGGAGGCCGAGAACGTGCTGGTCACCCACCCGAAGGTGCTCGACGTCGCTGTGTTCGGCGTGCCGAACGAGGACTTCGGCGAAGAAGTGAAGGCCGTTGTCCATCCGGTGGAGATGCCCGCCGACGACGAAGCTGCATCGGCGCTGGCATCGGAGCTGATCCAGTTCTGCCGGACCGAGCTCGCCGACGTGAAGTGTCCCCGCTCGATCGACTTCCGCGAGGAACTCCCCCGCCACCCCACCGGCAAGCTCTACAAGCGCTTGTTGAAGGACGAGTACTGGGCCGAAGCCGGCCGCTCGATCTGACCCTCGACCTGACCCTGGACGTTCGGCGCGTCAGCCGCTGGCGATGACGATCTGACCGGTGAGCGGGTCGCCGTCGGCGTCGGTGGCAGTGACGTCGAAGACGAATTCGGTGCCGACGACGAACGAGAGCACTCCGACGTCTCCGGCTGCCTGGTCGGTTGCGAACGCGCCGTCGGCGTCAGCGGTGAACGTGATCGGCCCGACCATGTCGTTGTCGAAAGCGACATCGGATCCCGGCTCGAGACCTTCGGCGCTGAACGTGATCGCACCATCGGCGTGGGCACAGACCTCCCCGACGCCGTTCGACAGACACTCGACCGTGGCGTCGTCGCCACAGCCGGCCGCCGCCAGGAGCGCCGCAGCAGCGGCGGCGAACCCGACGAGTCGTTCCACCGTTGTCATACCGGGATCCTGGCACACCCACGCAGTCGCCGACTTCGCTACGGTCGAGCCGTGACCGCAGTACATCCGTACCTCGACTGGCCCGGCCCGATCCCGTTCGCGCACCGCGGCGGCACCAGCGAGGCGCCCGAGAACACGATGCCGGCGTTCGAACATGCCGTGTCGCTCGGGTTCCGCTACCTCGAGACCGACGTCCATCTCAGCGCCGACGGCGTGCTGATGGCGTTCCACGACCCCGATCTGTCACGCACCTGCGGCGTGGACGGCACGATCGCCGAGATGACCGCCGACGAACTGGCCGAGGTCAAGGTGGATGGCCGGGCCTCGATACCGCAGATGAGCGATCTGCTCGAACGCTTTTCCGAGGTGCGCTTCAACGTCGACTGCAAGTCCGACGCCGCGGCAGGCCCACTGGCTGCGCTGATCCGCCGATACGGGGCGGTCGAGCGGGTGTGCCTCGGCGCGTTCAGCCATGCCCGGCTCACGAAGCTGCGCACGCTGCTCGGGCCCGAATTGCTGTCGTGTGCGAGCCCGCAGGAGGTCGCGTCACTGCGGTTGACGGGACGCATCGCCGGCCACGCCGACCGAGTTGCACAGGTTCCGGTGCAGTACGACCTCGGCCGTTCCGGCATCACGGTGGTCACGGAACGTTTCGTCCGCAACGCCCATCGACGGGGGCTGCCCGTCCACGTCTGGACGATCGACGACCCTGCCGAGATGCACCGTCTGCTCGACCTCGGCGTCGACGGCATCATGACCGACCGACCCGAGGTGCTGCGAGACGTCCTCGTCGAACGCGGCGAATGGCACACGACTCCCGGCGGCTGACCCAGCCGCCGGTGAGCGAAACCACCGCATACGGTGGTTTCGCTCACCGCTCAGGGGTCTGACGACCTAACGTCGGCCCCATGTCGATCGCCACCCCACGGTCCACCGTTCGCGCCCCACACCACATGGTGGCGAGCGCCGATCAGCTCGCCACCTCCGCCGGCGTGGCGGTCTTCTCCCAGGGCGGCAACGCCGTCGATGCCGCCATTGCCACCAACGCTGCCATCGCAGTGACCGGGCCTCACCTGTGCGGCATCGGCGGCGACCTGTTCGCGCTGATCCACATCGACGACCCAGCCTCGGACGCAGCCGGTGAGACGTTTGCGCTCGATGCGTCCGGGCGTGCCGGATCCGGCGCCGACGCTGCGGCGCTGCGAGCCGACGGACACACCGACATGCCGTTCAAACTCGATGTGCGGTCGGTGACGGTGCCCGGCTGCATCGACGGGTGGGTGGCGCTGCACGAACGGTTCGGGTCGTTACCGCTCGAGCAGATCCTGGCACCGGCCCGACGCCTCGCGGCCGAGGGATTCCCGGCGAGTCCGCTGCTGGTCGGTTCGCTCCGGCGCCTCGACGCCCGGAGCCGCGACAACCTCTCCGAACTGGCCACCCAGGCCACCTCCACGGGTGCGGTGGTCCGGCGGCCGGGAGCAGCGTTGGTGCTGGCAGCGCTGCCCGTCAGCGGGCGCGACGGCTTCTATCTCGGCGCGTTCGGCGACGGCCTGCTCGAGCTCGGCGACGGTCTGTTCCACCCCGACGACCTCGGCACCGTGCAGGCGAACTGGGTCGAGCCGCTCAGTGCGTCGGCGTTCGGTGTCGACCTGCACACCATCGGGCCGACATCACAGGGATACCTGACCCTCGGCGGCGCACGTCTGGCCGAACGTCTCGACCTGCCCGCCGACGCCGCCGACGAACGTTGGGCACACCTGCTGATCGAGGCCGCCGGCGCCGCCGGCTACGACCGGCCCGACGTGCTCCACGAGGGCGCTGACGGTGGTGCGCTCCTCGGAGCAATCGATCAACGTCTCGGGATGATCGGGCTGGAGACGGCCAGCAGACACCCGGCGCCGGGCTCTGTCGGCGACACCACCTACCTCTGCACCGCCGGCATCGACCGCCACGGTCGCCGCATCGGTGTGTCACTGATCCAATCGAACGCCTCGGGCTTCGGCAGTCATCTCGTCGAGCCGAACACCGGCATCAACCTGCACAACCGCGGCATCGGCTTCAACCTGATCGAGGACCATCCCGCCGAGTTCGGGCCCGGCAGACGACCGCCGCACACGCTCTCCCCTGCACTCGCGACCCGTTCCGGTCGGCTCGCGTCCGTCTTCGGCACGATGGGTGGCGACGCGCAGCCCCAGATCCTGTTGCAGATCGCCGCCCGGCTGTTCCACCACGGCCAGTCACCGACCGCGGCGATCGACGCCGCCCGCTGGATCCTGCACGGCCCCGACACCGGCTTCGACACCTGGACCGGCGCCGGCGGACCACTCGTCCATGTCGAAGGCCACGCTCCCGCCGATTGGGTCGACGCCCTGGCCGCACGCGGCCACCGCAGTGAAGCCCGCCCCGCCTGGGATTCAGGTTTCGGGCACGCTCACGCCATCGTGGTCGAGCCGACCGGCATGTTCGCCGGCGCCGCCGACCCCCGCGCGGTGATCGGCTCCGCCGCCGGTCTGTAACGTTTGGTGTCTGACACCAAACGTTACGCTGGCGTCAGAGGAGGGGCAGGACTTCTTCGGTGAACCGGGCCATCTGTTCGTCGGCCTTCTTGTACGGATCGCCCAGCAGGTGCGGGAACAACGTGAGGTACTCGAGACCGAGCAGGTCGCGATAGAACGCGATCTCCTCGGCGACCTTCTCTGGCGGGCCGACGAGGATCGTCTTGTTCTCGATCGACTCGTCGAGCGTTGGGATCAGGCCCGGTGCGGCGGGCTTGCCGTCGGGGCCCATGTAGCCACGACTCCATCCGTAGGGGCCGAGGAACTTCCAGAACTCGTCGTGGCCGGGCAGCGCGGAGGCCCGCGCCTCCTCCATCGTGTCCTCGATGCGGTACGACACCACCAGCATGCGCTTCTCGTGCGGAGCCAGCTCGATGTCGTGGACGGCGTGGTACTTCTCGCCGTAGGTGTCCCAGAACCGCTTGATGAAGCTGTAGTGCTGGTTCCAGAAGACCGCGCCGTGATCGACGACCGGCACGTAGTCGAGCGTCGGGGGCGACGTGACCGCCTGCCAGATCTCGTACGGGTGGATCGGTTTGGGGATCAAGGTGAGGTCCTGCACCGTCTCGCCACGGTCGGGGATACCGGGGATCGGTATCTGGAAGTGCTTGCCCTCGAACGAGAACGACTCCTGACTCAACGCCCGGCGGATGATCTCCATCGACTCTTCGAAGATCTCCCTGTTGTGCTGGTCGGCGGCGACCTGGTCGGGGTTGTCCAACGATCCGATCGACACGCCCTTGTCGTTGAGGTGCAGCACCTCGCGCGGCACCGTGCCCCGCCCCACGCCGAGCATGCCCCGTCCACCGGACAGGTTGTGCAGCGTGGCGAAGTCCTCGGCCAGTCGCAGCGGATTCCACTGCGGCACCACGTTGAACATCGCACCGAACCGCAACGTGGTGGTCTGCGCTGCGATCCACGTCGAGATCAACAGCCCGTTCGGGATGACTTCGTAGCCCTCGTACTGGAAGTGATGCTCGGTGGTCCAGAACGAATCGAACCCGAGCCGTTCGGCCTCCTTGGCCGAATTGACGTAGTCGAGCGTTGCCTGCCAGCAGGCATCGTTCGAGTAGCGACGGTCCATCGGCTCCGGCGCACCGGCTCCGGCGTCGTCCATCTCGACGCCGCCGAAGAAGAAGGCACCGAGTTTCAGATCAGGTCGTGACGACATGCGGGTAGTTTCGCGCAGATGCCCAGCACCCTCCTACGGCAGGCGACGATTGTTCACGGTCCCGTGACACAGACGCCGAGTGATGTGCTGATCGTCGACGGGATGATCACCGAGATCGCACCGTCGATCACCGCGGCGGACGTCGAAACGGACGTGATCGACCTCGAGGGCTATCTCCTGTCTCCGGCCGCAGTGGAACCCCATGCCCATCTCGACAAGGCGTTCCTGGCCGAGGCGATCGCCAATCCGACCGGTGACCTCATGGGTGCGATCACCGCGATGCAGGCACACCGAGACCTGCTCTCGGTCGATTCGATCACCGAGCGCGCCGAACGCGCTGCTCGACTGATGGCCGCGAACGGCTTCCGGTTCGTGCGGACGCATGCCGACCTCAGCGTCGAGCACGGGCTGCGCAGCATCGAAGCGCTGATGGCCGTCAAGCGGCGCGTCGCCGACGTGATCGACATCGAGATCGTTGCGTTGAGCGGTTGGCCGGTGACGGGCACGCAGGGCGCAGCCCAGCGAGCGCTGCTCGTCGACGCGATGGCGATGGGCGCCGACCTCGTCGGCGGCTGCCCGCACCTCGACGAGGGTGGCCAGATCGCTGCCGCTACCGAGTTCTTCCTCGAAACGGCCACCGACCACGGTGTCGGCGTCGATCTCCACACCGACGAGACCCTGAACCCGGACGTCCTCGGCCTCGCCACGCTCGCCGACATGGTGTCGGCCGGATTCGAGCACCCGGTCACCGCCAGCCACTGCGTGAGTCTCGGCATGCTGGACGCAGACCGACAGCGACAGATTGCCGGCCGTGTCGCCGAAGCGAGGATCAGCGTGATTGCCCTCCCCCACACCAATCTCTTCCTCCAGGGCCGGGGACACGCCCCGATGCCTCGCGGGCTGACCGCCGTCGCCGCGCTGCGCGACGCAGGAGTGAACCTTGCCGCTGGGGCCGACAATCTGCAGGATCCGTTCAACCCGCTGGGCCGTGCCTGCCCATTCGAGACCGCGGGGCTCATGATCATGACCAGCCATCTCCTCCCGTCCGATGCATGGGGCACGGTGACCCACAACGCAGCCGCGGCAACAGGAGCCGGGCGAGTCGAGATGGCGCCCGGTTCACCGGGTGATCTGGTCGCTGTCCGCGCGGCTACAGTCCGAGAGGCGATCGCCTTCGGACCGAATGATCGCATGGCGTGGCGACGTGGCCACGCGGTGCCCTCGGTCTGAAACACGCGGTTCACACAATCGACCCATGCCGATCCCGGTGTGGTCATATCATCGGCTCGGCCATTCGCGATTCGTCTGCCGGGAACGACAGCAGGGAGAACTTCCACATTGCCAGCCACAACGGCGAACGTCTCGGGCTCCACTGGATCCGACAGCTCTGCGGCCACCGACGTCGCACTGCGCTTCGAGCATCTGTCGATGGTGTTCCCCGACGGCACACGTGCGCTCGACGACGTCTCGTTCACGATTGCCCCGGGCGAGTTCGTCACGGTCGTCGGACCATCGGGATGCGGGAAGTCCACACTGCTTCGGGTTGCGTCCGGGCTGGAGCGGAACGCCGACGGGGTCTGCGAGGTCGACCGCGAGTCGATTGGTTACGTCTTCCAGGATGCAACGCTGTTGCCGTGGCGGACCGTGCAGCGCAACGTCGAACTGATCGCCGAACTCCATCACATGCCCAAGCAGGAGCGGGCACGGCGCGCCCGTGAATCGATCGAACTGGTCGGGCTCGACGGGCACCAGGACAAGCATCCCAAGCAGCTGTCCGGCGGCATGAAGATGCGCTGCTCGCTCGCCCGATCGCTCGTGATGGACCCGAAGGTGTTCCTCTTCGACGAGCCGTTCGGCGCGCTCGACGAGATCAGTCGCGAGCGGTTGAACGACGAACTCCTCCAGTTGTTCACCGGCGTCGGCTTCGCCGGGTTGTTCATCACCCATTCGATCGCGGAGGCGGTGTTCATGTCGACCCGGGTGATCGTGATGTCGGGCCGGCCGGGGCGGATCCTGGCCGACGTCGAGATCCCCTTCGAGTACCCCCGCAAGCCCGAACTCCGCTACGAGCCCGCCTTCGCCGAGTTGTCGGGCCAGGTGTCCGCACATCTGAAGGAGGCCCACGGATGACGCTGATCGCCGAGCCCGAGCAGGTGGGCTTCGACGGACCCCACGCCGAGGGCGAGCGCACCCAGGCGCCGCCCGACGTCCGCGCCCGGGGTCGCCTCGCCGGAGCGGTCTGGCACTACGGACCGATCGTGTTGGTGTTCGCGCTGTTCATCGGTTTCTGGTTCCTGATGCACTACGTGTTGCTGAGCGAGAACCGCCGCTTCATCGTGCCGCCTCCCCACGCCGTCATCCGGGAGTCGTTCTTCAACGAGGTCGCACGGTCCGAACTCTTCGAAGGTCTCGTCAACACCGCTCGGATCGCGCTGTACGGCTTCGCGATCGCCACGGTGCTCGGCATGATCGGTGCCATCGTGATGGCGTTCAACCGCACACTCGAACGCGCCTTGTTCCCCTATGCCGTGGTGTTGCAGACCATTCCGGTGCTGGCGCTCGTCCCGCTGTTCTCCGTGTGGTTCGGGCCCACCCGTACCGCACGGGTGGTCACGTGCGTGCTCGTGGCCATCTTTCCGATGCTCACCAGCTTCCTGTTCGGCCTGAAGTCGGTCGATCGCGGCCATCTCGACCTGTTCAAGCTGCACGGAGCCAGCTGGTTCACCCGCCTCCGCAAGCTGCAACTGCCCGCAGCGATGCCCTCCATCTTCACGGGGCTGAGAATCGGGGCAGGGTTGTGCGTGGTGGGTGCACTCGTGGCCGACTTCTTCTTCAGCCGAGGCGATCTGGGCCTCGGTCGCCTGCTGAACAACTACGCCAAGCAGCTCCAGTACGAGCGCCTCTTCGGAGGCGTCATCCTCGCGTCACTTCTCGGCGTCACGATCTACGGCCTCATCAGTTGGCTGTCGAATCGGTCGCTGCGGAGCTGGCACGAATCCGAGTCCGGTCATTCGTGAACCCGGTACGGAAGCAAGACCCACATCCCCACCACGAACACCTACCCAACTCCTCAGGGGGAGCACCCACATGACACCAACAACCAAGAAGGCACTCGCGCTCGTCGTCGCGCTCGGCGCCGTCGCCGCCGCGTGCGGCAGCGACGACGACACCTCCAGCGAGCCGGCCGCCACCGACGGCGGCGAACCCGCCGCCACGGACGGCGGCGAAGCGGTCTGTCCGACCAACCTCGTCATCCAGAAGGACTGGTGGCCCGAGACCGAGCACGGCGGGACCTACCAGCTCATCGGCGCCGGCGGCGAGTCCGATCCGTCGTTGTTCACCTACTCGGGTCCGATCGACCCGGCGTACGCCGTCGGCGGCATCGAGACCGTGGAGATCCGCTCGGGCGGCGACGCGATCGAGTTCCAGCCGGTCAGCGCCGTCATGATGACCGATCGGGACATCACGCTCGGCTACGTCAACACCGACGACGCCATCCAGTCGTCGCCGACGGTCGAGGTCACCGGCGTGGCGACCACCTTGGAGATCAACCCACAGATGATCATGTGGGACCCCGAGCAGCTCGACGTCGACGTCGACAACCCCGGGACGATCGGGGAGAGCGGGGCCCGAGTGCTCCACTTCAGTGAGGCGACCTACATCGACTGGCTGATCTCGAAGGGCTTCATGGACGAGGGCCAGAGCGACCCCAACTACGGCGGAGCGCCGGATCAGTGGATCTCCGACGGCGGCGACTTCATCCAGCAGGGCTTCGCCACCAACGAGATCTTCAAGTACGAGAATCTCATCGACTGGAAGGATGGCGCTCCGGCCCCCGTGGACTACGCGATCATCCACGAGCTGGGCTGGCAGCCCTACCCGGCCGCCTACTCCGTGCTCACGGAGCGGCTCGACGAGCTGTCGCCGTGCCTCGAGCTGCTCGTTCCGAAGCTCCAGCAGGCGTGGGTCGACTACCTCAACGAGCCCGAGCCGATCGGTGACGTGGTCATCGAAGTGACCGAGGCGTACAACAACTACTGGACGCTGACCCCCGAGCTCAATGCTCGTGCGTTCGAGTTGTTCGACTCCGAGGGCTATGGCGGCAACGGCCCCGACGACACCTACGGCAACTTCGATCCTGATCGGATCCAGACGTTGTTCGACGATTTCGGGGTCATCCTCGAGAACCGTGGCATCACCCTCCCGGACGGTTTCAGCGCCGAGAGCGTCTACACCAACGAGTTCATCGACGAGTCGATCGGTCGCTGATCAGCTCGACCTGAAACGCCGAACGGCACCTGCGGGCCGGCTCCACCATGTGGGGCCGGCCCGCTCGCGTCAGCGGTAGGCACAGAGGTCGAACGGATTGCCATCCGGGTCGGCGAGATTGACGATCGACCCGTACGGCTCGTGACGCGGCGACGACAGCACCACTGCCCCGGCCCCGGTCAATCGTCGGAGCTCGCCGTCGAACTCACCCGGTGAGCAGGCCAGGTCGAGATGTACCGAACCCGGCCTGGTCGTACCGCGCTGCAGACCCAACCGTCGGCACCCATCGGTGTCGGCCAGCACGATCCAGCGATCGCCGTCTTCGCGTTCGACTTCGTGCAGCTCGAGCGCCTCCGACCAGAACGCAGCGAGCGCTTCGGTCGCCGGCGAGTCGAGGGTCACCAGATCGAACCGGCTCCCCATGGCCTCAGCGCTCCGCCTCGGTGGACAACAGATCGAGCACCACCTGCAGCAGCACGTTCGCACCCGCTTCGATGTCGTCGGTCTCGGTGAACTCGGCGATGTTGTGGCTGAGTCCGTCCACGCTGGGTGTGAACACCATGGCGGTGGGGCAGATTCGAGCGAGCATCTGCGCATCGTGGCCGGCCCCGCTCGGCATCCGTCTGGTCGAGTGACCGAGTCGCCGGGCGGCCGCCTCGACGAGATCGACCATGCCGGCGTCGAAGTCGACCGGTTCGTACCGGGCGAGCGAGTTGGTGCTGATCGTGACTCCTTCGGCCACGGCGAGGTCCTCCAGGAAGGTGTCGAGACGCGACTCCGCCTCGCGCAGGATTCGGTCGTCGGTGTTGCGGAGGTCGACGGTCAGCACCACACGAGCAGGCACCACGTTCACCAGGTTCGGGTAGACGTCGACACGCCCGACGGTGCCGACCTGTTCCCGACCGAGGTGGCGGGTGAGGTCGCGAACGTAGGTGGTGATCGCCGCTGCGCAGTAGGCGGGGTCGTGTCGTAGCCGCATCGGTGTCGTGCCGGCATGGGCCGACTGTCCCACGATGGAGATCTCGGTCCACGAGATGCCCTGGACGCCCTGCACCACACCGATCGTGACCGCCTCTGCCTCGAGTACCGGCCCCTGCTCGATGTGGAGCTCGACGAACGCGTGCGGCGCCGACGGCGCCGGACAGGGGGCCGTGCCGGCGTAGCCGATGCGTTCGAGTTCGTCGCCGAGGCGGGCGCCGTCGTCGGCGGAAACGAGGTCGAGCGCCGTCTCGAGCGGCAGTCCACCGACGTAGACGAGGCTGCCGAGCATGTCGGGGGCGAACCGGGATCCTTCCTCGTCGGTGAAGAACGCCACCTGCACGCCGCGCTCGGATTCGAGTCCGGCGTGCGTCATCGTCTCGATGATCTCCAGTCCGGCCAGCACGCCCAGGTTGCCGTCGAAACGTCCGCCGGTGCCGACGGTGTCGATGTGCGAACCGATCATCACCGGTGCCAGTGTCGGGTCGGTGCCGGGCCAGGTGGCCACGACGTTCCCGAGCGCGTCGATCGTCACCTCGAGGCCGAGATCGTGCATCCAACCGACCACCAGATCGCGACCTGCCCGGTCGGCATCGGTGAGGGCGAGGCGGGCGTTGCCCCACTCGCCGTTGGGTCCGTCGATGCGCCCGATCTGGCCGAGGTCGGCGATGCGTGTGAGCAGCCGCTCGGTGTCGATACGGAGGTCGGCCCGGTCGGGATCGCCGGTCCTGGTGTCCACACCGGCCATCTCAGTACTCGGGCAGTTCGAAATCGGCGATCTCGGCGAGCGCCTCGCAGAACGCGTCGACAGCCTGGGCGAACAGCCGTGCTCCTCGCTCCGCAGTGGCGGGAGTCGGGTCGCCGATGTGGCCGTCGGACCCGAAATCGCTCGACAGCCAGCCGAAGCCGACCGAACCGCCGAAGCGGACGTAGCGGTTGTCGGCGAGGTGCTCGGGCACGTTCCGGGTTGCCGACGACATGTCGACGAGATCGGGCGCCAGGTGCAACATGAGCGACGTCTCGTCGGTTCCGCCATGGATCCCCATACCGAGTTCGTCGGGTGCGGAGACGCCGCCCTGGTCCGGCGGGACGCCAGGGTGGCAGAGGAAGGTCATCAGGCCGTGGGCCAGCCGGATCTCACGGTTGGCGACACCGACCAGCGCCGAGTTGCCGCCGTGTCCGTTGAAGAACACCAGCTTGCGCGCCGCCGTGGTGGCCACGCATCGACCGATGTCGTCGAGCACGGCGAGCAGCGTGGTCGCCGACAGCCAGATCGTGCCGGACGACCAGGCGTGCTCGTTCGACTTGGTGTAGGACAGCGGTGGGAGCAGCCACACGTCGAGTGCAGCACCGACGCGCTCGACCGCCGCCTGCGACACTCGATCGGCGATCATGAGATCGGTGTTGAACGGCAGGTGCGGGCCGTGCTGTTCGACGGCGCCGAGGGGTTGCACGAAGATGCTGCGTTCCGTCACCAGACGCGCCACGTCGGGTGCACGGAGCTCGGCCATGTTTCGGGAAACGGGAACCACCTCCGCACGTTACGCCCCCGACGTCGAACCGCGAGAGAATGTGCGTCGTGACGTCCGCCGCTCCCCCATCCAGATCGTCCGAGGCCGACTTCGATGCGATCGTGATCGGTGCGGGGCACAACGGACTCGTCACCGCGGCCTACCTCGCGCGGGCCGGGATGTCCACGCTGCTGGTCGAGGCACGCGCCGACGTCGGCGGAACGGCGGCGAGTGAGCAATTCGCGGGAGCGACCGTGAACATCTGCAATTGCGACCACCTGACGTTCCGAACGACGCCGGTGATCGAGGAACTCGGCCTGGCGGCGCTCGGTCTCGAGTACATCGACCTCGAACCTGCCCAGCACAACTTCTCGTGGGCGAGCGCCGTCGGCGGCATGGGTTGGTCGCACCACAACGACCTCGAGGCGACGCTCGACGACATCGGCCGCAACTTCCCCACCGAGGTCGCCGGCTATCGGCGATACGTCGATGCCGCCGCGCCTGCGGTGCGGATGATCTTCGAAGCTGCTGCCGCGCCCCCGACCGTGGCCGGACTCACCAAGCTCGCCCTCCGTCGTCGATTCGGCGGCGTCGGCACACTGATGCGCTGGTCGCGCCGCAGCGCCGCCGATGTCCTGCGATCGTTCTTCGACGACGACGCCATCATGGCACCGGCCGCGCTGACCGGCCCGATGGTGTGGGGCATCAGCCCCGAGCTGCCGGGGAGCGGCCTCGGCGCTCTCACCCATGCAATGCGTCACGTGGCCAAGGTCGGTCGGCCCGTCGGTGGCAGCGGTCGGGTACCCGTCACGCTGCTCGCATCATTCGAGGCGGCGGGCGGCACGCTGCGCACCAAGAGCCCGGTCGACACGATCCTGTGCTCGGGCGAGCGCGTCAGCGGGATCGCCCTGGTCGACGGCACCGAGATCTCGGCGCCGATCGTGGTGTCCGCATGCAATCCTCACGACACCTTCCTGCGTTGGCTCAAGCACCCTCCCGCTGCGGCCAACGACCTCGTTCGACGCTGGCGGTCGGCCCGTCGCGACGAGGGATACGAGTCGAAGATCGACGCCGTGCTGACCACCCCGCCCGTGCTGCGCGGCTTCGACCGACCACTCGGTCCGACGACCGCCATTGCTCCGACGCTCGCCGACATCGACCGGGGGGCTGCGATGATGGTGGACGGTCACATCCTCGATCGTCCCGGCCTGCTGGTCAACGTGCCCAGTCTGCTCGACCCGACACTGGCCCCAGAGGGCCGCCACGTCTTGTCGCTCGAAGCCCTGTTCACCCCGTTCGGGTTCACCGGTGGCTGGGCCGACCCGGCCGAGCCGCGCCGCTGGCTCGAGGCCTTCGCCGAGCTGTGCGAACCCGGCTTCCTCGACTCGATCGTCGAGTGGCGGGCGATGACCCCCGACGTGTACGAACGCGATTTTCACCTCCCCGCCGGCCATGCGACCAGCTTCGCCGGCGGTCCGCTCGCCGCGTTCCACAACGACGACCCCGAACTCACCAGGTACGAGACCGCCGTCGACGGGCTGTATCTCACCGGCGCCGCCACGTTCCCCGGCGCCGGAGTGTGGGGTGCCAGCGGCCGCAACTGCGCCACCGTCATCCTCGAACAACGGTCCTGAGGCACGACCACCTCGTGCCGATGAGCGATACCCCCACATGCTGGGGTTCTGCTCATCGCTGGCGGGCGCAGCGGACGGGCCGACACCCGGAATAGCGACCGGATGCGTACTGTTGAACTGAGATGTTCACCGAAAGGAGCATCCGCCCGTCATGACCCCTGGTTCACTTCGACTCGGCACCTATGCCGGCATTCCGGTGCGCGCTCACTGGAGCATGGCGATCGTCGCGGTCTGGTTCGGCGTGGTGTTCTCGGCTGACCTCGGCGTCGTGGGCGGTGTCGTTGCCACCGTGGCGTTCTTCGCCTCGATCCTCGCGCACGAGTTCGGCCACGCGATGGTCGCTCGTCGCTACGGAGTGAACACCCAGTCGATCGACCTGTGGGCCCTCGGTGGCGTCGCCCGGCTCGACCGCGAGTCGCCCAGTGCTCGAGCCGACGGCCTGATCGCCGTCGCCGGCCCGGCAGTCAGCCTGGGGATAGGCCTCGCGGCCTCCGGCGCTGCCCTCGCACTGCAGTCGGGTGTCCTGGCCGTCGTCGGTTTCGTCAACGTGGCGCTCGCCGTGCTCAACATGCTGCCGGGGGCGCCTCTCGACGGCGGCCGGGTGCTGCGGGCGATCCGTTGGGGCCGCACCGGGAACAAGTACCGGGCGATGCGTGATGCGGGCAATGCCGGCCGGGTGCTCGGATGGAGCATGGTCGGCGGCGGGGTCGTCCTGATGATCAACGGCGCTCCGTTCGGGATCTTCTTGATCATCACCGGGCTGTTCATCGCGCTCAACGCTCGCGCCGAGATCATGACCTCGTACGTCGCCGAGCAGCTCGACGGTGTCAAGGTGCGCGATCTCACGTTCTTCGGCATCGCCCAGGCCGGCACCGACATGGACGCCGACTCGATGATCGACCAACGCCAGCGCCTCGGTGCCGCAGGTGCGGTGGCGGTGGTCGACGACGACGGTCAGCTCGGCGGCCTCGTCCTCGAGGACCAGTTGTGGGCGTTGCCGTCCGAAACCAGGTCACTCACGATGCTCACGCAGCTGATGGTGCCGTTCACCAACCTGGCCCAGGCCTCGCTCGACGAGGACCTGGCGACCGTGCTCACCCGACTCGACCCGATGAGGCCCGTGGTGACCGTGTGGAACGACGGCAAGCTGCTCGGCATCGTGCACCCCAAGCGCCTCGAAGAGCGTCTCAAGCAAGCGCAACGTCGGGCGTTCCCGAACGCTGCGGGCGTCTGAGGAGCAGCGCCGGATCAGGCGTCCTTGACCGACCAGTCGCGTTTGGCGACAGGGTCCTGATCGCTCCACGGGAAGTTGATCCACATGTCGGTGCGCTTCCAGATGTAGTCGCATTTCACGACCGAATGCGACTTCTCGTAGAGCACCCCGGTGCGCACCTCGGCGACCTTGCCCTCGACGAATTCCTGGACCGAGCGCAGCGTGTGGCCGGTGTCGGCAACGTCGTCGACGATCAGGA
>Ga0102938_10002105_pt1 | contig 15130 bp, 14 predicted proteins | sample SalPonR2_B_D2_MG_FD_84516 | JGI IMG/M metagenome (GOLD analysis project Ga0102938, IMG submission 84516) | Salt pond soil microbial communities from South San Francisco under conditions of wetland restoration - Salt Pond MetaG R2_B_D2_MG | ecosystem: Environmental > Aquatic > Marine >...
TCTTGACGTTGGAGGAGATGAGTTGGCCGTTGCCGCTTCCGGATGCTTGGACGGGGGTGAGGTTGATGATGGCGGCGTCGCCGGGTGTGCCGTTGACGCTGAAGCAGAGCTGACCGGCGGGTGCGATGGCGGCCGAGACCGTGGCCGGGACCGCCACGGCGGCGACCGATGCGACCACCACCGCAGCGATGGCACTCCAGGCCCCGACATGGCGGCGATCGGATTCGAAAAGAGGTCGTTGGCCCATGTCACCAGTGTCCACGCCGTTCGGCTTCGTGTGAACTGTGGTGTCCCGCTGTTCCTGGCGGGGCACCCCTGCTCACGAAGGAGGGTTTTCCCTACCGATGCTCATTCGTCTCCGCCGGTCTGGCGAAGGAAGGTCAGCGAGTCCCACAGGTCGGTGCGGCGGGCGATCAGTCCATCGCGTACGGCGAACCACATCACGCCGGGGATGTCGATCGGGCTGCCCTCGCAGGTGGCTCGGAAGCGGTAGCGCACCACCACGTCGCCGGCGCCGGGCGTCAGGATCTCGGCCAGCGTCACGACCGTGTACCTGGCTCCGACGAACGTCGAGAGGAAGCCCGACAGCCGTTGCCGATACTCGTGTGCTCCGCGGCAGCCCGACCCGAGTTCGCTCAGGTGCTCGTTGACGAAGTCGTCGGTGACGCACGCAACCACCGCATCGGGGTCGCCTGTGGCGAACGACGCCAGGTACTCGGTCACGATCTCACCACGAGTATCCACCTGCGCGACCGTATCGGCGCTGTGATGTGGTCCAATGACCCGGTGGCCGACGAGGACCCCGAGGACGTCTCCCCCTGGACACGCGACGATTGGGTCCCCGACAGCGCAGTTCCGGACAGTTCGGTGTTCGGTGGTGACGCCCGACGACCCGGAGGAACCGCACGTCAGCCGCCGCCCCCCGGCATCTTCGCCGAGCCTCCACCGGAGGACTTCGACGACGACGCCAGTTCGCATGGCACGTCGAGATCGACGCTCGGACGTAAGATCGTGGCGGGTGTCATCGTCCTGGCGTTGTTGATCGGCTCGGCGGGCGCGTTGCTGCGCAGCGGCGGCGAGGACCCTCCCGAGCAGCCACCCGTCGAACCCGAACCGGTCACCGTGCCCGTCGACCTCGAGGCAGCGATCCTCGACGATCCGGCCGATTCGACACCACCATCGTCATCATCATCACCAGCAGCAGCACCGGCATCGTCGTCGCCGAGCACGTTGCCCGGCAACGTCTCGGTGATCGCCGAGACCCCGACGGCCACCATCGGGGTCGAGAGCGTCCCACCCCCTCTGCCACTCGGGCTCGACGAGCCACTGCGCTGGGCCGAGCGGACCATCGCCGTGCCCGAGCGACTGTCCTCGATCGCGTCGACCGAGGTGATCACCCTGTCGCAGGACGGGATCGTGAACGTGACCGAGTTCCCGAGCGGCCGCACCCGCAGCATCGACGTGTCGTCGATCGGTGGCGGCCTGCAGCTCGTGGTCGGTGACGGCGCCATCGCCGTGTTCAACTCGACGACGATCCTGCAGCTCCGCGACAGCGAGGTCCCCGTCGTCTCCACGGTGCCCGACGGAGTGATCTTCGTGGAAGGGTGGACCGGCACCGACCGGTTCATCCTGACGGTCCCGGCGACCGGGCCGGACGCGACCGAGCGGGAACTCGTACTCGACAGCGACGGTACCGTCACCCCCCTCGACGACCGGCTCGGCGCGGAGGTCAGGTTCTGGTCGCGTTCGTTCTCACCCACCGGCGATCTGGTCCTGTCCCGGCCCGGTGGTGTCTACGCGGTCGCTCCGGACGGAACAGCCCGCCGGATCAGTACCGGCGATCTGCTGGCCGTCGGTGACGCGCATTGGGCGATCCAGGAGTGCGACGAGGTGCTGCGCTGCGCCGACACCGTCGTCGCCTGGGACACCGGAGAGGTCCGGCGCGGCGTCCTCGACGCGATCGAGTCGTTCGGGTTCGTCGATCCGGCGACCAGGATCTCGCCCGACGGCCGATCGATCGCCTATCGGTCCAACACCGGCGGGCCCGGCCAGCGCCGGATACTCGACGTGGAGACCGGCTCTGCGGTGGATGCCGGTCGGATCAACCAGCTCGTCTACCCCGATGCCTGGGCGACGGACTCGTCCGGCATGTTCATCACCGACCGCTTCGTCGAATTCGTCGATCGAGCCACCGGCTCCCGAACACCGATCGAGGATCTCGGTCGGATCCGAGCCGTCGCGACCGAACCGTTCACGACCACCGGTTGACGCAGCGCACGCAACCGGAAACGTCAGGACGTGAGGAGTCCGTCGAGCGACTTGCCGATCGAGCCGAGATCGGGCCGGTCGTGATGGGCGAGACGGGTGAGGTAGGTGATCGCGACGTCGTTGCGTTCGATGATCCCGCCGTCGGTGTCGGGCGCGAGCATCTCGGCGTCGCCCCAACCCATCTCGACGGTGAACGCGTCCTGGTGGCCCGGGATCGGCTTCAACGTCGCTGCCGACATCGACCGCGGCGGCTGATCGCCGACGCGTGCGTACCGCCAGGTGCCGAAGTGCTCGATGGGGAGGTCCGGCACGTTGATGTTGACCACCACCGGCTCGATCGGCATGTCGTCGACCAGCGACTGGGCGACGGTGGCGGCGACAGTGGCGGCGCTGTCCCAGTGCTGGGTGGCGATCGCGTCGTCCCACCCCTGACCCTCGACGCCGAACCCGGTGACCGCCTGGCTGATCGCGATGCCCGAGATGTGGCCGTTGCGCCCGGTGAGCGCCGCGCCGACCGTGCCCGAGTGGTACACCGAACGCCCGACGTTGGCGCCGGGGTTGATACCGGACACGACCAGATCGAACGGGCCACCGAACGCCCCGAGACGGGCGAAGAACACGCACAGCGCCGGTGGGCCACTGACCTTCCAGATTCCGTCCGCCGGGCAGTCGTCGATCTCGGCGCGCCGTACCTCGGGCTGGATCAGGTGCAGCGCGCCGATCGCCGCTCCGGCTCCGGAGTACTCCTGGTCGGGGGCGATGACGTGGACCTCGTGGTCACCGTCGAGTTCGCAGATCGCACGGGCCAGTACGTGCAGGCCGATCGAGTCGATGCCGTCGTCATTCGTCACCAGGATGCGCATGCGACCATCCTCGCAGGCGATCGCGACGTTCGGCTGAACGGACGGTGAACGATCACCGCCCCACGGCGAACCCACCCCCCACCACCCTCATCCCCGCCCCACCGTCACCCCCAACCCGAAAAATCTCGCGAGCGTCACGCTCAGCGCAACGAGAGCGCGACATTTCGGGGTGTTCGGGCGTCGGTACGCTCGACGGCGATGGATCCGCTGGTCGCCGCGTTCTGCTCGAACCCCGCGTTGCGGGACCAGTGGTACGTCGTTGCCGACGCGGGCGACCTCGTGGCTGCGCCGCTCGGCGTCACGGTGCTCGGCGAACGGCTGGTGCTGTGGCGCTTGCCGACCGGTGAAGTGCGCGCGGCTGCCGATCGGTGCCCCCATCGCGAAGCGCCGTTGTCACACGGTCGTGTCGCCGCCGGATGCCTCGTGTGTCCGTACCATGCCTGGGCGTTCGACGGCGACGGTGTCTGCGTCGACGTGCCGTCGTCGGGCGCCGGCGCAGCGATTCCGTCAGCTGCCGACCTCGCACTCCTGGCCGTTCGCGAACGTCATGGGCTGATCTGGCTCTGCCCCGGCACGCCGACCGCGGAGCCGCCCGACATCGCGCAGGACCGCGATCCGACGTTCCGGCGGGTGACCGCCGGCATCGAGACGTGGCACGTGTCTGCCACCCGCATGGCCGACAACTTCTGCGACGTCGCCCACTTCCCCTACGTGCACGCCGGCACGATCGGCCCCGACACCGACCCGGTGATCGCCCCGATCACGGTCGAGCGACTCGACGACGACTTCACCGGCTACGAGTATCACGTCGACGTCCACGACGAACAGGGCCACGACGTACGCCAACGCATGTCGACTGCGTTCCACCTGCCGTTCGTCGTCCGCTCGAACACGTTCTACGAATCGGGACCACGCGCGGGGCACGACCGGGTGCTGCTGCTGTGCACCACGCCGGTCGACGACGTCACCTCGTTGTTCACGTTCGTGTCGTGGCGCAACCACGACCACGACCTCTCCGAGCACGATTTCCTCGCCTTCGACCGGGCGATCGGCGCCGAGGACAAGGTGATGCTCGAACGCATCGAGGGGGTGCTGCCACTGGACCGGTCGGCAACGGTCAGTGTGCGTTCCGACCGTCTCTCGGTCGAGTGGCGTCGCCAGCTCGCTGCGTTGATCACGCCAGGGGTCAGACCCCAGGCGTGATCAGACGGCTTCGACGGGAGTTGCCGGCGTGGAGACCGTCGCCGATCGAGAGCTGGCCAGCGTGAACAACGCGAGGCCCGTGATCACCAGGGCCATGCCGAGTACCTGCGGCGGGCGCACCTCCTCGCCGAGGATCACGAATGCGAAGAACACCGCCAACGCAGGCTGTGCAGTCTGCATGATCCCGATCGTCGCCACCGGCAGGTGCTGCTGCGCGAACACGATGCAGCCGTGGCTCAGCATGCCGGTGAGGAAGGTCAAGATGGCCACCACGAGCCAACCCCTTGCGCTCAGGCCGAACACGTCGGGGCCCGCGACGATCGCCGCGATCGGCCCGGCCGTGAGCACCCCGATCGGCATCATGCACGCCATGAAGTCGAGCGTGCCGACCCCGGCCGCCCGGGCCCGTTTCGACGTCAGCAGATACGTCGTCCACAGCGTGATGACCCCGATCATCATCAGGTCGCCCTCGATCGACGACACGCCCTGATCCGGTCCGAAGAACAACACCAGCGACACACCGACGATCGAGATCAGACCCCAGCGCAGGGCCGTCCAGTTCGGTCGCTCGCCGAAGAAGAAGGCGCCGGCCGGCAACAACACCAGCGGAGTCAGCGCGGTGATGAACTCGGCGTGGGCGATGCTGGTCCTGGTGATCGCCGTGAAGAACAGGGCGATGTTGGCGCCGAACGCGAGCCCCGGGGCCAGCGCCAACCGCCATGTGACCGCAGACGGCGCAGGTCGATTCGATCGCACCCGGGTGATCGCGATCACCGTCCACCAGCCGATCACCGCGCCGATCATGCGCCAGAACGCGATCACCGAACCCGTCGACTCCGACCACTTGATCAACGCCGAGCTGGTGGAGAAACTCACCACGGCGACCGTCATCGCGAGCAGGGCCAGCGCTCGCCCGCTGAACCGCTGGGTCATGGGTTGGGGCTCGACGTCTGGCGGGTTTCTGTCCGGGCGTCCGGAGCGTCGCTCGCAGTGACGCCGATCGCAGAAACGAGGTCGGGATGGTCGTCACGGCGGACGTCGGCTTCGAGATGGTTTGTCGCGGCCGAGGAGACCGCAGGGCGGAGGTCGGCGAAGAACGTTGCGAAGATCGCCGTGCGGCTGCCGTCGGTCACCCGGCGAGAGTAGGGCATCGCCTCGTGTTCGCGACGTGCCGCCCGAGCTGCCACGCCCGCTCTCGTTTCCCTGGGGGGAGCGCGCCGATAGCCTCGGAGCCATGAGCCCCCTCGAAGCCGCGACCGCCGAGACCGGTGCCACGAACGCCAGCGAACCGATCATCTCGGTCACCGACGAAGCGTTGGACCACCTGCGTGAGCTGCGCGACGACGAGGTCGACGGCGACAAGCTCGGCCTGCGCCTGGCGATCGCCTCGGACGCCGGCGAGGAGTTCCGCTACGACCTGTCGTTCGAGGAGTACCTGACCGCAGCGTTCACCGACGAGGTCCGCACGCACGACGGCATGAAGGTGATCATCCCCGGCGAGGACGTCGCGCTGCTCACCGGCGCAACCCTCGACTTCACCACGACCCAGGGTCTGGTGATCCGCAACCCGAACCGGCCGCAGGCCCCCTCGATCGAGGGCCTGACCGCCGACGACCAGCTGTCGGCCGAGATCGAGGCGCTGGTCGGCACCGAGGTCAACCCGGCGCTCGCGGCGCACGGTGGCTTCGTCACCTACGTCGGCCACGACGGCGAGGGCACCGCCTACCTCACGATGGGCGGCGGCTGCCACGGCTGCTCGATGAGCAAGCAGACGATGCTCGACGGCGTGCAGACCATGCTCGTCGAAGCGATCGACGGCGTCGAAGCGGTCCGTGATCTCACCGACCACTCCACCGGCGAGAACCCCTTCTACTCGTAACGCCGGCCCGGTTGCCCCGCACGTCGCTGCCGGTCACGTGATGTCGGCCGCGTCCGGATCGTCGGTCGGGTCTGCTTCGCCGGAGGTGCCACAGGGTGCCGGGCCCACTGTGACACCTCAGCGCACCAGGAGATCGGGGGCGCGGGCTGCGACGTGGGCCCGGGCGACCGGACACGTCGCGCGGACCCGGACCCCTCGGGAGCGCAGATCTTCGATCACGCCGTCCATCAACACCGACGAGTAGCCGTTGCCGCGATGACGCACGGCGGTCTCGATGTACGGGATCGTGATCATGTCGGCGCCCGGCGAGAAGTCGGCGAACGCCACGACCTCGTCGCCGATGACGAGTTCGTAGCGGTTGCGACCGTCGTGACGGGTGACCGAGGGGGTGTTGCTGACATCGGCATTCATCGCGAGAGTGTCGCGCATGCCGGAGTGATCCAATCGTGTGCGAGCGTACGGCGATGTCGAAACCTTCCGGTGACGTCAGATGCTCGGTCGAGCCGATCGTCGAGTGAACCTCAGGCCGGAGTCTCGAGCGCTCGCTCGAAGTCGGCGACGATGTCCGCAGCGTCCTCGAGGCCGATCGAGACGCGCAACAGCCCGTCGCTCACCCCTGCGGCTCGCTTCTCGTCCGGGGTGAGGCCGGCATGGGTCGAGGTCGACGGGTGGCACACGATCGTCTCGGGGCCGCCAAGTGACGTCGCGACCCGGGCGGTCTGCAGGCGGCCGAGGAATCCTGCTGCCGTGTCGCGGTCGGCGATCTCGAACGACAGCACGGTGCCGTACTGACGGAGCTGTCTCGTGGCGAGCGCATGCTGAGGGTGCTCGCTGAGGCCGGGATAGTGCACCGCGCGTACCTCGGGATGGTCCGCCAGGGTGATCGCCAGCGAGCGGGCGGTCTCGTTCTGCAGACGTGTCCGCACACCGAGCGTCCGAAGCCCTCGCAGCGCGTTCAGTGCGTCGAACGGCGACGGCGTGGCGCCGTGCAACACCGAGTAGGTCCAGATCTCGCCGAGCAGTTCGGCCTCGCCGGAGATCACGCCGAGCGTGGCGTCGTTGTGGCCGGCGATCCCCTTCGTGGCCGAGTGCAACGAGATGTCGACTCCGTGCGCCAACGGTCGCTGGCCGAGCGGCGTGGCGAACGTCGAGTCGACCACCGTGAACGGGCCCTTGATCGAACCCAACTCGTCGAGATCGGCCAATTCGAGCAGCGGATTGGAGGGTGTTTCGGCGAACACCAGCATCGTGCGGCCCGGCTCGACCGCGGCGGTGAACGCGCCTGGCGTGGCCACGTCGACGAAGGTGACATCGATGCCCATCCGCCGACAGGGTCCTTGCAGGAACGCAAGGGTCCCGGCGTACAGCTGGCGCTGGGCGACGATGTGAGCCCCGGCTGAGCACACGGCGAACACCGTGGAGGCGATCGCCCCCATGCCGGATGCGAACGCCAGCGAGTCCTCGGCGCCCTCGAGCTCCGCGATCGCCTGCTCGAACGAGCGGACGGTGGGGTTCGAGTAGCGCGAGTAGAAGCCGTCGTGTCGCATCGCCGTGGCGCGGCGGTGGGCGTCGTCGAGGCTCTCGGACTCCCAGGTGCTCGACGCCCACAGTGCGGGCGCGAGCGAGGCACCGCTCGCCGCTCGGCCTGCGGTGATCGCCAACGTCTCCGGTGCGACATCAGGTGCCGCCGAAGGCTGGGAGGTCGATGCAGTCTCGCTCGGCATGGCGCGTCACCGTACCGGCGTCAGCCGGCGAGTTCGGCGAGGACGACGTCGTGGAGCAGACGGTTCGTGCTGATCGCCGTGTCGTGCTCGTGGGTCGGCTCGCCGAAGCGGTCGGTCAGGCTCCCGCCGGCGGCCTCGACGATCGGCTTGACCGCAGCGATGTCGTAGGGCGCCACGCCGACCGCGTCGACGGCGACGTCCATCGCCCCCTCAGCCACCAGCATGTGCTGCCAGAAGTCGCCGACCCCGCGTGAACGGCGCGCCCGCCGCTGGACACGCATCAGCGCATCGGTCAGCCCCAGCGCATCCCAGCCGTCGTCGTGGGTGATGCTCACCTGTGCTTCGCCGAGATCGTCGACGGTCGACACCACGATCGGGCGGACGTCGTCGAACACACTCATCGACGCCCCGAGGCCGAGCCCACCCCACCACCGTCGGCCGAGTGCGGGGGCCGACACCACGCCCATCACCGCGCCGCGCTCGGCGTGGGTCAGCGCGATCAGCGTTGCCCAGATCGGGATGCCGCGCACGAACCCGGAGGTTCCGTCGATCGGGTCGATCACCCACCGCCACGGCGAGTGTTCGTCGCCGGCGAGACCGTGCTCCTCGCCGAACGCACCGTGCCGTGGGCGTTCGCGGACCAGTCGTTCGACGATCATCGTCTCGGCGCGACGATCGATCTCTGTCACCTCGGTCCGGTTGCGTTTCCAGTCGATCGAGAAGTCGGCCTCGCGGAAGTGCGGCAGGGTGAACGCGTCGACGGCATCGGCGACATCCAGCGCCAAGGCCAGGTCGTGGGACAGGTCGAGCGCTTCGAGATCCTTCACGAAGCCGCCCCGTCGCGTTCGGTGGCGCCCCGGAAGTCGGGCCGCCGCTTCTCCTGCAGCGCAGCGAGGCCCTCGGCAGCGTCGGGGCCGAGGAAGTTGAGCATCTCGTACGCCAGTGACGCCTCGAAGTTCGGAAGCGCCTGACGAAGCCAGTGGTTGAGTGCCCGTTTCGTCATCCGGGTGGCGTCGACCGGTCCGGCGGCGAGCTTGCCGGCAACACCCATCGCCGTCGACAACACCTCGTCGCCCGGCACCGCTTTCGACACCAACCCGATGCGCTCGGCCTCGCGTCCGTCGAGAAAGTCGGCGGTGAGCAGGTAGTACTTCGCCTTCGCCATGCCGCACAGCAGCGGCCAGATCGCTACGGCGTGGTCGCCGCCCGCGACACCCAGGCGGATGTGGCCGTCGGTGAGACGGGCGTCCTCGTCGATGATGCTCACGTCGGCCATCAGCGCCACGGCCAGACCGGCACCAACTGCCACGCCGTTGATGGCCGACACGATCGGGGTGTCGCAGTCGATCATCGTGCGCACGATGTCGCCCGCCTCGCGCATCACCCGAATCGTCCGGGTGTAGTCGCCGACCTGTTCGGCGATCCAGTCGAGATCGCCACCGGCCGAGAACGCCGACCCTGCGCCGGTGATCACGACGGCGCGCACACTCGGATCGTCATCGATCGTGCGGAACACCCTCGACAGCTGCAGGTGCATGTCGGCGCCGGTTGCGTTGAGTCGCTCGGGATCGTCGAGGGTGATCAACAGCACCCCATCGTTCGGCCGCTCGAAACGAAGGTGCGTGTAGGCGGCGTACGGGTCGTCGGCGGAGTCGCTCACGCCTCCAACCCTACGAGCCCGGTGTCGGTCGTGGTTCCCGGAGACCCGGGCGCCGGGAACCGGCGTGGTTCCCGGAGGCCCGGGCGCGGGGAACCAGCGTGGTTCCCGGAGACCCGGGCGCGGGGAACGGCGAGTGGTCAGATGGCGCGGGCCAGGGCCACGACACCGTCGACGTCGAGGCCGAAGCGGGCGAGGATCGCGTCGGACTTCGGGTCGTGCGGGATGAACTTGGTCGGCAGACCGAGCACGTCGACCCGCGTCGACTGTTCGATGGCGCTCACAGCGTCCGCGATCGACATGCCGATGCCGCCGGCGCGCACGCCGTCCTCGATCGTGATCACCCGGTCGTGCGCGGCGGCGTCGGCGATCATGTCGGGGTCGAGCGGGGCGCAGCACCGCGCATCCCACACGGTGACCTCGACGCCGTCGGCGGCGAGTACCGCGGCAGCCTTCTCGGCGGTTTCGAGCATCTTGCCGACGGCGATGATGCACGTGCCGCTGCCCACCCGGCACCTGCGAGCGGACAGTCCGGTGCCGACTTCCTGCTCGGTCACCTGACGAGCTGCGCCGCGCGGATATCGAATCGCGATGGGGCCGGCGTCGACGAGCGTGGTCGCGTCGTGGAGCATCTGGGCGAGTTCCTCCGCGCTCGACGGTGCGAGCACCCGCATGCCGGGCACCTTCGACAGCAGCGCCATGTCGTACACGCCGTGGTGACTGGCTCCGTCGGGGCCGGTGACACCGGCACGGTCGAGGCAGAAGACCACCGGCAGGCGGTGCAGCGCGACGTCGTAGACCACCTGATCCCACGCCCGGTTGAGGAACGTCGAGTAGATCGCGACCACGGGCCGCAGACCGCCCATGGCCATGCCGGCGGCACCGGTGACGGCGTGTTGCTCCGCGATACCGACGTCGAAGAAGCGGTCGGGGAACCGCTCCTGGAAAGGCAGGAGCCCGGTCGGGCCCGGCATCGCCGCAGTGAGTGCCACGATGCGGTCGTCGGCTTCGGCTTCTTTCAGGAGGGCATCGGCGAACGCCTGGGTGTACCCGGTCGACACCGCTTTGGGCGGACCGACCAACCGGTCGAAGACGGGGGCGTCGTGGAGGTTCTTCTCGTCGTCGTCCTCGGCGGGGGAGTACCCCCGACCCTTCTGGGTGAGCACGTGTACGAGGATCGGGCCCTCTTCGGACAGTTCGATCGCGTTGCGGAGCGCGTGCTCCATCTCCTCGACGTTGTGGCCGTCGAACGGGCCGACGTAGCGCACGCCGAGCGCCTCGAAGAACGACGGCGGCTGGAGGAACTCGCGCACCCCTGCCTTGAACGCATCCATCGCAGACTCGGCCTGGTGACCGACGACGGGCAGGTGCCCGAGGAACTCCTCGAGGCGGCGTTGGCGACGCACGTACACCGGATTGGTGCGAATGTCGGTGAGGGCATGCGACAGCTTGTCGGTGACCCGGTCCGTGACGCTCGGATGATTGGCCTGTTCGTCACGACCTTGAGCGCTGGCCGACAGCCTCGACACGGTCGGGGCGTACGACCGGCCGTTGTCGTTGAGGACGATGATCACCTGCTTGTCGCCGTGACCGATGTTGTTGATCGCCTCGTAGGCCATGCCGCCGGTGAGCGAGCCGTCGCCGATGACCGCAACGATGTGACGATGAGGGTCGGTGCCGAGGTCGCGGGCGACGGCCATGCCGTAGGCGTACGACAGCACGGTCGAGGCGTGGCTGTTCTCGATGTAGTCGTGCTCCGACTCCTCACGGCTGGGGTAGCCGGACAGACCGCCCTGCTGGCGGAGCTGCTCGAACTGCCGCTGGCGGCCGGTGACGATCTTGTGGATGTAGGCCTGATGGCCGGTGTCCCACAAGATGGCGTCGGTCGGCGATTCGAACACGCGGTGCATGGCGAGTGTGAGTTCGACGGCGCCGAGATTGGAGCCGAGATGGCCGCCGGTGTCCGACACCGCCGACACGACGAAATCACGAATCTCGCCGGCGAGATCGTTCAGTTCGTCGTACGACAGGTCCCGCAGGTCGGCGGGTTGGCGGACGCGCTCCAGATACATGCAGCTTTGACGCTATCTCCACTGCTGCGTCAGTGCGTGACGGGCCCTACCGTCGACGTCATGACGCTTCCCGACGGATCCCCGTTCGACCTCACCGGCCACGTGGCACTGGTCACCGGTGGCAATGGCGGGATCGGCCTCGGGATGGCCGACGCGCTCGCTGCACACGGCGCCGACGTGGCGATCTGGGGAACCAACCCGGACAAGAACGACGTGGCGATCGAGCAGCTCGGGCGCCACGATGTCGAATTGCTGTCGATCGTGTGTGACGTGGGCGACGAACGCGCCGTCGAGCAGGCCATGGCCGACACGATCGGCGAGCTCGGTCGGGTCGACTCGTGCTTCGTGAACGCCGGCGTCGGAGGGCAGGCACCGAGCTTCATCGGGATGACCTCCGAAGAATGGCGTCGCGTGATGCGGATCAATCTCGACGGAGCGTTCTTCACGGCGCGAGGAGCGGCCGAGCACATGGTGTCGCGTCACGGCGAGGGCGACGAGGCGGGTGGCTCGATCGTGTTCACCACGTCGGGGTCGGCGTTCTTCGGACAGCAGTCGGGTCAGCACTACGGCGCGTCGAAGGCCGGTGTGAACTCGATGATGAAGGCGATCGCCGTCCAGCACGCCCGCCACGGCATCCGTTGCAATTCGGTGCTGCCCGGATGGATCGAGACCGACATGACCGCCGGTGCGTTCGGCTGGGACAAGTTCGTCGAGAACGTGCTGCCGCGCGTGCCGATGCGCCGCTGGGGCACCGCGGACGATTTCGGCGGCCTGGCGGTCTACCTCGCCAGCCGAGCTTCCAGCTACCACACCGGCGACGTGATCACCATCGACGGCGGCTACCACTCGTTCTGACCCAGGGTCCCGCATCCCGTACCCCGAAAAATCACCGAGACGTTGCGCTCAGCGCAACGGTGGCGCGCCATTTCGGGATCGCCAGCGAAATGGCGCGGTGTTGTTGCGCTGAGCGCAACGCTGGCGCAACTTTTCGGGGTCCAGTGTCAGGTCGGGGTCGTGTGTCAGGTCGGGGGGCCGGCCTGGACGCGGGCGAGATGCTGCTCGTAGGGGACTCCGGGGTCGTCGAGGGAGTCGATCCACCAGGTCATGGCGCCGTCCACGAGACGACCGAGCTTGTCGGAGGTCTCGGCGTCGCCGCCTGCGGGGGAGCGGTCGACGAAGCAGGCGTCGAATGGTCCGTGGTGGCCGTTGTCGGCACGGATGCCCCGGACCATGTCGACGCAGTCGACGAACTCGTCGACCGACAGGTAGCCGCCTGCCCGGGCCACGGGCCACACGCCGTCGAATCGGGCTGCCCGACGGAAGGGGGCACCACCCGGCCAGCCGCCGGCGACCCAGATGGGGATGCGGCCGTGCACCGGTGTCGGCGTGAACTCGACGTCGTCGAGGACCACGTGCTCGCCGCGGTACGACACGGTCTCTCCCGACCAGAGCAGTTGCAGGGCGTCGAGCGACTCGTCGAGGACTCGGGCTCGGCGTCTCGGTTCGGCGCTCTCGCCGAACCGCGTGAATTCGTCGTCGGGGGCGCCGAGGCCGACACCCAACCGCAGGCGTCCGCCGGAGAGTTGGTCGAGCGTCACCGATTGGCGGGCCACCACCGAGACGCGGCGTCGCGCCAGCGGTGTGACCATCGGGCCGATGATGATCTGATCGGTCGCCATCGCGACGGCGGCGAGCGACACCCACGGGTCGACCATCGGCTGCCACGGACGGCGGCGGATCACGTGATCCCACAGGAACATGCCGTCCCACCCGGCCAGTTCCGCAGCAACGGCGAGGTCGGCGAGACGAGCCGGGTCGGCGAAGTCGCCGCCATTGGGTACGCCGAGACCGAACTTCGGCTGCGTCATCGTGGTGCCGCCTGTCGGTAGACCGACACGTGCTGGGTGCTGTCGTCGGTGAACAGGGCGCCACCCATGTCGGCCCATCGATCGGCGAGGCGCAGACCTGCGGTGGTCGCCATCGCATCGAGCTGGGACGGGCTCGCCCAGCGGATCGACCAGGGTCGGAGCCGGACGCCGCCGGACTCCGACAGGTGGATGAACTGCCCCTCGGCTCGCTGGTCGCCGTGATGATGGCTCGACACGGAGAGCACGACGTGGTCGACGGCCATCGAGCGAACATCGATCATCGAGGAGTTCCCGTCCGGATGCAGGCTGGGCACGAACGCCTCGACGACGAACACGCCATGGGGCTCGAGTCGACGGGCGATCTCGTGGAACAGGCGCTGCTGGTCACCGTCGCCGAGGAGGTTGAAGATCGTGTTGTAGGCGACGAGCGCGACGTCGAACGGGCCGTCGGGGAGATCGTCGACCATGTCGCCGAGGATCGTCTCGACGCCGTGATCGGCATCGCGCTCGGCGAGCTTCGCCAGCATCGCGTCGCTGCTGTCGATTCCGACGACCCGGAGCCCGGCGTCCGCCATCGGGACGGCGAGGCGTCCGGTACCGACGCCGAGTTCGAGGACACGTCCGCCCGGACCGGCGTGGTCGAGCATCCGTTGCACCGTCGCGTCGACGTCGGTGACGTCGGCGTACCACTCGTCGTACACGTCCGCGAACCCGTCACCGTAGGAACGTTGGTCGTATCCCCGCATCGACCCGAGGCTACGGCGATCACGCCTGGGGTCTGACCCCTGGCGTGATCGGTAACGTGGTGGGGGTGACGGAGCCGGCCATCACCTACCTCGACCATGCTGCCTCGACGCCGATGCGCGCCGAGGCGCTGGAGGCGATGATGCCGTACCTGTCCGAGCTCTACGCCAACCCGTCCGGCTCACACCGGTTCGCCCGCCGAGCCCGCCAGGCCGTCGACGAGTCCCGAGACACCGTGGCGCGGGTGGCCGGCTGTCATCCGAACGAGGTCGTCTTCACCGGCTGCGGCACCGAGAGCGACAACATGGCGATCACCGGGGCAATCGCCCGGCGTGGCGGTGTCGCCGTGTGTCCTGCGGTCGAGCACCATGCCGTGCTGCACGTCGTCGAGCAACTCGGCACGCAGGGTCGGGTCGTCGGCGTCGATGCGTCCGGTCGGGTCGACCTCGACGAGTTGGCTGGCGTGCTCGACTCCACGGCCGACGTCACGATCGTCAGCGTCATGGCGGTCAACAACGAAGTCGGCACGATCACGGACATCGCCGAGGTGGCCAGGGTCGTGCGTCGTCACGCTCCCGATGCGCTGCTGCACACCGACGCCGTCCAGTCGGCGTGCTGGCTCGACCTGCGCGACATCACCCCACACGTCGATCTGCTCTCGCTGAGCGCTCACAAGTTCGGTGGGCCGAAGGGTGTCGGCGTGCTCGTCGAGCGTGGCGGTCCCAAAGTCGACCCGCTGATCATCGGCGGTGGTCAGGAACGCGAGCGCCGCAGCGGCACCCACAACACCGCCGGCATCGTCGCCGCAGCGGTCGCCCTCGACCTCACCGACCGTGAGCGGATCGTCGAGAA
>Ga0102938_10002106_pt1 | contig 15129 bp, 15 predicted proteins | sample SalPonR2_B_D2_MG_FD_84516 | JGI IMG/M metagenome (GOLD analysis project Ga0102938, IMG submission 84516) | Salt pond soil microbial communities from South San Francisco under conditions of wetland restoration - Salt Pond MetaG R2_B_D2_MG | ecosystem: Environmental > Aquatic > Marine >...
ATTGTTGATTCTGCAACTTCATTTTCCTGTAATTCTTCAGCAATATTCGAAATATATTGCTGTGCACTTTTTTGCTGGCCATAAATAGCCATATTAATGAGCAATATGCCTAATATGAGAATTAATTTCCTGCTCATGATTTAAAAAAAGTATTGCAATGAAAAATGTGTTCCTGGTTCAAGGTAAGTGTTGCTGGTAACTGCCACCTGCACAGCAAATTGTTTGAAGTTATAGCCGGCTCCTGCTGAAAAACTTTGGGGCTCGGTTTGGAAACCTGCCTGTATGTTCAGACCCATTGAAAACTCATAATCAATGCCAACCCGGAAATTGATTTTTTGATTGATATGTTTTTCGACTTCTGATGTTATAAGAAAATCGTCTGTTACAAGTACTCCTGCACCAACTCTCAATATTGTTTCCGGAGTTTCATCTCCATGGTCACCGGTTTTGCTAAGGGTGGGGTTGTATATATGTGCTCCAAATAGCCAGCGTTCTCCAAATTGAGCCTGTATGCCGGCTTCGGCAACTAAACTGTGAAATGATTCGTAAGGCCCGTTTAAATGTGTGTAAAGATAGCTGAACTGTACACCCGCTGAAAAATGATCACCCAGGCTTCTTCCGTAACCCAGGCCAATTTTATTTTCGTTATAAATGTCGTAACCAAACCGTTGTACCTGTAGCCCCATACCTCCCCCCAGAAGCGGAAAGCGCCCTTGCGCAGCTATTACCGATAGCTGAGGTAAATCGGGTTGATACATGCTGTAAATTGAAACAGCAGTTGAGTCATACCATCCGAGTGCTGCCTGGTTTTGCATATAGGCAAGTTTGGGCGACATCACAACAGCGTTGCTCATAGCTGCCGGACGCGCTCCTCCGTAAAAATAGTAATTGCCTGCAAACCCTGCATGCACTATTAGCGAAAAGATGAATAATAAAAGTAGCTTTTGCATTGACCAGATTTCTTAAAAAGAAAAGGGATTTATTCGAAAAATATGAATAAATCCCTTTAGTGCAAAATATTTTGCCTTACTATATTAATTTGTTTTGTATTCGTATTTTATTTTTGCTAGTTCCTCGTTGGCTTTAACAATTTTTTGTTTAAGGTCTGCTTTATAAGCCACCGTGGCCTCAAAAATTTCTTTATTATCTGTAGCCAGTATTTGTGCTGCTAAAATACCGGCATTTTTAGCTCCGTTTATACTCACTGTAGCAACAGGTATCCCCGGGGGCATCTGCATGATAGAGAGGGCAGCATCTAAACCGTCGAGAGAAGCATTTATGGGTACCCCTATTACCGGAATTGGTGTTAAAGCAGCAATAACGCCTGGTAAGTGTGCAGCCATACCTGCGCCGGCAATTATTACGCGTATTCCTTTATCATAAGCATTTTGAGCAAATTCTTCAACTTTTTCCGGGGTGCGATGGGCAGAAAGTGCGTTGATTTCGAATGGGATTTTAAACTCATCAAGCACCTGGGCAGCTTTTTCCATTATTGGTAAATCAGAAGTGCTGCCCATGATAATACTAACTTTTGGTGTCATAATAATAACATTTGGGCGGTTTATAGTTCAATAAAAAAACAATTATTTTCACATTAAGTTCTGGAATAAATTTCTTCTTAATCAAATCATTTAATTCATTATTTTTCATAAAATAATGAAATTGTAGATGAACCTTTGTATTTTCGCATCAAATATACAAAAACCACCTTAATCCAAATTTATGAATAAAGTTAAAATCCACGACAAAATATTCGAAATCTCCATTCATCATGATAAAATACTGGAGCGGGTAAAGGCTATTGCAGCCCAAATGAATAAAGACCTGAAAGATAAGGATGTTATTTTTCTGGGTATCCTAAATGGTTCTTTTATGTTTGCTTCAGATCTGTTTAAATATATAACTGTTCCTGCCCCCATATCGTTTCTTAAATTAGCCTCTTATGAGGGGACTTTTTCTTCAGGTAAAGTAAAAAGGCTAATCGGAATAAACGAAGATATTGCCGATAAAACAGTGATTATTATTGAAGATATAGTTGATTCGGGTTTAACCCTGGAGCAGATTATTAAGCAACTCAGAGGGTATGACCCAGCCGATATTAAAGTAGCAACACTTTTGTATAAGCCTGAAGCTTATACAAAAGATTTTGACATAGATTATGTTGGCTTTAGTATCCCACCCGATTTTATTATAGGCTATGGTCTTGATTATGATGGGTTAGGGCGAAATTTACCGCATATTTATAAGGTCGAATAAAAAAATAACAGCTTATGTTTAACCTTGTACTTTTTGGCCCCCCGGGTTCTGGCAAAGGGACACAATCTGATCGGATTAGTGAACGATATAACTTAAGACACATTTCTACCGGCGATATTTTCCGCAAGGAAATGGACGAAGAGACGCCTTTGGGTCTCAGAGCAAAAAAATATGTGGAAAAGGGCGATCTTGTGCCGGATGAGTTGGTGGTTGATTTGGTGATGAAATTCCTTGATCAGCACAACGATGAAAAGGGTTTTATTTTTGATGGATTTCCCAGGACTATAAGGCAGGCAGAAATTTTACGCTCAGAACTTTTTGAAAGGGGCGAAACCATAAAACTGATGATAGATCTGAAAGTTCCGGAAGCAGAACTGCTTGAGCGCATGCGGAAAAGAGGTTTAGAATCGGGTAGGGCCGATGATCAGAACGAAGATGTATTGCAAAATCGACTGCAAACTTACAGGGAAAGTACTGAGCCGGTCATAACTTTTTATACAAGACATCATAAACATTACGATATAGACGGAGTTGGAACTGTCGATGAGGTTTTTAACCGCATCAGCTGCGTTATAGAACAATTTATTTAATAAACAATGGGACAATCAAATTTTGTAGATTATATCCGGATATTTTGTCGTTCGGGTAAAGGAGGGGCAGGTTCAGAGCATTTTCGCAGAGAAAAGTTTGTTCCTAAAGGAGGTCCCGATGGTGGTGATGGTGGCCGTGGCGGAAATATATATTTGCGTGGTAATCAGAATCAATGGACATTGCTGCATTTGCGTTATAAAAAGCACATTTTTGCAGGTGATGGTCAGCCAGGAGGAGGTCAGAGGAGCTTTGGAGCCCAGGGTGAAGATGTGATAATAGACGTGCCCATTGGTACCATAGTGCGGGATGAAGAAACAAATGAGCTAATTTGTGAGGTCACAAAGCATGATGAGAAGGTTGTGTTGCTGGAAGGAGGTCAGGGTGGCCTTGGTAATACGCATTTTAAAACATCAACAAACCAGGCACCGCATCACGCTCAGCCAGGGAAACCAGGTATGGAGGGATGGTTTGTGTTCGAGTTGAAAGTGCTGGCCGACATTGGTTTGGTGGGCTTTCCCAATGCTGGGAAATCTACATTGCTTTCAGTTGTATCGGCCGCCAAACCAAAAATTGCCGACTATGCTTTTACAACTTTAACCCCGAACCTTGGAATCGTGCCATACCGTGATAACCGGTCCTTTGTAATGGCCGATATTCCTGGTATCATTGAAGGTGCAGCTGAAGGAAAAGGTTTGGGGCTTCGCTTTTTGAGACATATTGAGCGAAACCCGGCATTGCTTTTTATGGTTCCTGCAGATAGCGATGATATTCATAATGAGTATAAAATTTTACTTTCGGAACTTGAGAAGCATAACCCGCAATTACTCGATAAATCCAGAATTTTGGCAATTACAAAAAGCGATATGCTCGATGAAGAGTTAATAGAGGAGATTTCAGAGGATTTGCCCGATATTCCGGTTTTGTTTATTTCTTCGGTAGCTCAGATGAATCTCGATAAACTTAAAGACCTGATTTGGAATACCTTAAATTTTGAAGAAGATGTTTGATACTTTAGTGCAATTTGATAAAGAGTTGTTTTTATTCCTGAATGGCTTGCATAATAGTTTTTTTGATCAAATTATGTGGTGGTTCAGCGAAAAGTATTTTTGGATACCGCTTTATGCTGCGGTTTTAATTTGGTGGGTAAAAGAGTGGAAGTGGAACGTTATTTGGCTGGTGGTTTTTGCAGTATTAGTTGTTGTTGCGAATGATCAGATATCAGTAGCTATAAAGTTTGCCATTGAACGGCCCAGGCCATCGCATAATCCGGAATTTGAAGGTCTCGTGCATTTGCTTAATAATTACCATGGAGGTGCTTATGGCTTTGTGTCAAGCCATGCGGCCAATACTTTCGGGTTTGCTGTTTTTTCGCTTATGTTTATTAAAAGGCGTTGGTATACAATTGCTATATTAATATGGGCAGCCCTGGTTTCATATAGCCGGGTTTATTTGGGCGTTCATTATCCGGCCGATATATTTTTTGGTGGTTTGCTTGGCGTTGGGTTTGGCTTTTTGCTCTATTATTTATGCCATTTTAGTATGCAAAAATTTCCCATAAAAAAAGCTGCCTGATTGGGGCAGCTTTTGAGTAGGTGTATATAAATTTATTTTTTCTGCATAAAACTCAAAATAACAACTGCAGCACCCTCTTTTCCATCTTTAAAATATGCTCGTATTTTATAAACGCCAGATTTTTGACAGAAAAAACCAAAAGCTTCTTTTAGCTCACCATCTGGCTGCAGGTTTGTTGTAAGTTTCTTTGTACCATCGTATAGCTCTACGACAACCTTTCCTGCGTAACCATCGGCATTACAGGTGTTGAGTTTGTAGATGGTTCCTTTATTCATAAGGATTGAGAACTTAGACGATGGAGGTGGTTTTACACTGCTTTGTTGGAGCTTCACCTTAAAATCTTTCATATAGGTAGCATTGCCAATGTTTAGTGCACAGGTGTTGACCAACTCATCACTTTGGGCAAAGGCATTGCCTGCCATAAAGGTCAATGCTATAACGAGTAATGCTATTGCTTTCCTCATATTATAGTCTAATTAAATTATTTCTTACTTCTTCTATTGTCAGGATAATGGTCTCAAGAGTCTCATCGGGAACTTCTACATGGCTGATTTCGTTCTGAACAACTACCATGATTCCATCGATTTCTCTTTGTTCGGGTTCTCCCTGCTCAATTGTTTTTGTAACTCCATCATAAGCACTAAGTATACGAGCGTAGCTGTCATGGAGGGTTTTGAACTGTGGATTGTTTTTGTAATAACTCAACATTGTAGTCAGGTTTTCGATAACCTCTTTTTGATCACCAATGCGTTCTACAATTTCCGGATTAGGGGTTTGAGCCTCTTTGAGTACCTGTGTGGCAATGTACATTCCTTCCATCCAGGTACCACAAATTATTAGTGCACTGATTTCACTTCTACCGTTTTGCTGCAAGTATGTATCCATATTGTTAAAGCTTTGCAGCGTAATATACATCAGAGAGTCTATATTTTCATTATTGGTCGCAAGTCTTTTAATTGTTTGGAAATCAAAAAACTGTTGCACCCTCAGCTCCTCTGAGAGTTTGCGTATGGCCTGCATATTATTCATTACAGGGCCGGTTTTTTTGTACATATTTAAATACCCAAGATCTGCACCAAGGATTCCAAGGTTTACAGCTCTTTTAAAGTCAGTGTTGTATCTGTCTACATCTTTTACTTCGGCAATATATCTTTCCGAAAACTCAACACCCGCACTTTGTAGTAAAGCGGCCATCTCGACTGGAGAAGAAGAAATATTTTGTAATACCTGTTGAGCTTCAGTCGGAAGTTCTTCAGAAACCTGAGTACTATCTAACTTTGGATCGTCTCCCAGGATTTCACCAAAATTTTCTTTCTTGTTTTTTCCTGAGTCACATCCAAAGAAAACAATGGCTATTGCAGCTAAAATTATTATTAATTTCTTCATATTTCTATATGATTTTTTCTATGAGTAAATATACAAAATATTTCAAAAGTCAAAAACTCTGATTATTTAGATGTCATTTCAAGTAGTTTTTTTAATGAATCATAGTACAATGTGATGTACAGCACTATGGTCATTAACCAGACTACCATCATATCGAAATAATATGTATCCATATAAACACCCAGGAAATGTTTTTGTGGTGCAAAAAAGTGACTTCTGAAGTCGAGGGCATGTTCAACTTCCGGATAACGGAAAATTGGATCCCGTTGCCTTACAAGTTTGTTGTCGTACTCGACTACCTGTTTCATATAGATGTTTTTGACAATATCTGATACAGCTTCATTATGATACTTGTTCTGTTGCTGGATGTAGAGCTGGGGGTTTTTTGCATCCAGCTTCATAATCATAGCATCTTTTTTCTTTCGGGCTTTAAGCGAAATAGTTTCGTAATAATCTTTAATATTGCCCAGGTAATTAAGTAAACTGTCAGCCAGCTGCGCATTAAAGTCTTTGTTGTTTATTCGAGATACTGATGGGAAAGTAATTTTGCTGTTGCGCTTGTTTTCTCTTTCCAGCTCATGTCTTAGTAATTCAAATATATCCTTAGAGGCTTCTATTATACTATCGTTATTTGATTGAACACTTTGCAAAGCCACGTCTACCCGTTTCTCAATTTCTTCTGTCCATTTTGTTCCCCGGTAGCTTCCAATGCTTACTGCCCGGTCAATTTGGTAAAAATGTTTTTCGAATTCATTGTCTCTAAATTGTTTTACCATGAGCGCTTCATAGCACCATCTTGCTGCAATAAATTCTGCAATAACAGGTACTTTATCCACGCTGGAAATGTTGCGATTAAGTTTATCGAAACTAAACATTGCTCCACCAAGTGCCATTTGTGGGATCATGAGCAAAGGAATCATAATATAGATGGTTACAGCAGAGTTAAATGCTGATGAAATATTTAATCCTAACATATTGGCAAAAGCAGCTATTGTAAATAGGGCAAACCAGTACTCGAAAAACATACCGCGTATTTCTAAAACTATATTTGCCACGGCAGCAAAAAGGAGTGCCTGAAGTGCTGAGATAAAAAACAGGATCAGTATTTTCGATATGAGATAACTGGAGCGACTTAAATTGAGAAAAGCTTCCCGTTTTAATATTTTTCTATCCTTGAAGATTTCTTCTGCACTAACCATAAAGCCCAGAAATAAGGCTACTATGAGAGCCATAAAGATGTAAGGCGGAATATTGGCATTGGCCCGAAAAATATAATTGTCTGCATCCGGCTCAATATATCGGATAATAAATGATAGGATGAAACCGAGTAGCGGCGCCTCAAGTAAATTGAGTATAACGTATTGTTTGTTGGTGATTTTCGAAATAAAATCTCTGATAGTGTAAATCTTGAACTGCGAAAACCATTGTGGAATATTGAGTGTTTGGGGTGGATTTTCCTGAACGTCTGGTACTTTTTCCACTGTGTTTTCTGCCTTGTACCTTTTTTCCCATTCATCCGGTGTAACCTTTCTGTTTTGGGTATATCGGCCGAATTCATCTACTACCTTGGCATCGATAATATTGAATATGAGCTCCGGATTAACATTACCACATGTGGGACATTCCCCCACTTCACTGTTAATCTGATTATCAAGTTTTTTAAAGTAGGTGACGGCTTCTACCGGGTTTCCATAATAGATTTGGTATCCCCCGGTATCAAGTATTAGCATCTTATCAAACATTTTATAAATGTCTGAAGATGGTTGGTGTATAACTACAAATATCAGCTTACCTTTTAATGCAAGTTCTCTTAGCAGGTCCATTACATTTTCAGAGTCGCGCGACGATAGACCTGACGTCGGCTCGTCTACAAAAAGAATTGATGGCTCACGAATAAGCTCTAAGGCAATGTTCAGCCTCTTGCGCTGCCCACCACTAATGGTTTTATTGAGCGGCGACCCAACTTTAAGGTTTTTTCTTTCATAAAGCCCAAGGCTGGTGAGTGTTTTTGATACCAATCCATCTATCTCATCTTCTGTTTTGTCTTTGAAACAGAGTTTTGCGTTATAATACAGGTTTTGATAAACTGTTAATTCACTGATCAATAAATCATCTTGCGGAATTGAGCCAATTACGCCTTCGATTTTTTCGGGCTCTTCATGAATATTGATGTCGTTAATTATTACGCTACCTTCAGAAGGTTTTTCCATTCCGGTAAGAACATTAAGCAATGTTGTTTTACCGGCTCCGGAAGCGCCCATTATCCCTATAAGTCGCCCCTGTTCTTCTGAAAGTTCAATGTCGCGTAACCCAATACCGCCATTGGGGAATGTGAAGTTTACGTTGTTGACATTGAATGAAATTTTTGATGATGTAAGGTCGGCAAGAAAATGTGCTACTACATCGGAGTAGTAGACCGGCTTGCCTTTGGTCAGCTTTACGGTTCCTCCGTTGGCAAAAAGATAAATACTCCGGTTATTGAGTGGCAATCCATTTAAGAATATATCCTGGTTTCCTGTGTAACGCAGAAAGTAGAGATCAACACTTTTAATTTGCAAGACAAGTAGATTTCCGTCGAGGTCTTCGCTATGGATGTGTTTGCTATTGGTGTTTTCTTCTTCTTTTCCGTTAATCTTAAGGATGTGTGGGTTGCTGATTTTTTCAGGTGATTCTACTACAAATGATTCTGTACTTTCGAATTCATCCGGGTCAATATTAAAAACCTCAGCAACGGTGTTGATAATGGCCATTCTCTGTTCTGTAAATTTCCTGTCGGCGTTTACAAGTTCGAACAGGCGCACAAGCACGACGACTTTTTGTTTTTGGTTGAGTCGTTTGTTAATTTTTTTACAGATTCCGAGAATTTTTACCGAATCTTTAACCGAAGTAAGCTGGCGTTTTTTGTCTTTTTTGTCATTGTGAAGATCATCAGGATTAATGCCGGCATGCTTATAGAATAATGCCACATACTCTTCCACAGCTTCTTTATTAAGCTGCGAACTGAGAAATGTTTTGACAAATTCTATTTCATTGTCTTCAACTCCATCATCTTGTTTTGCGATGATGGCAAACAGCTGCATTAATGCTTTTAGAATTTCTTCACTCATATATTAGATCTTACGCCACAGTAATACAATAACTGCTTTTAATTAGTCCAGCGAATAGCTTACTTGTTCAAAAGGTACTTCTACAATATCGGCATATTCTTCACCGGCTTCTTCCATATCTTCGTCATCTTCGGGGAAATGCCATCTGATAAGTATTTCTTTATCGTCTTCATGCATTTCTTCCAGTTTAAGCAAGATGTCAAGAATTAGCTTGGAGGATGCGGTGTTGAAATAAACCAACTTGAAGTTAAAAACGGTTTTTTCGTTAGGTTCTTCAGCGTATCTATCCAGCCAATCAAGAATAGGCTCGTAAAAAGCAGCTACGTCTTCTGGAAGGGATCTCCCTGAAATTTCAAAAATCTCATTTTGTGCATCCAGGGTTACACTTGGCGTATCATCTGTTCCTATAATCTTAATTACTTCCATGGTTTATTGTATTGTTTTAGTTGTTTCTTGAAATTTTAGATGTAAAAACGAAAAACGAAAATTCGTCATTTATTGATAAGAAGTTATAATACAGTTTGTTTCCTGTTTTTTTGGCAATATCAATAAATCCCAGGCCAGCACCACCTTTGTTCGAAAGTCTTCCTTCTTTAATTTGCTGTTTGTAAAGCTTTTTCAGCCCATCTTTGTCAAGGTCGTTTATTTGCTCAAGCATTTTCGTAATATGGGCAACCTTTGAATTGTTGAGCACATTTCCGGTGGTAATGTTGTAGGCATCTTCATTTTTGCTTAGCATAAAAATGCCACGACCATCTTTTTTGAGGTTGCTGGCATCAATTGTTTCGGCATGCTTGCTCATATTTTGCAGGCATTCTACCATAACATGAAAGACCTTTTTTTGGGTCGACGGCCCCTCTTCTTCGGCTTCCATGTTTGTTTCTGTCAGTGAGGTAAAGGCCTTGGTTATTTGGTGGGTTACCTCACCTTCATAAACAAGGGTTACCTCATGGTCTTTCATAGTTTTGTAAAAACTATAGACAAACTCGAGGAAATCTTTAATATCTACTTTGTCATCCATAACAGTTATTTAGTTTGAAGGATATTAAAACTCTATACCTATTAATAACACATCATCGATTTGTTTGTTATCTCCTTTCCATTTAAGAAAATCTTTATTAAAAAAATCATTGTATTGTGCCATTGATAATTCTGCGTTTTCTTTTAGGTGCTCTCTAATTCTTTTAGGCTGATATTTTCTTTTATTCGGGCCACCTACCTGATCTGGTAATCCATCTGAGAAAAAGAATATTTTATCTCCTTTTTCCATTTGCAATTCATAGTTTTTGAAATCTTTTTCCGGTTTTTTGCCTAAAGGAATTCCTCCAATGGCTTTACGATTTCCTTTATATTCAAAGAGCTCATTGTTTCTTAATAAATAAAGAGGCCTGTGCGCTCCTGCATAATCTAACTGATTTGTTTTCAGGTTTATTTTGCAAAAGGCAATGTCCATTCCGTCGCGGGCATTCGCCCCGGCTTTGTCTTGTTTCAGCGCTGAACGCACTCCCAAATGAAACCTGTCCAGAATTTTTCCTGCATTAATTCCGTCGTCGTGGTCTACCACATTGTTGAGTATAAAATACCCAATAAATGAAAGGAGTGCTCCGGGTACTCCGTGACCGGTGCAATCAACAGCTGCAATGTAAATATAATCATCCTTTTGGAAAAACCATGGGAAATCGCCACTTACTACATCACGGGGGCGGTAAAAGATGAAGGATTTGGGTAAGAATTCCTGAATGTGTATTGTGCTTGGAAGTAATGATTTTTGTATACGTTCAGCGTAATTAATACTTTCAGTGATATTCTTATTCTTTTCTTTTATTTCGTTTTCAATCTTTTTCTGTTCAGTGATGTCGTGCGCTACAAAAAGTATAGTTTCCAATTCGTTCTCTTCATTAAACTCCGGAATGGTGCTAACCTGCATTATTCTCTCCCCGAAATTTGTTGGAAATACTGTTTCGTAATTTTGCTTTTGGCCGCTCTCTACAGTGTCTTTTATAGCCTCGGTAAAGAAGTTTTTGATTTCATCGTTGAACTCTACTTCGTGAAGCTTGCGTGTAACAATTGTTTTATTGTCGACTCCGGTGAATATTTTAACAATGGGGTTAGCGTAGAAAAACTGACCTTCCTCGTTCATACGCATAATCATGTCAGGCGAATTTTCTGATAATGCCTGCATTTTACTTTTCATGCGCTCCTCTTTCTCGGCTCGTTTTCGTTCTGTAATATCCTGTGAGTTAAGAATAATTCCGGCAATAGCTTCGTCGTTGAGCAGGTTTCTTCCAGTGGTTTCTACATAAATTTTCTTGCCGGCTTTGTTCATGTATGTGTATTGAATGACAATGGTCTCAGATGGATCGTCGAGCAAACGTTTGAACATTTGCTGGATTTCTTTTGTGCCTTTTGCTGTGAGTCTGTCCATGTCTTTGCCATCAATCATTTCGTCAGGGGTGAAGCCATAAATATTGGCTACCGATGGGCTGATATATTTGAGATTCAATTCCTGATCGTAAATTGAAATAACCTCTGAAGCATTCTCGAGTAGTGAGTGCAACCTTTTTTGAGCATTTTCCACCTCTGTTATTTGTTGCTCAAGTTTGGCATTTGATCGCTCGAGCTCTTCGTGTGTTGCACGCATTTCCTCAGCATTCTGCCTGAGCTCCTCTTCGTTCTCTTTGAGCTCTTCGGTCATTTTTTGTGAGTCTTGCAGGAGCTTCTCTGTTCTTTTGTTGACTTTAAGATTGAAGAGTGTTCTGGCAATTACATCACTTAGTTCTTTGAGGAAATTTATTGTTAGCGGGGTGATATCTTTTTCGAGTGAGGCAAACTCAAGTACACCTTGTAGTTTCTCGTCGGTTATAAGCGGAACAACTAATATTGTATTTGGTTTTTGCTCTTTAAGCAAACCTGAAGTAATGGAAAGGTAGTCTTCGGGGATTTCTTTACGATATATAATATCCATTTCAAAGGCTGCCTGACCAACGAGCCCTTCTCCAATTTTAAAACGTTGGTTTACATATTTTCTTCGGTTATAGGCATAAGTTGCTCTGTTCTCAATGATTTTTTCATCTTCGTCATAAATGTAAAATGCCCCCTGAACAACTTTTATGTATTCTATGAGATTAACCAGTGTGTCATAGGCAAGCTCATCAAGGTCGTTGTGTAATCGCAGTATTGTAGCAATTTTATCTTTACCGGCTGTAATCCAGCTGCGTTCTGACTCTTTTTGTGAGGTTTTAAGCAAATTGTCACGCATCCTGATGAGCGATTGACCAAGTAAATCGTTTTCGTCAAAAGCATTTTGGTCAATATCCAACTTGCCTTCTCCAATTTGTTTGGCGAAGTAGGCATTGCGCTGAATAATAGATTTTTTGTCTTCTATGGAATGCTCATAATAGGTTTCCATATTTTCCAGCCAGCCTTCCAGTTTATAGCCAACAATACCGGCAACAATAGGAATAATGTCAATCAAAAAGACCAGAGGTGAAGTTTTATGCATTTCCAGAAACCCATAAAATGTAAACTCATGGTTTCTCAGAATAAATTCAACCATCCAGGCCACTAGCGGAAAAATTAGGCTGATTAAAACTAAGCCTGTCGGAAACCGTGATTCTGTCCCATATCCAAGAAGTAGTTTTCGCAGCTGTATTTTTCGTCTATGTGTACTTTTCATACCAGTCAAAATCTATGTCGATAATTGTTAGGCAAAATGTTGTGCTAATTTGTTGAGTATGCCTTCGAATTTATCAATTTTTTGTTCATTAAATTTCTCAAAGAATGACAGTTCTACAAGAGCTACTGTTTTTTCTTCATGAATCAATGGTGCTAATAGCAGCATTTTGGGTTGGCGTTTTCCCAACCCTGAAATTACTTCCGTGTAATCATCCGGTAACTCGGTAAGTAAAATTCGCTGCTGGTCTCGAGCTGCCTGTCCTGATAAGCCTTCTCCTATGGAGAAAGCCTGCGGTGGCTCTTCGCCGTAATACGCATATGTGCTCAACACCTCAAATTTTTCAGTTTCATTACTGTATTGGTAAACCAAACCCTGCACGATTTGTAGCTCCTCTCCTAATTGACTCAAAAGCTTTTGGCCTAATTTTTCAGGATCGTTCTCGCCGGATAACTGCTCAATGAGCTTATCCAACTCTTCTTCCTGCTGCTCTTTTTCTTCTTTCTCTTCAGTGTTTTTTTGGTTTATTATATCGCTGATTGAGATTTCCTCTTGAGATTCTTTTTCTTGCTGAAGGGTGATCTCTTTAATTTGACCATAGAAAGCAGTTCCTATGGTGTAAATGCGTGTTATTATAAGGATGATAAGGGCTGTCAGCGAAGCAATAATCCAGTTAAAACCAAGAGCTTGTAAGCTTACTGCATAGGCCGCGATAATGGCCACTATTACGATAACCAGGTAAACAGACAGATATGTGCGATTCTTTTGGATTTGCTTCATAGTTGCGAAATTACTTTAATTTTAATAAAAACCGTATAATTTCATCCGTTTTCATAATATGGTCTACATTAGTAGCTTGCAATGATGCATTGGTCATTGTGGGCACCTGACATTCTGCCGGATCTTGCACAATGGTCAGGCCACTGTTATCCTTTACTTTCTTGAGGCCCATGGCTCCGTCTTTATTGGCCCCTGAAAGAATTACACCTACCAGTTTTCTTTTATAATTGTATGCTGCAGAAATAAATGACAGGTCAATGGATGGACGGGAATGGTTTACTGCCTCTTCTGTAGAGAGCGCAAACTTATTCCCGAGTTCTATGTACATATGATAATTGGCCGGGGCAAGGTAAATGTTCCCGGCTTTTATCGGGTCTTTATCGTTTGGTTCTTTCACGGGCAGGCCGGCCTTAATAGATAAAGCTTCCACAAAACCTGACCTGACATGTTTCAGTCTGTGGAGACATAGGAATACCGGGATCGGGAAGTCTTTGGGTAACGCCGCAATTATGCGCGTTATGACCTGGAAACTTCCGGCACTACCTCCTATGATTATCGCTTTATACATTGGCGTCATTTATTCTGTTCGTTTTTTATATAATTTTTCTTCCTGGTTTAAACATGTAAGTTTTGTAAAGTACGAAGTGTTTGCTAATGATTCTTTGCTACCTGTACTTATGAATCCACCCAGAAGGGTAGACTTTATTAGCTTTTCCGTAACTTTATCCTGTAGTGTCGGGTTAAAATATATTAACCGGTTTCGGTATATGACTAAATGAAATCCTTTTAACGCTTCATCTACTAAAAAGCTGTATTTTTTAAATGTTACATTTTCTAGAAGGTCCCTATTCATCCTGGCTTTAGTGCCTTCGAGTGTGTAATAAGCGCTAAGAGAGGCGTCATCTGAAAACCGTTTATAATTGGCTTCACCGATTTCCATTTTTTTAAGGTCATAATGCCCGCCCAGTTCCACATTTTTTAGTCTGATTTCGCTAATGCTTGTGGCTGTTACCTTTGCATGGTGCAGCATTCCTGCCTCTTTGAGCATAATGAGCAGGGTGTATAGGTCATCACCGCTTGTGAGTCCGGGGACAAGAACTTTAAATTCACGATTCTTATAAAGGTCGGGCAGGTGTTGGTCTCTTATTTCTCGCCATGAAGAGGGATCGCGGAACATTTCTGTGGTGTCGACAAGGCCCTGGGATAGGTATTTCTCAAAAAGTAATTGGTTGTTCTCGATGTTGGAAATAAAGTCGACTATACTGGCATAATTATTTTCGTTCAGCACATAAAGCAACCGCCTTTTGAAAGCAGTTAGTGCGAAATTGCTGAAATCAATATTGTATGTTTCTTTGATTGCAGCAATTACTTTTTTCGTATCTACTATGCCAATATCGTATATCATTCGCAGTTATTTTAATAAGCTTTCTTTTTGTAAACTCCTTTGGTCCTTTCGAAATTGTTTGATACGGGGCCAAGAATACTTTCATGTGCTCCCAGAACCAGGTATCCATCCCGGTATAAGTTGTTGCTAAATAGTTCTATTACTTTGTTTTGTAGGTTGTTGTTGAAATATATAATTACGTTTCTACAAAAGATGAGGTCAAATTTCGAGTAAAAAATATTTTTATCGTGTACAAGGTCATGTTTCCTGAAAACGGTTTTGTCGCGCAGGAATTTCTTTATTTTAATGGAGTCTTGTGTCTTATCAATGTCGAAATATTTCTCGTATGGAACATCTTTTACATCTTCGTAGTTATAGGG
>Ga0102938_10002110_pt1 | contig 15112 bp, 12 predicted proteins | sample SalPonR2_B_D2_MG_FD_84516 | JGI IMG/M metagenome (GOLD analysis project Ga0102938, IMG submission 84516) | Salt pond soil microbial communities from South San Francisco under conditions of wetland restoration - Salt Pond MetaG R2_B_D2_MG | ecosystem: Environmental > Aquatic > Marine >...
AGCTTGCGTTGGAGGGCGCTGCGGACCTGTCGCTCCTGCTCGGCGCTGAGGTCGACCTGCGAATCCAGCCAGCGAACGGCCAGCCAGTCGAGGTTGTTGTAGGTGTTGCGCACGCCGCAGCCGGTCACCAGGGCGACGAGGCAAATCAGGAACAGCGCGCGAATGCATGCCTTCATCAGTTCAGACTACCTGCCGGGGTTTGTTGTGCAATGCAATTACGAACTGTACGAACGAGCCGTGGTTCACCGACAGTCTATTCGACTACGGGTTCGATAGCATGAAGTCCCAGTACCGGAAGGATTGGAAAGATGCACTAACAGAACGTTGAGCAATCAAAGGGTTGCCGTTCTTTCGCGATCTCCGGCGGAAGCCGGAGCCTGATGGAAAAGGCCGGGCGTCGAACGGTTTTCGCCTTTTCGATCAGCGGGCGCGCGTCGTCGCGGCAGGATCTTCGCTCGGGGTGCGCTCGTTCTGGCTGCCGGGACGTGCTGCCGGCCATCGATTCTAGTGGAGACGCGCCCCGGCGTGGGTAGAGTCTCTGGCTGTCCCTACTGGTACGATCGGCCGATGACCATGTCCCCGACGCTGTGCATCCCCCACACGCTGGCCCTGCTGTTCTTCCTGAAGATCGCGGCGCTGGTCGCGACGTGGTTGGTGCCGCAGGGGTTCTTTGCGCAGAATCCCGAGACGGGGCGGGTCCTGCACGGGTCGCACGAGGTGGTGGCGGAGCGCAAGAGCGAGTCACGCGGGCCGCGGATGTTCTTCTTCGACTGGCTGGAGACTTTCGAATATGGCCTCTGATCGAGACTTCGATCAGTGCGAGTTCGAATTGACGGAAGCGGTCAGTTCGCTACGCGGCGCCCACGACAGGGCGCAGAAGCAGATGTCGGCCGCAATGGTGATGTATGCCCTGGCCGCCCTGGTGTGCTTCTACATCAAGCAGGATCCCATAACGTTCAGTCTCTTCAACGATTTGGAAATCAGGAGAGAGCACGCGTATGTCTTCCTGACGTTCTTCGGATCCTTGCTACTGTTTGCCCGGTCGTTCTCGTTGCTGTTCATCCGCATGCTGTATGTGCATATCAATCGCCTGTATCGGGCCGAGTTCGGCGCCGCAGCGCCGACCTGGTCCTTCTTTCGGGCGGGTTGGGAGACATCGAACAACCGTTTGCAGCATTTGGGCATTTTCGGGGGAGCCCTGAAGTATCTGTTCTGGGCTGTGCCGTTCTCTCCTGCGCTGCTCATTCTCATTCACGAACTCGTCGACAAACGCTATCTGATCATCCTCGCGGTAATTCCTGCAATTTTCGCCTTGGTCAACGAGGTTGTTTTCGGCCGGGTCCGCAGGGTGGTCCTGATGCTGGAGCGAACCTATCGAAGTGGGAAATATGACGTTTGACCGGCGTCGTGCTTGCGGCGATCCGAACACGGCTGCGGCGCGGGGAAGTTCCGACGATCAGCTATAAAACCAAATTCAATCAAGGATTTGGTCTCTCTGGGATGCGGTTCGTCGATCCCGGTAGTTTGATTTTCAATCGGCAGTGCAGAGTGATCCTGGAGCCGGGTCCCGTTCTGGTTTGAGGTAGGCTCTGGCCTGGTGTGGAGGTTGGGCGTTGGCATGTGGCAGTTGGTTGGAACGTTTCTGCCGGTGATCGGCGTGGGTGCGATCGTGGCATCGGGCGTTCTGCTCCCGAAGGCGCGGTGGTGGATTCTCGGGTTCGGTCCGATGGGGCTGTTGGTGGTCTGCGCTCTTCTTGCGGATCCCATCGCCTATAACGGAAATCTCCTCTACATGGTGCTCTTGCTGGTCCTATTCGTTGGCCTTGGACCGTACTACGCCGTACTGATCGTTCTGGCATTCCGAGAGATCCGCAAGTCAAGCGTTGATCGTTCGCGTACGCCAGCGAAGGATCGATAGGAAGTTGCCATGCGTGAGCAGGGGCGAGTGGTTGAATGGAATGATGCCCGAGGCTTCGGGTTCGTCGAGTCGCACGACGGTGGGTCGCGGGCGTTCGTACATATCTCCGAGCTGGCTTCCGGATCCCGGCGGCCGGCGAAGGGCGATCTCGTCACGTATTCGCTGGGGCGTGATGCAAAGGGGCGATGGCAGGCGCGAAGCGTGCGGTATGTGGGGCGTCGAAGTGGCACGGAGAGCACGAAGCAGGCGAGGATCTCGCCGTTGGATCTCTGTCTTCTGGCCTTCTTCCTGGCGGTACTGCTCGCAACGGCATTCGGGGTCGTTCTCCCTATCGCGTTTTTCTTCGTGGTCTTGATCCTGTCGGTCGTGACCTTCATTGCCTACGGCTTGGACAAGAGAGCATCGCGAAGAGGCTCGTGGCGCACGTCCGAGGCGGCACTGCACCTCCTTTCGCTTTTCGGCGGCTGGCCGGGCGCGTTGATGGCACAGCGCTGGTTCCGCCACAAGACGCGCAAAGCCGGATTCCAGGCCGTGTTCTGGATCACGGTGGTGCTGAACATGCTCCTTTTTATCGGGCTCGCCTATCGGTTCTGAAACCGGGGTGGAATCGGTCAAGGCGGGTCCAGCGGGCGCGGGTAGAATCGGCGACGGTCTACTGGAACTCCTGAACTCATGACGCAGTCCCCCACGCTCCGCATCCCCCACACGCTGGCCCTGCTGTTCTTCCTGATGATCGCGGCGCTGGTCGCGACGTGGCTGGTACCGCAGGGGTTCTTTGCCGAGAACCCTGAGACCGGGCGGGTGATGCCGGGGTCGTACGAGGTGGTGGCGGAGCGCGAGGTGCTGTCGCCGCTGGCGCTGTTCACGGCGATTCCGCGGGCGTTCGTGGATGCCGGGCCGATCATCTTCTTCCTGTTCATCATCGGCGGGGTGCTGGCGATGATTCGGGCCACCGGCACGATCGACGCGCTGCTGGGGCGGTTGCTGGAGCGGTTCCGGGATCGGCCGAGGAGCCTGATCTTCGCGGTGATCTTCGTGTTTTCCCTTGCATCGAGCGCGGTCGGGTCCTCGGGCGAGTACATCCCGTTCGTGCTGATCCTGGTCGCGTTGTGCCGGGCGATGAAGATGGACGCGATGACGGCGGTCGGGATGGTGGTGGCCGGGTACGGGGTCGGTTACGGGCTGGCGGCGTTCAACCAGTATACGGTGGTGGTGGCGCAGGAGATCGCCGAGCTGCCGACGTATTCGGGCTGGTGGCTGCGGCTGGCGCTGCTGGTGCCGTTCGTGCTGATCGCGGTGCACCACGTCTGGCGCTATGCCGAGGGCGTGCGACGGGATCCGTCGACGAGCCTGGTGGCCGGCGGTGCCGCCGTGGACGCGGAACCGCCGGCGAACTATCCGGCGCTCGAGGGCAAGCACATTGCGATCGTCCTGGCCTTTTTCGCGGCGCTGGGCGTGGGCGTGTGGGGCATCGCGACGCGGGGTTGGTACCTGAACGAGCTGGGCGCCTGCTTCGTCGTGCTGGGGTTGGTGACCGCGGCGATCGGCCGGCTGGGTCCGAGTGCGGCGTCGGAGAAGTTCATCGAGGGTGCGAAGGACCTGACCGAAACGGCGATTCTCGTGGGCATCGCGCGCGGCATCGCGCTGATCATGGAAGACGGGCAGATCCTGCACACCATCGTCCACTACCTGTCGATGCCACTGTCGTTCGTCGGCGCCGAGCTGGCGGCGGTCGGCATGATGCTGATCCAGGCCGTGCTGAACCTGTTCATCCCGTCCGGCTCCGGCCAGGCCTACGTCACGATGCCGCTGATGACGCCGCTGTCGGACCTGGTCGAGGTGCCGCGCCAGGTGGCGGTGCTGGCCTACCAGATGGGCGACGGCTTCACCAACATGATCATTCCGACGAACGCCATCCTGATGGGCATCCTCGGCGTCGCCGGGATTTCCTACGCCAGCTGGTTCCGCTTCTGCCTGCCGCTGATCCTGAAACTCTACGCCGCCGGCGCGGTGGTGCTGGTGCTGGCCGTGCTGTTCGGGTTCGGCTGACCGGGCGGGCGGGTCGATGCGGACCCGCCCGTTGCCGTCACGTGGCTCGGCGGCGTCCGGCGCGGCTTCCTTCCTGCGCCGCGGCACCGGTCGCTCAGTCGTCGAAGACGTTGGCGTAGAGCCCGGACTCGGTACGGAATGCGTCGGTGGGGATGAAGCGGTAGTGCCGGTCCAACGACTCGATGCGGTCGAGTTCGTTCTCGGTCAGCTCGATCTCGGCGCTTTCCAGGTTGCTCCGGATGTGGTCCGGGTTCGTGGACTTCGGAATCACGGCGGTGTCGCGGTGCAGTGCCCACGCGATCAGGACCTGGGCCGGATGGGCGTCGTGCGCCTGGGCCAGGTCCTGGATGGCCGGGTCGTCGAACAGCGACGGTTCGTCGTCGCGCTTCATCTCTTCGCTGCGATCCCGGCTGCCCAGCGGGGAATAGGCGGTGACGAGGATGTTGTGCTTCCGGCAGTACTCCAGTAGCTCGGGTTGCTGCAGGTAGGGGTGCAGTTCGACCTGGTTCATTTCGGGCCGCTCGTCGCTTTCCGCGGCCAGTTCATCGAGCTTCTTCTTGCTGAAGTTGGAGACGCCGGCGTGGCGGATCATTCCCGCGCTGCGCGCCTCGAGCATCGCGGCCCAGGTCTCGGACACCGGGGCCTGCTCCGGCGTCAGGAAGTCGGATTCGGATTCGGGAAAACCCTCCAGTCCGGAGCGGAACGCCACCGGCCAGTGGATCAGGTACAGATCGAGGTAATCCAGCTGCAGGTCCGACAGCGTCTTCTGCAGCGCCGGGATGACGTCTTCGGGCCGGTGCGCGTTGTTCCAGAGCTTGGAGGTGATGTGGATGTCCCCGCGCCCGATGTCGCCGCGAGCGAACACCCGCGCCAGCGCTTCGCCGACCTCGGCCTCGTTGCGGTAGATCGCCGCGCAGTCGATGTGCCGATAGCCGGCTTCCAGCGCAGTCTCGACCGCGCGGCCGACCTCGCCAGGGTCCGATTTCCAGGTGCCCAGGCCGATTGCGGGGAGGGTGTCGCCGTTGCGGAATCGAAGTGCGTGCATGTTCGGTCTCCTTGGGACTGCGAGTCGCCCTCAGAGTAACAAACGCACGCCGGACGTCCTGCGTTCTCGCACGCCGTGACCCGGGCCTCCGATGGCGGCGACCCGGGCCGATGCGACCATGCGTCGGTTGCGAAGCGGCCGATGACCTTCGAACGAACCCCGGTTCAAGCCCCTTCGAAGCTGTCGACGAAGACGTCGTTGGGGTCGACGAACGGATCGTATTCGACGGCGCCGATGTCGCAGACGGCCAGGCCGTCGTCGTTGCCGTCGGCCGGGCGGTCGAAGCCGCGCTGGTCGGTTGGCAGCGCCGCGCAGTCTCCGCCGTCCGGGTCGATCAGGACGCTGTCGAAATGCGGCATCAGCATCGTGGTGAAGCCGTCGAAGTGCACCGGGTCGGCGGTGAAGGGGTTGTCGACGTTCTCGAAGCTGTCGACGATGCCGAAGCCGCATGAACTGTCGGAGCTTGCATTGAAGTTGCCCGCGACGTCGAACAGCGGGTCGCCGATCGGGAGTCCGTTGCAGTCGTCGGCGTGTCCATGGATCACGCTGTGCCTGATCGCGAACTGTGGCTCGATCGGCATCGGGCCGGGGATGAACACCACGCCGTCGGGACCGTTGTTGGCCATGGTTACATGGGTCAGAGCGGTCGGCATCGAGTCGGCGAGAATGCCGTTGGTGTTGTCGTAGAACGTCGAGTTGGAGATCAACAGGCGCGGGTTCTCGATCACGAGGTTCGGTTCGCTGTCGATCACGTGCGCGTCGGGCACCAGGTCGATGCCGCCGCCGGGGATCACGCCGTTGTTCCGGAAGGTGGAGTTGTTGATGTAGGCTTCGCCGTAATTGCTGATCGCGGCGCCGTTGGCGGATGGGCCGAGCACGTCATCGGTGATCGCGTTGTGGAACAGTTCGGTTCGGTTCAGGACAAGGATTCCGTTGTTCAGGATGGCAGCGCCTCGGTTGGCGATGTTCATCGAGATGTTGGAGTCCTGGATCGAGAGGATGCCGAACTGGTCGGATGTGGCCCGGACGTTGAATGCACCGCCACCGGTGCTCAGACCCCCGCCGACGTCGACGTTCTCGATGATCAGCGTTGCACCGTAGTGAACGTCGAACACGCGGTCGATGAATCCGCCGGAGATCCTGGGTCGAACATCGCCGTTGCTTCGGATCGTGATCGTCCCGTGGACGTCGAGATCGCCGGTCAGCCCGAGGTCCTCGATCTCGTTGCCTTCGCGGGTCAGGATGAACTGCACGTTGCTGGCTGGTAGCAGGATCGTGTGGTCGCCGGGCGTGGCGTTCGCTTCCATGATGGCCGCGCGCAGCGTGCAGAAGCCGGGAAGCGCGCCTTCGGGCTGGCAGAAGCCGTCGCCCGGGTTGACTTCCGGCCGGTCGACCCACGCGTTGATGTGGAATTCGATGGCCCGGGCCGAGTCGACGAGTGGCATGCACAGCGCGGCGGCCACCAGGATTCGGATAATGGAGTTCATGATTGGAGTTCCGTTATGGCTGGGTTCAGGAGACCTAACGGAGAACGACTCGAATCGCGATCATCCAGGTGCCCAGTCGTGCACTCCGGATTTCGCGCTTGCGCCTGGGGCATGGACGGATCCGTGCATCCCCGGCACACCGGAATCCCGAAGAGGACGCGTCAGCGGTGTACACCGATGGGGCGCCGGGGTGAGCGTTCCGGCCGACAGCGTCTTCCGCAGCGCCGGAATGACCTCTCCGGGCGGTGCGCGTTGTTCCACGGCCTGGACGTGATGTGGACGTCCTCGCGCCGGATGTCGCGGCGCGGCGGACACACGCGTCGGCGCTTTACCGACCTCGGCCTGGTTGCGGTAGTCGGCGGTGCAGTCTGCTTGCAGATCGCGGAAGCGGAGTGCCTTCGCGATCGAGCTTCTTTTCTAACGACGGAGACACCGAGCCGTGTTCCCGCCTCGTTCATCCCTGCGGCTGCGCGAGCCGAAGCGGGGGGCACGGTGGCAGCGAAGCGTGCCCCGTGTAGCCGGGCACGTGGGCTATATCGAGGATGGCTCGGGTACGGCGGCGCTCGAGGCCGCGCCGCTGGCTCGGAGTGCCGACTACTCGTGATCGACGAAGATGTCCAGCGGCAGGATGGCGGTGACGCCGACGTTCGGGACGTCGACCAGCTGACCGATGCGCAGGTCCACGGCGACGCTGGCGATCATGTAGGCCTGGGTGCGGGTATAGCCGTATTCGGATTCGATGTAGTCGATCATGGCGTCGAGCGCGTTTCGCGCGGCCAGGTGGATGTCGGCCGAACGTTTTTTGTCGGATTTTCAGTGCCCCTGGTGCGTTCTGCACACGAAGGGTTGAAGGTGCGCGATGAGCAAATACTGTCCGCCGCTGGTTCTGGTGTGGCTGCGACGCGGTCCGCTGGACCAACTGCGTCGCTGAACAGGGGAACGTCATTCGAAATCATCGGCGAACAGCACGCCGCTGGTGCCGCGTAGCTGCGCCGTTGCTTCGCCGGCCAGGGCATTCATGGGGATGCGCCCGCGCCCGCTGCGAACCCCGGTCGCCGACGGCGTGAAGATCACCTCGAAGCTACACGCGGAGCCGGGCGGCAGCACGGCGCCGCTGCAGGTGTCCGTGGACGCCTGGCGTTCGAAGTCGCCGGCGTGCGCTCCTTCGATGGTGACGCTGCCGAGCACCAGGTCGTTTGCGCCTACGCTCTCGACCATCACCAGCGCCGCGATCGAGGGTGTGCCGATGGCCAGGTCGCCGAAATCGATTCGCGCAGGAGTGACAGCTGCCAGCGGTTGAACCCCCGTTCCGGAGAGCGCCAATGTGGTCGGTCCGCTAGAGGCGTTGCTCTGGATCGAGAGCTGGGTCGAGGCGGGCCCGGCCTCGCTGGGCGCGAAGCGATAGCGCAGGGTGCAGCTTTCTCCAGGAGCCAACTCGAACGGCGGAAGTGCGCAGGTGCCGCCTGCGCTCGCAAACGGTGCCGCGACCGGGTCGATCGAATCGACGGTGACCGCTCCATCGCCGCTGCTGCTCAGTTGGGTCGTGAGAATACTGTCACTGCTGCCGACCAGCACGTCATCGAAGTCCAGTGTCGGTGGGTCGACATCCAACGCCAGGATCCGCGGCAGGGTGCCTGTGAAGAATGGGCCGAAGAACTCGTTCTGGCCCTCTTCGGGAATCTGTGGTAGGTCGTTTTCGCTGTTGCCGAAGGTGTCGAGGTAGCGTGTTTCGCGAATCGTGACGCGGTCGAAGGGCTCGTCGGACCAGACGCCGATGAATACGGCGGTGTCCTGACCGAAGTCCGAGCGGTCGTCCATCGGATTGAAGTCGAATTGATGAATCTGTGTCGCGCCGTTGAACAGTCGCACGGTAAACAGGGAGTCGTCACGAATGCCAGGCTCGCCGCTGTTGCCTTCGAAGTCTTCATGAATCGAAAAACCGATGGCGTAGAGCTCGGTGCCTGCAGGCACAGGCGCCAGATCGAATTCCTCGGAACTGGACAGGCCGATATCCGGGCCCGGAAGCGACGGGGTCCAATCCTGCCCGGTAAACAGCTCGTGGGGCACCTCGCTGGTGAAACGGAGCCGTCCGACGGTGATGTCGTAGCCCCGTTGGATATCGGCGGGCATTCGCGCCGCGTCACCCTGGCTGCAGACCCCCAGGTCCGGTCCGGTGGCGTGAGTGGCGAGGGTGTCCTGGCAGAATTCTGTTTTCGATAGATACAGCTTCTTTGCGGGCTCGACAGCCGGGTTCGCTCCATGGCGAGAATTCGAGCCAACGAACGTACCTTGTCGAGTCGCGCCTTCATAGAAACTGATCCCGGTGGGGGGGCCCTGGTGATAGACCGCAAGCCGACCATTGTCATAGGCGATCGTGCTGCCCCATTGCCCGCCGCCCCGGAATAGCGGGCCTCCTATGGGGTAGACCGGCGTGTAGTGGTCCGTCCAGGATAGGATGGTGTCGCTCCAGGCGCCAGTCGGCGTCGGGTACAGGAACAATCCGCCGGCGTCGACGGAACTGTCGCTGAAAAGATATCGATCGCTCACCAGCACTCCGTCTTGCAGCAACGCCATTCCATGGCCCATGGACGAGTCGTCCTGGTCCTCTCGGCAGAAAGGGATGCAGCTGCCGCGAGACAATCGAGCCACGTTCCATTCGACTGAAGGGTCTGCACTCGCTCGTTCAGCGATGTGGACGAAATCCTGTCGCCGATAGCCAACCAACAAGGTGGTGCCGTCATAAACCAGCTTCTCCACCGTGTCGAAGGGCGCAGGCGCGCCAAGATCGGCGAATAAACGGTCGAACTGCCAGGTCAGGCCGTTGCGTCGCAGCAGAAACAGCTCCTCGGCATCCTCGTTGGAGACGACGATTTCTTCCTTGCCGTCGATTTCGGCCACGGCGATGCGGGTTCCCACCCGACCGACGCCCATATCCGAAGGGGCGACCGCGTGATCGGCTCGGCGCTCGACCGGCTGGCCGCCGACGGGCGCGAGTGCGCTCCAGCCACCCGGCGGCTCTTCCCAGATGTAGACCGCGCCGTGGTCGGGAATCCAACCGATCCCGAAGAGCTCGGCATCCGGGGCGCCGGCGACGATGGCGCCATTGAGAATCGCAACCGATGCGCCCAGCCGACCCAGTCCGGGCGCGGTCAGAATCGCAGTGGGCCGGAGTCGGTTTAGGTCGACGGGTCCGGGCCAGCCGCCTTCAGGTTTGACGAACACACGGACCGCGCCACGATTCGTCCCGTTCTCATTGGGGTCGCCGAGCGCGATCACGTCCCCTTCGACCGCGACCGAGGTCGCGGCGCTGAGCCAGCTGGTGGTGGTGAATACGTTCGGTACCCAGGTTTCGAGGTTGGCCACTTTTACCCATTCGTTGTTCTGGTGCTCCAGCACGATTGGGTATCGAGCGCCTGTGGGGCCTGGCAACTGGTTGGGCTGGATGGAGTAACTGGCGCCTAGTACAAGGAGGTCGCCGTCCATCGCCATGGTCTTTCCGCACTGGGTGCCGCATTGGTTTGCGGGCGAATCGGCATTGGTGTCAAAGAGGCGTTGCGATTCGACCGCGAAGGCCGGCAGCGTATTGAGCGGCTGCTGGGCCAGGGCTGCAACGGGTAACAGGGCGAGTGCGAAGCCCGACAGCCAGCGCGATCGCAGAGTTGAAGCCGGACGGTTTTCTGGACGTGGGTGGGTCGTCATGGCATAGGCAGCTTCGAGGGTCTTATTATGTCCAGCGCGATCGGTGTAGAAACAGGCTCATCGCCCGAGTCGGATTATTCGGAATCGTGGTCCGGCTCGGCTTCGAGTTGAGCCTTGAGCCACGCGCGGGCAAAACGAAGGTCGCGATCCACGGTTGCACGTGAGATGTCCATGACGGTGACCATTTCGTCTCGTGTCAATCCGCCGAGGTAATGCAGGGCCAGCAGTTGCGCCTTGCGTGGCTCGATGGCTTCCAGACGGTCGAGGGCCGATTCGAGGTCGAGCAAGTCGGCCTCGGGGCTGTCTACGCCACCCAGCGCCGACAGTGTGACGCGCTCATATTCACCGCCTCGCTTTTCACGGCGCCGTCCCCGCGCATGATCGACCAGAACGCGGCGCATGACCGTGGTCATCAGCGCCAGGAAATGGCAACGATCCTGCCAATCGACCGAGGCATCGGCCAGTCGTACGAAGGCTTCGTGGACGACGGCCGTCGGCTGCAGAGTGTGGCCGTAGCTTTCCCGGGAAAAGGCACGCCCGGCAATTCGATGGAGTTCGTCGTAGACCAGCGGCAACAAGGCGTCGGCGGCGTGCGGATCTCCGGCACGCCAGCGTTGAAGCAGCACGGTGACGGGTTCCGCTCCCTCAGCCATCGAGTTCGGCCCGCAGGTTCGCCACATCGGCCAGGATCGACTCGATCAGCGGGAAGGATTCGCCGGCTTGTTCTCGCGCGCGGAGTGCAGCGATGGCGGCGGCTTCCAGCGCGGCCGCGATCTCATCATGTTGACCGGCTGCGATCTGCCAGCGAGCAGCATGGATCATGAAGGCTGCATGTTCGAGCGAGCCGGTTTCGAAGATGCGTTCAACGGCGTCCTGCAATCGGCGTGCAGTCTCGGCGGCTGCATCGGTGCGGCCGAGCGTCGACTGCCCCTGACCGAGGGCAACCAGGTAGCTGCCGGCTTCCGTAGGCGGCCTCTGCCGATCATCGAGCTGGGCGTGAACGGTCCTGGTCAGCGCGTCGAGTGCCTCGGGGCTGGGGCGGGCTTCGAAGTCGGAAATCTCGGCAAAGGTCAGGACCCGCTCAATGTCTGTTTCCCAAGCGGCTTCGTCCTGCCGCAGCCATGCCGCTGCTTCACGAAACTCGCTGGCCGCTTCGCTGAATCGACCGGTTGCGCGGAGCCATCGTCCCTGGAGTTCGTGAACGCGCGCGCGATCGCTCGCCTGGGTATCCGGTGCCCGCGCGGCGAAATTCGTCACGGATTCGACGACCTTCTCGGCTGCGGCGTAGTCTCCGAGGGTAAGCAGGATCGAGCCGTAGTCGACGACCTGGAAGTACCCGAGCGGAAGGCTTGCCGAAGGCTCGGCGGCCAGCCAGGTCGCGGCGGCCGCCCGATAGGAGACGGCGGCGCGCGCCAGCATGCCACGGCGCCAGTAATGAAGAGCCAGGTTCCTGTGCGCACGCTGTGTGATCGGGTTGTCGCTACCGTAGAGCTGCTCTCGGATTCGCAGCGAGCGCTCGTACATTCCGGCAGCCTCATCCAAGCGATTCAAGCGGCTCAGGATGATCGCGATGTTGTTCGTCGCTGTGGCGACTTCGGGGTGGATCTCGCCATGGAGATCGAGCTGGACGTCGAGCGAGCGCTGAGCTTCGTGAAACGCGCTATCGAAGTTCTGACGAGCCATTGCGATGCCGGCGAGGTCCATCGACGTGGCTGCTTCGGCACTCCCATATGCGGTACCCATGCGGTCGTACATTGCCCTGGCCTGTTCAAAGTGCTCTGCCGCGCCGTCGAGGTCTCCGGTTTGCTGTCGAAGCAGCCCGGTCTCGCGCAGACTATCGGCGAGGTCGGGATGGTCTTCGGTGTGGATCGAGCGGCGCAGGGACAACGCGGCCTCGTGCCCGGCCAGGGCTTCCGTCACCCGACCCAGTTCATATTCTGCATAGGCCAGGTCGAATCGATTCTGCGCCCGGATGGCCGGATCGTCGATTGCGTCCCGATCAAGAATCAGCTGAGCCTGCTCGTGCGCAGCGTAGGCGGCATCGAAGTTCCCGAGCCTTCTCCAGGTGCGACCGATGACGCCGAGCAGGCGGGTCTTGACTTCCGGAAGTGTGCCCAGATCGCTTTCCAGGCGATTCTTCCCCTGGATCAGGAGCTGGGCTGCAGTAAGCTCCGCGCCCTGCGTTTCCCCGGGGTCGACGTCTTCGAACAGGCGTTCCATGAAGTCGGCGACCTGCACGGCCTTCGCCGCCTCGACTTCTGCCGCATGGCGGGCGGCTTGCAGTTGGTGGACGTATATTCCAGAGACGCCTGCAACCGTGATCAGGGCCAGTCCAGTCACAATGCTGGCCGCGGCGTGTCGACGGAGGAAGCACGCGACGCGATAGGTCGGTGCATCGCCGATGGCCTCAAGCGGTTGATGATCGAGAAAACGACGAACGTCGTTGAGCAAGTCGCCCGCACTGCCATAGCGCCGCTCCGGGTCCGGGTTCAAGGCGCGAGCGGTCAGGGCGTCGACCTCGGCACCCAGGCGCAGGCCCGGCAGCGGGGTGCGACTGGGTTGCGGCGGCGGTTCCCGGGTGATCGCGGCTCGAAGCGTATCGACCGTCATCGGATCGGGGGCATGGGGCAGTCGGCCCGTCAGCATCTGGTGGAGGATCGCGCCAAGCGCGTAGACGTCGCTGGCCGTGGTCACGTTCTGGTCCGCAAGTTGCTCGGGGCTGGCGTATTCAGGGGTCATCGCGACGACGGCGTCCCGGCCCGCCTCGCCCCCAACCAGAGAGGCGATCCCGAAGTCGAGCAAGCGTGGGACGCCGTCATCGGTGATCAGGATGTTGCCGGGCTTCAGATCACGATGGACGACCAGAGACCGATGAGCGAACTCGACAGCCTGGACGATTCGGGCGAACAGGCGCATGCGCCCCCTCAGGCCGAGCGCATGGGCCGCGCAGTAGTCGAGGACGCCGACGCCGCGGACGTACTCCATGACCAGGTAGGGCTCGCCGGAAGTCGTGGTCCCGCCGTCGATCAGGCGAGCGATGTAGGGGTGTTCCAGGCGGGCCAGGATCTGTCGTTCGGTCGCAAAGCGCTCGAGCATTTCCGGGCTTGCGATGAGCCGGGAAAGAAACTTGACCGCAACCGTCTGCTCGAAATCGCCGACGCGCCGGGCACGATAGACTACGCCCATGCCGCCGGCCCCGATCTGCTCTTCCAGCTCGAACGCACCGACTCGTTCACCCCGACGGTCGGCCTCGTGATCTGCTAGAAGCTCGGCGACTGCGGAGCCGAAGGAGCCCGACAGCGTTGCTACGGCGTCGTCGGCTCGAAGCAGTCGTTCCAGTTGCGTTGCCCGTGCCGGGTTTTCGCGCCGGATCGCATCGAGTCGCTCTTGGCGCGTGACGACGTCCGCCTCCGAGAGGTCGGCAAAGTCTCGTTGTAGCCGTGCCCATGTGGTTTCCGTCACGGTGATTTGCTCGTGATTGCGAGATTGAAAGCGCAGTCAATAGTACAGGCGCCGGTCCGAGCGAGCATCGAGGTTCGTTTTCCGTCTCTGAAGCAGCCGTGCTGGGGCAGACCAGAGCGGAGGTTCGAGCGGCAACGTTCAGTTTCTCCTCGCCGATGGGTGTCGGGCGGTCGTTGAATTGATCGCGCCGCCTTGCTAATGTTCCAGACGGGCGTAGTGGAAGTAGGAGATTCAGATGTTTATCGTGACAAACCGCCGTGTCGATCCGGAGGCCTCCGGACTGGACAAGCTGGGCAAGCGGCCGAACGAGAAGGGCAACAACGAGCTTCGTGTCGTCGAAGCGAAGCGCCGTGGGAATGGATTTGCGATCGATGTTCTGCCCGATGAAATTTCAAGGTCGGAAGCGAAGGCGTATATCGAGGAGTTCTCGTTGGACCTGGATCCCGAGATCCAGCACTACGCGAGCCTGCGCGTGGCTTGTGAGCTGGTGCGGAAGCTCCGCGCGAAGAAGCGGCACCTGCTGATCTTCGTTCACGGGTACAACAACGAGATCCAGGACGTGCTGCGCGCGGCCTTCGAGCTGGAAAAGAAATACAACGTCGAGGTGCTGCCGTTCAGCTGGCCGGCCAACGGTGGCGGGGTGCACGGCAAGCTCAGCTATCTTTCGGACAAGCGCGATGCACGGGCCTCGGCCGGTGCGCTGGAGCGCACGCTGAAGATGGTTCACTACTTCCTGATGAAGATCAGCGAGTCGTCGCGCGAGACCTGTCGCTGCAAGGCCTTCGAGAAGTATCCCGAGAATGCCGAGAAGCGCGACGCGCTCTACGCGAAGCTCCTGCGCAAGGAATGCCCGTTCACGATCAATGCGATGTTCCACAGCATGGGCAACTACCTGTACAAGCAGATGCTCAAGAGCACGATCAGCGAGGGCAACGAACTGATCTTCGACAACGTCGTGCTCTGCCAGGCCGACACGAACAACGAAGGCCACGCCGGCTGGGTCGATTCGATCCGGCACAACCGGCGTGTCTTCATCACGATCAACGAGAACGACTACGCGCTCCGGCTTTCGAGAATCAAGCCGGGCGATGCCCAGCGCGCGCGCCTGGGGCACTTTGCAAAACGGCTCAACAGCCGGATCGCCTATTACGTGAACCTGACCAGCGCCTCCTGGGTGCAGGAATCGCACTCGCCCTTCGGCGATCCGGCGAAGAAGAACGACCGGTTGGCGGCGTTCTTCGAACAGGCCTTCAGCGGCTTACCCGCCGAGGAAGGCCTGCGCTACAAGGAAGAGGGTCACTGGTACGAGCTTCGCTAGTGGGGCCATGCGTCACCTGATTTGTCGCACGGCCCAGTTGACGGGTCGATCTTCAGATTGAGTGCAGTGGTTCGGCTCAGGGTTGGCGAGAGGCTGCGTTGTAGCGGCGCACGATTTCATCCGTGATCTCGACG
>Ga0102938_10002116_pt1 | contig 15103 bp, 8 predicted proteins | sample SalPonR2_B_D2_MG_FD_84516 | JGI IMG/M metagenome (GOLD analysis project Ga0102938, IMG submission 84516) | Salt pond soil microbial communities from South San Francisco under conditions of wetland restoration - Salt Pond MetaG R2_B_D2_MG | ecosystem: Environmental > Aquatic > Marine > Intertidal...
CCGAGAAGCGCTGGCCCGCTTCAGCGCCGAGCGCCAGGCCCTGGCCGTGTTGGAGCATCCGAACATCGCACGGGTTCTTGATGCTGGCAGCCTGGACGACGGCCGACCGTGGTTTGCGATGGAGTATATCGACGGTGTGCCGATCACCGAGTGGGCTAGCGAGCGCAAACTGGGATTGGTTGAACGGATCGAGCTGCTTTTACCGGTGTGTGCGGCGGTGCAGCACGCACACCGCAAGGGGCTGATTCACCGCGACCTGAAGCCGTCGAACATTCTGGTACTCGACCACGCTGGCAGAGGGTTACCGAAAGTGATCGACTTCGGTATCGCTCGCCTGCTGGAAGAGGACGCAAACGACCAAACCCAGGTAACGCGCCTGGGTGAGCTTATCGGCACGCCGGAATACATGAGCCCGGAACAGGCCGCTCTGGGCGAAATCGATATCGATACGCGCTCGGATGTTTACTCGCTGGGGCTGGTGCTGTATCAACTTCTTGTCGGTAGCCTACCCATCACGGGCAAGGAGCTCCGCGCACTGGGCTTCGAGGCCATGTGCAGACAGATCCGCGAAGGCGAGACGCCCCAGCCGAGCCGACTACTGTTGAAGCCGGAAACGATCGGTGATGCGACCACGCAGCGCTGGCGCTCGCGACTGAAGGGCGATCTGGACTCGGTGCTTCTCAAAGCGCTGGCCAAAGACCGCGAACGTCGCTACGGCAGCGCTGACGACCTCGCTGACGACCTCAGGCGTTATCTGAACAATGAGCCGGTACTGGCACAGCCGCCGTCGTTGGCCTATCGAGTCGGTAAATTTGTGCGTCGCCATCGTTGGCCGGTGGCTGCGGCGGCAATTGTCAGTGTTGCCCTGATTGCCAGCGCCGTGGTTGCGAGCTACGGCTTGTTTCAGGCGCGTGAGCAGCGCGATATTGCCATTTACCAGCAGCAAAGGATTCAGGCCAACAGCGAGTTTTTCAGCCTGCTTCTCGAAGAGACCGCCGGTGGTGCGATGACCTCCGTGGAGTTACTCGATCGGGGCCGGGAGTTGCTGGAGCGTCAGTTCGACTCCGGCCAGCCGTTCATGGCGTCGGTACTTCTCGACGTCTCAAAGCGATACGCGAGTCTCGGAGAACAGCAACGCTCGCGGGAACTCCTGACCGAGTCGGAGCGGCTGGCCCGCCGATTCTCCGATAACGATGTCCTCGCAGGCGTTCTTTGCCGCTCCGCGCGCATCGATCGGGCTCGCGCCCCTGAGGCAGCCGCTGCTCGCCTGAATGAGGGCCTTGAGATCTATCGTCGCCTGAGTTCACCCGGTATCGAAACCACGGTCGAATGCGCTCGAACCATGTCGCGGAGTGAAGACCAGGCGGGCAACGGCGAGGCGGCGCTGCAACAGTTGCTCGATGCGAAAGAGGCGCTCGACGCGCACCCCGCGCCGGGCACCAATCTTCGTGGTTTGATTTTGAACGACATCGCCTTCCACCATTACCGAAACGGCAATCTGAACGCGAGCGCTGATCTCCTGGAGGAGGTGCTGGTACTGCTTGAGACGACGGGGCGCGGCTCAACCCTAGGCTATCAGCGAGTGGCTGCGAATCGAGCAGTTACCCTGCAGACACTGGGCCGCACCCCGGAAGCCCTGGCGGCCTTCGAGGATCTGGTTGCGCGCATGCGGGCCAGCGGATTCAAAGGTCGCGGCGCCGCGCCACTCCTCACGCAATATGGGGGCTTGCTCCTGTCAGCAGGTCGTCCAGCCGCCGCCGCCGAAATCTTCCGGGAGGGTCTGGCGCTGGCGGAGGCCTCCGGGAATGCCCGCAGCAGCGCCCATCTGCATATGGAGTTCGCGAAGCTGCACCTTGCAGACGATGACTTCGACCAAGCCCTCGCAAGCCTGGAGTCGGCCGATTCCTACCTGGAAAACAACGAACAGGCGGATCTGCAGCTCGCCCGGAACCTCCGCGTGCTGCGCGCCAGAACACTGCGCCGGGCGGGGGATCTTGAGGCCGCCCGCGGGCTCATTGACGCGCTGCTCGATGAGGTCGGTTTTCCCGACGCAGGCGAAACGCCGGGCATGATCTCGGCGCTGGTCGAGGCTGCGGATATCTATCTTCTGAGCCGTGACTTCGACCGCGCCGAGACGCTGGCCGATGGCTTGATCGACCGCCTGAGTGAACACGAACGACCGGCAGGCACAAGCAGTGTGCACCTGGGTCGCGCGCTGGTGCAGCGAGGCGAGATACGGCTTGAGTCGGGACAAACAGAGACAGCACGACGTGATTTAGAAGCCGGACTGCCGCACCTCGAGGACGCGCTGGGTGAGGACCATCAGGAGACGCAGGCCGCCAGGCGGCTCCTGGACCAGATTGCCGAGCTCGGCGCAGGCGAGGCAAACGTCGGTATCTGACAGCACTTATTCATCCAGGCCACATCCGCCGCCAGACCCCATCCTTTTTGACGAAGGCATGCTGGAGCACGGCCAGGATGTGCACGGCGACCAGGGCCAGGAGTAGCCGGCCGGTCCACTCGTGGACCTCGTGCATGATCTCTTCCAGCCGCTCGCTGACCGGGAAGATCGCCGGCAGGTCGACCCATCCGAACCATTCCGGGCCGTAGCCGGCGGCGGCGCTGTAGGCCCAGCCGCTGATCGGCAGGGTGAGCATCAGGACATACAGGCCCCAGTGGGCGCTGGTGGCGGCAATACGCTGCCAGGTGCTCATGCTGTCGGGGAAGGGCGGGGGGCGGTTGAACAGGCGCCAGACAATCCGGATCAGGACCAGGGCCAGAACGGTCACGCCGATCGACTTGTGCTGGTTGACCAGGGCGAACTGCTGACGGATCGACTCGGCCTCGTCGATGCGCCAGGCCCAGAGAAACTGCAGGGCGATGCCGATCACGACCAGCCAGTGCAGTGCCTGGGCGATCAGGCCGTAGCGGTGTGGGTCGTTTCTCGGTCCCATGGTCTGCCGATCTCCGAGTGAGTTATGGCGGGCCTTGTCGAAGCTCCTGGTCGCGAAGTATCACTCACCTTCCGCGAAGGCCTCGACAGGATCAGTCGGCGGGCCGGAACTCGATGATCGCCCCGTCGGCGTAGGTCGCCAGGAACAGGTGACCATCGCGCAGCACATAGCTGCGCACCCACTCGAATTGGCTCGCATAGCGCTCGGACAGGCCGTCGTCCTGGCACAAAGCACGGGTCGAGGCGACCGGGGAGAATCGGAGCTGGTTCGGCCCCTCGGAGGACCACTCGGCGCGGCCCCGATTGCAGTCCAGGGTCATGGTGGCGGCACCGTTGACGGCGAGTTCGAGCGTGTAGCGCGCCGGGTCCTCGGGTGCCCAGCGCTGGTCGTCCATCGACTGGATCTCGACCAGCTCCCAGGCGGTCCCGGCCAGCTCGCTGGTGACCACCGCATCCTTGACCAACTGCCCGTCCTTCATGATCACGGCGAAATTCCTGTCCGGGTCGGCCAGCAGGCTCAGGTCGGCGATCGGATCGCCGCGCACCAGCAAAAGATCGGCCAGGGCGCCTTCTTCGACCACACCGAGCCGGCCTTCATAGGGGCTTCTCAGGCCCGACAGGGCCAGCAGCTGGGCGTTGTCGTGGGTCACCAACTTCAGCACTTCGGCCGGTTCGAACCATTCCGCCAGCAGGGGGATGTAGCTGTTCTGCTCGTGGTTCAGATCGGGCTCGAAGAGAAAATCCGTGCCCCAGGCCAGCCTGACGCCGAGCTCGCGCGCCATCGACCAGACCCGCGGCTGATTGTCGATAATGGGCGCCCGCTTGGCGCGCCTGAGGGGGTCCATGTCCGGCGTGCTGGCGCGCAGCACCTGGAGCGACAGCCAGACGTCGTTGTCGGCCATTTTCTTCAGCGTGTCCTCGTCGAGGAGCTGGCCGTGCTCGACCACTCGCACGCCTGCGTCGATGGCGCGTTGCACGGCACGCGAGGTGTAGGCGTGCACCGTGACGTAGGTGCCCCAGTCCTCGGTGGCCTCGACGGCGGCGCGCATTTCGTCGAAGGTGTACTGGGTGACATCGATGGGGTCATAGGCCGACGAGGTGCCGCCGCCGGCCATCAGCTTGATCTGGCTGGCGCCGAAGCGCAGGTTCTCGCGCACGGCGGTCAGGACCTCGGCGCGGCCGTCGGCGATGAAGGTCGCGCCCAGCTGCTCGGCGCGCGAGGCTTCACCGAAGAAGCGGCGCGAGCGCTCCTGGGGTGCTCTGAAATCACCGTGGCCGGCGGTCTGGCTGACGGTGGCGCCCGAGGGCCAGACCCTGGGTCCGAGGTAGCGGCCCTGGTCGATACCGGCCTTGAGCGAAAAGATCGGGCCGCCGACATCGCGCACGGCGGTAAAGCCGCGCATCAGCATGGCTTCGGCCTCTCTGGCTGCGGCCTGTTCGGCGCTCTGCGGCGTCAGGTCCGGCGAGGTCAGGTCCGCCATCGACAGGGCGCCGAAGGTCAGATGGACATGGACGTCGATCAGCCCGGGCATCAGGGTATGCTCGGGCGCAGTGATGACCTGTGCTGCCGGATCGAGCTCGATATCCTGCCCAATGGCAATGATTCGATTGCCGCGTATCAGCACTCGGGTGGGGGCGCTGAGCGAGCTCGATTGGCCATCGAACACCCGGACCTGATCAAAGATCACGGAGCCTTCAGCGCCGGCATCGCGGACAGGCTGGGCTTGCAGAGGCAGCGCAAACAACAGGCCGATGAGCGCCAGACCTTGCAAAGAAAGAAATTGCTTGAAGGGTTTCATGCCGTCAGTGTCTACAATCTTGATTCATGAAACATTTCATACTAGCAGTGTCGTTCGAGAGCAGGATGATCAATGTATCTGCCTGCAGATTGACTTTCAGAGCGGTTACCCTCGTTCTGCCTGTCGATGGTTGTCGCGGCTTTCCGAGCGAATGCGAACGGGTGGTGTTTCGATATGCAGCAGGAAGAGGGGAATGAATTCATGAAATTTCTGGCCGAGCTCAAGCGCCGCAACGTGTTCCGCCTGGCCGGCCTGTATCTGGTTGCAGCCTGGTTGATCGTTCAGGTCGCAGAGACCGTGTTGCCCGCATTCGAAGTGCCCGACGCCATTCTGCGAGGCATCATCATTCTGTTGGCGATCGGCTTTGTTCCGGCGCTGATCGTCTCCTGGGTGTTCGAGTTGACGCCTGAGGGCCTGGTGCGCGATGAGGACCGGATCGCTGCAGGCCTGCCTTCGGGCGGGACAGGACTTCAAGGCCAGCCGGCAGGGCTTGCGCCGGAGGCTTCAGCCGGAACGGGCAGAAACCGGCGCGTCGATCGTCGTCTGGATCGCCGTCTCGATCGGTTGATCATCGGCGGTCTGTTGCTGGCTCTGGCGCTGCTGCTGGTCGATCGATTCTACCTGTCGGCAGACGATCCGGCCCGGGTCGGCGCGCAGTCCTCGGGCGAGTTGATCGCGGTGTTGCCCTTCGTCAATCGCAGCGCCAGTGAGGAAGACGCGTTCTTTACCGAGGGCATCTACGACGACCTGCTCACCCAGCTGGCCAAGGTGTCGCGGTTCAAGGTGATTTCCCGGACTTCCATGAGCAGCTACGAAGACACCAGGATGTTGATTCCCGCCATCGCGGCACAGCTCGGCGCAGCTGTGGTTCTCGAGGGGGCGGTGCAACGGGCGGGCGATCGGGTCCGCATCACGGTGCAGTTGATCGATGGTGCTACCGACGTCCATCTCTGGGCCGAGACCTATGATCGCCTGCTGACCACCCAGAATCTGTTCGAGATTCAGGGCGATGTGGCCTGGGCCATCGCCCGTGCGATGCAGCTGGTGATCAGTCCGGACGAGGCCGAAGCGCTGGTCACCGGTTCGACCGAGAGTCTGTCGGCCTATGAAGCCTTTCTTCAGGGCAAGCTCCTGTCGGCGTTTGATGTCGCCACCGCCGATCGTTTTGAATCGGCCATAGCGCAGTTCGAGCGCGCCACGACGATCGATCCCGACTTTGCAGACGCCTACGCGCGCAAGGCGCGGGTCGAGCTGGCCCACTTCTGGTTCGGCTTCGGCGATGTCGGTGACCGTGAGGCGGCTTTCGAATCATTGGCGAAGGCCCGCCAGCTCGCGCCGGATTCGATCGAGACCCTGATGGCCCAGGCCTATATGCACTACTGGGGCGAGCGGGATTATTCCGCGGCCGAGGAGGTGCTGGCGCGGGTGCTGGAGAAGTTCCCCGACTATGCCGATGCCTGGTACACACGCGGACTGGTCGCGCGCCGCGATGGCCGCTTCGAGCAGGCCATCGAGGCCATGCGGCATGCCTTGAGCATCGATCCCGCCAACACCGACATCATCCGCGAGCTGATGGCGACTCTGGAGGGCCTGGGCCGGCACGCGGAATCCGAAGCCCTGATGGAATCAAGCAGCGCCTGGGTGGCAGAAACGGCGTCCAATACCGCCGAACTGCTGTGGGTGCGCGGCGAATATGATGCCGCCTGGGCGGTCGTGAAGGGGCCGAATGAGTTCGATCCTGCCCTGCCGTTCCGGATTGCCCGTGACAGTCGCGACCCCGAACGCATCCGCCGCTCACTCCTGGCTGAACTCTGGCCCGAGGCCCTGCGCTCGGTCCCGGCCTATCCCGAGCACTACGCCATGGCGGCGGCCGAAGGCTTGCTGGTTGTCGGTCGAACGGAGGAGGCGCAGGCAGCGCTGGCCGAGATCGCTGCCCGCCTGAGTGTTCGGGAAACACCCTATCCTGCCGGATGGTCGGCCAGTAGCGTTCTCTACTATTACCCGTCCGATCTGCCGGGCATGCAGGGCGATCTCGAGGGCGTGCGTGCCGCCGAGCGCGATTTCATCAACAACGCGCCCCGGGACGCCTGGTCGGAAGCCAGTGCACGGGTATCCCTGGCGGTCGCTTTTGCGCGAGCGGGCGACCCTGATCGCGCACTGGACTATTTCGAGTCGCTGGCCAATGACTTCGGGCCGGCCAATCTGGCCCTGGATTCCTGGGGCCTGGAAACAGTTCGTGACCATCCTCGTTTTCAGGCGCTGGTGTCAGCGAAAGACGCCTGGGCGACCGAACAGGAACGACTGCGGGCACTCCAGTGACTGGATGATTTCCACCGCCCGTTGTTGCTACTCTTCAAACAGCAATATCAGACATCACACAGGATATTCACCATGAACCGTCTCCTATCGTTCGTTTTTTCCCTGGCCTTTGCTTCGAGCCTGTTGTTCAGCGCTGGGCTGTTGGCCAGCGACGAGCAGAAATCGGTACTCGTCACTGGCGCCAGCTCCGGCATCGGCCGGCATCTGGCCGAGACCCTGGCCGAGGCCGGTCATCATGTCTACGCCGGGGCGCGAAAGGATGAGGACCTGGCTGCCCTGAACGCCATCGACAACATCACGGCCGTGCGCCTGGATGTCACGAAGCAGGACGAGATCGACGCCGTGGTCGAGCTGATCGAAGAACGCGGCACGGGCCTGTATGGTCTGGTCAACAACGCCGGGATCGGCGACGGCGGGGCGGTGCTCGATACGCCGGTCGAGGTCCAGAGCCTGGTCTATGAGGTCAACGTGGAGGGCGTCTATCGCGTCACCCGGGCTTTTGCACCGATGGTGATGGCGGCCAATGGTCGGATTGCGACCACCGGTTCGATTGCCGGCACATTGAGCTGGCCGGGCGGCAGCGCCTACAGCGGCAGCAAACACTGGATCGAGGCCTTCACCGATGCTCTGGCCGGCGAGATGGCCCCGCACGGGGTGCAGGTGAGCGTGATCCAGCCGGGCAATTTCCAGTCCCGGATCCGCCGCAGCGCCCTTGAGCGGCAGCACGCGCGGGTTCTTGATGCCGGTGGCGAAATGACGCCTGAAATGATGGCTGCCTTCGCGGCAACCGAAGCGCGCGAGCTGTCCTACGAGGAGCCGGATGCCGTCTCCGAGGCGTTCATGCACGCCCTGTTTGCCGACGAGCCGTTGCGTCGCTATGTGGTCGTGCCCAACGCCGAAGAACAGGCGATGACGATCCGGACCAAGGTCCAGCAGCTACTTCAGCTCAATGCGTGGGGGCCCTACTCCTACAGCGAAGAGGAGCTGGCAGCCATGCTGCAGGAAGCAATGGCGGCGGACTGAGCACTACTGATGGTCTCGCGCTTCGGCGCGGCCCAACCGATGTGATGACTCGCTGCCCCGCCCGATGCTTCGGGCGGGGCTTGTCGGTGCCGCCTTACTGGCAGAAATCGGATTCGGTCTCGTAGGCTCGGACGAGATCGAAACCACCAGAGCCCGCGTCGTCGGACTCATAGCGCACGGTCGCGAAATCACAGCTCTCGAAGCGGATGTACATACGGCCCCAGGTCTCGAGATCGATCAGGCTGTTATCGAAGCCCTCCTGACGGATCTGAGCGAAGGTCGGCCCGTCGGCCTTTAACAGGTCGAAGCCGATGTCGTTGTCCGGGAAGGTGCCCGTGCTGCCGACCAGCCACTGCTGGGTGCCGTCTTCGTCGTAGGTGAACCAGATCGCGACCAGCTGATTCTGATCGGTCACGTCGATCATGAATCCCTCGACAGCGCGATCGACCACGCTCCAGTTACCGCCCAGGCCGCGGAAGCGAACATCCGGGTCCGAGATAATGACATCGATAGCCACGCGGTCGCGCCGGAAGCTGTCCTGCGGCGGTGTCGTGCCGTTGGTCTGTTCGATATCGGCGCAGATGCCGTCACCGAGATCGTAGAACAGAAGGCTGCCCTCGGGTTGGGCGCGAATACGATGAGTCAGCGTCACATCTTCACCCGGGCCCACCGGTGCATTGCGGAAATCGAAGGTCTGGGTGGTCTGCGAGGCCGTGTCGTTGATGGTGAATGTCACCGTTTCAGCACCAATGATGGCACCATCGTAGCGTTCCTGTCGCGCAATCAGTTCGACGACATAGGTGCCGGTCTGGTTACCTGAATAGGTGAGGGAAACTCGCCCCAGACCATCGACAGGAAAATCTTCGAGGATGATGCCGCGGGTGACCTGGTCGCCGGCACTCCCGCTTGCCGGGCATGAATACAGGGGAGCGACCACGCCGGGTGTGCTCACGACCACCTCGGCAACCAGGCCCTGCTCGAAGCTGCCGCTGCTGCTTTCACGATCGCCCGAGAACAGGCCTTGAACATCCAGGTCGCTGGCAACGGCATCCATGAAAAAGGCCGCGCCAGGCGGGCAGTCCTCGACGGTGATATCGATCAGCAGATTGTCGCCTTCGTCGCCGAACCTGAACCCGCCGCTATCGATCAGCTCGATATCGAAAGGGTTGGTACCGGCATCGGTGCCCGCCAGGATTTCCAGCTCTCCCGACCAGATCACCTGACGGTCGAGGCCCAGGTTCTCTTCGAAATCGGGGCTCATCGTCGATGAGGTTCGATCCGTCGAGGACAGGGTGATGGTGGTATCGCCGTAGAACAGCGGGCCGACGGCCGCAGCGCCACCGTCCAGACGGAAGGCGATCGACGAAATGGTGCCGAACAGGCCCTGATCACCATTGATGATCTGCTGGTACCTGAACCCGTTCGAGCAGGCCGAAGAATCGCCGAAGGGCAGGGTGCTGGCCGAATCGCCCTCGGCGTCTGCCAGCCCGTTGGGTGCAGTCAACAGGGCGATGGCGGCAAAGGCGGTGCTCTGAAAGATCAGCGCTGCTGTGGCGACCAGCCCGAGCCGCAGGATGCCCGGGAAACGGGCGCTAGAAGGTGTGACTCCCATGATTGCCTCCTCCACGAAGGTCAGAAAACCGCGCTGGATTGTTCGAACGCGATGAACTCAAGACGCAGCGTGCGCGGCGTGCCGCTGGGCCACTCCCCCAACCGTCGAAGCTAGCACTACTTTCGGGTGGGGGCAAGTCGGCGTGATCGAAGGCTACTCGAAGCGGTCGAGGAAGAGGAAATCCCCGCTGACGCGAACGATGACATCGGCCGAAGTGAAGTGGCCCTGGCCGTCACTCACCCAGTAGCTGAATCGATCCACGCCCTCGAAGTCGAAATCCGGCCGGTAGCTGACGGTGCCGTTGCCGTTATCGAAGACCAGACCATGCAGGGGCTGGACGATGCCGTCGATGAACAATGAATCGCCGTCCGGATCAATGTCGTTGGCCAGCAGGTGGATGACGATTTCAGTCTCGAGATCGGTCAGGGCGTGGTCCAGGCCGGCGCTGGGGGCCTGGTTGTCGAAATCGATGACACCGCGCTGGAAGGCCTCGCTCCAGGCATGAAAGGGATTGCCCAGACGCTCGTCCACATCGGGCCCGAGGCGGACCGGCAGACCGAACTTGTGGACGGTGCCCGTGGCGCGTTCGGTGAAATACTCCTCGACGATGACCCAGGGGGTTCCCTCGGCATCACGGTAATAGCCGTCCTGTTCGCAGATCGCGATCATTTCGTAGTTGGGCGTGCCGATGCCGTCGGTGCCGGCCGGAATCGGCGTGGCGCCGATGTTGTCGAGCTTCTCGCCGATGAAGTCCAGGCCGACGCCGGCGTTGGTGGCGGGACTCAGATACTCGAGCAGCTCACCGTCGTTGAGCGTGATCGCCATCCGATCCGGCACCAGATCACTGCCGCTGATGATTGTGTCGATGGTGGGATCCAGATCGACGTAGGCCGTCTCCACATCGATGAACTCGGCATCGATGACGACGTACTGATTGGCCTCGGGCGGCGTCGGGTTGGTGAAGCCCTTGCCCAGGCGAATGCCCTCGGGCATGTTCTCGATCCGGGAGCCGCGGATCACCATGTCGCTGGTGTTGTTGCCGAATTCGATACCGAACTGCGGATCGCTGAAGGGCTCGGGCGTCTTGCCGATGATGTCGAAGCCCTCGAGAAGGTAGTGCGAGGTGTATTCCATGGCCGAGCCGCCGCGCACTTCCCAGGCAGTGAGGTTCGAGAAATGCGAGTGGATGTCGTGCTGCTGGTTCGGGTTGGCCTTGACCACGTACAGCCCGACCGCGCTGGCAAAGGCCTCGTTGCCGTGGAAGTTCAGGATCGGCGCATCATCGGGGCTGGCCGGTGCGTCCCGGCGCAGGGCTTCGGGCAGCATGAAGGCGGTGTTCGGGAAGCTGCGCATGCGCGAGCCGCGATGCAGATAGGCAAAACCCTGGTTGACGCTGGCCGCGATGTTGCCGGTCGAGCGCACCATCCGGCCCTGGAACCAGAAGCCTGAGCCGGTGCGGGCCATGTCGAAGTTCGCCACATCGACCCCGTTCTTGGGATTGAAGGCCGAATTTCCCTCGGCCTTGATGGCGATATTGTCGACCCAGGTGCCGATCTCATCGCCGGTCTCGGCGACAAAGCCGGCACCGTGGGTATCGAAGCTGGCGTTATTGTGAAAGACCGCGTTGCTGGCGTGGTGCACGTAGCCCCAGCCCGGTGAGCCGAACACGGCGTTGCCGAGTGCGATCGCGGGGTTGCGCGGATCATCGATACCGGACAGATGGAAGTGCAGCGGATAGCGGCCGCGAACGTTGCTGTCGGGCATCAGGGTGTCGATCTGGTCCAGATCGAAGCTCGACACCGACTTGTCGGTTCGACCCAGGTGCAGGAAGGCGGCGTAGCGGACGTCGAAGTGGGTGGCGTGCATCAACATGACATGCCCTCGCCGGTGGACGGGCAGGGTCTCGCCTGCGCTGCTGCGGAAGGTCACGTTGCGGCTGAAATTGGCGACCGAGGCCTTGAGGTCGGCCCGGGGGGTGGTGTAGTCGTGTTCCAGGGGCGCATCCAGGGTGATGAGCGCACCGTCGATGGCGGTAATCTGGCGGACCGCGTCGCGGGTCCCGAAGTAGCGCACGGCCTGGATGTCGTTGTCCCAGCGCCAGCCGGAATAGCGCGTGCCGGTCAACACGATCGTATCGCCGATCTGCCAGTTGTCCGGCGCCTCGGCCAGGGTCAGGGTGTCGTCGCCGGCAAGCGGATCGACGGCGACTTTCAGATGGACGGTTTTCTCCGCCCCGTGGATCGACACCGGTCCATGGCCAAGCAGGCCGCGCCGGATCAGATCGGGATCGCTGGCCGGATCCAGTTCGCCCTCGCTGCGGAAGATGATCTCGACGCTGGCCTGCGCTGAAACGGGTGCGGCAACGCTGCCGATTTCCAGCGAACCGGTCATGCCGATCTCGAGGGTTTCGACGCTCAGCGAGCTGTCGGCCTGGGTGTCGAAGCGCAGCTCGCCCTGAACCAGCAGGTCCTGGATCTCGGATGTCGTTGCAAACACCAGCTCGATACCCTCGGGTATCAGGACGATATCGGCAGGCCCGGGCAGCGCGCCGCCCCAGCTGGCCGGCTGCGACCAGGGTCCGGAGGCCTGCGCGATGATCGTCGCCTCGGCAGGGTCGAGTGTGTGATGCATCTGTGCTGACGCCGCCCCCGCAGCGCACAGCATTCCCCCGAATAGAAGCGCTCTGATTCGGTGCTGCATGTTCTGGTCAACCTCGCGAACTTGGGAATGATTCCGTCCCCCCCAGCGCCCAAGCATGCCATATCAGGGGGCGGACGTCATGCGCGGTCAGAGTCCGAGCGGCAAAGCTGTTCGGAGAGAATCGACGGTCTGAAGGGGATGAAAACCCGTCCGGCCATGTCGGGCTCAAACAGTTGCGCTATCCTGTTGTGCTGTTTCGACGATGCCTGAGGGTCCCGATCCGATGTTCTGCTCCGAAGCCGATTCCAATACACCGATTCACGTCCTGACGGCCGATGCGCTCGACCGGCTGCTGCCTGACTTGCCGCTCCCGCAACAGGCCTGGGTCCAGGCCAGCGAGTTCACCGCCGAGCCTGGCGCCTGGCTGGCCGTGCCGGGCACAGAAGGCCAGCTTTCTCGCGTGCTTTGCGGACGACAGGAGGGGGATGATCTATGGGCGCTAGCAGCACTGCCCAACCAGATTCCGGGGGGCGACTACACGCTGGTCGGGGATTTCGACCCGGGAAAGCAGGAATTGCTGCAGCTCGGCTGGGCGCTGGGCCACTATCGATTCGACCGGTACAAGCCGGCACCCGCATCGAAGGCCCGACTGGCGCTGCCGTCCGGGCAGGCCGAGCGTGTTCAGGCCATGGTCGAGGCCACGGTACTGGTTCGCGACCTGGTCAACACACCGGCCAGCGACCTGGGTCCGGCCGAGCTGGCCGAGGCTGCCCGCGAGCTGGCCGAGCGTTTCGGTGGCGATTTCAGCTGTATTGAGGGCGAGCGGCTTGAGCGCGAATTTCCGGCGATCCATGTCGTCGGTCAGGCCTCCAGTCGGGCGCCGCGCCTCATTCGCCTGCAGTGGGGTGACGACAGTGCGCCGCCCCTGGCCCTGGTCGGCAAGGGTGTGATCTTCGACTCCGGCGGCCTGGACATCAAGCCGGGCGCCGGCATGGTCCTGATGAAAAAGGACATGGGCGGTGCCGCTCATGTCCTGGGTCTGGCCCAGTTGATCATGGCGCTGGGCCTGAAGGTGAATCTCCGGGTCTATATCCCGGCCGTCGAGAATGCCATCAGCGGCAACGCCTACCGGCCCTCCGACATCATCCGGACGCGCAACGGCACTTCGGTCGAGATCGGCAACACCGACGCCGAGGGCCGGGTGGTGCTGTCCGATGCCCTGACCCTGGCCTGCGAGGAGGGCGCCGAGCGGGTGATCGATTTCGCGACCCTGACCGGTGCCGCCCGGATCGCCCTGGGTGAGGATCTGCCGCCGCTGTATGCGCGCAGCACCGAGCAGGCCCGCGCCATTCAGGACCGCTCCTTCGAGCTGCAGGACCCGCTCTGGCACATGCCGCTGTTCGAGGGTTATCGGCCTCAGATCCAGCCGGCGATCGCCGATCTGTCCAACACCGGCACGAGCAAGTTCGGCGGCAGTCTGACCGCCGCGCTGTTTCTCGACCATTTCGTCGAGCCGGGGATCGACTGGATGCATCTCGACGTCTATGCCTGGAACCTTGGCAACCGCCCCGGCCGTCCGGCCGGCGGCGAGGCCCAGGGTCTGCGCGCGATCTTCGACTGGCTGGCGCAGACCTACGCCTGAGCGCGGGTAGATGACAGCCTTGCTTTGCGTGGCGTCGTCAGGCTGTGCTCGGTATGCTTGAGTCCGGGGCGTGAATCAGGAGTGGGGACCATGGAGCGGGATGGGGACACGGATCAAAGTGTAGAACCGGACAACGGCTTCTAGCATTGTCATGGTGATCTGTATCGGATCGCCCAGCGCGAGCTGCGTCGTCAGTTCCGTTCGGGCACGATCGACACCGTGGCCCTGGTCAACGAGGCCTGGCTGCGGGTTCAGGACGGTGACCGGTCCTGGGAGTCGCGCGGCCATTCCTCGGCCGGGTCTGCGCCATCGCCAGCCCGAGCTACGCGCTCGACTTTTTCGTCAACAATACGGCAGACGTGCCCGATGAAAATCCCGGCAATGGCGTCTGCAACCCAATCAACGCGCTGCCACAGACCTGTACCCTGCGTGCCGCGATCATGGAAGCCAACGCCCTGGGTGGTGCCCACAACATCTTCCTGCCCTCCGGCACCTATGTCCTGAGCAACATCGGCGAGGATGAGGATCAGGCCGGCACCGGCGATCTCGATATCCACGCGGAGATCCTGATCGTCAACGGGACCAGCAACCGGCCACTGGTCAGCGGCAATGCGACCGACCGCATCTTCGATATCCATGCCGACGGACGCCTGGTCCTCGACAACATCAATCTGGCCGGGGGACGGGCCAACACACCGGCCACCCTCCGGGGTGCGGCCATCAACGTGCGCGGCGATGCCAGCCTGCTGCTCCAGCGCGCCCAGGTCTCGCTCAATCTGGCCAATCAGGGCGGGGCGATCTACAGCGATGGCAGCGTTCGCATCGTTGACAGCGAGCTGTTCAGCAACGCCATCTTGGCCGAGGAGCTGTTGCCGGAGTTTTCCGACGGTGCCGCGATCTTCAATCGGGGCAGCCTGATCTTCGAGCGATCGACCCTGCATGACAACGGACGCTTGCCGGGCTTCCAGGCACCACTCTCGACCGTGGAATTTGCCATCCACAGACGGCGCGGATTTGTCACCAATCCGATCGTGATCATCGGGAACTCGACCGTGTACGACAACACCAACGGGGTGTTTTCAGACGGCATCCTGACCTTCATCACCCATACAACC
>Ga0102938_10002118_pt1 | contig 15088 bp, 16 predicted proteins | sample SalPonR2_B_D2_MG_FD_84516 | JGI IMG/M metagenome (GOLD analysis project Ga0102938, IMG submission 84516) | Salt pond soil microbial communities from South San Francisco under conditions of wetland restoration - Salt Pond MetaG R2_B_D2_MG | ecosystem: Environmental > Aquatic > Marine >...
AGTCTGGACGCCCGAGTATTCGCACAGCAGCACGGGCGGAGAGTACTGAACCACCCCGGATTTCCCGGAGGCTCAGTTCTTTGAGAGGATCGAGTCATGAGTGCACAAAAACGATATTCCGCGGAGTTTAAGGAGCGGGCGATTCGGCTTGTCGTCGAAGGGCAGAAGGCAGGGGACACGCAATGGGGGTCAATGCGGTCGGTTTCGCAGAAATTGGGTTGTACGCCGGAGGCGCTGCGCCGCTGGGTGCGGCAATGGGAGCGTGACCAAGGTATGCGGGACGGTCTGACGACCACGCAGGCCGAAGAGCTGAAGGAACTCCGGCGTGAGAACCGCGAGCTTAAGCGAGCAAATGAGATCCTGAGAAAGGCGTCAGCCTATTTTGCCCAGGCGGAGCTCGACCGCCGACCGAAGTGATGACGTCGTTCATCGACGATCACCGTGATGAGTACGGGGTCGAGCCGATCTGCGCGCAGCTGCCGATTGCCCCGTCCACCTACTACGCCTGCAAGGCCCGCGAGGCGGACCCCTCGTTGCTGTCCGCCCGTGCGCGATGCGACTTGATACTCGAGATCGAAATCGTGCGTGTGTGGAACGAGAACTTCCGTGCCTACGGCGCCTACAAGATCTGGAAGCAGCTCAATCGGGAAGGCATCCGGGTGGCACGCTGCACGGTTGAGCGGCTGATGCAGAGACTCGGTATCCGCGGCCTGGTGCGGGGCAAGGGCTACAAGACGACGGTGCCGGACCTGGGCACAGAACGGCCGGCAGACCTGGTCGAGCGCTCGTTCACCGCGACCGCCCCCAACCGATTGTGGGTGGCCGACATCACCTTCGTAGCCACTTGGCGGGGCCCGGTGTACGCGGCGTTCGTCATCGACGTGTTCTCGCGCATGATCGTCGGTTGGCGCGTCTGGAACTCGCTGAAGACCGATCTCGTGCTCGACGCCCTGGAGCAAGCGCTGCATGCCAGGAATGTCACGGAACGCCTGATCCATCACAGCGACCGCGGCAGCCAGTATCTCTCGATCCGCTACACCGAGCGTCTCGGCGAGGCCGGCATCGAATCGTCCGTTGGCAGCACCGGCGACTCCTACGACAACGCCATGGCCGAGAGCATCATCGGCTTGTTCAAAACCGAAAGCATCTGGCCGAGAGGGCCGTGGAAGAACATCGACCAGGTCGAATACGCGACTCTGGAATGGGTGGACTGGTATAACAACAGACGGCTGCTAGGGCCGATCGGTGACATCCCGCCGGTCGAGTTCGAGGCAGCCTACTACGAGCAAGAAAAGGGTCAGGCAATCGCCGCCTGACTCACACAAAAGAGTCTCCGGAATACCCGGGGTGGTTCAGTTTGCCTACTCTGCTTGTGCACTATCCATGTCAAGCTCGAATAACAAGTGAGAATTCTCCGGCGTAGGGGCGACATGCAATCTTTGCCGTGCGTTGTCGTTTGACTGAATCCTGATGTAGCCGGTCAGCCCCGGGCGAATACCGGAGGGCAGCAGACGCAAATCGAGACTAGAGTCTGCGGTATTTCGTCCTTCCCAACCGAAGATCACCCCATTCTCATCGCGAAATACATCGGATATTTCAAATGAGTGAATGCCGAGCTGTCCGAGATCCAATCGCACAATGGAGAGACCATCGGATCGGCCAATCACCTGCCGAAGAGCCACTTCATCTATATTTATGACGATAATGTTCTTTGAAGGAACCTCTCGCGCGAACACCTCTTCGATCCAAGGCTTCAAGCGCTCAATCTCGTCGCTTGAAGCTGGACTGACAACGATCTCGTCAGAGGCCAAATGAGCTTCGCCCCTACCGCCCGTCGCCTGTTGCTTGAACCCAGAGGGAGTTGCTGGGATCTGGGCAATCGCTCCTCGTGTTTGCGCCTCACGCAGGACTATCTTCTCGTTGTCTCTCTCAACTTGATAAGAGAACCAGTAGAGGTAGCCGAAAACCGCGGCACACGTTACAGCCGCGATTACCAGGTAAGCTGATCGTCCATTGGTCATGTCAAGTGCGGCCATTGGTCCTGCAGAAATGAACCGATTGATTACTACTCCATGTCTTGCTCGACTCTCGTATCGTCCATCGACCAAACGAGGTGGAGGCTTCCCTCGCCCAGGCTTTCTATAGTGATGAATCCAATTGTTGGCGCCTGGATCTCACCACTCACTTGACCGTTAGGGTTGATCCGGAGAGAAGCGTAGCTCCCGTCCGCGTGCTTGACCTTTCCGCGCCAGACCGCGTATCCGTTCCTCGGCCCCTGCGCATGTTCCGTTCCAGATTCGGTAATGAGAGTAACGGTCTGCCCGAATAGATTGAGTGACACAAAGCTCTCAGCAGGCCCCAGTCGGATTGCCTCTCGAAGCAGATCGCTATCGATCTCGACAATCTCGTAGTGACGGTAAGGCTTACGCTCCAGGAGTGCCTTCAGCTTGTGCTCAGGAAGGCCTGACGGATCCGCTGGACGAATCGGCGACGGATCCGCTCTGCGCGCCGTTTCCCGCCCACGAAGGGCGAACCCCGCTTCTCTTGCCGTGCTGGACTTCGACTCATCGGCGGCTGCAGGTATTCTGTCGTGACTGATACTTGCAGGATCCTGCTGCGCGTCATCCCAGCCGGTGATAGCCACCAGGACTAGCGCCGAAATAATGGCCAGAACTAGCAAGCTGCCGAAGATTCTCAATCTATCTGTGCCAGGGTCAGGAGCCGTTCCTGCAGCCTGCCTGAAGAACCTGGAGTCTTACCAGGAGATTCTGGCCAAAAGCGTCCCGGCTCACTTCGCGCGCTCCTCGTCCTCAAGGGCTCTGAATATCTCCTCGAATTTCAGCTTGACGGGCGGACGGTCCGGAAATTCGGCAACTATCGACACTTCGCCGCCGATCGCCTTGATATAGCGATCGAGCGTCGAAACCATGATGTTGGAGCGGCTCTCCAGCCGAGACACGGTGTCCTGACCGATTCCAAGCGCAGCCGCGACATCAGCCTGGGTCCGCTTGAGACCCCTCCTCAAGGCACGGAGCGAGAGTTCCTCGAGGTTCAACTCATTGGCGCGCGCCTCGACTTCCCCTCGTTGCTTCGACGACAAACGGTCGATCTTCTCCTGGAGTGTACTGCCCATTTCTCGAACTCAAACGCAATTCCACGGACAAACCCGTCAACCCAATATGCCATCGATAGCATATGTATCCAAGCACATATATCATCGGTGACGAGTCAGTTTTGAAACCTAGATAGGCCCGATCAGAGGCCCTCACAAAACGCGGCGTGTGAGAATCGTGTGACTTTGCCCTGCACAGTCGTGATCAGTACTGAAATTGCAACGGGCGCCCGGCGCCGGATCACTAATTAAAACAACTGCTTACGGTTCGAAATTACGATTTCGGGAGGCAGGGGCCGGAGGTTCAAATCCTCTCACCCCGACCAATGAAATCAATAAGTTACCAAATATCCCTCTCCCCCTCCCAGCCCCGTAAGTGCACTGTAAGTGCCGTTTTTCCTTTTCGGGAACATCAAGAACCAGCTCCCGCCAACTATGCTCTCGCGGTCGAAATGTCGACAAGGCGCGCAGGGTTTTCTCGTCGCGACCCCGCAGCTATAGCCTTAGTCTCTTCGTTCCGAATCCTCGAGTCGCCGGTGATGCCTGAGGAACGTCGTCTGTACTCCGTCCGCGAAGCCCATGAGCTTCTCAATATCAGCCGCGCGAAGTTCTATTCGTTGGTAAGTTCACAGCAAATCGCCACGGTTAAGATCGGAAGTCGCCGCTTGGTGCCCCGCGAAGCTCTAGAATAATTCGTTTGCCACCTTGGAGTGCCCCTAGGACGGTGGACACCGCCAAACCTCGAAATGAGGCCTGCTCGAAGGCCACCAGACAGTTGGGGCTGACTCGCTCGGTGAGCTCGGCAAAGCCATCGAAGGGCGGCGCGTCCTGCAGGAGCCGATGGCGGGCATCGCGCACGTTCTTCTCCACCTGACCTTTCTCCCGGCCGCGGCCGGGTTGCAGAACTCCGCCTCGAACAGGAAGTGGCTCACCATCGCGCGGAAGCGGGCGTTGACCACCCGCTCCTTGCCGCGTCCCACCTTGTCCGCGGCCGTCTTCATGTTGTCGTAGATGCCGCGCTCGGGCATCCCGCCCAGCACGCGGAAGACGTAATTAAGGGCATCAAAGATGCATCTGGTGGGACTGGGTGAGATAGCCGCGCCGGTGAAACGCCCGGCTGTGGCAGAGCTTGGTGTGGGCGATCTGCAGCTTCGTCTTTTTCCGCCCGATGGCCAGCCAGTCCTCGCTCCAGTCGAACTGGAAGGCCTCGCCCGGCGCGAAGGCGAGCGGCACATAGGCGCCGCTCCTCTGCCAAAACGGATCAAGACCGGCTTGTGTTTGTCGAACAAGGAACAGTCACGGTAGCCGGGACCTCCGGCTGGCCGATTTCGAACGGATTGGGGCAAGAATTGAAACCCGCCTGAAGGAGTATTGACAATGAAACACGGATCCCCTTTCCTGGCAGCAATCGCGATTCCGGTATTCATCCTGGTAGCTGCGGTCACGGCAGCTTCGGCCGATGCAAACGACCTGCCCTTTCCCCATATCACATGGGTGGACAGCGGCCCCGTGGCCGAAGACGCCGGTGTCTCCGCCGGCCTCGCCTGGGGAGACTACGATAATGACGGGGATCCGGATCTTTACATCGCTAACTGGCGCGACCAGCCCGGCTTTCTCTACCGCAATGATGACGGCAGGTTTTCGCGCATCGTGGAAGGGCCGATCGCGACCGACTCCCATCTCGGATCCGGCCCGGTCTGGGGAGACTACGACGGGGACGGGGACCTGGATCTGTTTCTGGCAACACAGCAGAACGAGCACAACGCGCTGTACCGGAACGAAGGTGACGATCGCTTCGTTCGGGTTACCGACGGTCCATTGGTCTCGGACTTTGGAGATTCCTATAGCGCGGCCTGGGCGGATGCGAACGGAGACGGCCACCTGGACCTGGCCGTCGCCAACTCGACCGGACAACGGAACTTCCTGTACCGGAATCTGGGAGATGGACGTTTCGAACTTCTCGCAGATGGACCCCTCGCAGAGGACCAGGGCAACCATGTGGGTGTCAGCTGGGCTGACGTGGATGACGACGGCGATCAGGACCTGTTCTTCGCCAGCTTCGGACCGGAGCCGAGTGTCCTTTATCGGAACGACGGAGACTTCCGTTTTGTGCGAACTACGGCCCTCGAGGACGAGACAGGACGGGCGACGGGCGGTGCTTTCGCCGACTTCGACGGCGACGGTGATCTCGATCTCCATCTTTCACGCAGCAGGGGCTTTTTTACGCCGGAGGTCGACCTGCTGCTGAGGAACGATGGTGGATTCCGGTTCACCCCGGTGGAATCTGCCGCAATATCCGAGAGCCGCCGCTCCGTTGCCAGTAGCTGGGCCGATCTCGACTATGACGGCGACCTCGACCTCCTCGTTCTGCGGTATCTGGAGCCGAACCTGCTCGCGGAGAACACAGGCGAGGGAACTTTCCGGGCTGTCGATCAGGACCTTGCCGTCGCGGCCTTCTCGTCCGGTCACGGCTGGGCCGATTTCGATCTGGACGGCGACCTCGACCTCGCGGTCGCAAACTGGCAGAACCAGGACAATACGCTGTTCACCGCCAGCGGGGTCCGGGGCGGATTCCTGCGGGTACGGTTACGCCAAGCCGGCCCGAATCGGTTCGCTGTGGGAGCTTCCGTCCGTCTGGCCAGCGACACCGCGCGCGAGCGGTGGCAGCGGCGCGACGTCACCGCCGGCGGCTCCTTCCGCAGTCAGGAACCGCTGGATCTCACTTTCGGTCTCGGTGAGGCCGGGGAAGCTTCACTGGTGATCGTCCGCTGGCCCGATGGTCTGGAGGAACGATTCGAGGGTCTCGCTGCCAATCGGAGGGTTACCATCGAGCGAGGACGAGGAGTCGTCGACGAATGGGCGCCGAATCTCTGGCCGCGGCGCCACATCGCCCAGGCATACGCGGTAGTTCCTGATGGCGAGTCCGTCGAGAGCGCCGAAGAGCGCTTCCTCGAGTGGCGGCGGAAACTCGACGCGTACGGTACCGATCTGGGCGGGTTCGTCGACGCTTATATCGCGATTCGAGAACGCGGTGCAGATCCCGTAACCCTCGACCGAATCGTGCGCTTCTGGGCCGATGCCCTGCCTGACCTTTACGCGACAAGGCATATGGAGCTTATCGCCCTCAGGTCCCTGGGTCTCCAGGATGCCCGGGACCGCGCCGAGCGGGATCTCATCATGGAACTCGATGAGCTGGAAGGGTTGACGGAGAGGGATCGTCGCCGGATTCGCCGGGAAGCAGAGCATCGGGAGCATCACGAACCGTGAGCAGCACCCGTATCCCTGCCCTCGTCACCATCCGCGCAGTTCGCGCAGCGCTCGTAGATCGCATCGAACACGGTCTGCCACGTCTCGCCGCCGTCTGTCGAGACTTCGATCACTTGCCGCACCCGGCCGTCGGTCAGCTGCAAGAGCGTCGTGCGGTCCAGATAGCTCTTGCCGTCAGAACTCCCGACTTGGCCCTGGAAGCGAACGCTGTCGGATGATGGCGCCGGTATCAATACCTTTTCCTTGACTCCTCCGGGACGAGTCGCCGTGTCGGTGACCCATACCTGACGCCACACTCCCTCGTCATCGACGTAGAAGAGGCTCATCCCGTGACTGCCGGTCAAGGCAGACCAGTGTTCCTCGATGGCGCACCCGTTCAGCGTCTTCTCGATTCGATTGGTTCCCACCAGTCGCCCGTCAACTCTCACCTGCCAGGTGCCGACCCAGAAATCCATGCGGGCGTATCGATCCGACTCGCTGCACGTTCGGCTCGCATTCCCAGCCTCCCGAAGACGCTCGGGATTTTGCGCCGGCTCGGCGGCTGCCGCACTTCCCTGCCCGGCCGCCCAGAACGCCGCAGAGCATGCCAGCAAGAGCGCGGCAGCTCCCGTCATTCGCTTGCGGTCTGCGTCGTCCAAGTGACCATATCCAGATAATCACTGAGCGCCGCCCGGTACGAGCGGCTGTAGCGCAGCCGCGTACCATCTTTCAGCACAACGTCGCCGTCGCCGTTGCGCCCGCACTCGACCCGTCGGATGCGGTCGGCCGCCACCAGCGTCGAGCGATGGATGCGCAGGATACCTGCACGGCGCAAATCGTCCGCGAGCTCTGTCATCGTGGCGCGATGGATCAGCCGCTCCCCGCCGGCGTGCAAGACCATGTAGTCACCGGCCGCGGAAATGAAGTCGATGCTCTCTATCGGCAGCAATGTGGTCGTCTCGCCGTCGCGGACACGCAGGCAATACGGATCGGCCGGCGCACCGTCAGCTTGACCGAGCCGCTCGCGTAACCGCCGGATCGCGCAACGCAGGCGCTCCGCGGTCACCGGTTTCAGAAGATAGTCGAGCGCCGGGAGCTCGAACGCCTCGACAGCGAACTCGGCGTGGGCACTCACGAAAATGACCTCCGGACGCGCGGATGGCGGCATGGCCCGCGCCAGCGCCGTACCCGCCAGCCCGGGCATGTCGATGTCCAGGAAAACGACGTCGGGCGCGAATTGCCGGATTGCCCGTGCCGCGCTCTCGCCATCGCCCGCCTCCGCGACAATCCGGATATCGGCATAAGGGGCAAGCCTGGCCCGCAAACCGCGGCGTGCCAGCGGTTCGTCGTCGGCTATCAGGGCCTGCATCACGGCGTACGCCCGACCGGCAATGTCACTTGGGCCGTGTAGCCGTCAACTTCCCGGCCGGCGTCCAGGCGCGCACCGGCCCCGTAGCATGCTGCCAGCCGCTCCCTCGTCAGCCGATGGCCGACGCCGCTGCCTCCCGGACCCGGATCGGTCGCATGTCCGTCATCGTGTATACGGATCCGCAGTGTCGTCCGTTCGATTCGAGACGAGATGCTGATGGTCGTCTGGCGGTTCCTCGATCGCTGCACTCCGTAACGGACCGCATTCTCGAGCAGCGGCTGCAGAATGAGCGGCGGCACCATGACGGCCCTCGTCGCCGGCTCGATATCCCATTCCAATCTCAGGCGATCTTCGAAACGGGTTTGCTGGATGGCCAGATACAGGCCGGCAAGCTCCAGCTCTTCGGCGAGCGTGACCACCTCGCCGGGAGCCTCTTCAACCGAATGGCGCAGCAGTCGTGACAATTGATCCAGCATGGTGGCGGCACGCTCCTGCTCGCCTTCCAGCACCAGCGTAGAGATTCCGTTCAGCGTGTTGAAAAGGAAGTGGGGACTGAGGCGCTCTCGCAGGGCCGCCAGCTTCGCCTCCCGCGCCTGTCCGAGCGCCGTGGCGGCACGGATCTGCTGCACGTGCGCCTCGTGATAGTAACTGAGGCCGAAGTAGATGCCCGCCCAGGTGAGCAGAATGGAGCCGCACCAGAATGCGCTCCCAAGGTACTCGAACGGCGACGACGGTTGCCAGCCCTGCCCCTGCCCGAGCCAGTAGGCCTGTTCGCTCACGGCGGAGTACGGGACGGCGAACACCAGCGCCAGTCCCAGCGCCATCGAGACCTGGAATAGCGGGCCCCGGTCCCAGACACGGCGGAGTAACGGCCGCATCGCACTGGTCAGCGCAAATCCGGCGCCGGCGCTGGCGAAGGAAGCCCACCAGGGGGCGAGATCGTTGTCCATCAGCGCGCCGGCATAATGAACGAGAAAATACACACCCCATCCGGCCGCCTGCGCGTGCCAGAAAGCATCCTCGGCTCCCGCCCCGCGCACCAGTCGGGGCAGCTTGCCGGCCGGATTCGTCGCGGCCGATGTGGTCAAGACTCGCGAGCTCATGGGTCCAATCATACTACCGTCGTGGCGGATCCGGCGCCGGCATTCGTCCCGCCCCGGCACCGGCTCGTCGCAGGTGCTCTTGCCCGGTCCCTCATGGCGATTTAGATATCGCCGCATGCCGAAGTTCCCGATATTGGCGTTGGCTCTGGTGCTGCTGAGCCCTGGTGCCGTTGCATCGATACGATTCATGACGCCGATTACGCTGCTCGGAGCCGACCTCCGTCAGCCCCTCACCGAACCGAGGGCGGCTGTCAGCGCCGCAGACCCCGCCCACGTCGTGGTGGCGGCGATCCTCGCTCCGGCGACGCCCGAGGATGACTGGGACTGCGTCGCCTTCACCACCCGGAACGGCGGCGACAGCTGGCAGCAGCGGCGGCTCGGCATCGAGCGCTGCATCGATCCCTGGGTCGTGTTCGCCGACGAGGACACGGTGCAGTTCGCCGGCATCCGCATCTCCCGGGATCCGGGAGACGATGATCCCCTGGACCTCGTGTTCTCCCGGTCCGTCGACGGTGGCGAGAACTGGTCCGAGCCCCGTCTGGTGCGCCGGCGCTTCGAGCATCCCATCCTGCTCGTCCACCGGGATGAAGTCCTGCTCTACGGACGGCACAGCGCGCCTCGAGGAGACGATACCGCGGTACATATCCTGGAACTGGTGCGACCCGGTGTCGCAGAACCTGCCGTGCGGCAGCTCGCCGAGGCGAGTACCGCCCACTCACGGCTGATGGGCACCGGTCTCACCGAGCACGGCGAACGCAGACTCTATGCCGGCTATTTCGATTACGGCGGGGGCAACGGGACCGGGGACCAGGGGTCGCGGCACGGCGAGGCCTGGGGCCTTGCGCTGAAGGACGGCGACACGGCGCCGGACCCGGTTCGAATTACCGGAGCCTGCGCCGGTTCCCGGACCGAGGCGCCGCTGTTCCCCGGCTACCCGTTCCTTACCGGCGCAGCCGGCCACCTGTACCACGCCTGCATCGCACCCGATCACGCCGGGTTGCTGTTCAGCCGCTCTGCCGACGGCAAGCACTGGTCCGGCGCCATGCGACTCGACGACATGCCCGACGGCTTCCTCGCCCTCACGCCGATGCTGGCCGCTGCCGGGGACGGCGCGGTGCTGGCGGGGTGGCAGGAGCGCGATCCGGATAGCGGCTGTCAACGTCTCGTACTGCGGGCATCCGCTGACCACGGCCAGACATTCGGGCCGCCGGTCGCGCCCCGTAACGAGCCCTCGTGTCCGCTGGCCGAAGCGAACGGACGGGCGGGCAGCAGCTGGCCCGGGGGCGGCGACTATTCGGGCATCGCGGTCGATACCCGAGGCCGATTCCATGTCGTGTGGGCGGCGACGGACGGCGGACAGTACCGCATCGCCTACACCGTTATCGAGGTGATCGAGGAATGAGAATACTCACCTGCCGCACGGATCTGGCAGCCGGGCGCTGATACGTCCATGTCGGCCGCACTGTGCGTCATCGCTCTGGTCTCCGCTCCGGCCGCGTTCGAGCCGCCGCGCACGACGCCCCATCGGCTGGAAAACGTGGCCCCGCCCGAGATAGACGGCTTTCTGAACGACGAGGCATGGCGCAACGCACCGGCCATCGATGATTTTCATCAGATTCAGCCCACCGACGGCGGCGAGCCCAGCGAGCGAACCGAGGTCCGGATCGCCTACGACCGCGAGCACATTTACGTGGCACTGAAGGCCTACGACTCGGAGGTCAGGGGACTGGTAGCGAAGGGGATGATCCACGGTCAGACCTTTTTCTCCGACGACCGCTTCGAAGTCCGCTTCGATACTTTCAACGATCGCCGCAATGCCTACTTCTTCCAGATCAATCCGAATGGCATCCGCCGCGAGGCGCTCGTGGGCAATGACTATTTCATCGAGGAATGGGATACCGTCTGGCATGCCGAGGCCCGTGTTCAGGACTGGGGCTGGAGCGCCGAGATTGCGATCCCCCTGAAATCGATCGCCTTCGATCCCGGCACGACCACGTGGGGACTGAATTTCTCCCGCGTCTACCCGCGCCGCGGCGAGGAGATGTCCTGGTCGTCCCGGGAGCGGAACCTGGCACCCGCGGTGGCGGGTTACGCCGATGGCCTGGTGGCGCTGGACCAGGGCGTCGGTCTCGAACTGGTGCCCTCCGTGACCGCGACGTGGCGAGACACGCTGGACAGTGACCCGGGTTTCGATTTCGATCCTTCGCTTACCGGCTTCTACAACATCACACCCTTCCTCACTGCGGGGCTCACCTTCAATACCGACTTTTCGGCTACGGAGGTCGACGAGCAACGGGTGAATCTCACCCGGTTCTCCCTTTTCTTTCCCGAGAAACGGGACTTTTTCCTGCGCGACGCCAGCATCTTCGAATTCGGTAATCTCGACGTGAACGGACGGCCGTTCTTCTCGCGCCGTATCGGTCTCGATGCGGGCGGCAGGCCCCTCGACATCGATGCCGGCGCGAAACTTTCGGGACGTGCCGGGGCATGGAACCTGGGAGCGCTCGCCATCCGTCAGCAGCCGGGACAGCCCGATGCCGACGCCACCCTGTTCGTCGGCCGTGCCACACGCAACATCTTCGGGGAATCGGAAGTCGGAATCATTGCCACGCACGGTGATCCGATCAGCGCTGCCGGCAACAGTCTGGTCGGGACCGATTTCTCCTACCGGAGTACCGCGTTTCTCGGCGACCGACGGTTCCAGGCGGACGCCTGGTACCAACGCTCGAACACTGCCGGTATCGACGACGACGAACAGGCCTTCGGTCTGCGTCTCGATTACCCCAACGATCGCATCGAGGCATTCGTCGACTGGCGGCGCCTGGAAGAGAATTTCAACCCGGGCCTCGGCTTCGCCAATCGCCGGGGAGTGGACCAGATAGACACCCAGTGGCGCTATCGTCACCGTATGAACGGCGGCTTCTGGCAGTGGCTGGGCATGCGGGCGCAGTTGTTCCGGAGCGACCGCATCAGCGGAGGCTTGCAGAGCGAGGCCTGGTTCCTGAATCTCTTCGAAGGATTCTCGAGCGGCAACGATTTCTTCACGATATTCGTCGGACAGGAGACCGAGGGTCTGGAAGAGCCTTTCGAGATCATCGAGGGCATCACGGTGCCAGCGGGGCGATATTCAGCCGACCGTTATGGCTTCTTCGTCGAGACCGGACGGCAGCGACCCGTAGCGCTGACCCTCGAAGTCGTGGACGGCGAATTCCTTGACGGCGAGTCGACGCTGATCGCGCCCACGGTGGAATGGCGGCCGAGCCGACACGTCATGGCCAGCCTCGGCTGGCAGGAGGACCGCATCCGCTTGCAAACTGGCAGTTTCACCAGCCGCGTGGTGCGTGGGCGGTTGAATGTCGCGTTCAGCCCGGAGTGGGCCTGGCTGAATCTCATTCAAGGTGACAACATCACGGATACCGTCAGCCTGAACAGTCGGCTCCGTTTCGAACCTCGCGCCGGGTGGCGGTTCTTCCTCGTCCTGAATCAGAGTTGGGACAACGAGACGCGCCGAACCCGCGACCTATCGGTCGCTCTGAAAGCGGTCGTCAATCTGCGTCTATGACGGGAAAGGAAGGGGTTGATGTCGAATACAACCCTCAAGTGCTGAAGTCGCGGCGCCGTTCTTTCTCTGTCAGGATGCTCTTCTCTCGGTCCTTCGTGCCCCGATAGCGCATTAGTCTCAACGCATCCTGCACGAAGGCGCTGACCGACTTACCTTCAGTTTCGACGATATCTTCGATCTGCTCCGCCAGGTCCGGTGGAAGCGAAGGCGATGCGCGTTGTTCAGTCAATCGATGAGCCGATCCGAACCGGCCTGTGCTATGACGAGAAGTGGCGCGGTGACGATCGCGGGCTGATCGCTTGCCGGGAGGCGGGCCTTGCCCCAGGTTTCACGTTCACCAAGATAAGGTGAGCAAGTGACCCCGGAGCGTCATCCAAGCTCGCTCTCGGATGTATGATCGTCATTTCGTCCTGTCGGGCGACAGCCTTTCCGCGGCCGTTCCAGAGAGGGACCCTGCATGAATAACCGGCACTCGAATCTTGGCGAATAAAGTTCCTCCGTCTGCTCAGACCCGATTCTGGCTGCCGTCGAATGCAGCGCGCCTGCAGGCATGGGGCAGCAGCCCGCTCAGGACTCTCCTGAGGATGCTCGAAATCCGCCCTTTCCGTGCCGTGTTGTTCTTGCTCGTTTTCGCCTTCAAGACATCACCGGTGCTGCTATTCCCGTTGTTCGTCGAACACGTCATCGAGACGTTGTCGAATGCGGATGAGGCGTCACTCAATGCCATTCTCTGGCCTGCTCTGGGGCTCATCGCGCTGCAGCTCCTGAACATTCCGGGCCACACCTTGTTCACCCAGCTCATCTCGGCACATATTCGCGACGCCGAGCAGCAGCTGCGGTCTCTGCTGATTCGCCACCTGCAGTACCTGACGATGAGTTTTCACTACCGAGCGCAGTCCGGTGAGCTGCAGGCCAAGGTCCTGCGTGATGTCGAGCAGGTCGAGAATCTGACGCGCCTGATACTCAATCGAGGCTTTCAGATAATCTTTACGCTCGTCTTCGCCGTTGTCGTCACCTGGGTCAAGGAGCCGGTCGTGCTCCTTTTCTACGTCGTGGCAGCGCCTCTTTCCGTTTTCATCATCCAGGCATTCAGGCAACGACTGAGCGAACGGAATTACCATTTCCGCAGGGAAATGGAACAGATGTCGGCCTCGGTCAGCGAAATGCTCGACATGATACCGGTCACGAAAGCTCACGGTCTCGAGCAGCACGAGATCGACCGGGTCGAAAAGAACCTGGATCAGATACGTGACAGGGGATTCCGACTCGATCGATTGAACGCGGTATTCGAGTCTTCCGCGTTCATGACTTTGCAGATCACACAGGTTATTTGCCTGATCTTTACCGGCTCACTTGCACTCAATGGTTTGATTACCGTCGCGGAGCTCGTTCTGTACCAGACCCTTTTCGGGCTGATCGTTCAATGCGTCTCCGAAATCCTCGGCATCGTGCCGCAGATCAGCAAGGGCATGACGTCGCTGCGGAGCCTGGGTGACATTCTGTCTGAGCAGGAACTCGAGTCCGGCGAGGGAAAACTGAAACTCAAGCAGACGGAAGGCCGCATCCGTTTCGAGAACGTCAGCTACTCTTACGGCGACGGATGGGCAGTGAAGAACCTGAGCTTCGATGCGGAGCCAGGGGCGTGCACTGCCTTCGTCGGCGAGTCGGGCGCCGGTAAGTCCACGGTCATGAATCTGATCATCGGTTTTTTCCATCCGCAGCGCGGGCGGATCCTCATCGACGGCCACGATCAGCGGGAACTGGATCTGCAGGTCTGGCGGCAAAACCTCGCCGTCGTTTCGCAGAACGTACTTCTTTTCTCGGGTACGCTTCGGGAGAACATCTGTTACGGCGTTTCGGATATCGACAACGAGAGGCTCCGCAGGATAGTGGAAGCGGCGCGCCTCGAAAGTGTCGTTGCGGAGCTCCCGCAGGGTCTCGAGACGCCTATAGGTGAAAACGGGGTTCGTCTCTCCGGCGGCCAGCGTCAGCGTATCGCGATTGCCCGCGCCTTGATCCGGGATCCCCGGGTGATCATTCTCGACGAAGCCACCTCGGCGCTCGATGTCGTCAGTGAGCAGGCGGTGCAGGCCGCTATCGATAATCTGATTTCGGGCCGGACGACATTCATCGTCGCGCACCGTCTTTCCACCATTCGACATGCCGACCGGATACTCGTCATGAGAGATGGTCAGGCCGTGGAGAGCGGTACGCCCGAGTCACTCATGAGCGAAGCCGGCGAGTTCGCACGCCTGAAGGCCCTGCAGTAGCCGTCGTCAGAATTCACTTGAGCGTGAAGCGCTCCCGCAAGAAACGGGCGATGCCCTCTTCATCATGGTGGCCGATCACGGCCGTGGCGGCGGATTTGATCCGCTCGTTGGCATTTGCCGGGGCATAACACTCATCGGCCGCCTCGAACATGCTGAGGTCGTTGTCGCTGTCACCGAAACAAATCACCCGCTCGAGGCCCAGGAGGTCCTTCAGCGTCCGGATGGCACCACCCTTGCTGGCATGGCTGTGATGAATGTCCAGCCAGCGCCACTGGTCGCCTTCCAGCGCGACCCCGGAGTAAGCCACGAGGTGGGGCTCGTCTTCTATGCTCGCGACGACAGCGGCAATGGCATTTGCCTCGCCGATCGCATTCACGTGGGTCACGACAGCGTCCGGCGGCAGCTCGTCCAGTGCGCGTACGGCCA
>Ga0102938_10002121_pt1 | contig 15072 bp, 21 predicted proteins | sample SalPonR2_B_D2_MG_FD_84516 | JGI IMG/M metagenome (GOLD analysis project Ga0102938, IMG submission 84516) | Salt pond soil microbial communities from South San Francisco under conditions of wetland restoration - Salt Pond MetaG R2_B_D2_MG | ecosystem: Environmental > Aquatic > Marine >...
CATCATTGTCTTTGTCAATGTTTTTTCTAATATCTTCATATTCCAAAGCTTTTGTAAATATCATGATTACACCCCTCTAATTGTTTTTCGATACCGCTTCTTCGTATTCATTTCTAAAATAACGCAAAGTACTCAATACAGGGTTTGCTGATGTTTTTCCAAGTGCGCAAAGTGCCGTCTTTTGAATTACACTGGCCAATTCCTCGAGTTTTGGAATATCGGATGCATCTCCGCGACCGGATTCAATTTTATTCAAAATGTTAAGTATCTGCTTAGTCCCTTCACGACCGGGTATGCATTTCCCGCACGATTCCTCAGTACAAAATTCCATGAAGAATTTAGCAATATCGACTGCACTTTTATCGTCAGTTATTACAATCATTCCGCCCGAACCCATTATCGATCCATACTCCTGCAATGTCTCGTAGTCAACGGGCACATCTATATGAGCCAATGGTATGCATCCGCCTGAAGGTCCTCCGAGTTGAGCCGCTTTGAAGCGCTTGCCTTCGACGACTCCTCCACCGATATCGTTTACAATTGTGCCAAGCGCAGTCCCGATGGGAACTTCAACACAGCCGACATTATTGATGTCTCCAGTGATTGAGAACACTTTAGTTCCCTTGCTTTTTTCTGTTCCGATGCCTGCGTACCACTCGCTGCCTTTATAAATTATTTGCGGTATGTTTGCAAGTGTCTCAACATTGTTTAACACTGTGGGTTTTTCCCAAAGTCCCGCATGTGCAGGGAACGGCGGCTTGGGCCTTGGATTTCCCCTCAAACCTTCAATAGATCTCATAAGCGCCGTTTCTTCGCCACAAACGAATGCTCCTGCGCCTTCGTAAACCTCTATGTCGAAATCAAATCCTGTTCCAAGTATGTTTTCTCCTAAAAGTCCGTATGCTCTGGCTTTCTTGATTGCTTTGTTAAGTGTTTCAACTGCAAGGGGATACTCCGCTCTGCAATAAATATAACCCATGTGGGCTCCAATTGCTTTTGCTGCTACTATCATTCCCTCTATGACGCTGTGAGGATCACTTTCCAGGACACTCCTGTCCATAAATGCGCCCGGGTCTCCCTCGTCTGCATTGCACAACATATATTTCATGCCATCAGGTTCTTGCGCCGCAAATTTCCATTTCAATCCTGTTGGAAAACCTGCTCCTCCACGGCCCCTGATTCCAGAATCCAATACGACTTTAATTATTTCTGCTGAATCCATGGATGTCAAAACCTTGATAGCGCCTTGGTATCCATCTCTTCCTATGTAGTGATCAATATTGTTGGGATCTATAAACCCTCTGTTTTTCATTACGCGTTGTTCCTGCAGTGAAAAAAATGGAACTTCTTCGATTCCAGGTATGCTAGAATCAACAACGGCTTCGCCTTCTACCTTTCCGTTGTTCTTCTTTCTTTCTTCCAATTGAGTTTCCAGGCCTCTTAAGAATGCATACTCTTTTACTATTTCTCCACCCATAACATGACTTGCAAATATTTCTTTCGCTTTTTCGTCATCAATATATTCATACATTATTGGTTCCTGCCCCGGAAGCGCAACTGTTATGAGCGGTTCCTTCGAACATATTCCTGCACAACCTGTAGTTATTATCTTTGCTCCTTTGAACTTGTTGTCTTTGATTTCTTTTCTTAAAGTTGTCAACACACTAGTTGCGCCTGAGGCTATACCACATGTGCCCATATGTACATAAATTCTTATTGCCTTTTTATCTTCAACTGCCTGATTTATAACTTTATTTTTAATGCCGTTTATTTCGGCTATTGTCTTACCCATTATACTCACTCCCTATGACTGATTTGTTTTATTCGTATTGGCTAAGGATTCCATCGATGCTGTCAAGCGTAACTTTTCCGTAAACCTTCCCATCAACCAAAACAATTGGCGCTAAGCCACATGCTCCGAAGCATCTTGCTTTCTCATAGGTGAATCTACCATCTTCAGTACTCTCGCCAAATTTCACGCCAAGATTTTCTTCGATTCTTTCAGCGATTTCTTTGCCGCCTTTTACATAACAGGCGGTACCCAAACATACTTGGATTCTATGTCTTGCCTTTTGATTCATCGAGAAAAACGAATAAAAAGTAACAACCCCATAGATTTTATTCGGAGCTATGTCGGCTTTCACTGAAATTCTTTCTTGAACGCATTCAGGTATGTATCCGAGCAATTCTTGTGTTTCTTCAAGCATTGGAATCAAGCTGCCAGGTTTATTGCTATGCGCCTCGATAATTTCGTCCAAAGCAGCTATCTGTTCTTCTGTGAAAAAATTCATGATTGTATGAACCACTTGCATTACCTCCCATAAATTATATGTCGATTTCTGCGAAAGCATGTTTCCAGTTTATTAAAATCAACCAGTCGCAGCTTATGCTTCATCATTCGAACATACTTGATATTTCCATAAATATCTTTTTTTCCTCATCTTCCAACTTTACTGACCTTATTGCCTCGATAATTTTCTTGTTTTCATATATTACTCCATCCAGAGCATTAGCCAATTTGGCAACAAAAGATGTGTTCATTGCGTCAGTATATATCTTTGCTTTTTTTATATTGCCATTAACAAAATTCAAGCCTATCTGAATTTCGCCCCAGCTAAAACGATCCTCGTAATATGCATCAAAGGACGGACTTTCCGCGTACAACCATTGCCATGAAGAATTTTTGTCATATAGTTTTCGAATCTCATCATCCTTGATTGCATCTTCGGTATATTCTGTATAAGCTTCGATTTTGCCATAACTTTCTTGAAAACACTTCAATACACTTGATTTTAAGTCTTCAATGGTTAAAGCGTTGTTTAACACCTTAAGATTTACAACTCTGGATTTTATCGAGTCTATACCTTTCGAAACAATTTTTTGCTTTGAAGGGTTAAGATATTCAGAAAGCTTTTGCATGTCCGCATCCACAAGCAGAGTTCCGTGATGGTATGAGGAATAATCTCCGAAAAAATATGCATTCCCCGAAAATTTTTTTCCATCAATTAAAATATCATTTCTTCCCGAAAATTCAGCGTTGAATCCAAGGGAGTTGACTGCTCTTAAGATTACATCAAGCTGCTTTTCCTGATCATACAACTCTTTACCCATAACGAATGTGAAATTCAGATTTCCGGCATCATGAAATACAGCTCCGCCTCCTGACAATCTTCTGGCGAGCTTTATGCCATTGTTCTTCATTTTTTCAACATTGCATTCCTTCCAAGGATTCTGATTGCTTCCGATTACAACAGTATCCTTGTTTTGCCAAAGATAAAGTATCGCTTCATTCTCTTTGACATGATCGACAAGATATTCTTCGATGGCAAGATTTAGCCATGGATTGAAGCTTGTCGATTTTACATATTTGCTAATCGGCTTTTTGAATTTCAAGAAGCTCGTCACCAACCTTGATGCGAGCACCTTCTGATACTGCAAAAGCTGTTATGGTTCCATTTACTTTTGATTTTATTACTGTGTTTCCTTTTGCAGATTCAATTTGCATCAACTTTTCGCCTCTTTTTACTGTATCTCCTACTGCCTTCGCAATCTTTCCTACTTTACCTGTTTTAGCGTTTTTCTCCATTTTATCCAGCATTACTTTTGTAGTCATATTTTTATCCTCCACGTTTTTGATAAATTTTTGTCAATTGCTGTGAAAACGAAATAAGAAGAAAGGAAATTGCAATTTCCTTTCTTCTTTATGTACTATTGCTCCTATGCGAAATCCTTTTCAAACTCGTCAAGAGATTCTTTAAGCATGGTTACACTGTAAGCCATTGAAGGTCCTCCACCAAAAGCTACGGAAGTCATAGCAGCCTGAAGAATTTCTTCTCTGGTTGCACCGGCTTCAAGCGATTTGTAACAATGGAAAACAATGCAGTACAAGCACCTGTTGTAGCATGCGATACCTATGCTTATAAGCTCTTTTGTCTTAGTGCTCAAAATACCTTCTTCATATGTAGTTCCAAGCAAGTTCATAAATCCTTCAACATTTCCTTGTGTCGCTTCGTAGCCACCGAAAGTATCAAGCCCACCTACGAATTCAGCCAACATTTCTCTTGGGTTTCCTGCCATCTTAATCCACTCCTTTTTAAATTGTGTGTTAAATTGCCTACAATCTTATTTTACTCTTTGTATTTTTTTTATCAATAGCATCCGAGCATTTTTTTTGCTTATTGCGCAAATTTAAAACATTCTCATTATTATTGATAATATTTTGCAATATTAATGAGAATGTTTATCATATTATCCCATTTAAGTTTAGTGTTTCTGTTGTCTTTTCATTTACCGGTGTAAAACAATCTTTTTTCATCGGATAGTTTGTTAATTTATTATCGGTTTTTATTTGTTTTTCGTTATTCTACGTGTTATTGTTTCAACAAAAGCGCCCATTTTGACTATATGGGCGCTTTTAAAAACTATTTTATTTATTCCATGTTTATCCATCACTTCTCAAATATTATTTCATCCCCATCGAGATAATAGAAATGACCGGGAAAAAGTCCCCTGTATACATTCCCTTTGTTGTCGGTTGCACGGACCAGGAAGAATATTTCATTTTCCCTCCATGCAAAAGCTTCAGAAGAATCCTGCGATTCCAGGTAGTCGCTGCATGCCTTTCCATCGAGTGTATATGTCCCGGCAAACTGATAGCTTTTTATTTCTCCGGATTCACCGGGGAATTCACGAGTTGCGGGAGTTTCATCTGTTATTTCTTCAATTTCTTTTACCTCGTATCCGGTTCCGTTCATCAGGTCTATTGTATCCACCTTGACCTTTCCGGTGTATACGTCCGCTTCTATGCTCTCAAATACAATCTCCTTTGCAATACCGGACAATTCCATCATGACCTTTGGATGCACAGTGGATACATTTACATAGAAATTTATTTTTCCAATGTCAGGATCACGGCTGAACTTTGAACTCGGAATCATTCCGTCTATGTCTATCATCCTGTTGGCTATCCCATTTAAATTTATTCCTGTAAGCTCTACATTCCTCGAACCTGCATCATCTGTTCCAACAAGCTCGAAAGTGTAATTTCCATCCTCAAGTTCAAGCTGTGCTTCGTATGTCAAGCCTTCGCTTTCGGGCACTTCGATTCTTCTGCTGTCCCCTTCGGACACTGCAATGATTGAAAGCTCTTCACCATTCTTTTTTTCATTGAGCGTAAATGTCAGCTCCGCTTGAAAATTAGTGTAATTTTCATTTGATTCAGTAACCACTATTGACGATTCCCTGACCCATAGAGCTTGCTTTTTCATTTCATCGGCGGCCCTGTAGACGCTGTTGCTTATGTTGCTTATGTCTCTTGAAAGGTCATTATGCATGTTGCTTACTCTGTTTTTAAGTTGTTCCATTTCCGAAGCCGTTTTGTAATTCATGAAAAGCAACAAAATCAAAAAGGCCATAATCAAAATATTGTTTTTCTTCATCCTTATCCCCTTTTGTTAATCTTCTATTTATTTGACCGTATCCCTACTATAACATATTTGATTTATTTACTGATGTAATTTTCTTCAATCGATATCTTCTTCTTTTAGCCTTTCCACAATAAGCAAATGTTGAACTTTGTCTGACACATCCTTTGGAGAATATTTCCTCCCCAATTCAGGGATAATTGCCTCAACATGTCCTTCGAGCCTGTTTAGAAAGTCTTCCAATTCTTCATGGTCAATCCCATTTCCGCCGTTAAATTTATGAACCTTGTAGTCAGACATAATAAACCTCCTTTTTTCATCAAATGATATTTTTATATTTCTTTTTTATAATAGTCCTGTGTATCCTCTGATTTCTTAAGCATTATCAGTATCGGCACAGTCAATATCGTAACAAATCCACCCGCAATATATCCACTGGCAATTGATACTTCCTGCGATAGAACTCTCAAACCGGTTTGCCCGATGACACTCCCTGTAGAACCAATCAGTGAATCAAAAGATATTATCGTAGCTCTTTGATCGCTCGGTATCATGCTATGAAGATAGGCCTGCTTTGCCGGTCCTCCCAGCCCCATCGAAAATGCAAAAATCAAAAATGCCGCAACGGCTAAGTAGAAAGAACTACTTAAGCCCACCACGAAAATCATCGCAGATTGAATCGAATATGTTACAATCAATAGCGCTGTTCTTCTTTTAAATAAGGGCAGTATCTTTGGCAAAAGAAAGCTTCCTGCCGCCATCGACAAGGATATCAAGACCTGCCCCAAGTAGGAAAAGCGTGTTTATGCCTCAAATCAACGAGGCAGACAATGTAAATAGTCCGCAGATTGCCAAATACAACCTTATGACCTTATTGCTTCCATCAACCATGTTGAGTATTCCTTTCGTATTAGTCCTATCTGATTGATACCCTTTTGAGTCAAGGAATCCCATTATTCACAAAATGAAAGAAGGGCATATCCATAAAAGAATGCCCTTCTCCTGTTTTTATCAAAGCCAGTCGCCAAACGCTCCCCAATCCGCTCCGATTTGGCTGTTTGCAGGGATTATCCCTTGCAGGCCGTAATTATTTTATCTTATAAAACTCATAAATGTTTTGCCTTCTTTTTCAGGCTCTTCAATGCTTGTTTTGCCGTTCTCAATAAGCTTCATTGTCCACGCCATATTTTTACCCAATACCCTCATAATCTGTGAACCTTCTTCGTCCTTGAGTGCATCGCCAGACGCAGTACCATGAATTACGTTCCAATAATTAGAAGTGGGTATTACCATTTCAGCGTAGTTCAGATAATTGTTCAATTGATTGAATGTGGGTATTCCACCCGATCGTCTTACCGCCACGACCGATGCTCCCACTTTATGTCTAAAAAGGCCTTCATTTTTGCTTGCTACATAAAAAGCCCTGTCAAGAAACGATTTCATCGTTCCTGCAATTGCAGAATAATGCACCGGGGAGCCGAGCAGTATGCCATCAGCATCTTTCATCTTCTGTACACATTCATTTACGCCATCTTGGCCAAAAACACATTTTTCATCTTTGTTTTTTCCACACAGCCCGCAAGCCGTGCATCCTCTAATAACACGATTTCCCACATGAATTATTTCCGTTTCTATGCCTTCCTTTTCAAGTTCATCCGCAACCATTCCAAGAGCATGGTAGGTATTGCCTTCTTTATGTGGACTACCATTAATTGCAACTACTTTCATATATTATTCCTCCTTTTCATTTGTGCGTATTATAACATTATAATAATCAAAATCTTTCTGTACGCTATCTCTTTTTATTTATATAATTTGATTTTATCCATGCCCAGTTCAAAAAAATATGAACAGCAATCAACGCAACAAAAATTGTTCCTGGCAATACGTGCAAAGTTCTGTAATAACCTGTCGGATATATATACTCGCTGAATGCCGCTGTCGTTATTATTATTAACAAATCAATAGCAAGCAGCAAATTGACAATTCGAAGAATTTTGTTTTTTTTCATTGTTTCAGCCCCTCGTATACTATGTTCTTATTAGTTCAAGCAAATTTCCCCATCCAGCGCAAACATCCATTGGCCAATCTCTCGACAAACACCATATATATTCCTTTTACCCGAACTGCTTAATTGAAACAACAAAAAAATTAAAAGCCTGTCAAACAAACGACCGGCTCTACAAGAAAAACTTATAAGTCCATTGCCATCATCAAAAATCCACAAAATCCCGCATTGTGGACTCTCTTAAATTCATCCGTCTCGCTTTTCATTTCATTTATCTGTTTTCTGTATTCCTTGTAAAATTCATAGCTGGGTTTCGGTCTGTATTCAAGGCCCTCAAGTTCAAAATACTTTATTACTTCCTTTGTTGTTGTAGGTTTTATGAACACTTCAACTTTCGGATTCGAATAGAAAAGGCAAGCTGTTAAAATCGTCCATTTAGCCATTTTAAAATTTTGCAGAAATGCAACGAGCATGTCGAAGCCTTCTTCCTGATTGCCATGAAGAAGTTCATTCATGCCAGCGCTTAATTGATATTTTTCATCATCAGTCATATCTTTAATAATATCCCTGAACTCAACCTTCTCAAATACCGATACCATTGAAGATTCTGCCACAATTTTCTGTATCGCTTGGGCTGCGGCAATCGGATCTTCAAAGTTTTCCCTTGAAAGGGATGAATTGGTCAATTCAATCATTTTGAGAACTTTGTGTTTCTTGGCTATCTCAATCATCTCCGGATTTTGAAACCCCCCGGGATAATGCATCAAGAAAATTTCTTCAACAAATTTAAGCTTTTCTTTGTTCATATTCTCAACTCCCTATTCTTTGTATAACAATTCTTCTATGGATATTCTAACATTGCTTGGCTCTTTAATCCAAGAAGTCATCTGCATTGCAACAAAAATTAATAATAACCTTTCCTTGCAAGCGAGAGGCTATTATTAATTGATTTATTAATTTGCAATCAACTTAATGGAAATGAAATTGCCACCTTGAACAAATCTCCATCCACTGAAACCTTCAACTCTCCTCCACATACCCTTGTAAAACTTTCTGCTATTGAAAGTCCCAACCCGCTTCCTTCTGAAGTACGAGCCTTGTCTCCGCGGTTAAATCTCTGCAAAATTTCTTCTTCCGTAAAGTTCATCTCATAGCTGGCCGTATTTTTGACGATTGTAACTGCTTTTCCATCTCTATCTTCAAGTTCCAAATAGATTCTCGAGCCTTCGAGAGAATACTTGAGCGCATTATCCAGTACATTCTGCAAAACACGATACAACTTCTTTCCATCGGAGAGAATCATTACAGGTTCTTGGGGAAGCCTTGTTTTAACTTCTATTCCCGATTTCCCTATTTCATCATCCATGTCTCCCATAGTCTGCTCTATAAGTTTTTTTATGTCAAGCATTTCCATTTCCATCGAAATGTCTCCGCTGCTGCTCTTTGCAAGATCAAAAAGATCCGACACGATGTTCTTGAGCCTATTTGTTTTTTCAGATAATATACCTACATAGTCTCTTGCAACTATCGACAGATCCTCTTCCTTGGACAAAAGATCAACATAGCTTATCATTGATGTAAGCGGTGTCTTTAGGTCATGCGAAACATTTGTCACCAATGCTATCTTCATGCGCTCGGCCTTCATCTGCTCACCAAGGCTCTCGTCGAAACCCTTGTTTATTTCGACAAAGGTTTTGTTGTTTCCCTTGATGTACCAATAAATTATCAACATCTCCAAAGCAGGAGGCAATACGACAAGCGGCAGTACCCCTGAGAACAGAAACATGAAAGTCATAAACACCATGGAGGCGCTAGCAACTATGAAGGCCCACTGCCGCTTGAAAAGGGATTGGGTATGTGTATTTCCTTTAAAACGTCTTCCATCAAACAGGCTCTTAAAAAAATCATAAGAGGCAGCAAAAGCTACAAATATGAAGCTATGTTTCAGTAATTTCCCGGACTTCAACTTTCTGACCAGGGAAAGAAACAGAATACCACAAAGAGATACCGCAACAACCGTGGCTCCCCCTGTCACACTCATGGAAAAGACTTCATTCATGCCAAGCCCATCGAATAATCTATTCCTCGAGAAAGCAAATTCACCGATAGAAATCACCCATGCCCCAATTACAGGAAGGAACAGTGCCAGCAAAACATCGGAATAGATGGCATCTATTTTCGCCAAATGAAGTTCCTTGTCGTCAGGCTCTCTTCCCGTTGCCCAAATGAGGTAAGCTATAAGCAAAAGCGCCAATGACACGCCCAGTGCCATTCTTAAAGCGAGAGGCTTTAGAACAGCCCTGTTTTCTTCCCATTCCAACTGCTTTCGGGCCATGTATTCATCCGTAAACGCAACATAGGCTATTGCTTCTGTATTGTCGACCAGTGTATATTGTCTCGGAGGATTCGCATTCTCTCCTGCTTTCCAATCTCCATTTTCAAGATAATAGAAGGTTTGATCGTATTGCTCGTAAAACTCCCTTTCGCTCCATTTTGTATTGCCGAATGTTTTTTCTTTGTCAGCTGCAAAATAGATATAATCAGGTTCGCCTTCCACTTCCTTTCCTTCTTCAATCGCCCTTGAAACCCTGTACAAGCCGTTTTGCACTTGGCCGTAATAGAATTCTTCGCTGTTTATGTACCTGTCCACAATGAGGCTTTCCACATTCCCATTCATGTACTCCGCGTATTGAATCTGAACGACCACTGCCGCAAGCGACAAAACCACGATCACAAAGGCCAAAAACTTTACCCCTCCATGGGTGCTAAATCTTCTCAATCTTGTATCCAATTCCCCACACCACCTTTAGATAATTTGGCTCTTTCGGGTTTATTTCAATTTTCTCTCGGATACGCCTTATATGTACCATTACCGTATTCTCAACAGAATATGGAGTTGCCTTCCACACACGCTCGTAAATCTTCTCTGCAGAAAAAACCATGCCCGCGTGCTTCATGAGGAACTCAAGGATTTGGAATTCCTTTGCAGTCAAATGAACCTGTCCGCCATCGACCTTGAGCTGCTTTGCATCAGTGTCCAGAAGAAGTCCTCCAATTGCAATTTGATTAGAATTTGAAACATTCCCCATGTCGCCAAGAAGCATATAACGCCTAAGCTGGCTTTTGACCCTTGCAACGAGTTCATCCGGGTTGAACGGTTTTGTCACATAATCGTCCGCTCCCATGGAAAGCCCCAGAATCTTGTCGCTGTCCTCCGATTTAGCCGACAGTATGATTATTGGAATATTTCTGCTTTCTCTAATCTTTAGAGTGGCGGAAAGTCCGTCGAGCCTTGGCATCATAACATCCATCAATATTAATTGAATGTTGCCAGAAACAAGAGCGTCAAGGGCCTCCAATCCGTCATATGCCTTTTTCACTTCATATCCTTCCCTCTCAAGCAGCTTTTCTATTGCGCCCGCTATTTCTCTGTCGTCATCCACCACAAGAATTCCGGCATTGTCCATTATTGCGTATCTCCTTTCCCATTAAGCCATACATATACAGTAGTGCATAAATCTTAATATCACCCTGACTATTTCCTTACGAATTTCTTAAAAATCAATCAAGATCCTGTATGTTCATTTTTTCGATTTCGCTTTCACTCTTTTCCTTCACTCTTCTTCTGCACGCAAAGTATATTAGAAGGTTAATCCCAACAGGGATTAATATGTATACGACAATCGTTAAAATCAAGATTATCCCACTATTAGCAAGGGGATTTCCAAAAACTAAAGCTAATACTGCAAATGCATATATCATTGGCAAGATTAATCCAAGCCATCTGTTTTTTCGCAGAGATAAAAATACTTGTAGTGCTAAAAAACACAATATTACCAATGCTGCAAATATACTTCTTGTCATTTAGCATTTCTCCTTTACTTGCTCTTTTTTATTATGGAATCAATCCAAATCCTGTATGTTCATTTTTTGAAGCTCGTCCTTGTCCCTTTCCCTCACCTTTTCCCTGCAGGCAAAATAAATTATCAAGTTGATTATTGCAGGAATTGAAAGCATCATGCATGTAACCAATATAGGCAGAACTTCTCCGGTGTAAATCATTTGCCCAAATGAAGCAAATAAAGCGTACAACAGATTCAAAACAGGCAAAAGCAATCCCAGCCACTTATTTTTTCTCAAGGAAAGAAAAACCTGCAAAACCGCCAAACCTCCGACTATGAAAATAAGAAAAAAAATATTTTTCAAATCATTCACCAACCTTTTCAATTTTTCTGTACTCTGAAATCAATATCTTTGCTGTATCAAAATCAATTTTTTCGTTTACAGCCATGCGTTTTATGAGCGAAACATAGGGTTCCGCGGAATTGCTCTCACTCAACCTTATCTTTTGAATCAGGCGGTCCAACCTGAGCCGTACCGTAGGATATGTGACTCCATAAATTTTTGCAATTTCTTTTAAGGATCCCGATGCAAGCAGAAACTTTTTTATGAAAACAGCATCCTCGTCGTCCAGATTATTCATCCATTCCGGTAACACTTCCAATGCCATATTTACACCTCCGTAAATAATATTGAGTTATATATCGTTTATTATTTTATTATTATTAAACTTAACACTTAATTTTATTAAAGTCAATGGATTTTAGAAATAATGGCCTGAAGCAATTCACTCAACTTCAGGCCTGCTTTTGATTTATATTAACTTTTAAAAAATATTGTTAATTTTAATACGATTCGCAGTTTTCTTTAGTAAGTTTTTCTTCCCATATCATATGCATCAATTCCAAGTCTTCCTTATAATCCACTTTTGATTCATCATTTTCGTATTTGAGTTCTTCAAGAATTTCAAACACGAAATTCTCTTCTCCGTATTCCTTCCATTCCTTCTGAAGCTGTCTGTTTGGGTGCGTTCCTCCCCACAACCTTGCCTTGGCTCCATTCATTGTCCCCTTAAGGTCGTTGGTCGCCTTTATATAATACTTGTTGCTTGATTTCGACCTTATTGCGAAAATGCCCATTGGCTTTTTCATTAGTTTATACTGCCTTTTCAGCTCTTTCCTTCTATCCATTTTCACTCTTCTCCGTTCTCATTCAGCAAATACTTTGAACCGTCATTTGTTCTGTTGATAAATCCATAATCCACCAATGCTCTCCTCAAAACAAAATAGTCGTTGAAGCTGTGCCACTCTTCAATGATTTCATTCACTTCTTTTTCTTTATAAGTTTCGCCTTTTTTGAATTTGCCTGCAAGATATCCAAGAACCGGAACTTTTGTCCTGTTTGGAACCGGCAACTGTTTTATCCTTCCATTGGAATCCAAAAATTGTTTTATTGAATCTTTTCTCTTTGACATTTTCAGTATCCCATCTCCCTGAGTATTCCGCTCAATGTCTTCATTCTCTCCGCAAGTATTTCATCGTCTTCACTCAATGCCTGCCTGAAAAGTTTTATATCCTCGTCTATTTTTTCATTGTCGGTGCATACCGATACGGTCATCGCATCTCCCTGAAGTCCGACCCTGTCTATGACCGGATTATGTTCATCGTATAATTTCTCGTATCGATAAGCCTCCTTGAAATGCAGCTTGCTTCTGCATATCAGTATAGCCAAATCGAGAGCCCTGTGTAGAGGCATTTCCTCAGACTGCCTGGACCATTTTTCTCCAGTATACCTCCACACCTTAGCTGAAATATCGACTTTCCCCCTGTCGTTCCACTGCGCCAATCCAAGCGAAAGCCCTTTTGCATCGGAATCATATGCTTTTCTTCCGTCCACATTTTCATAGTTTTCGGATATGATTACGGGCTTGTGTTTCAATGTTGTAGGTATTTTCATTATTCTCCTCCTGCTTAATTTATTTTCAACTCAATTTATATTTACTAATTTACTAATTTACTAATTTACTAATTTGCTAATTATTATTCTACATCAGTTTTAAGAAATTGTAAAGCCAATGCAAAAATCCCTAAATGCATACTGCATGTAGGGCTTGGCAATTCAATCTTATTTATTTAGCATTGTCCAAATGCTATTCAAAGGGCACATGCCCTTCCTTTGGAACCATTCATATGAATCTTAAAGAATCACCGTTTTCACTTGCATTTACAAGTTGATGCCTCTTTTTGTTTGGAATAAAAGCAAAACTTCCGCTTTCTATAGCCATCTCTTTTCCATCAAGATGTAAAACGCCTTCGCCTTCCAATACATAAACTATATGGGGAAAATCGTGGCTGTGGTCTGCGGAATAACCTCCTTTGCCAAGTTCAAACAAGCGCATCACATAGTCGTCCCAACCATTTTCAGGCGAAACCAGAACCTTTCCTTTTACATTTTTGTACGCTTCATTGACCAACTCAATGGCTTTCACGTTTTTCTCATTCGATGCAATCATAGCAAACCTCCCAATTGTCAAATAGGCATTGTCCGTCCTGCTATTTCAACATGCCGTGAAATATCTCCCACGCACATGGCAAAAGTCTCTTCTATACAAATCTAAGCACCAAGGCTATTATCGAAGTCACTGTCACAGCACTTAAGAGGGTCGTCTGGAAAACAGCTTGCGAGGCAAAGTGGTGGTCTCCATCAAACTCTAAGGCAAGAACCACTCCGTTTACTGCTCCCGGGAAAGCCGCTCCAATAATAAGTATCTGTGCCAGAATGCCATCCAACCCAAGCAATTTAACCAGGCATAAGGCAATTATTGGTGAAATGAACAATCGCATTGCATCGGCCAAATAGACCATTGGATTCGTCACTTTGATTTCAGTGTTCGCAAGCTGTGCCCCCAAAATGAACAAGGCCATAGGGACAACGGCCTTTGACATGAATTCTATCGCAGATATTACGGGAGGCCACAACTCAATCGAAAATCCACGCAAAAAGAATCCGGCTATTATGACATATACAAGTGGAAGTCTGAAAACATTCTTGAATGCTTCAATTCCAGAATAGGATCCGCTGCTGGCATTATACAAACCGATTGTGTTGATTAAAAGGCTTGTCGTCAAAACGACAGTCATTTGAATTGATACAGCGTAGTCAACCTGCGCTCCCGCGTACAAAAGTGTGATCAGCGGAATCCCGTAGTTACCTTCGTTTATAAGGGCGCAAGCATTTACAAAAGCCTTTTCCATTGTCTTTTCAAGCTTGAACAACTTGCTTATGATTGTCGAAAGAATTATGAGTATTGCAAATAGAACTACAACAAACAAAACTATATTCAAAACAACCGTTCCCGACAATTTGTTGTAGTAAATATTGTAGAACATCAATGACGGCAAAAATACAAATATATGCACCTTTACCAAGGATTTTATATCCAGCCTGAATTTTTTCTGCAATGTAAAACCAATTCCTGCCTGTATGAAAACCGGCAACAATATGTTGGTCAGTATATATAGAAGCGTAGACATGAATACCCCTTTATTCTTACTTGATATTTTTCAATTCTTCTAAATTTAACAAATAATTAATTTTGGTTAGCTACGCTTATAATATCATACAATCACATTTCATGTTGTCAAATTTATTTCGTATCATCCTTTTTTTATAAAAATTCCTAAATTGCAATAACAAGTTGAACTAGTCCTTCAGTAATATAAACCTGTTTCAACTGTAAAGTAATATTCTAAGCTGGTCTTCGAAAGCTTCATCAGGAGTCTTGTACCCGAGTATCTTTCG
>Ga0102938_10002122_pt1 | contig 15072 bp, 10 predicted proteins | sample SalPonR2_B_D2_MG_FD_84516 | JGI IMG/M metagenome (GOLD analysis project Ga0102938, IMG submission 84516) | Salt pond soil microbial communities from South San Francisco under conditions of wetland restoration - Salt Pond MetaG R2_B_D2_MG | ecosystem: Environmental > Aquatic > Marine >...
GCGGGGCGAAAATGCTGTCGATGGTGTCGGTGACCACGTGATCGGGCACCCAGGCGGTCAGGGCCGGCACGGCAAGGCGTTGCCCCAGGGGATGCGACAACACCTTGTAATAGGTGCTGAGCGGGGTGTCCCAGGGGTGGGATGCCGCCGCCAGCAGCACCAGCGCCGCCGGGCCGTCGCGATGGCGTGTGGTCCAGGCCAGTGCCACCGCCCCGCCGTAGGAATGGCCCAGAACGACGGGATTTTCGATGCCCAGCGCCATAGCGGCATCCGCCAGCAGATCCGCCTGTTCGAAGATCGTCGCGCCGTCGCGGTCCAGCCGGTCGGAATAGCCAAGACCGGGACGGTCAAACGCTGTCACCCGGTACCGGTCGCTGAGCCGATCCATCAGGTCAAAGCTGAAATCGCGCAGATTGCCGCTGGCCCCATGGATCAGAACCACATCCGGGCCCTGGCCCTGTTGAAGATAATGAACCCGAACGCCATTCACCGTCACGAAGGACCCAAGCGGGGGATAGGTGCTGCGCGCCTGCGCCTCGTGCCGGCCGGCCTTCCACAGGGTCACACCCCAGGCCAGGGCCAGCAAGAGCCCCATCGCCAGCAGGAATTTCATGCCCGCAGGTCCGTGCTGGTCTGGCCGATCTGATCCATATCATAGGGCGTGGTCAGGTAGACTTCGGAAATCCAGTTGCCATACAGCAGATGCGCGTGAGATCGCCACCTGTTGAGCGGCGCGCGCGCGGGATCGTCGCCGGGGTAGTAGTTCACCGGCACCTTGATCGCGCTGCCCTGTGCGGCGTCGCGGTCGTATTCCTGTTTCAGCGTGTCGCTGTCATATTCGAAATGGTTGAAGATATAGAGCGCGCGATGGCCCGGATCCTCGACCAGGCAGGGCCCGACCTCGTCCGAGCGGATCAAGGTCGTCAACCCGCCGGCGGCCGCGATTTCGTCGTCGCGCATCTCCGTCCAGCGGCTGACCGGGATCACGAAATCGTCCGAGAACCCGCGCAGGTAGGGCGAGGCCGGTTCCTTGACCGTGTGCCTGAAACAGCCAAAGGCCTTGTGATCCAGCATGTGTTTTTGCACGCCGTGGAAATGGTTGATCATCGCCATGCCGCCCCAGCATACGCCAAAGGTCGAATGCACGTGGGTCTGGGTCCAGTCAAAGACCTGTTCAAGTTCGGGCCAATAGGTCACGTCCTCGAAGGGAAGGTGTTCGATGGGCGCGCCGGTGATGATCAGGCCGTCGAATTTCTCGTCACTCGCGCGCACGTCGGCAAAGGGGCGGTAGAACTCTTCCATATGCTCGGCCGAGGTGGTCTTGGTCTCGTGTTCGGACATGCGGATCAGCGACAGTTCCACCTGCAGCGGCGAGGCCCCGATCAACCGGGCGAACTGGGTTTCCGTCTGGATCTTCTTGGGCATCAGGTTCAGCAACCCGATCCTGAGCGGGCGGATATCCTGGGACGAGGCCGCCTGATCGCCCATGACCATGACGCCTTCGTGCTTGAGCACGTCGAAGGCGGGCAGGGTGGTGGGTAGCTTGATGGGCATATCAGGGCGCTCTTTTACTGTGTGGGAGCCGCGACCTAGGCGGTCGCGACGCGTCTGCCAAGGGCTGCGGCGATCAAGGCTTCGGCATCTTTCGCATCGCGCACGGCCTCGACCTCGGCTGCGGTGACGGTGATGCCCCAATTCTCTGCCATGGCACGGTAAAGCGGCGCACGGTGGGCCATGGCGTGCGCGTAGGCAAAGCGCACAAAGGCATCGGGATCGACCTGGGTCGCGGTCTGGCCGGTCTGCTCAAGATAACCCTGCCACAGCGGCAGCAGGAATTCGGGCTTGTAATACATGGGCTTGGGGTCGCGGTCGAAGCGGCGGATCAGTTCCTCGGTGTGGTTCTCGGGGCCTTCGATCCAGACCATCAGGCAGGTGTCGGACAGCGCCTTGAGCACGTCGTCCTTTGGGTCGGCGGGGTCCACGACCTCGCAGATCGACCCGCCGGTGTCGCAGATGAAATGGGGATACCCGTACAGATCGCGCGCGCGCGCGATGAAGGCGGGCGTGTCGAGCAGGGCGTTGATCTCGGCCCGGCGGTGCAAGGCCTGCCTGCGCATGTATTCGTCAAAGGGCAGGCCGCCCATGGCCGGATCGCCGGGCTTGCCCAGAAAGGTCGAAAGCGGCGCGAGGTTGCCGAAGGAGATATTGGATTTGATGTAGATCGAGTCGGTGCGCAGCAGATGCGACAGGAACGGCACCTGCATCGCCTGCCGTTTCAGGTTGTCCTCGATATGTTCGCCCATATAGGCCGTGCCGATGCGGTAATCGATCGAATAGTGATACCACTCCCCGCCCTGGCGCAGGATGTGGGCCAGACGCGTCTTGCCCAGGCCCGACATGCCAAAGACCGCCAGTCGTTTTGCCGAGGCGGCCGTCCAGTCGGCGGGGGTGTCATAGATCAGGGCCATGGGATGCATCCGCTAGATCAGGGTGTTTGGGTCTTAGCGCAGGCGCGCCGCCCGGAAAACCCGGCTTTTGCCGGTGCGGTGGCCGGTGTTGTATCGCCCCTCAGCGGGGCGTCAGCGTGGTGACCCCGATATTGCCCGCCCGGGCCAGGTCGGGGTCGAGCGTCATGGGGATGTATTCGCCGCGCCGCCACAGCTCTCCCAGGTCGTCATAGTGCCGGCTGAGCGGATTGCCCGATTGCCCGGTGGCAATGACGAAAACCGAACTGTCGGGATCTGCGAAATCATAGACACCGCGATAGCCGGCCGCATGGGTGTTGAGGAACGGGTCGGGCATCGACCCCGGCGTGGCCCCGCGCTGCAAGGTGAAATCCCCGCCCGAGGTTGGTTGGCGGATGTTCACGATCCACGAGAAAAGGCGCGTGTCGCCCAGAACCGGGTGGTCGTGCTGCGCCTCGTGGGCGGCCCCCCAACGCCAGCTTTCGATGTCGTTGCCGTAGCGTTCCTCGAGGAACTGGAGCGCGTCATCCAGCGCGATGCGCGCGATGTCGGTGCAGGTTTCGTCAGCGGTCGAGGGCCGCACGTCGCACCAGATCGACGCGCCTTCGACATCGCGGAACACGCGTTCGATGAAGATCGGTTCCACCTGCTCGAATGCGCCCGCCAGCGGGCCGATATCGTCGCGGATCAGGCGTTGCTGCAGCTCGCGCATCCAGGCGGCGAAGATCAGGGGTTCGGGCAGATGTTCGTTCATCTCGCCATTCCATTCCGCCAACAGGGCAAGCGCACGCTGGCGTCGGCGCTCGGGCGTGCCGTCGGGTGCGGTTTCACCGGTGAACCACAGATCGCGGGCCACCAGCGGCAATATGTTTCGCGCAGCCGCCGACACGGTATCGAGCTGCGCCTCGATGAAGCTGTCGCGGGTGTGGACGTCGCGCGCCTCCATCAGGCGCCTGAGCCGCGTGATCCGCTGGGTGTCGCCCCATGAAAAGGACACGTGCAATGGGAAATCGCGGTCGACCATCTTGTTGTTGGTGTTGCCCAGGATGCCGCCCTCGGGGTCGATGAACCTGGGATTGGCGAAATATTGCGTCACACCCTGCCAGCGATTGTCGGCGATCCAGCCCGGTGACGGCATGCGCGCCTGGGTCTGGTGGGCGTTCAGACGCCACGGCATTTGACCGACGACCTGCATCGCGATGCGTCCGTCGGCGCTGGCGAGCATCAGGTTCTGGGCCGGGGCCACGAAATCCTCGCCTGCGGCCAGACCTTCCTCGATCGTGCCGGCCCGCATCAGGCGCATGCCGGTCTGGATCGACGTGTTTTCGTCAATCAGCGCCGTCCACGCCATCGACATCACATGCCCCGGTGGCGTCACCGCGCCAAAGTTGAAATGCACGCCGGGAATGACCGGCCCGTTTTCCGTCCAGCGCCGGGTGATGGTGATCGGATCGCCGCCGGCCACCTCGATCACGCGGCGATCGGTGCGGAACTCGGCCCATCCATCGGGGGTGCGGTATTGCTCGGGGTTTTCGGGGTTCAGTTCCTCGATATAGAGGTCGATGTCGTCGAGATTGGCCGAGGTGATACCCCATGCCAGCCGATCGGACCGCCCGGCAAGGATGGCCGGCATGCCCGGGATCGTGGCCCCGATCACGCCCCCGCTTTCCAGTTCGAGCCGGGCCAGGTACCAGATCGTCGGCGCGGTCAGGCCCAGATGCGGATCATTGGCCATCAAGGCCCCGGACGCCGCCGCGCTCGGGCGTGGCGGCCCAGACGTTCGAAGCCCCCCCGCGGCCGCGGCCAAGGACATTGGGATGCAGCGGATGGCGCGGGCTGGTTTCGAGGTCGGCAAACCGGGGCAGGACCGCGTCGAAAAGGGTCTCGTATGCGGGCAGCTCCGCCAGCTCCGCAGTTCCGGGGCCCGGTGCATCGGGCATCAGGTCGCGCAGGCGTTCAGGTTCGGGCAGGGCAAGAGAGGCGCGCGCGCGCAACACCTCTTCCTCGTGGTGTTGGGCCAGTTGCAGCGCCATCATGAAGGTCACCGCCACGCTGTCGGCGGGTCTCCACGGGGAAATCTCGGGCTCGAAGAGGAACAGTTCCGGCGCGCCGCGGCCCAAGGCCTCGGTTCCGACCAGCCGCAACCAGCCATTCACGCCGGCGGAATAAGCCTCCAGGGCGGCAACGGTGTCTGCGTCCAGGGCCTCGACGGACCGGGTGGCGTGGCCGTAGATATCGAGCCGCCGCAACAAGTCGTCGATCTGGATCGTGGAGTCGCCGAACAGTTCCGACAGACGCCCCTGTGCCGTGCGGCGCGTGATCAGCATCTGCCAAAGGCGATCCTGGGCATGGGCGAAGCCAAGGCCGTAGAACACATCCGCATCGGTGTCGCCGAAGATGTGTGGGACCGCGGCCGTGTTTCGCACGATTTCAATCGGGCCGTTTATCCCGGTGACCTGCCAGTCGGCGTCGTAATCAGGGATGGACCGGCCCGCGATCCACCATGCGGCCAGCACGACGATAACGGTCAGCAACACAGCGACCGAGACCAGTCTGACAAGCCAGCGCAGCAGAACGGTCATGTGTTTGCGTCACCCTAAACAGCGTTCGGGCCACACCTAATGGCGTGACGCGAGATGTGCAAAGGCGAATGCGCCAATCAGGGGATAATGCGGGAGTACCGCGTGCCGTCGAGCGTGGCGCCGACGATCAGCCCGGCCTGCCCGTAGATCACCGCGATGACCGGGTCGATCAAGGTGTTGGTGTCGATCCCGAGCGTGCCGCCCCGCGCGCTGACCGCGTAGCGCACATCCGCGCCCACGGCCCAGCCGTTGGAGCCACGGAATTCCGCCAGCGCCTCGTCGGTCATGAAAAACAGGGTATGGGCATATTGCTGCGCGCCGATCTGCAGCCCGAAGGTGCCTGAAATGGCCGAGTAGTAGTCGACGGTCGCGCCGTTGATCCGCAGGGCACCGCGCCCGTAGGAGCCGCCAAAGCCAAAGCCCGCCTCGGTCACCAGCGGCATGACCAGCATGCCCGCCGCGTTGAAGGCCAGTTCCTCGGTTCCCGGCACTTCGCGATACATGAATTCCTGTGCGGCATCCACGCGCGCGTCGATCCTCTGGGAGGCTTGCGAGTTCAGGCCATTGCCGCACGCCGCCACAAGGGGGACGGCGGCACCAGTGGCCAGAAAGTGACGACGGGAAAACATGCTCATATGGGGGCCTCTTGCCGGGTTGCCTCAGGATTGCGCGGGTCTTTGACGCCCGCGATTGACCAAATCCTACCCCGAATGCAGGGGTTTGTCATCCGTGAAAGCACAACAGATGGCAGGCTTCCGCCGATCCGACGCTACCCGTTGAGGATTTCGGCAACCCTTGGGGCGAAATAGGTCAGCACCCCATCGCACCCGGCCCGCCGAAACGCCATCAGGCTTTCCAGCATCACCTTTTCGCCGTCGATCCACCCGTTGGCCGCCGCCGCCTGGATCATCGCGTATTCGCCCGACACCTGGTAGGCGTAAGTGGGCGCGCCGAACCGGTCCTTTACCTGGCGGCACATGTCCAGGTAGGGCAGGCCGGGCTTGACCATGACCATGTCGGCCCCCTCCAGCAGGTCGCGTTCGACACAGGCCAGGGCCGCGTGGCGGTTTGCGGGGTCGATCTGATAGGTCTTCTTGTCGCCTTTCAGCGCGCCCGAGGCGCCGACCGCATCCCGGAACGGGCCGTAGAACGCGCTTGCGAATTTCGCGGCGTAGGACATGATCGTGACGTTCTGGTAGCCCTCGGCCTCCAATGCGCGGCGCATCGCGCCGATCCGGCCGTCCATCATGTCTGACGGCCCCAGGATATCGGCCCCCGCCTCGGCCTGCGCCAGCGCCATCTTCACCAGCGCCTCGACGGTTTCGTCATTCACGATGATGCCGTCGCGCACGATGCCGTCATGGCCATTGGCGTTGTAGGGGTCGAGCGCGATATCGGTCATGATCGCGATGTCGATGCCCGCGTCACGGATCGCGCGAATGGCGCGGTTCGACAGGTTGTCGGGGTTCCAGGCCTCTTCGCAGAGCTCGGTCTTGAGGCTGGCGTCCGTGTAGGGAAACAGGCAGATCGCGGGAATCCCGAGGCTGGCGGCATGGCGCGCGGCCTCCACGATCTTGTCGACCGATCTGCGCACGACGCCGGGCATGGAGGCGACGGGTTCTTCCACGCCTTGCCCGTCGCGCACGAAGATGGGCCAGATCAGATCATTCACCGAAAGCTCGTTTTCCCGCACCAGGTTGCGCAAGGGCCCGGAGGCGCGCACGCGGCGAAAGCGGGTCATGGGAAAATGGGCCTGGGGCATGTGTCATGTCTTTCTGTCGTCATTCCGGCGTGACAATCGGTGACACGGGCAAGGCCAAAGGGCAAGGCTCACGGAGCACCGGGATATCCGCATGCCGGAAGGGCTGGCATCCTCTCGGGGCCGCCCCTATTGTGCGCGCCGATCGACTGACTCCCAAGCAACCGGGCGGCCTCCTTTTGGATATCTTTGAACTTGTCACGGAAGTGATCGACTTCAGATCGTTTTCGAACTTGTGGTACTGGATCGTGCTGGCCGTGCTGTGGTCGACGCTGAGCCAGTGGGTCCTTGGCATACCGCATCTGATGGTGCAGCGCGCCAACCGGGGGCATGAGGAAAGCCAGCGGGATATGGACACCCTCGTGCGCATCAACGTGCGCCGCCTATTGGCGATTGTCGATGTGTCTGGCGTCTTCATGGTGGCGTTCACGGCCTTCTTGCTGACCGTGCTGGCGGTGCTGGGGTGGGGGTACCGGATGGAGTTCTGCCAGGCGCTGTTCTTGCTGTTGGCCCCCGCCCTGATGGTGGGGTGGCTTTCGGTCATGACCGCGCGAAAGCTGAAGGCCACCGATTTCGAGGATGTGGGGCTGCGCCTGCGCAACCACCGGCTGATCGTCCAGGGGATCGGGGTTGTGTTCATCTTCCTGACGGCCTTTTGGGGCATGTATACCAACGTCACGGTCAGCCCGCTGCTCTAGGTCGTTCTTGACACCGGGTCTGGTCGGCGTAGGTGAGGCGCCGATGGCCATGTCTTCAGATCATATTCTTGCCTCGGGCACGCCCGAGGGGTTCGATGCCACGCTGGTTCTGCGCGAACTGGCCCGCGCGGACGGGCCTGTCGTGCACGTGGCGCGCGATGACAAGCGCATGGCGGCGATGGCGACCGCGCTTGCCTTTTTCGATCCGACCGTGCCGATCCTGAGGTTTCCTGGCTGGGATTGCCTGCCGTATGACCGCATGTCGCCCAATGCAGAAAACTCGGCCGCGCGCATGGCGACGCTGGCGGCATTGGCGGCGGGGCTTGACGGATCCTTCATCGTGCTGACCACGCTGAATGCCGCCACGCAATACGTGCCGCCGCGCGAGTTGCTGCAAAGCTCGGCCTTTGTTGCGACCGTCGGGGGACGCGTCAACGAGGAAGACTTGCGCGGATTCCTGGTGCGCATGGGGTTCTCGCAAACGCCAACGGTGACGGAACCCGGTGACTACGCCATCCGGGGCGGCATCATCGACGTCTGGCCCCCCGGCGAGGCCATGCCGGTGCGGCTGGATCTGTTCGGCGACACGCTGGACGGTGCACGCCGGTTCGATCCGATCAGCCAACGCACCACCGAAAAACTGGACCGGGTCGAACTCGCGCCTGTGTCCGAGGTCATTCTGGACGAGGCGGCCATCACCCGGTTTCGGCAGAACTACCGCATCGAATTCGGGGCTGCCGGCACCGATGATCCGCTCTACGAGGCGATCAGCGCAGGACGCAAGCACCAGGGTGTCGAACACTGGCTGCCCTTCTTTCACGCGCGGCTCGAGACCTTGTTCGATTACCTGCCCGGGGCCACGGTGACGCTGGACGATCAATCCACGCCACAGCGGCTGGCCCGGTGGGATACGATCGCCGACCAATACGACACCCGCAAGACCGCACTGACCCAGAAAGGGCGGCTGGACACGGTCTACAAACCCGTCCCGCCGCAGCTGCTGTATCTCGATGACGGCGCCTGGGGAAAAGCGATGGGCGGTCACCGCATGGTGCAGTTTTCGGTCCACGCGGCCGCCACGGGGCCCGGCGTCATCGACGCGGGCGGGCGCGTCGGACGAAATTTCGCGCCAGAACGGCAACAGGAAAATCTTAGCCTTTTCGGTTCTTTGGCGGATCATGTTAAAGCGATGCGCAAGGAAAATGCCGTTGTCATCGCGTCTTGGTCCGACGGGGCGCGGGAACGGTTGCAGGGCCTGCTCCACGATCAGGGCGTGACCGACGCCGCCCTGATCACCGATGCGCGCGACATTGCCGGCGCAGGCAGTCTTGGCCTGACCGTCTGGCCGCTGGAAGAAGGCTTCACAGGCAAGGGCCTGTGCGTCATTTCCGAGCAAGATGTCCTGGGCGACCGCCTGATCCGGCCAAAGCGCAAGACCAAGCGCGCGGAGAACTACCTGACCGAGGCGCAATCGCTGAGCCCCGGCGACCTGGTTGTGCATGTCGATCACGGGGTCGGCCGCTACAACGGGCTTGAGACCATCACCGCGATGGGCGCGCCGCATGAATGCCTGGCGCTGGAATATGCGGGCGGCGACCGCCTGTTCGTGCCCGTGGAAAACATCGAACTGCTCAGCCGCTACGGCCATGACGAGGGGCTGCTCGACAAGCTCGGCGGCGGGGCGTGGCAGGCCAAGAAGGCCAAGCTCAAGGAACGCATCCGACAGATCGCCGACAAGCTGATCCGGATCGCCGCCGAACGCGAATTGCGCAAGGCCCCCATGCTGGAGGCGCCCGGCGACATGTGGGAGGCGTTCTGCGCGCGCTTTCCCTACGAGGAAACCGATGACCAGCTGTCGGCCATCGCCGATGTGCTGGAGGATCTGGAGGCCGGCCGTCCGATGGACCGCCTGGTGGTGGGCGATGTGGGCTTTGGCAAGACCGAGGTCGCGATGCGCGCGGCCTTTGTGGCGGCCGCGGCGGGGTTGCAGGTGGCCGTGATTGCCCCCACGACCCTTTTGGCGCGCCAGCACGCCAAGACCTTCACCGACCGGTTCCGGGGCTTTCCCGTCGCCGTGCGCCAGTTGAGCCGGTTCATCAGCCACAAACAGGCCGCCGAGACGCGCAAGGGCATGGCGGACGGGTCCGTCGACATCGTGATCGGAACGCATGCGTTGCTGGCCAAGGGAATCCGGTTCAAGGACCTGGGCCTGCTGATCATCGACGAGGAACAGCGCTTTGGCGTGACCCACAAGGAACGGCTCAAGGAAATGCGATCGGATGTGCATGTGCTGACGCTGTCGGCCACGCCCATCCCGCGCACCTTGCAGATGTCCCTGTCGGGGGTGCGCGACCTGAGCCTGATCGGCACACCGCCGGTCGACCGGCTTGCGATCCGGACCTATGTCAGCGAATTCGACGCGGTCACCATCCGCGAGGCGCTGCTGCGCGAGCATTATCGCGGTGGGCAGTCTTTCTACGTGGTTCCCCGGATCGAGAACCTGGCCGAGATCGAGGAATTCCTGCGCGACCATGTGCCCGAGGTCACCTTTGTCACTGCCCATGGCCAAATGGCGGCTGGCGAGCTGGATGACCGGATGGTGGCCTTCTACGATGGCAAATACGACGTACTCCTGGCCACGACGATCGTGGAATCCGGCATCGACATCCCGACGGCCAACACCATGATCATTCACCGTGCCGACATGTTCGGGCTGGCGCAGCTGTACCAGATCCGGGGCAGGGTGGGCCGGTCCAAGACGCGGGCCTATGCCTATCTGACCACGAAACCCCGGATGAAGTTGACACCGGCGGCCGAAAAACGCCTGCGCGTCCTGGGCAGTCTCGACAGCCTGGGGGCGGGGTTCACCATCGCGTCGCAGGATCTCGATATCCGGGGGGCGGGCAATATCGTGGGCGAGGAACAATCGGGCCACGTGCGCGAAGTGGGGTTCGAGCTGTACCAATCCATGCTGGAGGAAGCGATCGCCAAGATCCGTTCGGGCGAGGCCGAGGGGCTGCCGGGCGATGACGGGCAATGGTCGCCGCAGATCAACCTGGGCGTGCCGGTCCTGATCCCCGACGACTACGTGCCGGATCTGGATGTGCGCCTTGGGCTGTATCGCCGGCTGAGCCAGCTGGAAACCAAGGTCGATCTCGAAGGCTTTGCGGCCGAATTGATCGACCGGTTCGGATCTCTGCCGAAAGAGGTGAATACGCTTTTGCTGGTGGTCCGCATCAAGGCCATGTGCAAACGTGCCCAGATCGCGCGGCTCGATGTCGGGCCAAAAGGTGCCACGATCCAGTTTCACAACGACAAGTTTCCCAACCCTAGCGGGCTGGTGGCCTTTGTGCACGACCAGAAGGGGCTGGCCAAGGTCAAGGACAACAAGATCGTCGTGCGCCGCGACTGGGCTCGCGAAGCCGACAAGATCAAGGGCGCCTTCGCGATCGCCCGCGATCTGGCCGTGCACGCCAAGGGCTGAGGCCGCGGGCCAATTCCTTGCAAGGAATTGACCCGTCTTTTGCAAAAGACGGGTCTGCGCCTCAGATCGCTTCGCGCGGCATCGATCGCATGATCCATGCGCCCGCCCCGGAACACAGCGCGCAGCCCAAAAGGAGCGGCAGCGGCGTGCCGTCAAAGACCTGTCCGATCACGGCCCCGATCGCAGCGCCTCCCACGGTCGCCAGCGCCCCCATCACCGATGCGGCCATCCCCGCGATATGGCCAAGCGGTTCCAGCGCCAGCGCGTTGAGATTGCCGATGGTGAAACCCGCCAGCGCGAACAGGCTGATGCACCATGCGAAGAACAGCCAGAATTCCGCCGCGCCGAGGCTGAAGACCCCGATCAGCGCCGCGATCGAAAGCGAGCCCACGACCTGTGTGACCAGAGCACGCCGGACCAGTGGGCGCATGCCAAGCCGCATCACCAGTGTCCCGTTGATCGGTGCGGCGGGCGCGGCCACGGCGGCGATCGCCGCAAACCAGTAGGGAAAGCTGTCATTCAGCCCGTAGGTGGTGTCGAAAATGGGTTGAATGGAGGAAATCGTTCCGAACAGGCAGCCGAAGATCAGCGTCTGAACCAGGATCGAGAACTGCATCTGCTTGAGCGACAATGCCTCGACCAGGGCTGCGCGGATTGTGGCCGCGCTGAAGGGGCGCCGCGCGGGTTTGGGCAGCGTTTCGGGTTGGCGCAGCATCAGCCATCCGACCGAGATGACCGAGAAGATCAGGAATGCCAGAAAGATCGCGCGCCATCCAAAACCCCAGATGATGGCCGCGCCGATCATCGGGGCGACGGCGGGGAAGATGGTAAAGATCAGCATGGCAAAGGATACGATCTGCGCCATCTGCCGGCCGGAATACAGATCACGGATGATCGCGGTCGCCACCACGCGCGGGCCCGCAGCGCCCAGGCCCTGCAAGACCCGCGCGGCCAGCAGCCATTCCAGCGAGGCGGCCGACCATGCCAGCAACGTGCCGATGATGTACAGGACCGCGCCGGCCATCATCACCGGTTTGCGTCCGAATACATCCGACAGCGGCCCGGTGAACAGCGTGCCGACCCCAAGTCCGATCAGGAAACTGGTCAGCACCAGCTGCGCGAGGTTGGGCGCCTCGGGCGTCAAGGCTGTTGCGATATCGGGCAGGGCGGGCAGCATCGCGTCGATGGAAAACGCCACCGTTGCAAAGATCATGCCCATCAGCGCGATGAATTCCCCACGCGACAGGCGGCGCGCGTGGGCGGGCGCGCGCGTGGTCGCCTGGCCGGTCATTGGCCGGATCTCATGGTGCGGCGGCGATCTGGGCCGTGATGTCGTCGATCACCTGCAGCCACGTCTCGGCGGGTTGCGCCCCCGAAAGGGCGTGTTGATTGGCGACGATGAAGCATGGCACGCCCTGCACCCCGCGCGACCGGGCATGACGGTCGCGGGTCTGGATATCTGCCGCGTCCGCGTCACCGGCCAAAAGCTGCGCGGTCATCGCCCGGTCCATCCCCACGCCGTCTGCGACATCGCACAGCACATCTGGATCGCCGATATCCCTGCCATCCACGAAATAGGCCCGGAACAGGGCGGCCACGACCGGGGTCTGGCGGCCTTCGATACCGGCCCAGTGGATCAGGCGGTGGGCGTTCAGGGTGCTTGGGGTGCGCGCGATCTTGTCGAGGTTCAGGGTCAGCCCGGCTTTGTCCCCGCTTTCCACGACCGGCGCATAGGCGCGCATCGCGCCCTCCTGGCCACCGAATTTCAGTTCGAGGTATTCGCGCCGGTCGACGCCATCGGCCGGCATGTCGGGGTTCAGCTGAAACGGATGCCATTCGATCGCGAAGGGGTGATCGGGGCGTTGTTCGAGCGCACGGGTCAGGTTGGTCCAGCCGATATAACACCAGGGGCAGATCGGGTCCGAGATGATGTCGAGCTTGATCATGGCAGGTCCTTCAAGATGCGGGCAAGCGCGCGGCGGTCCAGCTTGCCATTGGCGGAGCGGGGAAGCGCGTCGAGGTGGATATAGCGCCGGGGTTGCTTGTAGCGGGCCAGATGCGTCTCGGCCAGAGCGCGCAGTGCGCTTGCATCGGCCGCACCCGAATAGGCAAGCACGAGGACCTCGGTATCGGCCTTGACCGCGACAGCCCCAGCCGCGCAGTCCGCGACACCCGGCGCGCCCTGGAAGGCGGCTTCGATTTCGAGCGGGGAAATGCGAAATCCGCCGGTGGTCAAGAGATCGTCGCGCCGCCCGTGATAGGTAAAGGCCCCTTCGGGCGTTTGCGCCACCAGGTCACCGGACAGAAACCAGTCGTCTGCAAGGGGCAGCGTCGGGGTCGCGGCACCCTCCAGGTAGCCCAGCGTCAGGCCCGGATCGCTGCGGTGGATCGCCAGCGTGCCGATCTCACCTGTGGTGACCGGCTTGTGGTCGGCGTCCAGCACGCCAAGCCGCCGACCGGGTTGCGCAAAGCCGAGTGTCCCGGGCGGCGCGGGCCGGGCGGGGCTGCCCGAGATGAAGGTGGAACATTCCGACATGCCAAGCGCCTCGTGGATCGCGGTGCCCGTGGCCGCCGTCCAGGCCGCGCGGATCGCGTCGGGCAGCTTTTCACCGGCGCTAAGCCCATGGCGCAGTTTCGGCAGATGCAGGGGACGGTCCCCGGACAGGAGCTTGCGAAAGACACCGGGCACGGCGGCAAAGATGGTCGCATCATGACGCTTGAGCAGGAGCGGCAGGGTTTCGGGCGACGTGCCCGAGGCCGGGATCAGGGCCGTGGCCCCGATGGACCACGGATCCAGCAGGCCGGTTCCCAGTGTGAAGGTCCAGTTGAACGCGCCCGCATGCAGCACCCGGTCGTCGGGCCGCAGGCCGTACCAGCCATGCCACATCATGCGCCGCGCCCGGATGGCGCGATGGGCGTGGCCCACTGCCTTGGGCCGCCCGGAGGAGCCGGAGGTGAAGACGATATAGGCCAGCCGGTCGGGATCACCTTGCTGATATTCGGCGGGGGGATGATCGATCAACCCGGCCAGGTCCGACAGGACCGGGCCATTGCGAAGGCGTGGAAGGCTTGCCCCTTGCGCGGCCAGAATGGCGTCGGGCTTGATGACCGGCACCATGCGGTCCAGCTCGCTTTCGGTCAGCGCCTCGGCCGTCGGCACGGGGATGATCCCTGCCGCGATGGCCCCCAGAAAGGCAACGGGAAATTCGGGCGTATTGCCAAGCCGCAAGAGCAACCGGTCGCCGGGCTGGAGGCCTTGGGACAGCAGACCCGACGCCATGCCCCGCACGGCCGCCTCGAGACGCGAAAAGCTCCACCGTTCGGCGCGGGCAGGTCCCAGAACGGCCAGTGCGACCTTGTCGGGCGTCGCATGGCCCGCGGCCAGCACATCGCGGGCAAGGTTGAACGGTGAGGGGATCGGGGCTTGCATGTCTCTTGGTTACGCCGCCCTCTGCCCCGTTGCAAGGTGACGTGGCCGGCCCTAAAGATGCGCGCCATGACACAAGAACCCAGCCTGATCCGCCTTGCCCGCGAGAGCGGTGATGAAGTCCCCCCGCAGCCCGTCGATCTGGGGGTGCGGGTGCGCGAGTTGCGCAAGGCGCGCGCCTGGACGCTGGAACAGGCCGCGCAAGAGGCAGGGCTGGCGCGGTCGACCTTGTCCAAGATCGAGAACGGGCAGATGTCGCCGACCTACGAGGCGCTGAAAAAGCTGGCCGACGGGTTGGGCATCTCGGTGCCGCAGCTGTTCACGCCGCCGTCCAATCCGCAGGTCAACGGGCGCATGGCCGTAACCTTGTCGGGAGAGGGCGAGGCGCATGCCACCACGACCTATGAGCACGAATTGCTGGCGGGTGCCCTGACCCGAAAGGCGATGCTTCCCTACAGGGCGCGCATCCGCGCCAGGTCGTTCGAGGAATTCGACGGCTGGGTGCGTCATGACGGCGAGGAATTCCTGTATGTTCTGACTGGCGCGGTGCGGGTGCTGACCGAATTCTATGCGCCCGTGGACCTGCGCAGGGGCGACAGTGTCTACTATGACGCGGCAATGGGCCATAACGTGATCTCGATCTCGGATGATGATGCC